>ERZ772875.1127-NODE-1127-length-26328-cov-12.224565_pt1 | contig 26328 bp, 21 predicted proteins | sample MGYA00580585_ERZ772875 | MGnify/ENA primary metagenome ERZ772875 (study PRJEB29015, sample SAMEA2737736) | human gut metagenome | biome: human gut; feature: human-associated habitat; material: faeces | place: China | collected 2012 ... | reverse complement strand
ATAAAATGCGCCGCAGGCACCTTGAGAGCGTATCTGCGGCGCCGTACGGACGATGTTTACATCGTTCGTATCCAGCCGCAGCTTAAGCGTTAGGGGGTCTTGGGGCACAGCCCCAAGCGTATTTTGGTTCCTTTTGTACGAACAAAAGGAACGCCTCGGCGGCGAGCCGTACAGGCCGTCACCCTCCGGTGACTCCGCGACGCCAAAGGCGACAACCAACCTGGCCCCCGCGGCGAGCGGTGCTAACTATGCCTTTGCAAAAGGCCCCGCCCCGCCGACAGGCGAGATTAAACTTTGTCGTAATTATTGCCGTCAACCCCTCAGTCACGGCTACGCCGTGCCAGCTCCCCTTGCGCAGGGGAGCCCTGGGGCAGGGCGGCGCCGGCAGGCGCTAATGAAGCCTTAACCACAATTTACTTTTTCTTCATAATTTCGGAATCTCCGGGACAAAATATCCCGATAGAATAGAAGCTGAGATATTCTGTGCCTTTGGGCGCGGACGAAAACATAAGGAGGACTTCCACCATGCCGATGGGCTACTACTATGGCTACGATTACACCTGGTACCTGCTGGTGCTGCCGGCATTCCTGCTGGCGCTATGGGCGCAGTTCCGGGTAAAGGCCACCTATTCCAAATATTCCAAGGTGCGCAGCGTGCGGGGCCGCACGGCGGCGGAGGTCGCACGGCAGATCCTGAACGACCACGGGCTGAGCTATGTGCAGGTGGACCAGATAGGCGGGGAGCTGACCGATAACTACGACCCCCGCACCAATATCGTGCACCTTTCGCAAGGGGTGTATAGCAGCACCTCCATCGCGGCCATAGGGGTGGCGGCGCACGAATGCGGCCATGCCGTGCAGCACGCCGAGGAATACGGCCCGCTGAAGCTGCGCAGCGCCATTATCCCCATTACCAATATTGGGTCTTCCCTTTCCATTCCTATCTTTTTCATCGGGCTGCTGTTTAACTACACCCTGCTGATGAACATCGGCATTCTGCTGTTTGGGCTGGTGGCGCTGTTCCAGCTTATCACCCTGCCGGTGGAATTTAACGCGAGCCGCCGGGCGCTGGCCACAATAGAGGAGCGCGCCCTGCTGACCGAGGACGAGGCCCGGGGCGCCAAAAAGGTGCTTTCCGTCGCGGCGCTGACCTATGTGGCGGCGCTGGCTTCCACCCTGGCCCAATTGCTGCGGCTTATTATCATCAGCCGGGGCAACCGCCGGAACTGACGCCATGGCAGACGCAAGACTGACCGCCCTGCGGGGCCTCAATGAGGTCTTTGGGCAGGGGGGCTACTCCAACCTGGTGCTGGAGGGCCTGATGCGGAAAAACGAGCTTACCGGGCAGGAGCGGGCCTTCTGCACCGCGCTGTTCTATGGCGTGGTGGAGCGGCGTATCACACTGGACTGGGTGCTGGGGCGGTACTCCCGGCAGCCGGTGGAAAAGCTGTCCCCTGCCGTGCGGGATATCCTGCGGATGGCGGTGTACCAGCTGCTGTATATGCCCTCCATCCCGGAGCGTGCCGCCGTGAATGAGGCGGTGAAGGAAACCCGCGCGATGCGTGTTTCCTCCGCCAGCGGGTATGTAAATGGGGTGTTGCGGGCCTTCCTGCGGGACGGCAAAAAAATTGCCCTGCCGCGTGAGCCGCTTGCCGCCCTTTCCGTTCAATACGCGGTGCCCAAGGCGCTGATCACGCTGTGGCGGCAAGGCTACGGCGAGGAAACGACCCAGGCCATTCTGGAGGGCTGCCAAAGCCCGGCGCCGCTTTTTATCCGGGTTAATTCCCAAAAGACCACCGCCGAAGCGCTGATGGAAAAGCTGGCGGAGGAAAATATCACCGCCGGAAAGACCCCGGTGGAAAACGCGCTGCGGCTGGAAGGCGCTGGGGATGTGACCCGGCTGGCAGCCTTCCGGGAGGGGCTGTTCCATGTGCAGGATCTTTCCAGCCAAAGATGCGCCGCCGCGCTGGCGGTACAGCCCGGCCACCGGGTGCTGGATGTCTGCTCAGCCCCGGGAGGAAAGACCTTTACCCTGGCGGAGCGGATGGAGGACACCGGCAGCCTGCTGGCGATGGACCTGTATCCCCATCGGCTGAAGCTGGTGGAGGACGGCGCGGCCCGTTTGGGGCTTCGCTGCATCCAAACAAAGGCGAACGACGCCCAAATTTACGATAAATCCTTGGGAGTATTTGACCGCATCCTGTGTGATGTGGTATGCTCCGGTTATGGGGTCATCCGGCGTAAGCCGGAGATCCGCTATAAGGACCCCGCGGAGGGGGTGGCCCTGCCGCAGACGCAGCTGGCCATTCTTACAACCTCCGCCCGGTACCTAGCCCCCGGCGGGCGGCTGGTATACAGCACCTGCACCCTGAACCCCGCCGAGAATGAGGGCGTGGTGAATGCCTTTTTGCGGGAGGACCGGGAGCTTGCCCTGTGCGGGGAGCCCGTGACCTGCCTGCCGGAACAAACCGGCGGGGATGGGTTTTTCTATGCCGTGCTGGAAAAAAAGCTGTAAATGCTTGCGGCTTGTTATGGTGATAGCTTGCTATCGCCTGGCGGCGGGGCGGAGCCTTTTAGATATCAAAATTTGTACGCCTGCCCGGCGAGGGGTTACTTTTCTATGAAGAAAAGTAACCAAAAGTCATTCAGGGCTCCGCCCTAAAGACCCGTAACGCGTCGGTACGCCCCGTATAATCGGGGCCCCCGCAAGGTCGCAAGACCTTGTGGGGAAAGGAGGATGCACCGCAGCGGGGAGGGCTGCCCGGAGCAAAGCGCAGGGTCAGCCCGACTTAAGCGAAGGTTGCGTCCGACGCGACGACGCTTATAAGGTCGATTTTTAATTTGCTCCCTGCTGAATCCAAAATAAAATGCGCCGCGCCGCCGCTAGGCGACCACAAGCTTGCCCTCAATTCGCATAACAAATCCCAGTTGTAATTTCCCAGTAAAATCCTCTATTTATAAGATGTTCGCCCAATATTTTCATATGTTGTGAATCTTCCGTAAATAAAAGTGAAATATTAACCTTTCACATGCAAAAAAGCGGCCATTTTGCCGTATTAGTGAAAGGACTTTACTGATCCCGCCAAAATTCCACGAAAGGAGCCGAAAGGGTATGGAAAAAATCGATATCTCCTCGATGACACTGCCGCAGCTCACCGAATGGGTCACCGGCACACTGGAGGAGCCTAAATTCCGCGCCGGACAAATTTACCGGTGGATCCACCAAAAACGGGTCGGCTCCTTTGCCGAAATGACCAATCTTTCCGCCGCACTGCGGCAAAAGCTGGAGGAGCGTGCTTTTCTCACGGTGCTTTCCACCCGGCGGCGGCTGGAAAGCCGGCTGGACGAAACGGTGAAGCTGCTGCTGGAGCTGCCTGACCAGAACTGCGTGGAAGCCGTTCTGATGCGGTACGAGCATGGGCTGAGCCTCTGCATTTCCACCCAGGTGGGCTGCCGCATGGGGTGCAAATTCTGCGCCTCCACGCTGGGAGGGCTGGTACGCAGCCTGACCCCGGCCGAGATGCTAGGAGAAGTCTATGAGGCGGAGCGGCAGGCGGGAGAGCCGATCTCCTCGCTGGTGCTGATGGGCATAGGCGAGCCGCTGGATAACTACCGCAATGTACTGGATTTTTTGACGATACTATCCTCGCCGGAGGGCAGAAACCTGAGCCTGCGGCATGTTTCACTTTCCACCTGCGGCCTGTGCGACCGCATTGACGAGCTGGCGGAGCTGGGGCTGGGGCTGACCCTTTCCATCTCGCTGCACGCGGCCGATGATGAGACCCGCAGCGGCATTATGCCGGTGAATAAGCAGTACAACATTGCCCGGCTGATGCAAAGCTGCAAAAATTATTTTGCCAAGACCGGCCGGCGCATCAGCTACGAATATGCCCTCATCGCCGGGGTGAATGACAGCCCGGCCCATGCCGAGGCGCTGGCGAGGCTGCTGGGCGGGCAAAACTGCCATGTGAATCTGATCCCGGTGAACCCGGTGGCGGAACGCGGCACCAAACGGCCGGATAAAGGAGCGGTGCAGCGCTTCGCGGCCCAGCTGGGGGCGCTGGGGCTGAACGCGACCGTCCGGCGGGAGCTGGGCAGCGATATTGCCGCGGCCTGCGGCCAGCTGAGAAGGGCGGAGGCCGGGAAAGCCGGAGACGGTACGAAGTGACGAGGAATGAGCGCCGGGGAGCGGCCGCCCGGTGAGGGCCGCGAGACGGCGCGGAGGCTGCGGGGGTGCTGGGAGCGGCCCCCTGTAAAAGCCGGGCGGGGACAAAGCCCGGACAGACGGAAAACTTCCCGAGGAGGGGAAAAGAAAGATGCTGCATATCTACGGAGCGACAGACCGCGGAATGGTGCGGGAAACCAATGAGGACCGCTTTGCCGGGGAGGTATTTGACCAGGGAAGCGGCTATGCCGTCGTATGCGATGGCATGGGGGGCGAAGTTGGCGGCGGAATAGCGGCCGGCATTGCTGCCGAGGAGGTGCGCCGCATGATTGAGAGCAGCCTGCGGTCCCACATGGAGGAACGCAGCCTGCGGCTGCTGCTGGAAACGGCCATCGCTGGGGCCAACCGGGCGGTATACACCCGCAGCGGCCAAAGCGGCGGGGCCCTGACCGGCATGGGCAGTACCCTTTGCGCTGCCGTCATCAGTGATGGGGTGGCGCTGGTGGCCAATGTGGGCGACAGCCGCTGCTACCTGCTGCGGCAGGGGGAGCTGATCCAGGTGACCGAGGACCACACCGCGGTGGCGGTACTGCTGCGGCAGGGCCTGCTGAGCCCTGAGGAAGCGGCCCACCATCCAGACCGGCACGCCATTACCAGGGCCATAGGGGTGGAGCCGGAGGTCCAGCCGGACTACACCGTGATAGACCTGCTGCGGGGAGACGCCCTGCTGCTGTGCAGTGACGGATTGTATAATACCCTGCCGCCCGGGGAGCTGGCCGGCACCCTGCAGGAGATTCTGCAGGGTGGGGATATCCATACATTGATAGCGAAAGCCAATGCCGCCGGCGGACCGGATAACATCACCGCCGTACTGATCCACAACCGCTGAGAGGAGAACGAAACACATGGAAAATATACTGGGAACCAAGCTGGCAGACCGCTACCTCATAGAGGAGCTGGTGGGGGTAGGCGGCATGTGCAATGTCTACCGGGCCTTTGATGCCGAGGCGCTGCGGACCGTGGCGGTAAAAATGCTGCGGGATGAATATGCCGCCGATGAGGAGTACCTGCGGCGCTTCCGCAATGAGAGCCGGGCCATCAATGCCCTTTCTCACCCCAATATCGTCAAAATTTATGATGTGGTACTGGATGTGCCCAATCCCTACCTAGTGATGGAGTATGTCAGCGGCATCACCCTGAAGGAGTATATCGAACGGAAGAAGCCCATCCCCGGCAAAACGGCCGCCAATATCGCCGGGCTGGTGCTGACCGCCCTGCAGTGTGCCCATGAAAACGGCATCGTCCACCGGGATGTCAAGCCGCAGAATATCATGGTGACCGAAAAGGGCGAGGTAAAGGTGATGGACTTCGGCATTGCCCGCTTTGCCATGAGTCAGAGCCGCACCATTGACGGCAACGCCATCGGTTCGGTCCACTATATCAGCCCGGAGCAGGCCCTGGGCGGCGCGGTGGATCAGCGCACCGATATCTACTCGGTGGGCGTCATCCTCTTTGAGATGCTGAGCGGCAGGCTGCCCTTTGACGGGGAGTCGCCCATCAGTGTGGCGCTGCAGCAGGTGGAGCAGAACCCCAAGGCGCTGCGGAGTCTGAATCCCAATGTGCCGGTGGGTCTGGAGCAGATCACCCTGCACGCCATGGCCAAGGACCCCGACTGCCGCTACCAGAACTGCGGTGAGATGATAGCCGACCTGCGGAAGTGGCTGACGGACCCCAAGACAACCTTCCCGGCGTATACCGCCCGGGCGGCCAAGCCGGCGAAAAAGAGCGGCGAGGGTATTGGCATTATGCCCAAAAAGCAGGGCGTCATGGCCCCCCAGAAGGCCGCAAAAACTGGTGAAAATAACGAAAAGAAAAGGCTGCGCGACCGGCTGACCACCCCACTTTCCAAGCTGTTTGCGGTGACCTGCGGCGTAGTGGTGGCTTCCCTGCTCTTTGTGCTGGTGATGTTCCAGATCTATCAGCCCTTTAAGTCAGTGGAGGATATCCCCCTGCCGAACCTGGTCGGGGTGGACTTTACCGCCGCCTCCTCCAACGGGGCCTACCCCGGCATCAAGATAAAGCTGGAGAGCGAGGACTACAACGCCGATTATGAGGAGGGGCAGATCTACCGGCAGAGCCCCAACGCCGGCACCAGTGTGAAAAAAGGCAGCACGGTGCAGGTGTGGGTCAGCGCCGGCAACAAGATGGTGACCATCCCGACCTTTACCAACCAGGAGGCGACCGCCGTTTACGCCAAGCTGGTAAGCCTGGGACTTAAATATTCCACTACCGATATTGCCAGCGACACCATAGCCGAAGGCAGCGTGGTGCGTACCAGCCCCGATGCCGGACAGAGCGTGGCCGCCGGCAGCACCGTGGTGGTGTATGTAAGCGTGGGCAGCAATAAGGAAAAGGTGCAGGTGCAGGAGGTACTGGGCTACCCCGAGGAGAGCGCCGTGCAGGTGCTGCGGGACGCGCAGTTTGATGTGACGGTGACCTACCAGCTGACCGACTACCAGTATGACGGGCTGGTGATCAGCCAAACCCCGGCTTCCCCCAGCATGGTGCCCATTGGGAGCAAGATTACCCTGGTGGTGGGAACAGTGGATAACGCCAATGTGAACGGCGAGGCCACTGTGACGCTGCAGACCACACCGCCTGATCTGCCCGGCACCGTGAATGTGACCGCCGTACTGAACGGCGAGACCGTATACAGTGAGGTAATAGAGCCCCGCAACACCCGGCTCATCTCCATCCCGCTGCAGGGCAGCGGCACCTGCATGGCGGATGTGCTGATCGACGGCGAGGTGTATAAGAGCGCTTCGGTGGACTTTGCCACCGGGCAGTACTACTGGACGGCCGACTATTCTTCGGCCTTTGGTGAGTAAATGGAGGGGTTGATCGTGCGCTCGCTGGGCGGGTTTTATACCGTCATCAGCGAGGACGGAACAAAAACCGAATGCCGGGGACGGGGCATCTTCCGCAGGGACGCAACCACCCTGCTGGTGGGCGACCGATGCCGGTTTGAGCCGACCGAGCCCGGCTGCGGGAGCATTACCGCCATAGAACCGCGGAAAAATACCCTGCAGCGCCCGCCGGTGGCCAACCTGGACCGGCTGGCGATGGTGGTATCACTGGCCGACCCGGCCCCCAATGCACTGGTGTTGGATCAGCTGACGGCGATTGCGGCCCGCAGGGACATCCCAGTGGTGATGATCTTTACCAAGCCTGACCTGGCCGACCCGACCCCCTGGGCGGAGATCTACCGCAAGGCGGGCTACCCCACTGCCGTGGTGAACAACCGGACCGGGGAGGGACTGACCGAGGCCGCTGCGCTATTGAAGGGCGGGATCACGGCCTTTTGCGGCAACAGCGGCGCCGGGAAAAGCAGCCTGATGAACGGGCTGTACCCGGAGCTCAACCTTGCCACCGGGGAGATCAGCAAAAAGCTGGGGCGGGGACGGCACACCACCCGCCATGTGGAGCTTTTCCCCGATGGGCACGGCGGCTGGCTGTGCGATACCCCGGGATTTTCGGCGCTGGAATTTGCGAAGGCGGAGCCGATGCCCGCCGCCGAGCTGGCGGAGTGCTTCCCCGAGATGGAGAAATACAAGGACCATTGCCGCTACACCGGGTGCAGCCACCGCACCGAGCAGGGCTGCGCCGTGCTGGAGGCGGTACGGGAGGGCGTAATCCCGGAGAGCCGGCACAGGAGCTATGCGGCGATCTATAACGAACTGAAAGAGCTGAAGGAATGGGAGCTGGCCAAAATGGGACGCTCCCAGGGAGGGACATGATATGCAGGAAAAGGACCTGCTGCAGAAGGCGATGCAGCAAAAGAACATGATGGTGCTGTACCGGGATGAGCTGGTGGCGCCGGAATATGCCGGGGTACCGGTGGCGGTGGAAAATGAGCTGGTGGTGCTGCAGCGGCAGACGAACTTTGTGCTGGACGGCTACTGCGCCCTGCGCACCGGGGATATTACCGAGGTGGAGCAGATGGACGATGTGCCGTTCCTGAAAAAGGTGATGGCCGGAGAGAAGCTGTACGACGCCGTAAAGGCGCCGGACTTTGCCTGCCGCGGCTGGCAGGAGCTGCTGGAGGGCATTATGGCCCAATACGGCGGCTGGGCCGCGGTGGAGTGCGAGGGCAACCCGGAGGAATCGCTGTACTTCCTGGGGCGGCTGATGAAGGTAGACAGCCGCTACCTGACCATGAAGCGGGTGGACGCGCTGGGCAACTGGCTTTCTGATCCGCTGGTGCTGCCGCTGGACGATGTGACACTAGTTTCCTTTGGCGACCGGTATTTGGAGATCTTCCGGAAATACTGCAAGTGAGGCGGCGCGGGGGAAAATCGGATGATGGCAAGGCAGACCGAAGCAAGGCTGTTGCCCGGCGGAGACGGGCTGTTGCCTTGGGAGGGCAACGCAGCCAGCGGCGATTTTCGCCAAGCCGCCGTATGCTGCCGCAAGGTAGGTATAATATTATAAAATATATACGAATAGTATATTCAGGGAGGAATGGACATGAAGAAGTTTACCAAGGAGCTGGGGCCGGGGTGGATCACGCTGGTGGAGAATGACGACTACGCACTGAGCCGTTTGATTTTCGGCGATGGACTGGAGGTGGACTGCGATGAGGAGGAGACCCCGCTGCTGAAGAAGGGCTTCCAGCAGATACAGGAATACTGGACCGGGCACCGGGTCATCTTTACGCTGCCGCTGGCGCCCGGCGGAAGTGACTTTGAGCGGGAGGTGTGGGAGACGGTGATCCGCATTCCCTATGGGGAACACTTTACCACCCCGACGCTGCTGGCGGCGCTGGCGCTGGAGGACACCGAGGAGAACCGCGCACGGGTCATCAAGGCGGTGGACGACTGCCCCATTCCGATCTTTATCCCGACGCACCGGGTGGGCGACCCCGAGACGGAGCATGACGAGGAGTATCATTACCCGGCCGGGGAGGATGTGAAGGGGGCCTTTATGGCGCTGGAGCATCCGCTGGACTGAAAATAGAGCCGGGTAGGAGGACGGCCTGCGGCTGAACCAAAGACGAGAAAAGAGGCACCCACAGCGGATGCCTCTTTTTTGCGTGCTATTTTATTGGGGTAAGTGAAAATCAGACGCGGCGGGTCTTTTTGATGATGGGGACCAGCGCACCGACCACGATGGCGGCGAGGATGATCTCCAGGAGGCCCTGCAGGCCGACAAAGGCGATGATGAACGCAAAGACATTGGTGGTGCCCATCATAGCGGCGAAGCCCTGAAGATAGTCACTGGTGTAGAAGAAGATCGCCAGCGTGCCCATGAACATTGCCGTATGGCAGATGGTGGCCAGTGCACCGGTGATGGTGCCGCTCCACTTGCCGGTGAGGTGATCGAAGCCGCGGTAGATGTAGGCGGCAACCAGTCCCAGCAGGATGCGGGGGATCACGCAGACGATAAAGGTGCCAGCGGGATTGATGCTGAACAGGGTTGTGCCGAAGGTGCTTAGGCCGAAGCACTGAAAGAAGCTGGTGAAGCCAAACACTGCACCCAGCACCATGCCGCCGGCGGGGCCGGTAAGGGCCGCGCCGAGGATGACGGGAATGTGCAGGAGGGTGATCTCCAGACCCATGGTTTTGATGTAGCCGAGGGGGGTGAAGGTCATCACCAGGATGATGGCGGTAAGAATGCCGAGTGTGGTAAGGGTACGGGTGCGGTTGGTGGAACTTGACATGATAATCCTCCTTGCTGCTATTCCTTTGCCGGGTACGGCGGCACACGGGACGCTTTATCATTGCGGCGGGTGGCGTTCCCTTTTGGGATACGCCCCGTGGCAAAAGCGTGACCGGTGGGGCCTGCGGCGAATGTGGGATACAGCGCAAAATTTTAGGAAGCGACTCCGCTGCCGGTGCGGTAGGGGCGGCTTCCGCGACATATCATAACAGATGAGGGGGCAAAATGCAAGGGGCAAATGGGGCGAAATGGGTGGGCTGCGCCCCTATCCCCTGCCCTGCACAAACCGTACCAAGAAAGGCAAAGCCCCCACCCAAAGCGGGAGGGGGCAAAATGTACGGTTCAGTGCTGTTTGGGCGGGGCGTTGCGGCGGTAGATGGCCAAAAGGCCATCCAGCAGCAGATCCTGATCGAGGATGATGTTGGTGCGGCAATGCGGCACGATAGCCGGGGAAAGGCCGCCGCAGGCCACCACAGTGGGAACTTCGCCCAGTTCCTCTCGGTAGCGCTCAATAAGGCCATCCACCATACAGGCGGTGCCCAGCACCACACCGGAGAGCATACAATCCACCGTATTGCTACCGATGGTCTTGATCTTACCGGTACCGAGACCGATGGAGGGCAGCAGCGAGGCCGACCCTGAAAGCGCCTCCAGCGAGATCTTGACGCCAGGGAGGATAGCGCCGCCGATAAAGCTGCGGTCCTCGGTGACGACGGTGATTTTGGTAGCGGTGCCCAAATCGATGATGATGGCTGGCAGGGGGTATTTTTCCGCCGCGCCCACAGCAGTGCAGGCCAGATCCGCACCCAGGGAAGCAGGTTCATCGATACGGATATTAAGGCCGGTTTTGACCCCGGGGCCAACCACAATGGTGGGGATATGGCCATTGCCGAGGATGCGGACGGCATCGTGGAATACGGCGGTGAGCGCCGGTACGACCGAGGAGATGGCCGCGCCGGTAAGCTGGGCCGGATCGGACTGATGCAGGCGGAAGATCTGCGAGAGAAGGACGGCGTATTCCGTTTCGGTACGCAGGGGGTCCGTCTTGGCGCGGGCGGTAAAGAGGGCATTTTTGCCCTCGTAGACGCCAAAGCAGATATTGGAGTTGCCGATATCAATGGTGAGGATCATAGGGTCAATCTCCTTTCAGCGGGGCAGCAGGGCGGAAAGACGGTCGGCGGCGGGCTGCATAAAGTCGCCCTCAAACAGCTCGATGGTGCCGCTGTCCATCTGCGCGGCGAGCGCGGGCTGGATGGGCAGGCGGGCCAGCACCGGAATGTGGTGCTCCGCTGCGATGCTATCAAGGTGGCTTTCGCCGAAAATCGCATGCTGCTTTCCGCAATCAGGGCAGGTGTAGGTGCTCATATTCTCGATGAGGCCCAGAACCGGAACCTTCATCATCTCGGCCATTTTTACCGCTTTTTCCACGATCATGCCGACGAGCTGCTGCGGCGTGGTGACCACGATGATGCCATCCACGGGGAGGGACTGGAATACGGTGAGAGGGACATCGCCGGTGCCGGGGGGCATATCGACAAACATAAAATCGACATCCTTCCAGTACACATCGGTCCAGAACTGGCCCACCGCCCCGGCAATGACCGGGCCGCGCCAGACGACGGGATCGCTTTCCCGTTCGAGCAGCAGATTGATGGACATGACCTGGGTGCCGAAGCGGGAAACAGCAGGCAGCATAACATCGCCGAGGGTTTCGATCTTTTCCCGAAGGCCGAATGCCTGCGGGATGCTGGGGCCGGTGATATCGGCATCCAGGATGGCGGTGCGGTAGCCCAGCCGCTGCATACTGACGGCCAGCAGGCTGGTGACGAGGGATTTGCCGACGCCGCCCTTGCCGCTGACGACGCCGATGACCTTTTTGACGCTGCTCATTTCATTGAGTTTTTTGGAAAAATCCTGCTCGCTGCCGCAATCGTGGCCGCAGGTACTGCAATCGTGAGTACAGCCCATGGGGATGACCTCCTTTTGATTTTGGACAAAAAAATTTTGCCGGCAAAGCCGAAACCGGCCATGGAAAGCGGGCGGGCCCGCGGGGCTGGGGCTTTGCTGCCGGGGAGAGTGGGTGCAGAAAGTGGGGCGCCCCGCAGGGGCGGCGGTGAAACCGCCGGGACGGGCGAAGCCCGTCAGGCCCGTTCCCGAAGGGAACGGGTCCCCTGCGGGGCGCCCTTCCGGCGGCTGTCACAGATTCTGTTCAGATATTAGTAAGCCTTACCCCAAATGATCATGTGCTTGGCGGGCTTGCCGCAGCAGACGCAGGTGGCACCGAGGTCTTCCTGCTCCAGCGGCATGCAGCGGCTGGTAACGCCGATCTCATCCTTCATCTTGAGCTCGCAAGCCAGCTCGCCGCACCACATGGTCTTATAAAAGCCGTTGGTGCCATCAGCGACCTTGTGCATTTCGTCCATATCGTGGGCGATGTAGGTATTGGCTTCGCGGTTGGCGAGGGCTTTGGTATAGAGGCTGTCGTGGATCTCAGCCAGCAGGCGGGTGATCTCGCTTTCGAGATTCTCCAGCTTGACAAAGGTCTTTTCGCGGTTATCGCGACGGACCAGCACGCACTGGCCGGCTTCGATATCCTTGGGGCCGATCTCCAGGCGAAGGGGTACGCCCTTCATCTCATACTGGGCGAACTTCCAGCCGGGGCTGTTCTCGGAAAGATCTATGTCTGCACGGAAGTTCTTTTTGAGGCGCTCACACAGGGCGGAAGCGGTTTCGGCAACACCCTCCTTATGCTGGGCGATAGGGACGACCATGACCTGGATGGGAGCGACAGCGGGGGGCAGCACCAGGCCGTTATTATCACCGTGGGTCATAATAATGGCGCCGATGATGCGGGTGGACATACCCCAGCTGGTCTGGTGAGGATACTGCAGGGTATTGTTGCGGTCGGTGAACTGGATATCAAAGGCACGGGCAAAGCCGTCGCCGAAGTAGTGGGAGGTACCGCTTTGCAGGCTCTTACCGTCGTGCATCATGGCCTCGATGGTGTAGGTTTCTTCGGCGCCCGCAAATTTTTCCTTATCGGTCTTGACGCCCTTAACAACGGGGATGGCAAGATATTTCTCGCACATCTCTGCGTAGACATTCAGCATGCGCACGGTCTCAGCCTTGGCTTCCTCGGCGGTTTCGTGCATGGTGTGGCCCTCCTGCCACAGGAACTCGGCGCTGCGCAGGAAGGGGCGGGTGGTTTTTTCCCAGCGCATGACGCTGCACCACTGGTTATACAGCTTGGGCAGGTCACGGTAGCTGTGGATGATATGGGAATAGTGCTCGCAGAACAGTGTTTCGCTGGTGGGGCGCACGCACAGGCGCTCCTCCAGCTTTTCCTCGCCGCCCATGGTGACCCAGGCCACCTCCGGGGCGAAGCCTTCCACATGGTCCTTCTCTTTCTGCAGAAGGCTCTCCGGTATGAGCATAGGCATATAGACATTCTGGTGACCAGTCGCCTTGAACATGCCGTCAAGAATATGCTGGATATTTTCCCAAATGGCATAGCCATAGGGGCGGATGATCATGCAGCCGCGGACGCTGCCGTAATCGACCAGCTCGGCCTTTTTAACGACATCGGTATACCACTGCGCAAAATCGTCCTCCATCGAGGTGATCTCGGCTACCATTTTCTTTTGATCTGCCATAGTATTTCTTTCTCCCTTTCAGTAGGATATATACCTTTATATTATACGGGTTTTTGCGTCATTTGCAAGGGATTGCGGGGATTTTGTGGGGAATTGGGAGGCGGGAGGCCAAAAGAAGCGGGCGGGGGGAGGTACGGCCCGGACACGGCAGAAGCTTGCGGAGGATGCCGGCGGAAAACCCGCCGCGGGCAGGGGCTTCAAAATTTATTTACAATATTTCACCAAATCGTCACGGCATTTTTACCGACCTTAAAAAAACAGGTCAAGCATTGTTCACAATTTACCGGTATACTAAGAATCAGTCAAAGGGGCCAGGTACTCCACAGAAAGGCAGGTCAGTTCCATGACATATCCGAACGACAACTTTAACGACCGCAACTTTACCACCGGCAATACCGATCTTCCCACCGGGGAGTATCGCTATGATAAAGACAGCATCCACCAGGATGCCGCGTCCGGGCAGGCGCAGCAAACGGCTGCTTCGGGGTATCATCCCTCGGACGCAAACAAAAAATCCACAGGACGGGGCAAAAAGGGTACGGCGCTGCTGCTGGCAGGCTGCCTGGTGCTCTCGATGGTGGGCGGCGCAGGCGGCGCTGTGATCGCTGCCAAGAGCGGCCTGCTGGGCACCGGTTCCACCGTTCTGTATCAAGGGGTAGAGGTCCCTTCCACCAACGGTTCCACCGTCGGCGTCAGTTATTCCGGTGTGGTGCAGCAGGTGGAGGACAGCGTAGTGGCCATCACCACCGAAAGTGTGGCGACCAACTACTTCTTCCGGCAGTATGTCACCCAGGGCGCAGGCTCCGGCGTGGTGCTGACGGCGGATGGCTACATTGTGACCAACTACCATGTGATAAAAGGCGCACAGCAGATCACCGTGACTGCCAATGACGGCAGCACCTATGCCGCCACCCTGGTGGGTACCGATGAGGATAACGACATCGCGGTGCTGAAGGTGGACGCCAAAGACCTGACCCCGGCTATTCTGGGCGACAGTGACACCCTGAAGGTGGGCGACGCCGTGCTGGCCATCGGCAACCCGCTGGGTACCCTTTCCGGCACCGTCACCGATGGTATCGTCAGCGCGCTGGAGCGCCAGGTAACGATAGACGGCAACAACATGACCCTGCTGCAAACCAGCGCGGCGGTCAACCCCGGTAATTCCGGCGGCGGTCTCTTTAATGCCAGCGGAGAGCTGATTGGCATTGTCAATGCCAAATCCACCAGCGATTCCAGCGGCAATGCCGTGGATAACATCGGCTTTGCCATTCCTATCAACAGCGTCAAGACCATCATCGAGGATCTCATCAGCCACGGCTATGTGACCGGCCAGATCGTGCTGGGTGTCAGCCTGGTGGATATCACCGATGAGCGCACCGCCCGCTACTACGGGCTGGACAGCACCGGCGTGTATATTCAAAGCGTGGAGTCCGGCTCCATAGCGGATAAAGGCGGCCTGCAGGCCGGCGACCGGCTGCTGAGCTTTGGCGGGGTGGAGGTTTCCACCGCGGATGATCTGAAGGCAGCGCTGGCCAGCCACAGCGTAGGCGACCGAGTGGAGATCAAGGTCTCCCGCAATGGCCGGGAATACACCCACAGTGTGGTACTAACCGAATATGTACCCAGCAGCGCCACCAATTAACTTGCCAACTTCTCCATACTCCTTTTCAATATTGCATGCAAAGCCTCCCCCGTAAGCCGCGGGGGAGGCTTTGCTGCGGCGGAAAAAAGAAGAAACTATGGGCTTTGGGCTTTTCCTTTGGCGGAAAATGTGGTAAAATGACAGCAGAACACAAAACTGCCGCCGATGGCAGTAATTAACGGGAGGTTTGACCATGAGATTTTGCCCGAACTGCAACAGTGCCGTATATGATGACCGGGCGGAGCTTTGCCCAGAGTGCGGCAAGCCGATGAACCAAAATGTATGCCCCAGCTGCGGCCGGCGGCTACAGCCTGGCCAGAAATGTCCCCACTGCAGCGACTGCCGCGCCCACGGCGAACGCTATACCGTGCGAAACCAAAGTCCCGAACAGACTGTCAGCGGCGGACTGAGTATGTGGGCCTATATGGGGCTTATTCTGCTGGCGATGGTGCCGGTCATTGGGCTTATATTTATGATAGTGTGGGCGTGCGGCGTGAGCAGCAACCCCCAGCTGGCCCGCTTTGCCCGCGGCATGCTGCTGGCCAAGGCCGCGCTGTTCCTCATCGGGATCATCTTCTTTTCTGTGATGATGGCTGCCATGCAGCCGCTGCTGAATGAGCTGGAGGACTGGCTGAGCTACTACGGCGATGAATACGGCTACTATGATAACTTTGATGATTCCTACAATTACAACTTTGGCGATGACTATAATGCTGGTGATAACGGCGATCTCTTTGGCGATGACTGGCCCGATTTTTACGGGGAGGAGGCCCCGGCTGCCAATGCCGCGTAAATCATAAAGCAAAAGCCCCCTCCGGGTGTACCGGAGGGGGCTTTTTTATGTGGGATCACTTTTTGAGGGTCTCGCGGCTGCCCTTCCTGGCAGCGGCTGCTACCAGCCCGCCCAGTGCTACGATAGCCAGAAAGTTGGGAATAACCATCAGCTGGTTAAACATATCGGAAAGCTCCCAAGCTAGGTCATTGGATACGCAGGAGCCGAGGAAGATGAGCGCCACAGCGATGATGGAATAGACCGGGACGGCCTTTTTGCCAAAGAGGTATTCCACATTGATACGGCCGAAGAAGTTCCAGCCCAGGATGGTGGAGAAAGCGAAGAACATAAGGCAGATGGCAACAAACAGGCTGCCGGCGGTATTGCCCATGATGCTGGAGAAGGCGATCTGCGCCATGTTGGTCTTGCTGACACCTTCGGCTGCGCCGGAGGCAAGGATCCCGTTGCCGGCATACAGGGTGGAGATAACGACCAGAGCGGTCATGGTGAGGACGACAAAGGTATCAATGAAAACGCCGATCATGGCCACAACGCCCTGCTCGTGCGGGCAGCTTACCTTAGCCATAGCGTGGGCGTGGGGAGTGGAGCCCATACCGGCCTCATTGCTGAACAGACCGCGCTTGACGCCCTGGCTGATGGCCTGCTTGAGCGCAAAGCCGAAGCTGCCGCCGATGATGGCCTGCGGCTCGAACGCATAGCGGAAGATCATACCGAAGGTTTCGGGGACAAAGCGGATTCGGGCAATCAGCACCACCAGACCGCCGATGAGGTACAAGCACGCCATCACGGGAACGATCTTTTCCGCCCATGCGGCGACACGGTGGCTGCCGCCCAAAAATACATAGGCGGAAAGCGCTGCAACGACGATGCCGATGACCCATGTAGGAACGCCGGTCGCATTGGAAAGGGATTCCCCGATGGAATTGGACTGCACCATGCTGCCGATAAAGCCCAGCGCAATGATAATGGCAATGGCAAAAAATCCTGCAAGGAATTTGCCGAAGCCGCCCTTGAACGCACGCTTGATGTAGTAGACGGGGCCGCCGTGGACGGTGCCGTCCGCATTGACTACACGGGTCTCCTGCGCCAGCACCGCTTCCGCATAGATGGTAGCCATGCCGAAGAAAGCGATGATCCACATCCAGAAGATGGCGCCGGGACCGCCGATGAGGATAGCGCCGCAGGCGCCTACGATATTACCGGTACCTACCTGCGCGGCAATGGCCGTGGCCAGCGCCTGGAAGGAGGAAAAGCCGCCCTGCTGCTTTCCGCCATGGAGATTGATGTTGCCGAATACCCGGCGCATACCCTCGCCAAAGCAGCGCACCTGCACAAAGCGGGTACGGATGGAGAAGTAAAGGCCGGCGCCGATGAGCAGGACGATGAGGATATAATCCGAGAGATAGCCGTTGATCTTTTGTACGATGTTGAGCAATGCTGCTTCCATTTGTTTCACTCCTGATTAAAATATTGCAGTGAAAAAAGGATAATAAAAAGGCTGCCCGTCTTTTTTAAGCGGCAGCCTCTGAAGAATAGCGAGCGATCAAACAAAAGATGCTTTGATGACCGCTCTGTCCTTTTGCCTGAGAGATTCGGCGGAAAAACCGCCTTGCACCTTCGGCACTCAACTCAATGAGATTCTCCAGAGCCCCCTCCATATTCAGTCTCTTACGATTCTGAATGTTTCCGCGGGGTCGCTATCGTTATTCACTTGATGATATTCTACACCATTTTGCAGCTTTGTCAAGAGAAAAATGCAAAATGCGTTATTCTTCCGTGCGGATGCACCGCACCGTTACTCGGGCACGGCCATCGTAGGTGCAAGTAAACAGGGTAAGATCCCACTCCCCTGCCCGCATTTCCTCCACGGCGGTCTCCGGCAGGGTCTCCACCCGGTCCACCGTATAGCGGTAGGTCTGCCCGGCTGCATCGGTAAATAGGACGGCATCTCCGGGACGCAGGGTGTGCAGCGCGGCAAAGTGCCGCCGGTAATTGTGCGCCGCTATGATGATATCATCCCCGGCCAGGGTACCGGCATAGCGGCAGGGTGCCTGGCGCAGAAAATCCATCTCCCACTCGGCCCCCACCGGCAGCTCCAGCGCCAGGGTAGGTAGAGAAAGGATGCCCAGATACTCCTCCCCCTCCAAAGAGACCGTCAGCTCTCCGGCGGGCAGGGTAGGCATCGGCGCTGGAGACTGTCCGATGCTATGTGCCACGGCAGGCAAAATCCTTTGGGTGGCCGCCGCGGCACGGCGTTCCTCCCGCAGATTAAACCCCAATAGGAATGCGGCGGCCAAAATGCACAGGCCGCCCAAAATGATGCAGAACCGGCCGATACGCTCTCGTGTCATGTTGGTTTCCTCCGGCGGCGCAGGCGGCAGCCCACCGCCACCAGCAGCACCCCTATGGCTGCCAGCAGCGTGATAGGCCATTGCAGCAGGCCGGTCTGCGGCAGCTTATCCCCCGGGGTGGGGGCTGGGTTATCCGGTATGATGATGACCGGCGGTTCGGGGGTACCGGAGCGCTCCAGCTTGGGCTCTACCGTTGCAGCGTACTGCCACCCGCCGCCCGCCTGTTGGGCCGGCAGCTCCAGCAGCACCGGGGTGGTGGTATAGGTGCAGCCGCCCTTTTGGTAGAGAGCCGCGCACAACAGATACAACCCGGTGGGCAGCCCCTCTAATGCAGCTTTGCCATCAGCCGCGGTGGTAAGCTGCTTTTCTGGGGAAATGCTTTGCTGCTCCACCCATTGGTCCAGCAGCCCGGCCGCCTGCCGCCAGTCGGCGGCATCCCGCAGGTTCCCCAGCACAATACCGCTATCCTCATAGGCCGGCAGCAGGGTGTGCTCTCCCTGCGGAGAAAGCGCCGCCACCCGGTACAGCGAAAAGCCCATGCCGCTTACTGGCTTATTCTCATAGTGACAGTCAATGGTCAACGCGCACAGCGCGTCAGGATCGGCTGTCTGTGCTATCGCGGGGAGACACAGCAGTATGATCAGGATCAGGGCCAGAACGGCTCTGAGACGCTTTTTCATCAGTTCTCCCCCTTTCTATCACATTGCCCTCTTCGGGCCCGGTTTTCTTTTTCTTGCGGCGCAGCAGCGCCAGGATGAGCAAAATAAGCAGGAACAGCAGCAGCGCGCCGATCAGCAGCTTGCCCTTCCAGCCCAAGCTGTGTACTACCTGCTGGGTCACGGTCACTTCCACCGTTTCCTCCACGGTCTCCAGCGGGATGCGGTGCCCGCGCACCAGCAGCCGGTGGGTATTTACGCCGTAGGGCGTACAGGTCACCAGGGTAACAAGGTCCTCCCCTTCCACCGGGTACAGGTCCTTTACCTCATCCGGCTCCACCACCAGGATCTGATCCACCTCATAGAGGAGCTGCTCCCCCAAAATGCGCAGGGAAAAATGGTCGCCCAGCTGCATTTGGTCCAGATCGGAGAAAAGCAGCGCCGAGGGCAGCCCCCGGTGGCCGGAAAACACCGCGTGGGTGCCCTCTCCGCCCACCGGCAGGGAGGTGTACCGCCTAGATGCCCGATGCCATGCTGGAGGACCTCCTCCGAGGTGCCGTGGTAGATGGGCAGCCGCACGCTGATGCGCGGGATCTCGATGTAGCCCATAATGCCGCTGCCATCGGGATCCAGCAGGCCCCAGTAGGGGTCCCCCGCGGGCAGCTGCCGCCCGGTAAAGGCATCCCGGAAGGTGGGACTGAGGTTTTTATTGTATTCCTGCGCCGCTTCCCACAGCGCGGAGTGATCCTCCGGGGCAAGGGTCGTGGTGCTTTGGGTGTAGTTGGAGATCAGCTGGTTCTGCCGGTGCTGGTTCCACAGGTCACTGGCCACCGGGTAAAATAGAATCCCCAGCCCCAGCAGAAAAATGAGGATGGCCAGCACGGTGCCCAGCCGGTTTTGTCTTTTTTGTTTGGCTTGTTTTGTCGTCACGAATGGTACTCCTTTGGCAGTAATGCAGCAGGGAAAAAACCGCAAACCGTTGCAGCGGGCTTGCGGCCTTTTCCTTGCCGCCCATCCCGCCGGGGAGAGAAAGAGGAAAAACCCGGCGGGACGGCAAGAAAATGAGGGGGATGGCAAATTACAGGGTGGTCTTATTCTGCTCCTGCTCGTCCTCACGGCGACGGCGGGCAAACAGGAAGAACCACAGCGCCGCACCCATGCACAGCAGGCCGATCACCGTGAACATCACGGTGCCGACACCGCCGGTGGTGGGCAGTACGGGGGTGGAGCTATTGAGAAGGTCGACTTCATAGCGATTTTTCTCAGCATTCAGGCTCTTTTTCTGAATCAGTGCGCGATCCGCTTCTTTCGTTTCAGTAAAACCGCCACTGGCCAAATCCTTGACCAGACTTTCTCTGGCATTCCGCTCTGCGGTCAGATCCAGCTTAAAGATGCCCTTGGGGGCATAGTAGCCGGAAGGGGTCTTGGTTTCCTTCACATAGTAGGAACCGACATCCAGGCCGCGGATGGAAAGGGTATTATTATCATTGCCCATATTGGCATCCATCTGCGCCACGGCGCCTTCCTCGCCCGCCAGCGCGGGACGATAGTAGGCATCGGTCGTGGTAGTAGCATCTACCTTAACCATGCTGACGGGGGTGTTCATCGCTTCATCGGCATACAGGGTAAAGCCCGCACCGGCCAGGGGCCGGTGGCTGGAACCCGCGTCACTGGGATCAATCAGCTCATTGGATTTCTTAAAGAGGGTAAAGTCATAATTATAAACCGCAGCGGTAGAGTCGGCGGTCGTTTTGGTCTTGCCCGCCTCCATGGAGAATACATATTCCAGCTTGGCAGTTGCGGAAGCCTCAGATTCTGCAACTGCATCCGGGGCTACGGCGGCCTTGAAGTGGAGATAAATCAGCCCTCTGCCGGTGGCACTACGGATCTTGCTGTAATCCAGCTCAACGGTCAAATTACCGTCGGCACCTACGGTAGTCCCTTTAATGGCATCCTTTACGGCGTCGCTATCCGCATTGGGCAGGGTGGTTGCTTTCATGCTGTCCTCCACATAGTTCAGCCCGGCCAGCTGGCACTTCGCAATCAGCGAACTAATGTCCACATGCTCGCTCTCGTAGGCCGGGGTAGATACTTCCATATAGAAATCCATCGTTTCGCCAACCCGGCCACCGGCAGTTTCTTTCCATTGGGTAGTAGCTTTGCTGTCATCGCTTACTCGTACATTGATAGCAGGGCCGTCCTCGTACTTAAATACAGCGGTCGGGTCATCGGTAATCTCACTGCCGGCGGCATACACCCTTACATTCCCGTTCTTCACCTGCACAAACACGGTAACAGGCATATAGGTCCGGTTGTTCTGTGCGGTGGTGGAAACCAGCAGCAGATAATAGCCGGGGTTCAGGGTCAGTTTTGCCTGCTCATTCGCGTCCGCCTCGGCGCTAGCTTGGACTTCCGGCAGGGTCGCCCCGCCAAGCGGGCTTTCCGTCATCAGAACATACATCGACATCAAAGTGGTCAGAAATTGAGGGGTGCTCTCCGCCAATACATCATCCAGCGTTTTAGGCGGATGAACATAGTTCGTTCCCGCAAAATTGGAAAATCCCTCGTAGTACTGGTAGGAGTTATAGTCATCGCTGTACCACATCAGCTTATACGCCTTCACGGTATCGCCCTGGGCCACCCCGGTAAAGGTGATCTCACGGGAATAGTTCTCCTCTGCCGCGGCGGGCACCGCCATGGCCAGCAGCATGGCCAGCGCCAGCAGCAGCGTCAGGCACTTTTTCATTGTCTTTTTCATGTTACTTTCACTCCTTTGGTATCATTGTTATCCACAGCGGCTTCCCCTTGGCAGGGGGCGCGCTTATTTCACTTTCTTTCGGCCTAGCAGCAGTACCGCTACGGCCATCAGGGCCGCGCCCGCCAGTGTAAAGGGCACCGTTCCGGTGCCGCCGGTGCTGGGCAGAACATGCAGCTCCTTCAGCTTCAGGGTCAGCAGATAGGTGTATTCCTCCCCCTCGCACTGTTCCAGCTGCCATGCGGTATTCGCTGTATCCAAATAGGTCAGTGTGCCGTATTCGGCCTTTAGGTTGGGGGCGCTGTCCTCCGGCACATAGCCCGTGGGGGTGCCCGCCAGCTGGATGATATAATCCCCGGCAGGCATCTGCTCCAGCAGGGCCGCGCCGGCTTCATTGGTTTTATACAGCATCGGGCTGCCATTATCCCGCGTCACCCGCAGCACCGCCCCGGGAAGTTCCTCTCCCAGTGGGCCCAGCACTTTCAGCTTCAGCCGCAGCCGGGAGGTATTCTTCACCTCGGTAACGGTGGTGCCGCCCGGTGTAGAAATGGTCGCCTTCCCCGCCGCGATCTTCACCGTCCAGGTGAGCTCCGCCGCAGTGTAGCCCACAGGGGCGGTGGTCTCCCGCAGGTAATAGGTGCCGGCCGGCCACTTATCCTCAAACTGCACATCGCCGTTTTCATCGGAGGTGGCTGTTGCCAGCCGCTTGGTACATTCCGCATCGGCATACAGGGTAAATTCCGCGCCCTTTAATGGGTAGCCCTTTTCATCCACCTTTTCAAAGGCGATCTCGCCCCGGATGCCCTCATTATTGACCACCAGCAGAGCCTCCTGCGCAAAGTGCTGGGTGCCATCGGCGCCCTGCCACCAGTGCTCCTCCCGGTATTCCTTATCCTCGGCCTGCCGGTACAGGGCCTTGGCATAGGTCACCAGGTAATCCGCGAAGCCATCCTCGGCCACACCGGGGTCACGGTAGGTGTCCCCTATTTCGATTTCCCGCAGCGTGTAATCAGCCACCGTGCCATCCGTAAAAAGCGGCAGATTTTCCCAGGTGTATTGCCATTCGTTTTCCTTGTTCAGCTCCACGGTATAGGCATCACCCGGCAGCGGCGCGCCATCGCGCCACAGCTCCACCGTCACAGGCAGCTTATCCCCCGTGGCGGGCCAACTGCTGCGGGCCGTCACACTGATGAGCATTCTGGGTACATTTAGGATGACCACATTGTCGGCATCGGCATTCTGCAGCCAGCTGCCGGTCGAGGGTGTTATCCCTTCCGGCAGCGCTTTTGTCTCCGCATGGTAACTGATATTCCCTCCAGTATTTTGGGCGACCGTCACCTGCACAGTACCGGGGCCAAAGTACCCCGTCGGCAGTACTTCGGTCAGAGTGTAGGTTCCTTCCTCCAGCCGGATGGTAAAAAAACCGCTGGCATCGGCAATGATCTTGCAGTCGGTGATCTGCTCGGTATAGCCCTCCTCCTGCACCACGCTGTAAAGGGTGGTGTTCGGCTTTCGGTACAAGGCCACTTCTGCGCCGCCCGGCCGGGACAACTTATACTCTACCTTTGCCAGCCCGTTGCCGGTAATGGAATCCTGCGTTTTTACCGTCAGGGTACCTATCCCCACATATATGTTCTGCAAAGCCACGGTCTGCACCGCCGTGTTCGGCACATCGTTGCCGTAGGCCACCGCCGTAATAGTAATGCCGCTTTCCTCCGGGTAGTCCTGATATCCCCCCGAAAGTCCCTGCGGGTGATTGCGGATGAGATAGCGGTTGTTCACCCGCCATTTGTCACCCTGCAGCGTATGGCCGGTTTCTTTTATCGTGTAGTCCCGCCGCTGCTGGGCCGGGACTTCCCAGGTGTAGGTATCGGCCTCGGCATCATAGCGGGTATAACCCAGCTTGCCCTGTTCCGTTACCGCCTTCGCAGGCTGCGGCACCAGGGTAAAATCGGCCACGCTGCTGCCGTTTTCGGTGTGGGAGACAGTAATGAGGAACTTATCCCGTACCTGTTTTATCGCCTCAGCATCCCCCGCAAAGGTCTTTGTCACAAAAAAGCGGGTGCGCTTGGCCACCAGCACACCATCGATATGCCAGCCATCGGAATGCTCAAACTTGACCATGTTCCAGCGGATCTGGAAGTGATCCGAATTGAGCATCTCCGCGGGGATCTCCACTCCGTCCACCTTCATGGTAATGGTATCGCTGTGGGCCCGCAGGTAGGCAAAGATCGTTTCCTCATTGGGGAGATCCTCCAGCCTACCATCCTGCACCGGGTTATTCACCATATTGCGGATCGTGTCATCCACCGCGTAGGCATTGTCGCCATTGGTTGCCCGCGCTACCAGCGGCTTTACCACACCCTCCGCATTTTTATTGGAGTACTCCGCCGGGATATTGTCCGCCCCCAGCATCCGGGTGGTATATAGGGCGGGCGTATAGTCCTTTTGGTCCTCCCATTGCACACCGTCATCCACCGAGCCCCTGATCTCTCCATTGAGATGCAGGAAAAAATGTGTGGTAATTGGGCGTTTCAGCTTATCCTCGCCGCTCCATTTTGCCCGCAGCGTCACTTCGCCATCGCTGCCGGTATAGTGCTGCAGATCTGCGGCAGTCAGCTTTGTACCGGGCTGCAGTAGCACCTCTTCCGTTATATTGGCCACCCGCCAACCTAAAAAGGAATAAAACAGTGAGCGGTTATTGGCTTTTTCGCCGGTCAGCTTTACCTCTATCCGGTCAATATCTGGGGCCAGCAGCGTGTAGTCTCCGTCACCCGGTTCCACCAGCAGGGTTTTTTTGCCCTTTACCATCGCGCTTTGCTGGGGCGCCTGCACCGAAGGCTCAAACTGGCCAATCTTGTGCTGCCAGCCGTCCGGCTCGGCCTCATATTTTATTACCAGGGTATCGGTATGCGGGTAGAAAACCACCGGCTGGCTGATTTCCCCGATGGTATAGGTCACACTGGTTTCGGTCTGCTTGGTCGGCTCCAGCTCCAGATGCGTTCCGGTCAGGCCATCCATGGCGTCCCAGGCCATACTGGACACGGTATTTAGGGTAATGCTCACATTCTCCCCATGGAAAGCGATCTTCGGCGCGGGCGGCTCCTGGTACACCCTGTTTAGGTCGTCCTTCACCGTTACGGTGTAGAACATGTTTTCTGCCAGCAGGGTTTCGTCGCTCAGTTCTTTTTTATCAAGGAAATAGCTTTCGGCACCTTCTTCATTCGCGGGCAGGTAGTACAGCCGGATCTCGGTCCGGTGGCTCAGCGGAATCTGCCAGCCGCCGTCCTCACTCTTTATGGGAGCGGCATCTGCCCACATTTCGTTGGGGTCATAGCTATCGGTGTGCGGGAAGAACCGCTCCCCGTGATAATTCGCCGCCTTAAAGCCATAGACGCTATATACTTCCTCCAGCTCCGCCGCCGTTATATAGTAGCGGAGCTTTCCGCTGCCATCGGCATATTGCGCGGCGGTTTGCACCGTGGTCACCGGGTACCAGATGCCATCCCGTGCCGCATAGCATTCCACCGTGGCGGCCGCCGCACGGGCCCTGTCTTCAGCGGGCTGCGCTTCGGCCGGCTGCTCATCCGTCTCTTCCTCTTTTGTCATGGAGTCTTCCGGTTCGGGCAGGGCCTCCTCCGGAGCAGGAACCAAAGCCGGTTCTTCCTCCGCCGGGGCGGCATCCGCCACCGTGTAAAGGCCCGTTGGCAGCATGGTAAACAGCAGCGCCAGCACCACCAATAGCACCGAGACCCTGCGGGCCCGGTGCCGGCGATGTTCCTTTTCGCTGCTGATTTTGGTATGCATTATTTATCCTTTCTGTTCTAATTTTTGTAAATATAAAAGCTGACTGCGTTCTTTTACTCAAGAATGCAGTCAGCCGGTCATGCGGTTTCCCGTTTAGACGCTTTACTTTGCGTCCCTGCCTTTCAGCAGGTTTGCCAAGGGTTATTCAATTTATGGGAATTGTTCCTGTTTTCTTTGCTTTATCTTAACACCATCTCTCAAAAAATTCAAGAGAATTTTGCATTAAAATCTCATGTTCCATTATTTTTGTTCAATTATTGCATTTTACTTACTGGCATCCATCTCCCAATTGTGTTTTTCCCCGAAAATCCTCCTGACTTCCCCCCGTATTTCATGGATAAAAAACATATTCACCCCGGTATAATGCCCCGTCACGCCCCCATATGGGCAAAAACTGCTCATATTCTCGCCCTTAGAAAAGCCTGCGCTCCCCGCATCCTCCTCCACAGCAAAAAAGCCGTAAGCAAACCTTCCTCCCCGCAAGGAAGGGGTTGTGTGAAGGGGGAACCTTTGCGGGGTCCCCCTTCGCGTCAAATCAGGGCAGCGGCTCTCGCCTTTTAGAAAAGCCCGCGCTCCCCACATCCTCCTCCACAGCAAAAAAGACGCCCTAAAGGCGTCTTTTTTGTGGTGGAGGAGGATGGATTCGAACCATCGAAGTCAGTGACAACAGATTTACAGTCTGCCCCCTTTGGCCGCTCGGGAACTCCTCCATATTCGGTTATGTCATGCGGTGGTGGAGCTGGTGGACGGATTCGAACCCCCGACCTGCTGATTACAAATCAGCTGCT
>ERZ772875.1125-NODE-1125-length-26348-cov-9.382878_pt1 | contig 26348 bp, 23 predicted proteins | sample MGYA00580585_ERZ772875 | MGnify/ENA primary metagenome ERZ772875 (study PRJEB29015, sample SAMEA2737736) | human gut metagenome | biome: human gut; feature: human-associated habitat; material: faeces | place: China | collected 2012 ... | reverse complement strand
CGCAAAAATTTCTCGCTGCCGGTCACATTGGGAGTTTTCAGATACACCCTAAAATTAGAAAGAGAAAAATCTGCGCCGCTAGCCTTCCAGCATCGCATCCATCACCGCGAAAAGCGCACGCTGCTGCGCGGGAGACAGGCGCAGCCATTTTTCCAGCATGCCGCGCTGCCCGGGCGTCAGGGCAAGCAGTGCCTCGCCGTCGGCAAAAAACTGCGAGAGCGTCAGCCCAAATGCGTCGCAGATCTTTTCCAGCGAGGAAAACGAGGGCGTCATGCCCTTCTGGTACCAGGATGAAATGGTAGACTGCGGAAGGCCGGAGCGCTCGGCAAGCTGATATTCCGTCCAGCCTCTGGCTTCCCGGTTTTTTCGGATCAGCCCCAGAACGTCTGTCACATGCTTCACCACCTACGACTTTTCGCTTATTATACTTTGAAAAATCGTTGCATTTTAATCATAAATATCGTATTATTTACTACGACATTACTTACCCTTTTAAAGGAGGCAGCAAACCCGCATGGAGCACGAAACCAACAGACGCTTTGAGGCATGGCTGGATGACGAGCGCTGCGTCATATCCTTTCACAGCATTCCGGATGCCCGTTATTTTACTGCGCCGGAACCCATCTTCTGGCCTGCAATCCTCGAACTCGTCCTGAGCGGATACCGGATCCAGTAAATATTTAGGAAAAATTAAGAGATTTCAGGGAAAAGCCGTGGTATACTGGAAGAAAAATAAGGAGGAATGCATCATGAAACGCTGTCTGATTTTCATGCTGCTGCTCTGTCTGCTGCTGACCGGCTGCCGGAAGCAGACGCAGCCGGAGCGGCAACCCGCTGCGGAGACAGCCGGCAGTCAAACGGAAACCGAATCCGATGTGCAAACACCGGAGCAGACGCTGACGCTCGGTATGATCGACTTTGACTCGGAAAAGAGCGTGCTCCGCAGTATGATCCAGAACTATAATTTCTCCGGCGCACCGGTCAGGATCGAAATCCTCAACTACGCCGACGGCGCGGAAAGCCGCGCGGATGCCGTGACGCGCATGACGACGGAGCTGCTGGCCGGAAACGTGCCCGATCTGCTTGATTGCAGCGATCTGAGCGGCGCGCAGTACGCGGGCTACGCGAAAAACGGCATTCTGCTGCCGCTGGACGGGATGCCGGAAGCGGAGCTCCTGTCCGGCATTCTGAAGCCGTGCTATGTGGACGGGAAGCTTTATTCCATCGTCGGAGCCTTTGCGCTCGACCCGCTGTTTGGCCCGGCGGAGAAGCTCGGCGCGTCGCTGGAAACGTCGGTCGAGGACGTGCTGTGCGGCGCAGTTCCGAACGTCAGCTTTTTCTGGGGCGGTGAGGATCTGCTCAGCGTCTACTGCCGCCACGCGGCGGAGCAGTATCTGGACTATGATACGCAGACTGCTTCCTTCGAGAGCGAGAAATTTTTGAATATTCTGACGGCCTGCGCGGCCATTTCTTCCGCGGCGCCTGCCCCGGACAGCATCATGCAGCAGCCGATGCACTCCGCCGCGATGTACCGGTCCATGCAGATTTCCTGGTACCAGCAGACCGGCGGCGCGTTCCGTGTGCTTGCTCTCGATTCGGACGGCGGAACGGCATATCAGCCGATTTTGCAGCTTGGTGTCTGCGCCGGCTCCGCCATGCAGGAAGCGGCGGCGGAGGCGCTGCGGAACATGCTGCAAGAAGCCTTTCAGCAGACCGTTGCGGACGCGTTCCCGGTCAACCGCGCCGCGCTGCGTGAGCTGATGCAGAAGGAGATCAAAGCGCAGAGGGCCGAACAGCAGACGGCCATCCGCGAAGAGGGCCGCGTTGAGGTCGGCGAGGCAGGCGATCTTGCGTTTCTGTTTGACGAAGCCGCCGCCGATGATCTGATGAACGTACTGGAGCACGCCGACTGCCGTTCCTGTGGCAATCAGGAAATTTTGAAGATCATCCTTGACGAAGCGGACGCCTATTTCAAAGGCCGGAAAACCGCACAGGAGGCTGCACAGGTCATGGACAGGCGTGCGGCGCTGTTTATTGCGGAAGCCGGATGATACAGCCGGTTTTCGCTGTTGACAGCCGTAACCATTTGTGCTATACTATGATTACAGGCGTAAACAGCAAGATGAAAAAACGTGAGCTCGACGAGCTGTATGCGCTGCTGCGGAATATGGAGGAGAAAAAGCGCCATGGCTGAATGGTTTGTTTCGTCCGCCGTGTTGGCGGCGCTGCTCATCGGAGCACACTATCTGCTGTACGGGAAAATCAGCGCAAGATTGCAGTACACACTCTGGCTGGTGCTGCTCGTGCGGCTGCTGCTGCCGCTTTCCATCGGGAAAACTGCCGTCAGCGTGGCAAATCTTCTGCCGGAGGCTGAACCGACCGCTGTCATGCAGACGGAACCCGCTGCCGCGCCGCCCGCGCAGGCGGCCAGTACACCAGAACCGGCTGCGCCCGCAGCGCCGGTGCAGACGCCCGCACAGCCGGTGCAGCGTCCGGCATCCATGCCTGCGCAGGCGGAAACGGGCAGCGCAGAACCGGAAAAATCTGCGCAGAAGCCCGCCGTTTCCGTGCGGAAGATATTCATGCTTGTATGGGCCTCCGGCGCGGCTTTGCTGGGGCTGTGGTTCCTATTCTGCAATCTCCGGTACGGTCGGCAGCTGCGGGCGGGCGTTTTGCGCGCGATCGCGCCGAAGGAGGGCCGTCCGGCTGTCCGGCTGACGCAGACCGCGCTGTCGCCGTGCCTGTTCGGGCTTTTCCCGCCGGCGATCTATGTGACAATGGACTGTGCGCAGGACGAGCAGCTGCTGCACCACTGCGCGGAGCATGAGTATACGCATTATCTCCACCGTGACCACATCTGGGCCGTTCTGCGCGGCGTGTGTCTGGCGCTGCACTGGTTTGATCCGCTGGTGTGGTGGGCAGCGGCGCTTTCCCGCACCGACGCGGAGCTCTTCTGCGACGAGGATACCGTCCGCCGTCTTGGCGAGGACGCGCGTGCGGACTACGGCCGCTCACTCATCCGCATGACGTGCCGCGAGCGGGTCGATCCCCTCAGCGCGGCGACAACAATGTCGGGGCGCGGCGGGCAGCTCAAAACGCGCATCATTTCCATCACAAAGCACCCGAAAACCGCAATTCCCGTTCTGATCCTCGTGCTTCTGCTCTGCGCCGCGGCAGTCGGCTGCACGATGACCGGCGCGAAGGATGCCGCGCCTGCACAGCAGACGCAGCAGACATCGGAAAGAATGGAGAACACGCCCAAGGAATCAGAAGTGCAGGAGGCCACACGCGAGGAACCGGAAGCGGCAGTGGAATTCACCACCACACAGGACACGGTCACGCTCAGTGTCCCGGCACGATACGAAAACGAAATCACTGCGGACGATTCGTTTATGATCGAAGCGCCGGAGACCGGCGAGCATGACCTGGACGATGTGCTGTTCTCCTTCTACGACAAAAGTCAGGCGGCAGAAGACCGCCTCGGCCTCGTCTGGGCGATCCGCGCGTTCCAGTTTGAAGACCCGGCGGAGCTGGTCAAGGACGGCGCAGACCGATGGGTCGAGGAAAATCTTATGGCGCTGAACACGCATCTGCTCGGCACACGCGGCAGCACGGCATATTATTTCTTCTGCCTGAGCCCGTCGGACAAGGCGGTACGGCAGTATGACAGTTCGGACACAGCGGCGGTCAGCTCGTATTACCAGCACGCAGCCGACGGCTTGGATATCTTAAAGGATTTTGTTGTCCGCAACGGCCTTGCGCCGGTGGAGGGCGCGGTCGACTGGGAGGCGTGGTATCAGGAATTCATTCTGCCGCGCATTGAGGCCGAAATGGACCCCGCCGCGGACGCGGCATGGTTCGCCGCGCGCGAGCCGGTGGAGCAGTGGCCCGAATTTACCGTGAACGGCACGTCGATCTATAAACTGACACTGGACGACATCCAAAATGTTTACGGCACATATGAACGCATTTACCACTGGATGATCCTCCAGACGGACTACTATGACATTGTGCAGTTCGCGGACGGCTCACAGGCCGCGGGCTGGATGGGCGACGACGGCGCAATCCACTATCCGAACGCCGCATATCTGCGGCTGGATGCCGGGGTCGAGGTCTGCGGCATCCGCTTCGGCGAGGATTACCGCGAGGCGGCGAACCGTTTCCCGCGCGACAAAACGCCGGTATTCGAGCAGTTCGACGAACACACGGCGCGGCTGATGCTCGGCGGCGAGGTTCTATACATGGGCAAATACAGCTGCATTGCGTACACGGACGGCATTCCCACAATGCTTGTCGTGTGCGACGAGACAGTCATGACGTTCTACATTGAAAACGGCGTGATCGCCGCCGTCAGCTGGATGGCGCCGGAAGAGGCCATGCGGCTGCCCATCACGGAGCAGGAGGCGCAGCAGCGTATGACGATCGACCCGAGCCTTCTGACGGATGAGAACCTCCACAGCATTCTGATCGGCCCGGAGATCGCGCTTGTCAACGACGGCTTTACATTTGATTCGCCCGAAGACCTGTCGTCCGAGCAGCTGTTTATGCTGTTTCTGTACTGGTCGGATTACACATACACGCGCGATAATTACAAGCAGGCCGACGGGAAGTATCACTTCACGGAGAGCTTTGTGAACAGCGTTTTGCGGTATCATTTCCGCGACGGCAGCTTCACGTTTGATATTACGCAGTGCGGAAACTACGACGCATCGGACGGCACGGCGGTCATTGAGAACGTGTCCGGCTTCGGCGGCGGCCCGGATCTGCGCATCGCGGACGTGCAGGTGCTGGGCGGCAGCACGGTACAGGTCACGGCAGATTTTTATAACGCCGACCCGTTTTTGGATGGCAGCGGCGGCGAACTGCGCTACGCGCGCAAGGTCTACACGCTGGACTTCTACTACGGCGGCGCGCTGTTCCAGTCGGCACGCTTCGCACCGCTTCCAGAGGACGATCTGCGGGCGGCCCTGCAGCTGCACACCGGCGAAACGACGGACGATCTGGCGCAGCTGTTCTGGACGTATGACGGCCAGAACAGGAATCTGCTGGGCAGTCTGCCGGACGGTAATTGGACAGCGCTGCCGCTGACCGAAGACGCGTGGGACGGACTTTCCCTGTTCGTCTACGAGCGCTATGCGCGCGAAAACAACTGGCCGCTGACGATCAGCGCGGTGGATTTCGACAATACGCTCGTCCGCTATTTCCCGCTGGGCCGGTACGGCTGGGAAGACCGCAGCTCGCACTATCTGACCTATCAGGATGGAACCTATACCCGCACCATCAACGACAACCACGGCGCGCGGTACTGTTATCTGAAACGCATCTCCTGCATGGCAGACGGAAGCTTCCAGCTGGTGTTCCGCTGTCTCGACGTGCCAGAGCTCACGGAGTACGCGGACGCGTCTGCGGACGTGCGCGCGGTCTATGACCACGCGGGCGCGGAGGAGCTTCAGCCGCAGGAATTCCGTCGGGCCGTGTACCGCGCGTTCGCCGACGGAGTCATTCCCACCGGAAACAGCATGACGGAGCTGACCGTGACCGTCCGCCTGACCGGCGAAGCGCGGTATCCGTTCCGGTTCCTGTCGGCCTCTGCATAAATCTGACGTGTTCCATCCTTAAGCAGCCGCCCCTGTTCCCGCAGGGGCGGCTGTTGGAGAAATGGTTTCGAGGAAAAGGTTGACAAATGTAGTCCTGTATGCTACAATAAGTCTACAAAAGTAAACCGAGGAGGGACGTTCCCATGCAATTATGCCAGAGCGAATGGACCGTGCTGCAAAGCCTGTGGGAGCGGCAGCCGCAGACGCTCATGCAGCTGGTGGAGGATTTAAAGCTTCGCGCCGGATGGTCGGCCAGCACAAGCAAGACCATGGCAAGCCGTATGACGGAAAAGGGGCTTCTGCGCTATGAGGGCAAACCACGGCGCTATTACCCGAACGTTACCCGCGAGGAGGCCGGGCTTGAGGAAACGGAGCAGCTGCTTTCCCGCGCGTTCGGCGGCAGGCTCGGCCTGCTGGTCAGCAATTTCGCCGACCACGGAAAAATCGGAAAGGATGAACTTGAAGAACTCTATGCCATTTTGGACAAGGCTGCGGGCCGCGAAGACTAGGGGAGGGGAGTCATGCTGGAAATTCTCATTTCATCGACCGTTCTGATCCTTGCGCTGACCGCACTTCGCTTTTTGCTGCGCGGGAAAATCAATCCGCGCCTGCAATATGCACTGTGGCTGCTCGCCGCGCTGCGGCTTTTGCTGCCGGTCTCGCTGGTCAGAAGTCCGGTCAGCGTGATGAACGCTGTCCCGGACGTGCCCGCCGCCATGCAGCGGCTGACTGCCCCGGAAAATCGCCGTGCCCCGCAGACGGACAATACGCAGTCCCCAGCACAGACTGCATCTGAAACGGAAACTGCGCCCGCAAAGGCGCAGACGCAGCTGACGAGAAGCACGATTTTGAAATTGATCTGGCTGACCGGCGCGGCAGCGATGGCGCTGGTTGTTCTGGCGCAGAATCTGCGGTTTCTCCGGAGACTCAGAAAAATTCGGCAGCCGTTTGCCTGCATGGAGAGTCCGGTTTCGGTCTGGCTGGCGTCCGGACTGCCGTCGCCGTGCCTTGTGGGGCTGTTCCGCCCCGAAATATATCTCACACCAGAGGCTGCGGCGGAGCCTGATACCCGCTGCTTTGTCCTCCGGCACGAATTGGCGCATTTTCACGCAAAAGACCAGCTTTGGAGCCTCCTGCGCCTCATCTGCCAGTGCCTGTACTGGTTCGACCCCTTCGTGTGGCTCGCGGCAATGCTTTCCCGGCGCGACTGCGAACTGGCCTGCGACGAGCGGGTGCTGAAAGACCTCGACCCCGGCAGCCGGGCAAGCTATGGCCGCGCACTGCTCAGCCTTGTCGCGCCGAAGCGGGCGAGGGGCCAGCTGCTGTCCTGCACGACGACGATGCAGCTGGGCCGAAAGAGCCTCAGAGAGCGCATTACGCTTATCGCAAAAAAGCCGAATATGGCAGCGTATACGCTTGTGTTTGTGCTCATTCTGAGCCTTGTCCTGACGGCCTGCACGTTTACAAGTGCGCCGGTGCAGCCGGAACCGGAGCCTGTACCGGAACCCGTACAGACAGAACCGGAGCCGGTACAGCCGGAGGAACCGCCGGCTGATGCAGAAGCGCCCCAGCCCGTCGAGGACGAACCGGAGGCAGAGTTCCAGATGGCGTTCCCGATGCTGAATTACGCGTCGTTCCAGCGCTATCTGGACGAGCATCCCGAGACGCTGAATAACGGCTGGGAGCATATCCGTATCAATGAGGCAGGTTTTGATGATGAAGGCACGAGCATCGAAACGCAGCCGGGCGATCAGGTGCTGGCCGTCGATGCGGAATACGGCATTCTGCTCGTGCGTATCACCGGCGACGGCTATCGCGGCGTGCTGGCAATCTGCCGGTATCCGGAACTTCTGCGGCTGGAAATGGCTTCGACCTACGGCGTGGAAGGGGAACTGGCGGGCAAAATTGCATCTGACCACGGCGGCATTCTCGCCATGAACGCCAACGGCTTCCAGGACCCAAACGGCAAGGGCAACGGCGGCCAGCTTGCGGGCTGGTGCATGGCGCAGGGCGAGACGCACGGCTATCACTTCGGCGGCGATGTCTACCAGCGCATTGAGCTGAGCGAAAACGGCCTCGACTGCCGCATCGTGCCCGCGTCCGACCCGGTCGGAGAGGGGACGTACAACGCTGCCGAGTTCACGCCCGCCCTGATCAAAGACGGCGAAAAGCTTGAGGATTCCTTCTGGACGGGCGAACAGCCGCGCGCGTGCTTCGGCACCGGCGATCAGGGCGTTTATATGCTCATCATCGAGGGCCGCTACCCAGACGAGGGTATCCGCGGCACAAGTGTCAACACATGCTCGGATATCCTGCTTTCCTACGGCTGCCGGAACGCCCTGAATATGGACGGCGGCTCAAGCGCAATCTTGTGGTACGACGGTGAATATGTTACGCAGTGCTCCTCCTCGTTCCTTCGCTACACCGGCGGCCGCCCGCTGCCGAACGCATGGGTCTACGGGTAAATTTTCATGTTGACAATCGCAGGAAATGTGGTAAAATATCTGCGATATTGGAAAACCGCGTTGAAAAACCGAGCGTTCCGGTGTTGCTTTCAGAGAGAAGGGGACGGTGAGAGCCCTTCAGCAAACCTGTCCGCAGCCAGTTTGGAGCGGCCGCGCGAAAGCGCGGCGGGTGCTTCCCGATACAGAAGCGCCGAGATATGCGTAGGCATAATCAGGGTGGTACCGCGACTGACCTCGCCCCTGTCACAGGGGCGGGGTTTTTATTTTATGGATAAAGCCTGCCCTTGTCGTGCCCTGCACGATAAGGGGAGGTGGCATTTGCGTCAGCAAATGACGGAGGGGATTTGCTGCGGATTTCAGAGTGCTCCGAAATTTGCAGCGTTCGAATCCCCTCAGGCCCTTCGGGCCAGCTCCCCTTGAGCCCAAGGGGAGCCTTGATAGATACTGCTGTTTAAAATTTAATGTATATAAAGGAGTATTCATCATGGCACACAAGCTTTACGGCCTCAATGAGCTGCGCGAGATGTACCTGAAGTTCTTTGAATCGAAGGGACATCTGCGTCTGCCGAGTTTTTCGCTCGTTCCGCAGAACGACAAATCCATCCTGCTGATCAATGCAGGCATGACCCCCATGAAGCCGTGGTTTACCGGCGAAGAAGAGCCCCCGCGCCACCGCGTCACCACCTGTCAGAAGTGCATCCGCACCGGCGACATTGAAAACGTCGGCCATACGGCCCGTCACGGCACCTATTTTGAGATGCTCGGCAACTTCTCCTTCGGCGATTACTTCAAGAAGGAAGCCATTCCCTGGGCATGGGAATTTTTGACAAGCCCGGAGTGGGTCGGCCTTGAGCCTGACCGTCTGTATCCGTCTGTCTTTGCGGGCAACGAGACGACGCCTGCCGACGACGAGGCCTTCGCCATCTGGCGTGACGTGATCGGCATTCCCGAGAACCGCATCTTCCGCTTCGGCAAGGAGGATAACTTCTGGGAGCATGGCTCCGGCCCGTGCGGCCCGTGCTCGGAAATTTACTATGACCGCGGCGAGCAGTACGGCTGCGGCAAGCCCGGCTGCACCGTCGGCTGCGACTGTGACCGCTATGTCGAGGTCTGGAATATCGTCTTCTCCCAGTTCAATAACGACGGCCACGGCAATTACACCGAACTCAAGCAGAAAAACATCGATACCGGCATGGGCCTCGAGCGCCTTGCCTGCGTGTGCCAGAACGTCGCGTCGCTGTTCGATGTTGATACTGTTATGAATATCACGAATAAGGTTTCCGAGATCACCGGTGCGCACTATGAAGAGTCCGATAAGACCGACGTGTCGCTCCGCGTCATCACTGACCATATCCGCTCTTCGACCTTCATGATCTGCGATGGCATTCTCCCGTCCAACGAGGGCCGCGGCTATGTCCTGCGCCGCCTGCTGCGCCGCGCTGCACGTCATGGCAAGCTGCTGGGCGTGAATGAGCCGTTCCTCTATCAGGTCGTGGACACTGTCGTCCATGAAAACGAGTGCCAGTATCCCGAACTGCGCGAAAAGCAGGCGTATATCACCCGCGTCATCCGCACCGAGGAAGAGAATTTCGCCAAAACCATCGACGGCGGCATGAAAATCTTCTCCGAGATGCTGGAGGCTCACAAGGCAAACGGTGAGACGACCTTCTCCGGCGCAGACGCGTTCAAACTTTATGACACCTACGGCTTCCCGATCGATCTGACCAACGAAATGGTCGCCGAAGAGGGCATGCAGGTCGATGAAGCGGCCTTCAAGCAGCTGATGCAGGAGCAGAAGGTCCGCGCACGCGAGGCGCGCAAAGCGCTCGGCGATCTCGGCTGGGCCGGTGTCGAATTCGGTAAGGAGATTCCCGCCACGACCTTTATCGGCTATGCCAACATGAAAGCCGAGGGCAAGATCGTCGCTATCGTTGCCGATGAGGAACTGCAGGGTGCGATTACCGCCGGCACGGATGCGATCCTTGTCCTCGACCAGACCCCGTTCTATGCAGAAATGGGCGGTCAGGTTGCCGACCACGGCACGATCTGCACGGAGACTGCCGAATTTACCGTCACCGATGTGCAGAAGAATAAGGGCGGCAAGTTCATGCACTACGGCAGACTTGTCTCTGGCTCGCTGGCTGTCGGCGATACCGTCACCGCCTCCATCGATGAGACCCGCCGCAAGGCCATCATGCGCGCACACTCCGCGACGCACCTGCTGGACTACGCGCTGCGTACTGTTCTCGGCGACCATGCCCATCAGGCAGGCTCTCTTGTAGAACCTGACCGCCTGCGTTATGATTTTACGCATTTCTCTGCCGTTACGGCCGACGAACTGATCAAGATCAGCCGCCTCGTGAGTGAACTTGTGCTGGACGGCATGCCCGTCGAGACAAAAGAAATGCCCGTCGCAGAGGCGAAGAAGCTTGGCGCGATCGCACTGTTCGGCGAAAAATACGGCGATGTTGTCCGTGTGGTCAACATGGGCGGCAAGTCCATCGAACTCTGCGGCGGCACCCACGTTGATAATACCGCCAAGGTCGGCCCCTTCCGCATTACAAGCGAATCCTCTGTTGCCTCCGGCGTGCGCCGCATTGAGGCCGTTACGGGCGAGGCGTTCCTGAACCTCGTTGATGAGATGAACATGCGTCTGGTCAAGGCGGCCGAACTGCTCAAGACCACACCGATAGAACTCATCAACAAGGCCCAGAGCAGCATGAACGAGATCCGCGAACTGCATCAGACCATCGAGAAGATGAAGGACAAGCTGTTTGCAGGCGATGTTGACAGCCTCCTGTTCTCTGCCAAGGATGTAAACGGCCTCAAGGTCGTCACGGCCAGCCGTGAAAATACCGATGCAAACGATCTGCGCAAGCTGGGCGATTTCCTGCGCGACAAGAACCCGAACACCGTCGCGGCGCTCGGCTCTGTCAATGGCGAAAAGGTTACGCTGCTTGCTGCCTGCGGCAAGAATGCCGTTGCGCGCGGCATCAAGGCCGGCGACATTATCAAGAATATTGCGCCCATCGTCGGCGGCAAGGGCGGCGGCAAGCCGGATTCCGCCATGGGCGGCGGCACGAACGCCCTCAAGCTTGACGACGCGCTGGCGGCTGTTGACGATTATGTTGCGGTCAATGTAAAAGACTAAGGAGGAACTGACTATGTCCGATTGCCTGTTCTGTAAAATCATTGCGGGTGAGATCCCGTCCGCAAAGGTCTACGAGGACGACCTTTGCTATGCCTTCAAGGATATCAGCCCTCTTGCACCTATGCACTTCCTCGTTGTCCCAAAGCAGCATTTCGCCTCCGCCGCTGAGGTCACGCCGGAAAATGAGGCTGTGATCGGCCATATCTATACGGTTATTGCGAAGCTTGCAAAGGAACTGGGCTTTGCCGACGGCTACCGTGTTGTGACCAACGTCGGCGAACTTGCCGGACAGACCGTCCATCACATCCACTTCCATGTGCTTTCCGGCAAGCAGCTGGGCAGCTTCAACTAAAGCCGCCGTGAAAAAACGCACTGTTCTCCTGCTGCTGGGCACGCTGTGTCTGCTGGCGGCGCTGGGCCTTACAATCTGGAACCTCTGGACTGCAGACCGGGCGCAGGCTGCCGCAGCTGCTGCTGTGCAGCAGCTGGAGCCGCTGATTCCTGCGCCTGCGCAGCAGGAGCCTGCCAAGACGACGGACGCGCCTGCAGCTGAACCGGAAGAGCCGGATATCCCGGACTACCTCCTGAACCCCGGCATGGCCATGCCGGTCGTTATGGTGGACGGTGTGGCCTATATCGGCGTGCTGGAGATTCCTGCGCTGGAGTTGACGCTTCCGGTCACGGGTGAGTGGAGTTATGACCGCCTGAAAATCGCCCTCTGCCGCTACGCGGGTTCGGCGTATCTTGACAATCTGGTCATCATGGGCCATAATTATCCGGCGTTTTTCAAAAACCTCCGCGATCTGCGCCCCGGCGACGAGATTCACTTCACGGATGCGGACGGAAACGTCTTTTCCTACACGGTCGCGGATCTTGAACAGCTGCGCGCCTCACAGGTCGAAGACATGATCACCGGCGACTGGGATCTGACGCTCTTCACCTGTACGCCCGGCGGCCAGCTGCGCATTGCAGTCCGCTGTATCCGCGCGGCTGAATAAAATAAACCAATCTGGTCTGGAAAAACAGAGCCCCCCGTCCTGCGCAGGACGGGGGGCTTGTGCTGTGATTTATTATTTTATTTAGTCAGGTACCGGTGCAGCAAAACAGCAACCTCGGCGCGGTTCGCGCCGGTCTGGGGATTCAGCTTTGCACCGTTTCCCTTGAGATAACCGCAGCCGACAGCCCAGCGCATCGCATCGACGGCGTAGGCACTGACATCGGCAGCATCCGTATAGCTGCGCAGGCTTGCGGATGCGGCGGGCTTGCCGGAAAGCCGATAGAGGATGGAAGCCAACTGCTCACGCGTGACAGGCTGCTTCATGCAGAATTCCGTCTCGCTTACGCCGCCTGCAACGCCGTTCTTCCATGCCCAAACGATTGCGTCGTAAGCGTAATCTGTTTCCGAAACGTCTGTGAACGGGATGCTCGTGTCAGAGACAGCAGGGGAACCGGCGCTCCGGTACAAAATCAAAATCAGATCGCCGCGCGTCATGCTGCCGCGCCAGTTGAAGGTTGACTTGTCCGCACCCTGAATGAGCCCGTATTCGTTCATAAAATCGACGGCATCCGCTGCCCATGCGCAGGTTCCTGCATTCACGTCCGAGAAGACGGAGGAGGACTGTTTTGTCGCAATGAGGATGGTCAGTTCGCCCGTTCCAAGCTGCGTACCGCCCGCATCATAGGCGGTATAGGTAAGCTTCAGCTGCGAAGCGCAGTCCGCTGCCGGGAGAAAGTAAAGCGCGTCAAGAAGCAGGCCTGATTTTTCGGTGTCTGCCAGGTAAAACCAGTCCTGTGCATAGTGGACAGTCGTGTACGCGCTGCCTGCAACACTGCTGAAGTCTTTCAGCAGCCGTCCCACGCCAGCTTCCGGCTGCTGGAAGCTGACACAGACTGCATCCGGATATTGCTGCGCGATCTGTCCGGCAGCGTCCAGTGTTTTCAAAAATGCGCCGGAGGCGGTGACGGTGCTGTCGCCGGAGACGGTGACGGCGGCGCTGCCTGCAAAGCGCGTTCCGTCAGTTCCGACGGCGGTAAAGGGGATGCGGACGGTATAACGGGTGCGGCAGGAACCGGACAGATAGGTCAGTGCATCGAGATCAATCTGGGAGAAGCTTGCCTGATAATAGCAGGCGTCCGTATCGGACAGCGCCTGCCCGCCTTCTGCTGAGGTATAGAGTGCGCCGAACATGGAAGTGCTGCCGGAGGCACTCAGATCATAGGTCTTGCCGCCCATTACAGCCGTTGCACGGGACAACTCAAACATGACGTAATCCAGCGTTTCGCCAGGCTTTCCCTTGCCGGAAAACGCCTTGCTGAAATCGTTTTCGGAGAAGCGGACGCTGCCGCCAAAGCCGGCTGCATACTCGACACTGATGTTCTGTGCGGCAGGCGCAGCTGTAATTGTAACAAACGCGCCGACGGCAGCATACGTTTTGCCGTCTACGGTCACGCAGATGTTCAGCGGAAGCTGCACAGAAGAACCGCTTACGCCGCCCGCCTTAGTCAGCAGTTCGAGGCTCGACGAGGACGAACCGGCGGCCAGCGCCGTTGTAACCGGCTTGCCGTCACTTTCGCCTCGGAATGCGGCTACCCCCTCGCGGTAGGCTTCCCAAGTGATATCCGCGCCGCCGCCGAGGTATTCGCTCCATTCGCCGTCTGCCTCATCACAGCTGTAGACCGTGGCGGAAACAATGGTCGTGCTGCCCGCCGTGACGACCGCCGGGGCGGCGCTGACGGCAATTTTATAGGCTTCTGAACTGTTGCCTGCAAGTGCCGCCGGAATCAAAGCGGCCAGTACCGCGCATGCCAGAAGCAGCGCGGAGATCCTTTTCCAAACCTGTTTCATACCGGTACACCTCTTTCCGCAGCAAAGCGCCGCAGTATTTGTGATTTGAATCCAGTTTACCGTATCTTTTTGAAATTGCAATACTTTTGTAAATAATTCAGATTTTTTTCACAACTTGCTCCGCCAGCATCAGGCGAGGCGGAGTGACGCACAGGTGTGCAAGAATGGAGATTATAGAAGATTGGGTATAATGCACAAAAATATATATTAAAATTGCAACTTTATTCACGAAAATGTAAAAAACGCTTGACGCTTGGAAAAGAAAGCCTTATAATATGGCTATCAATTAAAACGTTTTCATTGAAATAGGAGCAGTCATGGCCATTGCGCACACAGAACAGGAGAATAGACGTGCCACCATGAAGGACGTCGCGCGCCGCGCAGGTGTCACGATCGGGACAGTCTCGCATGTCATCAACGGCACTGCACCCATCTCTGAGGAAACGACCGCCCGTGTGCGTGAGGCGATCCGCGAACTCAACTATGTACCGAATCTGGCTGCGCGCCACATGCGCCGGAAGGAAAAGCGGCAGATCGGCCTGCTGATCCCCAAGCTTGACAATAATTTCTACGCCCGTATTGCCAGCGTTCTGATGGAGGACGCATATCAGGAGGACTATACCGTCCTGATGCTGAGTTATGAATATTCCAGTGAAAAGGAAAAGCGCGGACTGGTCAATATGGTGCAGAATGATACGGAAACCATCGTCATTGTCAACGGCGAGGACGATGAGAACAGCATCCGCAAGCTGGTCGCAAGCGGCGTTCATGTTATTCTTGCCGACCGCCGCAGCACCATTCCAGGCACATCTTATATTGCCTATGACAACCATCAGGTTCTGCTCGAAACGATTGGATTTCTGAAGCAGAAGGGCTATCAGAGCATCGGATTTCTCTCCGAGCCGCCCAATATCAGCAACTTGTCCGACCGCTTCGCGGCCTATCAGAAGGGCCTTTCCCAGTATGGATATCCCTTCCGGCCCGAGCATGTGTTCATTTCCGATACCTTCCGCGAGGACCACTTCGGCAACGGCTGCCGGTATATGGAGCAGCTGCTGCGCACCCATGCGCGGCACGAACTGCCTGAGGCGTTCATCGTCTCGTCAGATCTGCTGGCTGTCGGCGTGATGAAAGCCATACAGGAGGCGGACTATCGCATTCCGGAGGATTTTGCGATCGTCGGCTTCGACAATCTCCAGATTTCCGCCTGCGTTCAGCCGCCGCTCACCACAGTCTGTCAGGACCGGGCGCGGCTCGGCCATGAGATCTGGGAGCAGGCCAAAGCATGGCATGAGGGGCGGACACCGCAGAACGTCGTGCTCGGGCAGTCGCTTATTATACGAGACTCCTGTTGAACAATTTGGAATTAAAACGATCTGACCAACGGATCAGCTAGAAAGAATGGATGGAAGGAGGATTCACGGAGGTCAGCACGTTTTAAGAATACACATTTACAGCACTAAAAATGGAAAGGACGGTTCATTCAAATGAAAAAGATCCTCGCATTGCTCCTGGCGCTGTCGATGCTCCTGTGTCTGGCAGCTTGTGCAGGTACCACGACTGCAAAGACCGAAGAAACCAAAACAGAAACTGCAAAGTCCGACAAGGATTACGAGATTGTCGTCGTCCCGAAGGATGCCTCGAACCCCTGGTTCGTCCGTATGGACACCGGCGTCAAGGAATACGCCGCAGAAACTGGGCTGAACGTCTATCAGAAGGGCACTGACGTCATCGATGCCACCAAGCAGGCCCAGCTTGTGCAGGACCTCATCGCGCAGGGTGTTGACGCCATCTGCGTCGTTCCGGTTGACCCCGAATCCCTTGAGCCCGTTCTCAAGCAGGCCAAAGAAGCTGGCATCGTCGTCATCGCGCACGAGGGTGCCAGCCTGACCAACGTGGACTATGACATTGAAGCGTTCTCCAACTCCGGCTATGGCGCGTTCATCATGGACAACCTCGCCGAAGCCATGGGCGAAGAAGGCCTCTACACCACCATGGTCGCTGACGTGACCAACGCTTCCCACAACGAATGGGCCGACGCTGCCGTCGCGCACCAGAAGGAAAAGTACCCCAACATGACGCTGCTCGAGGAAGAGCCGAGAGTCGAATCCCACGACAACGGCGACACCGCCTACAACGTTGCGAAGGAACTGTTCAAGAAGTATCCGGATCTGAAGGGCATCATGGGCACCTCCTCCTTCGACGCCCCGGGCATCGCAAGAGCCATTGAAGAACTCGGCCTCATCGATAAGGCGTTCACCTCCGGTACCGGCATGCCTGCCGACAACGCAGAGCTGCTGAAGAGCGGCGTTGTCAAGTCCCTGACGCTGTGGGATCCGGCTATCGCCGGCAAGGCTATGATCAGCCTGGCGCTGAAGGTCCTCAACGGCGAAGAGATTGGCGCGCCTGTTGATCTGGGTGTTGACGGCTACACCGCCATGACCTTCCGCGAGGGCAGCACCACCGTCCTCGAGGGCGAGGGCTGGGTCGTCATCGACGCAGAGAACGTTGATTCGTTCGGCTTCTAAATCAAGGATTCCGAATCTGTAGTGCAAAGAGGGCCGCATCCGCGGCCCTCTATACCCAAGCTGCAATCGGACAGAAGGAGGAATACCATTGGCTGAATACTTACTGCGGGCGCTGGATATCAAGAAATACTTTGCCGGCGTCAAAGCGCTCGACGGCGTTTCGCTGGAGATCCGTCCGGGCGAGATCCATTGCCTGGCCGGTGAAAACGGCTGTGGCAAGTCCACGCTGATCAAGATTATTTCCGGTGTTTATCAGCGCGATTCCGGTACCATCGAATTTGAGGGCCGGCCCCTGCAAAAGATCACGCCGCTTTCCGCCATTGAAAGCGGCATTCAGGTCATTTATCAGGACTTCTCCATTTTTCCGAACCTGAGCGTCATGGAGAATCTGGCGATCAACAGTCAGCTGGTCGCAAAAAAGAAATTTGTAAACTGGAAAGATATGCGCACGATCGCGGAGCAGGCAGTTGCGCGGATCGGCTTCACAGTCGATCTGGACGCCAGACTGGGTGAACTTTCTGTCGCGGAAAAACAGATGGTTGCCATCTGCCGTGCGCTGATGTTCAACGCGAAACTCATCATCATGGATGAGCCGACGACCGCCCTGACCCGGAAGGAGGTTCAGGCGCTTTTCCGCGTCATTCTGCAGCTGAAGGAACAGGGAATCGCCATTCTGTTTGTCAGTCATAAGCTGGACGAGGTCTTTGAAATCTCTGAGCGCTTTACCGTTTTCCGCAGCGGAAAGCTGACGGCTACGGGCAACACGGCGGAGTTGGACAATAAAAAATTCACCTACTACATGACCGGCCGCGAATTTGAGGAAAAGACGTTCCAGCCCTCCGGCCTGTCTGACGAGCCGCTGCTTGAGGTGCGCAATTTGGCGCTTCCCGGCAGCTATGAGGACATCAGCTTCTCGCTGCGCGGCGGCGAGATCCTCGGCGTCACGGGCCTTCTCGACTCTGGACGGACGGAACTTGCGCTGTCCTTGTTCGGCATCCGCCCTGCCCAGTCCGGCGAGATCCGCATCCACGGAAAGCCGACCGTGATCAAAAGCCCTCGTGTTGCGATTGAAAACGGCATTGGTTTCGTGCCGGAGGACCGTCTGAGCGAGGGCCTGTTCCTTTCGCAGAGCATCGCGGACAATATCGTAATCTCCGAAATCGACGATCTGACGAAAAAAGGTCTTGTCGATGCGCAGAAGACGAATGAGGAAATTGACTGCTGGGTCAAGGAACTGGCCATTGCCACGCCCAATCCGGCAAACGCCGCCTCCACGCTCTCCGGCGGCAACCAGCAGAGGATCGTGCTTGCCAAGTGGCTGGCCTGCCGCCCGCAGATTCTGGTTCTGAACGGCCCGACGGTCGGCGTTGACATCGGCTCGAAGCACGATATCCACGCGATCTTACAGTCGCTGGCCGGAAAGGGTATGGCGGTCATCATTATTTCCGATGACCTGCCGGAACTGCTGGAAAACTGCTCGCGCATTATGATTCTGAAGGACGGCCGCATCGTGGACGAACTGACGGCGGATGAAGCGAGCGAAAAGCAGATCCTGAGCAAGATGCTGTAAGGGGGTGGGGGAAGTGCAGAAGACTATAAAAAAGCTGTTTCGTCAGAATGAAACCTATGTATTTTTGATCCTGCTCGCCCTGTCATTTTTGATTCAGGTGCGCTCAGGCCAGTTCTATACGTCTAATAACATCGTCGATATCGCCTCGGCTATGATCGTGCCGGGCCTGTTCGCCGTGGGCGAGTTTCTCGTCATTTTGTCCGGCGGCATCGACGTTTCCTTCCCGGCGCTTGCATCGCTGACGGCATATGCGACCACAAAGCTGTTTTTGAATCTGGATTATCAGGGAAGCGTTCTGCTCCCCATGCTGATGGCCATCGTCATCGGCGCGGTTCTCGGCATGTTCAACGGCTTCTTTGTCAGCTTCCTGCGCCTGCCCGCTATGATCGTGACGCTTGGCACTGCCAGCGTCTTCAAGGGCATCATGCAGGGCACGCTCGAATCGAAGCAGCTGGCTGTGATCCCGGCTGGCATGAAGGCCTTCGGCAAGCAGGCCATCTATACTGCGACAAACCCCGTCAGTGGCCTGTCGTCCAAGCTTCCGGCGGCATTTCTGGTGTTTGTTGGCGTTTTGCTCCTCATGTTCCTTGTGCTGCGCTATACCATGTTCGGCCGGGGCATCTACGCCATTGGCGGCAACGAATCTGCAGCCTATAACGCGGGCTTCGCCGTCAAGCGGACAAAGTTCCTGCTGTACCTGTTTGCAGGCGTGATCGCCAGCGTCGCGGGTATTATCCGCGTGTGCATGATGCAGCAGTGCCACCCGACCAATATGCTCGGCATGGAGATGAACATCGTCGCGGGCGTCGTGCTCGGCGGCACGGCCATCGTCGGCGGCAAGGGCACGCTGACCGGCTGCGTGCTCGGTACGCTGCTGATTGTGCTGGTGGAAAACTCCATGATCCTTATCGGCGTTCCGGTCGTCTGGAAGGACGTGTTTGTCGGCCTCCTGATCGTCATCGGTACCGCCGTCAGCGCGTATCAGGCGACGCACTCCGGCACGAAGCGCCGCACCAGAACGCAGGCAAAGGAGGCGCAGCATAATGGCTAATACAAAGCTGTCCGCAAAGCGCGGACTGAAAATGGACACGCATATTCGACGCCTGCTCATCATCATGGTCTGCTGGTTCATATTCATGGGCATCATGAAGGGCCGTAAATTCTATTCTGTCGTCAATTTCCAGACCATGTTTGCACAGTTCCCGGAATTCGGCCTCATGTCGCTTGGTGTTATGGTCTGTATGATCTCAAGCGGCATTGACCTCTCCACGGTCGGCGTGGCCAATATGACCTCCATCACCATGGCGCTGCTTATGCGCCGTATTGCAAACGGCGGAAGCGACCTGAGTCCTGTCTGGGTTCTGCCGATTTTCACGCTTGCGCTTTTGATTGGTGCGGCTGCGGGGCTTCTGAACGGTGTTCTGATCGCCAAGCTGAAGATCCCGCCAATCCTTGCTACGCTCGGCACGGGCGAACTGTTTTCCGGCATCGGCATTGTCTTGACTGGCGGCAGTGCCATCAGCGATTTCCCAGCAACCTATGCCTATCTTATCAATAATCGCATCGCGGGCATCCCCGTGCAGTTTTTGATCTTCGCTGCCGGCGCGGCTATTCTCTGGTTCCTGCTGAGCAGAACGACATACGGCAAAAAGCTGACCCTGCTCGGCAGCAGTGAAAATGTTGCGCGCTTCAGCGGCCTGAACGTCGATTGGATCCTCGTAAAGACCTATCTGATCTCAGGAATCTACGCGGCGGCGGGCGGTATGATTATGCTGGCAAACTATAATTCCGCGCGTGCGGACTACGGATCGAACTATACCCTGCAGTGCATCCTGATCGTTGTGCTCGGCGGTGTTAGCCCAAATGGCGGCAAGGGCAAGATCGGCGGCGTTCTGCTTTCGATTTTCCTGGTACGCGCGCTGGAAACCGGCTTGAACCGGTTCCCGCAGATCAGCAGCTACTATATCTCCCTCGTCTGGGGTGCAGTTCTGCTGCTGGTCATGGTTCTGGATTATCTGAACGAGCATAAAAGAATTAAGGCATGAAAGGCGGAAAACAAATGGAAAGACGCAGATTCGGGCAGGTCGGCCGGTTAAAGCCGGAGAAGCGGGACGAATATGTCCGCCTCCACGCAGAGGTCTGGCCGGACGTATTGAACATGATCACGGCATGCAATCTTGAGAATTACTCGATCTTTATCCGCGGCAACGTTGTTTTCTCGTATTTTGAATATACGGGCACGGATTACGAAGCGGATATGGCAAAGATGGCTGCCGATGAAACCACGCAGCGCTGGTGGCGCTGCACAAGACCCTGCTTTGAGGTCTATGACGAGGCCTGCGAAGAGGCGTTCTATACCGATATGGATTCTATTTTCTATTTAAAATAATAAGGAGGCTGCACCATGAAAACGATCAAGGACAAGCAGATTCTGGTCGGCGCGGACTTTGCAGGCTTCCCCCTTAAGGAAGCGGTCGTCGCGCATCTGAAAAAGAAGGGCTGGACAGTGACGGACGTCGGTGTCCGCACGGGCGATGAGGAGGATACCGACCTCATGTTCCACCGCATTGGCCTGCGTGTCGGTGCGATGATCTCCGAGGGCGAGTTTGAGCGTGCGCTCATCTTCTGCGGCACCGGTATGGGCATCCACATCGCGGCCAGCAAGTGCCCCGGTGTTCACGCTGGTGTCGTGGAGAGTGTCCCAGCTGCGCTGCGCGCTATCACCGGCAACGGCGTCAACGTTCTGGCCATGGGCGCGTTCTATGTTGCACCGCAGATGGGCAAGGATATTGCCGATGCGTACCTGAGCCACAATCTCGGCGACGGCTACGAATGGTGGCCGAATTTCTACGAGTTTCACAAGCTTGCTATCGACGAATTGAATGCGTTTGATTATGAAGCTTATAAGGCCAACGGTTTCAAACTCGAGCATCTGGGCGACTATCCCCTCGAACTTATGGACAACCCTAATACCTGATCTCAAAGCCGCCGCTCATCCGAGCGGCGGCTTTTTGCTGAAAGCAATGCGCCCCCTCCGCGAGCAGCAGTACAAACACTGCCGGACGCAGAGGGGGCGTACTGTTACCGTCCCCGGTGCTTTTCCTTTCGTTTCTGTTGCCTGCGGTCAAACTTCAGCTGCTTTTCCGCGTCCCGCTGTTTGCGGGTGCGTGTTTCTCGTTCCAGCTTCTGTTCCTCCCGCTGCAGCTGCAATGCCTGCTGTGCCTTTGTTCCGACGCCGCCGCCGGAGGAAGTCCTTCGGATTTCCCTCTGCATACGCTTCGGATTTGCCGCATCCTGCCTGACAGCTGCCGCAACAGCCGGACTGAATCGGAGCCGCGCGTAGTTTTTCAGCACATACGAAAATACATCATAGTCCTTCGGTTCTGCGCCAAAGGTGACCTTGCAGACCGAGAGCGTTCCGCCCTCAAACCGCTCGAACACCCCGACCCAGAACGGCGCCTCAAAAAATACCGTTAGCCTTGTCAAATCACTGTCCATTACGAAACCCTCCATGAGGAACCTCTAATCCAATGCCTTTCGGCCTTCGCCGGGTCTTTTGGCCCAATCCTGCGGTATGAAAACTTGAAATACACAAAGTACTCCTGCGTTTTCATGTCTTGTCTTGGGGCAAAATCTCTCGCCGAATGCGTTCAGTCATTGAATCAGCGTTTCCTTTTTATTTTCACAGGAACGGACGACCCGGAGGGGAGGGTTACTTACCTGCGCCGAAGTGCAGACGGCTGGGCTACCTACCAGCTCTGGCAAGGCCGAAGGCCTCGCGTTGCGTTTTTATCCTGTGCGCGGCCGGTACAACCTGCGCCCGCCGCTTGTGTCCATATTACCAGAAATCCGCCAATAAATCCAGTCTCACTGATCGGCTTTTGTGGAGCATTGCTGCGTATCAAGAACTGGGATCTGAATATTCACAATGTAATTATTCTGATTATTTTCCACCAGATGATCCACGACATTCACCGCATAGGCGGTTCGCGACAGCGGAAGATTGGCATGCTTCCGGTAGAGCTCGGCAATGCGCGTATATACAGCGTCATAGGATCCGCGGAAATTGCACACCAGGCAGAGCTGCTGCGGCAGGACGCAAACGTCCTCTGCGTCGTCCGGTGGAGCATTGGTGTCAAGATATGCGCCAAGGCCGCTTTTATGAATCAAGCCGTCTTCAGAACGCGCATAGGTCGTGATCAGCGGGTAGTCGAAGAAGTACTCATTGTTTGCCGCCGTCAGATCATTCTCGCCCAGATAAATATACCGTCGGAGCGGGAGCGTTGCAAGGCGCGCGGCTTCTGAAACGGACTGGGATTGCAGCGTATCGAGATAGCTGCACTTGCGTTCCAGAATTCCGATGGCCCGCTGGATATCCGCTGCGTCCTGCCGCAGTTTCTCAATAAATTTCTCCATATAATTGTGCGTGTCCTGTAAGTTGTCCAGCTGCATATAGGATTTGATGTCCTCGATCGAAAATCCTGCACGGCGCAAAAAGCAGATCTGGGCAAGGACGGAGAGCTTATTCCAGCTGTATTTACGATAGGCGTTATCGCCGCGCGTATCCGGAACCAGAAGCCCCTTTTTATGATAAAAGCGGACAGTCTGCTCGCTGACACCAAATACGTGTGCAATTTCCCCGACCGTCAGCTGCGGCAGGTTGTAGTCCAATTCATGTGCTTTTGCCAAGAAAACCTCTCCCCCGAAAAATTTTTTGTGAAAAATGAAAAAACGCTTGACCTTATAGTTAGTATAAGCTGTAAGATAGGGCTTGTAAAGATACCGGTATCAAAAAAGAAAAAACAGGAGGTTCCGCGTATGGTTCTATACCTTATCCTCATGGTGGCGATTTTTGTTGTGGCTGGAGTGCTGTTCGTCTACTTCTCCAGTAAAAAGCAGGCAATCACCACCGACCAGATTCTCACCGCGCGCGGCAGTTCCCCTTGGTGGCAGGTAACGCTGTCTTCGATTGCGGTGCTGATGGGTGCATGGGCGCTGTTCAGCCCGCAGGAAACCGCTATGATCGCAGGCGTCCCCGGCTGTTTTGCATTTGCGCTTGGCAGTGTGCTCGGCATTTTTGTATTTGGCTTTGTAGGCCGCAGAATTCGGAAGTATCTTCCAAACGGCTCGTCCGGCACCGAATTCATGCGTCTGCGCTATGGCAAATTGAGCTATTACCTGATGACGATCATCAGCCTCATCGGCATGGGGATCATGCTTACCTCAGAGTTGACAGGCATTTCTTCCGCGTTCAATGCACTGTGGGGCATTCCGCGATGGATCGTGATCGTGGTCGTGCTGATCGGCGTTCTGATTTACACGACCTGCGGCGGCATTAAGGCCTCGCTGTTCGTAGACTCGATCCAGACGGCAGTCATCATTCCGACGTTTATCGTGCTGTTTTTCTACATGATCTCGCATGTGGGCGGTGTATCCGCTGTCGTATCCGGCGTACAGGAGCGCGCACCGCAGCTGCTTGACTGGGGATATGGCTATGGCTGGCAGCATGGCGGCGGCTTTGCACTCGGCCTGTTTACGGCGATCTTTGTCGATCAGTCGTACTGGCAGCGCGCATATGCAGTCAAGGACGAAAAGAATATGATCAAGACGTTCACCTGTGTTGGCATCATTCTGCTGCCGATGCTGCTGCTCGCCGCTTCGTTCGGCCTGATCGCTGCGGGCACGATCGATGTGCAGAACCAGTCCATCGTGATGTTCGAGCTTCTGAACGCCATGGCGCCGAAGTGGCTTCAGGTTATCGTGCTCTTCATGGCGCTGGCACTTATCATGAGCACAGCCAGCGGCTCGATCAACGGAATTACCAGCATTCTGGCCGTTGAAACGAAGAACCTGATGGCAGCTAAATCACACAACGGGACGGTCAACGGCAAAAAGGTGCTTTGGATCGCGCGCGGCATTGCAATGTGCATCGTTCTGGTGACCTGCATCGTTGCGCTCAAGGGCATCAGCGTCCTGTATCTGTTTACGATCAGCAATATGCTGGTTACGGCCTGCGTTTTCCCGCTGTTCTATGGCATGAAAAACCGGAGGTTGAAGGACTGGGGCGTCATCGCAGCATTTATCTGCGGCGTGATCGCGGCATCGTTCTGGCTCCCGGATCCGACGTGGTCGAAGGGCAGCACACTCTACTGTATGCTGGCAGCATTGCTGGTTCCGGCAGTCGTATCTGTGATCCTCGGCGCATTCGGAAAACCTGTGGAATTTGATCATCTGCAGGATCAGATCATTGAAGTTGATTAAACATGAAACCGTAATTTGAAAGGAGTTATAAAAATGGGTTACAAACAGGAACGAAACAAGGCGGCAGCAATGGATTTCTATACCACCATGGTCAATCACAAGGATCCGCAGACCGCAATGGATAAATACGGTGCAAGCTATTACCGTCAGCATAATCCGCACGTAGAGGACAAGAAGGAAGGCTTCATCAAGCACTTCAAAGCGCTGGCCATCTCGAGCCCGCATGAAGACTTCTATCCGCGCGTGATCGCAGAGGACGATCTGGTTCTGATGCACGTCTGGCACCATGAGCTTCCGGCGCATTTCCCGTATGAAAAGACGCTGGAAAACTACAAGCGCTACGGCCTGATGTCGTTTGACATTTTCCGCTTCTCCGAAGAAGGACGCATCATGGAGCACTGGGACTCCATGCAGTGGTCTCCGTTCCCTGCAAGCTTCAACGAGATCGGCCTGGTTGAGGTCGAGCCGTGGTGGCCCGAGGGAACCTATTCCCGCCTGGAAGAGCCGCTCTGCACATCGCCGATGATGGAAGGCGAGACCGAGATCCGTGATCTCGATAAGACGCAGCAGAATAAGGAGATCGCGCGCCAGTTTGTGCAGGACATCCTGATGGACAAGCGGTTTGACGAAGCGGAGAAATATCTGGCAGACAACATGACGCACCATGTCTGCTATATGCACGACGGCAAGAACGGCTATCTCGAGGGCATCCGCACCATGAAGCAGACGCAGGGCATCGACTATATCGAGCCGCACCGTGCAGTTGCCGAAGGCAACTTTGTCGGCATTCAGTCGCAGATCAACTATCGTGGGCGCGTAACATCCGTTGTGGATCTGTTCCGTCTGGAAGACGGCAAGATCGCAGAGGTCTGGGAATGCCTGTTTGAGTCCGTACCGGAAACTGCAGCGCACCAGAATACATTGTTCTAAGGCAGAGCGGCATTTCTGACAGATACCGCAGCATAAACAGGGGACGATGTGGCCGGACAGTGGCCACATCGCCTCAGTTTGTCAAAAGCCATCTGCAAAAAGCAATGGCAGCGCTCTCATTACAGATGGCAGCTGTCCCTCCGGCTGCGCCGCAGGGATTTTCATACTGCCTGCGTGTAATCCTGAAGCGCTTTCTGAAGCGCGGCAAGCGCTTTTTTCTCAATCCGCGACACATACGACCGGCTGATACCACACTTCGCAGCGATCTCCCGCTGCGTCAGCGGCGTCCGGTCGCCGAGGCCGTAGCGCAGCGTTACGACCATTCGCTCACGCTCCGACAAAACCTCGTCCATGACCTCGTACAGCTTTTTGTACGTCTGCCGTGTGCTCAAGTCCTCGAACAGATCCTCATCCGAGCACAAAACGTCCATCAGCGACAACGCGTTCCCGTCTTTTCCTGTCTCAATACAATCCGAAAGCGAAACATCCCCCGCTGTTTTCTTCATCGAACGAAAGTACATCAGAATTTCATTCGCTATCCTCTCCCAACGGATGCATAGGTTGGTCAATGGGCGGCAAATCCGCCTCTCCGTCCTCCGCAAAGAGGTACACATAGGCATTTTTGCCGTCCCAGACCACCTTTTTGACGATGGTGCGCAGCAGGCGGCGTTTTTCCTCCAGCGTGGCAGAATCCACCGCGCTGGCGAAGGATTCGATCATCTCCTGATGGAAGGCGAACTCCTGATGGAGCATCCGGCTCTGCTCGGTGAGGGCTTCCAACTCGGAAAGTCTTGCCTGCTGAGTCTCGCTCTCCCGATGCAGTTCGTCGATCTGCTCCATGACGTACTTCGCGGAGGTATCGCTGGCAACGGACAGGGACTCCACCAACCGCTTGATGCGATCTTCCGTTTCGGCGTGTTTTTCCCGGAGCAGCGCCAGCTCTGCGTCGTAGCCCTCCTTGCTGCCGCTGATAACCTTCTTGGTCTGCGCCAGCAGCCGGG
>ERZ772875.1123-NODE-1123-length-26368-cov-8.817315_pt1 | contig 26368 bp, 10 predicted proteins | sample MGYA00580585_ERZ772875 | MGnify/ENA primary metagenome ERZ772875 (study PRJEB29015, sample SAMEA2737736) | human gut metagenome | biome: human gut; feature: human-associated habitat; material: faeces | place: China | collected 2012 ... | reverse complement strand
GTAGCAAGAATGATCTTCTCCGGTCTGGAACACATGGGCGATATCCCATTCAACACCGTTCTGTTCCACGGTCTGGTTCGTGATGCACAGGGCAGAAAGATGTCCAAGTCGCTGGGCAACGGTATCGACCCGCTGAAGGTCATTGACGAATTCGGTGCCGATGCTCTGCGGTTTATGCTGGCGACCGGTAATGCTCCCGGAAACGATATGCGTTACAGTGATGATAAGGTCAAGGCTGCCCGCAATTTTGCCAACAAGCTGTGGAATGCTTCCCGTTTTATCATGATGAATCTGCCGGAGGATTTCCAGTACCACGGACTGCCGGAAGATCTGGAGCTGGAAGACCGCTGGATCGTGTCCAAGTTCAACGCCGTTGCCAAGGAAGTGGGCGAGAATCTGGATAAGTTTGAGATCGGCGTGGCAAGTGCCAAGATCTACGACTTTATCTGGGACGTTTACTGCGACTGGTACATCGAACTGACCAAGCCGCGGATTCAGGCTGGCGGTGCTGCCATGGAAAAGGCACAGGCTGTTCTGGTATGGGTAATGCGTGGCATGCTGAAGCTGCTGCACCCGTTCATGCCCTTTATCACAGAGGAGATCTTCTAGTTTCTCTCCCGTGACGAGCAGGGCGTGCGTCATGCTGCCGTCCGGCTCGAACGTCGTGGAGGACATGCCGTTGAACAGGCCCTGCTTCAGGGCAAAGTCGATGCCTGCGTGTGCCCAATTCCCGGCTGCCGGCATATCCGTGAAGCGTCTGCCCGGACAATTCGCGCCGCCGTCGCAGGGCGTTTCGCCGGTCTTCGGAATGACCTCCGTGCGCTCGGCCCCGCAGCGCGTGCAGGTGAACGTGCGCTCGCCGTCCGTGTCCTCCGTTGCGGGCACCGTCACGCGCCCGGCGTCCCAGCTGTGACCCAGCGCGGCCGTCCAGGCATCGCGGTAGGTATCGCCGCAGGACGGGCAGGTGTGCAGCGTGTAGCCCTGCTCCGTGCACGTCGGCGCGACGACCGTGGCCGCATAGGTGTGCTCATGCTCCTTTTTCGGGATCTCGGTGTTTTCACTGCGCCGGTAGCCGCAGAAGCATTCCTCGTGCTTCAGGCCGGTCTCCTCCTCCGTCGGCTCACGATCGATGACCCAGACGAATTCATGTGGCTGGAATGCCTCGTCCGTCTGCCCGCAATAGCTGCAGGTGCCGCGGTGGCCCTCCGGCGTGGTCTCCACACGGTCGTAAATGTGCTTGCGCACATCGAGCGCAGCAAGGCCGACCGGGGCCGCATAGGCCGTGCCCGGCGCGCCGTCACGGTCCTGATAGAGCACATGGGAATAGGTGATCTGGAAGTCGTTGTCGTCCAGTGTCAGCGGGTCCGTCGACCACTGCACGAGCTTCGTCACATCCGTCCTTACGCCATTGTGCCAAACGGCCGTGACCTGCATACCGGCGGCCTCAAACGTCTGGCCGGCGTGGTAGACCGTCTTCTCCGGCTGCGCCGTGACCTCGAGCCGGTCCATCGTGCTGCCGACAGCCATCAGATAGGCCGAATCGTTCTTGAAGTAGATCGTGCCGTCCGCGTCGATGACCGGGCTGCAGATGGCATACTGCGCCTGCGCGCCGCTCGGCGTGAACAGAACATAGGGTGTGTCATAGGTGACATGCTTGCCGCTGCTCTCGTCCGTCTCCTGCGTGATGAGGACCGGCGCGGTCTGGCCCGGCTTGTCGGCCAGAATGCGGAGCTTGCCCGGCGTATAGTTATCGAAGAAGTAGACGTAGACATAACCGTTCTCCGCCTCATAGGCCGTTGTCAGGATGCCGCTCGTCTGCGGGTAGCCCTGGGTGCGGACGGAATAGGCAACGGACATCGAAGCAAGGTCGATGACCGTGATGTTGTGGCCGGAATACGCGCCGAACTGTGCCGTGCCGGACACGCCGATGTAGGCGCGGCCGTTATAGATCGTCGGCGTGCAGGTGCTCATGGCCGGGTTCTTCGGATCGTTGGCATAATTGGCCAGCTTGAGCGCGCGCAGCGAGCCCTCCGTGAACGTGCCATCGGCCTCGACATGCAGGCCGTAGAAATAGCCGCCCTTCGTCGTAAAATAGGCCGTACCGGCAAGGCCGCCCTCGCTGTCCGGGACGAAGGTCACGGAGCTGCGCAGGTCGCCCGTCTGCGGCAGCGTCAGCTCGCCGAGCAGACGGCCGCTGCGCGGGTCGAACGAGAGCACGCGGGCATGGCCCGTCGTGTAGCCCGCCTCGCCGTCGTCCGTACCGACGAGCACGAAGTCCTTGCAGGCGTAAGCGCCCGCCCAGTAGAAGCCGCCGCGGGACGTGTAGGTCCACGAGGCCAGCTTGCTCTCATCCGTCTTCGCCGGGTCCTCATCCGTCACGGTCAGGCAAACGAAATTTGCGTTGCCGTCCTCGCGGTTCCAGAAGCCGGTGTAGAGATAGCCGTCCTCATAGGTGATGGGGCAGTTCGGCTGGCCGCCGAGCGGGTCCTCGTACAGCCACAGAGACTCGAGCGTCACGGCATCGAACGCCTGCACGCAGCCGTTTGCCAGGCCGACGAAGATCATGCCCTCGGCATAGGTCGGCGAGTTGATGGCGAAGCTGGACTTGTGGTCCATTTTGCCCCGCGCAAGCACCTCGCCCGTGCGCTTGTCGAGCTTGTAGATCGTCTCGCCGCCGTAGGTATACAGGCAGTCATCCACGATGATCGGGCAGCCGCAGGCATCGGAGGAATAGCCGCTGCCGAGCTGCGTGGCCCAATAGAGGACCGTATTCTCCGAGGAAACGGGCGTTCTGGCATCGATGACGCCGTTGTTATAGGCATCCGCGCGGAACGAGGGCCACTGGGCAGGAAGCTGCTGCAGGCCCGTGTTCTCCGCCGCCTTCTGCAGCGTGACGCGGACCGTTTCCGCCTGCTCCGGCGCCGTGTAGTGCTGGACGGTCGTGCCGGCATAGCCCTTCGCCGTCACGGTGTAGGTGTAGCGGTCGCCCGGCGTCAGGGCGAAGCTGCCGTCCGCGGCCCGCTCCGCGCTTCGCCCGGACTGCTCGTTCGTCAGGAAGACGGTCGCGTCCTGCGGCTCCGTCACGAACGTCACGATCGTCGGCTCCGTTTTCTGCACATGCAGCGTGTAGGTCGCCGGGAGTGACGCCTCGTCCGCGTGGCGCACGGTCACGGTCACATCCTCCGCGGCCTTTTCCGGATCGAGCGTCAGTGCGGCGGACGGCGCTTCCGCATACGTCGTACCGTTGATGTCCGCAAGATAGCCGCCGCTGTTCGGGTTCGTCTCCGTCGGCAGGCTGCGGAACGAGGCAGTGAAGTCCAGCGTGCGGGCACTGACGTCGACGCGCGTCCAGTATTCCGTCACATCGCGGTCAAAGCTCTGCGCCTCGCCCTTCGCATTCAGCAGATTCAGCGTTACGCCGTCCACGGCGGCGCTGAGCCCGCCCAGCGTCAGGCGGCGGCGCAGCAGCAGCGTGTAGTCCTGATAATATTCCACACTGCCCGCCGTCCGGCTCAGGCGCAGCGTCACGGTGTTGGAATAGCCGCTCGCCGCAAGGCTCTGGCCGCAGGCCGTGGCGGTCTTCGCGGGGTCGACGGTCGCCGTGACGTTGATTTCCGCCTGCGTGCCGTTCGTGCCTGTGTTCGTCGTCTGGCGGAGGTAGCGCGCCTTCACGGCATAGCCGCCCGTCGGGGTCGCCTGCAGATAGAACGTGGAGTTCGCATCCGGCACCGTCAGCGTATAGCGGTGCTGCGCCGCCGAAAACGGCACGTCGCTCTCATAGCTCACACCGTTCTTCGGATTGCGCGCGCTGTAGGAGGCAAGCGCGCTGAGACGGTCCGTCGTGTCCGGCTCCGACGCCTGCACCGTGAGACCGGCAGCGGCCTCAAAGCTGCCCGCCGCATGATAGAATTCCTGCTTTGTCGTGATCCAGGTATAGCGCTCGCCGGGGATGAGGCGGTAGGTCCCGCTGCCGACGGGCGCGATCTCGCTGTCCGCCGCATTGAAGACGGCAGTGTCCGTTCCCACGGGCACCGTGATCCGCACCTCGACGGAGTCGACCTTCGTCGCCGCAATGGTATAGGCGGTGCGCTCTCCGTTCGTGTGGGCTACCTGCACCGTGATCGTCCCGACGGGGACCTCTGCGGACGTGCCGCCGTTCACCGTGACGGAATAGCCCTCCGTGTCGAACGGAGCCGCCTCGATCCTCAGGCGGTCGGAGACCGTCGTCACCGCATAGTCCGTCCCGGCCGGGTCAAAGTCCAGCGGCAGGCGCGTACCTTCGCCATAGACGGCAAGCGACGCGAGCGTCGGCACACGGTGCAGGCGGAGCGTATAGGACTGGATGCGCGTATCCGCGCCGGAGGCGCTGCGGGCCTCGAGCCGGACCTCGCAGTCCGTCATTCCGGCCGTGAGCAGCGACACGAGCGCCGTCTGATAGCTTGACCAGCTCTTGCGGTTCGAGGGCTGGCTGCCGTCGCCGTAGTCCTTGCCGTTCTGGCCGATGTAGCAGCTGTAGAGCGCCGCGTCCGCAGGGGCATCCACCCCGCGCTCGGCATAGAGATAGGCCAGCGTGCGGAAGTCCTCCACGCGGAACTGTGCCGTATGGGTCTTCTCATCCTGCGTGCCGGGATAGGCACCCGCGGATGCACCGGACGCATTGTGGAGGCGGATCGTGCCGAACCAGTCGCCCGTCGGCAGCGCGACCTGCTTTTCCACCGCGCCTGCCACGGTCAGCGTGCCGTCGACGCGGTTCGCGCCGCCGTCAGACAGGCTGAACGTGTACTCCCCTGCCACGACCTCGGCGCGCAGGCCCTGTACCTGCGTCACATTGCCGTAGCTGTCCGTCAGCGTGAGCTGCGCGGCCGTCCCGGCCGTGTCCGTAAAGGTCACGGGGTACTTTGTGCCGTTCAGAATGGCCTCGTATTCCGCCACGGCGCTGCGCAGTGCGGCAAGAAGCGTCGTCAGGCCCGCCTCGTCCGCCGTCCGCAGGCCGGACAGCGCCGCCGCATAGGCCTGCTGCGCCGCCGGGTAATTCTGCACATGGTCCGTGCGCTCCCGGAAGCGGGCAAGCTCCGTCACGGCGTCCAGCAGGGCCGGAAAGCCTCTTTCACGCTCGGAGAAGACGACGGCCGTCACGGTCTCCGGGCTGGCAATCGCATCGAGCGAATACGCGCCGCCGTCATAATAGACCGTAAAGTTTCCCGCGACGCCCTCGATGTCCGTGATGAACGCGGTATCGATGCCGCCGAAGGCATAACCGCTGCCGCGCAGGGCATCCCGGATGGTCTGCCCGGCCGTATAGGGCACGGCGACCGGCTCAATGAGCGTCTGCCCGGCCGTGGAGGCCGTCAGATAGAAGCTCCCGCCGCTCTGCGCCGCATGCACGGGCAAGAGCGGAAGCAGCAGCGCTGCGCACAGCAGCAGGGCAAGAAATCGAATGGACTTCATAAGCATTGCCTCCTTCAAACCTAATACCAGATATGGAACCAGCGGTCCGCGAACCGCTGGAACAGGTTCCGTTCTGCGCGGCAGGCCTGCAGGGTCTCCTGCACGAAGTGCTGCATGGCGGCGGCCTTTTCCGCAGGAATGGCGTGGCCGCTGAACATGGCCTCGGCATTGTCCTGCCGGGCCTGCTCCAGCCCTGCGGGCGGGGCCGCGCCGGTCCGCGCCAGCAGGAACACGGCGTAGCCATAGAGCTGCGTCACGGCCTCGCGCGGCTCGTCCGCCGCCATGGCCGCGATCCGGCGGTGCAGGCGGCGTCTGCGCCAGAGCTGGCACAGGACGAGCGCGAGGAGGGCCGCGGCAAGCGGAATCGCCGCGAGCCACCAGTGGAAACTGCGCTGCGTTTCCTCCTGCGGGGCCTGCTGCTCCGGCTGCTCCACAACGGGCGGCAGCTGCGTGTTTTCATACTGCTTTCCACCCGCCTCGCCGCCCGCGCCGAGGTCCTCGGCCTCCACATAGCCCGGCGTGACCTCAAACGGGACCCAGCCCACGCCGGTCAGATAATATTCCGCCCACGCATGGGCGTGCGTCTCATCCAGTTCAAACGTCTGCTCCCCAGAGGCCGCATCCTGTCCGGAGAGGTAGTAGCCCTCGGCATAGCGCGCCGGGACGCCGCAATAGCGCAGCATCAGCACGGCGGCCGTCGCATAGTGCACGCTGTAGCCGCGCGCGGTGACGGACTGCACATATTGGAAAAAGTCCTGCGTCCCGTTCTGCGTCGAGACGCTCTCGTCATAGACGAAGTGCTCCGTGAGCGTCTGCCGGATGGCCTGCAGGATCTCCGGCAGGGTCTTCCCCTGCATCTCACTCCCCAGCAGTGCCTGCGCGGCTCCGGCCGCCTCCGGCGTAAGCTCAAGGAACTGTGCCTCGGCAAACGCCCGGTAGCCCTCGTCCATCGTGAGCCACTGCGCCGCGCCGTCCGGATCGTCCGCCAGCGCCTGCTGCGCGGCATACCAGTCGCGCAGGCCGCCGACGGCGCAGGAACAGGAATACGTTTCCCCCGGCGCTTTCGCCGTGCGGTCGCCGATACGGTCCGGCTCCAGCAGGGCGTTGTCCGCAAGGCCCGTCGGCAGATAGGCCTGCGCGCCGCAGGCAGACAGGTTTGTGACCGTGACGGTCTGCACCTGCGTCTGCCCGGCGAGCACCGCCGCAGTCCCGACGGCGCTCTGGGCATAATAGCCCTTTTCATGCAGCCAATAGAAACGCCCGGCCTCGTCCGCCAGCGTCTGCGGATCGAGCGGCTGCCAGCTCCGGCCCGTGTAGACCTCGCCGACAAAGCCGCGCAGGTAAAGCCGCTGCGGCTGCTCCATCGTCACGCGCAGCGCGGGCGTCCCGTTCTTTTCCCACGCGGAAAGATCGTGCAGTTTTCCCTCCGGCATGGAGTTGGCCGCCGCGTCATAGCGCAGTGCATGCAGCCCGCTGGCCAGCGCTGCCGCTGCCCCGCTCTCGGGCAGGGAGAAAAGTCCGAGCGGCGCGCTGAGCAGCAGGCAGCCCGCAAGCAGCAGGGCCGCCGTCCGTCCCCGGTCCGTGCGGAACAGCAGCAGAGCCGTCAGGCCGCCCGCCAGAAGCAGCAGGCCCCAGCACGACGGGAACAGCCCAATGGCGCAGCCGACCGCCGCAAGAGGCAGCGAAACGGCCGCAAACCATACGCTCCCGCGCCGGGCGCAGCGGCCGGAGGCCAGCGCCGAAAGAAAGCCGAGCGGCAGGAAGGCCCAGAGGCCCTGCCGCATTCCGCCAGAAGATGTCAAATAGATGTACCCGGTCCGCGCCGTCAGCCAGCGGCGCACGCAGTCCGCCAACTGCCGCAGGCCCGCCGTGACGGGCACAAAGGCGCACAGGCAGAACAGCGCCGCCGCGCCGCAGAGCGCAGGCGTCAGCCACGCCCGCTGCGGCAGGAGCGCAAGCCCGGCCCCCAGCAGCAGGCCGAGCAGCAGGGCCGCCCACGCAGGCAGCACGGGGAAGGACCCCGCCAGCAGCGTCAGCGCCCCCGCAGCGCACAGGCCGCCGCACAGCGCGGCCGCCCACGGCGGCAGAGTCTGCCCCCCGGCAAGGGCACGTTCCAGTTGAAAACCGTTCGTTCGTTTCATGCTCAAAGCTCCAGCTGCTGCAGCGCGGCAGCATAGTCCTCTTTGGTATAGCAGATGCAGCGGACATCCGGCTGCTCCGGCACGCCGCACAGCAGCAGGACCGGCTCCGCACCCGCCGTCAGGCTGCGCCAGACCGGGTCCGGCGAGGCCGTAAAATAGAGAATCTTGCCGAAGCCGCGCAGCGCCCCGGTCTCCTGCAGAGGCTCCGCGCCGCCGCGCAGCAGCAGCGGCAGGTTTCGCAGCAGCTCCTCCGTGGAGCCTGCCTCCGCAAAGCGGGCCGTGCCGCCCTCGGGCCAGCCGAGCTGATAGGCATACCCCTGCTCGCTCAGGCTCTGGCAGACGGAGAACATAGCCTCCGCCTGCGCATCGCGCGCGGCGGCATCGCCGCTGCGGTCCCAGAAGACGAGCAGCGTGCGCGCCGCAGGCATGCCCGGCTCGCGGATCACGAGGCGATCGAGCTTGGACGAGAGCTTCCAGTGGATCTGGCGCAGGCTGTCGCCCGGCGCATACTCGCGCAGGCGGAACGGCTCCGTCAGGTCGCTTCCGCGGCGGTCCGGGCTGCTGGTGTCGCTGTCCGGGCTCTGCACCTCCGGCATCGTCACATGGACGGAGGCCGGGAACGTATCCGGCAGGACCGTGACATGCGCCGCCGCGTCCGTCCGGATCTTCCGGGCAAACAGGCCCGGCAGGCCGAGGAGCCACGCACGCCGGATACGGACCGTCAGGCGGCCGCAGTGTTCGGCGCGGAACGAGAAGCGCTCCTCCGCGAAAAATTCCGTTGTTTCGCCCGTCAGGTCATTGCGCACCTCGATGCGGCACAGGACGCGGCCTGGCGCACGGCGGGAGGCCGCGATCTCGCCCGCGATCATGCCGTCCTTCCGGCCGCCTGCCGGGAGCCGGAGCGAAAGCGCTGGCAGCCTGCTGCACCGCAGCACGACGAATCCCGCCAGCGCCGCCAGCACCGGCACGCAGAGCGCGGCCAGCGCTGCCCCGGCATGGGTAAAAGCAAAGGCCAGCGCACAGCAGGCCGCCGCCAGCAGCCACAGCAGCCAGGCGCGCAGCATCCGCTTCCGCATCAGCTTTTGAATTCGCGCACCGCGGGCTGCGGGACGCGCTCGAGAATTTCGGCAAGCACCGACCGCGCCGTCTCGTCATGCAGGCGGGCGCGCGGCGCGAGCACAAGGCGGTGGGCACAGACATCGGGCGCAGCCTCCGCGACGTCCTCCGGCAGGACATAGTCCCGCGCATGCAGGAACGCGCGCGCCTTGGCCGCGCGGCACAGGGCCAGACCGGCGCGCGGGCTCAGGCCGAGCTGCAGGCTCTCATGGCAGCGCGTGGCCTCAAGCAGGCGGGCCGTATAATCATAGACCGGGTCCGCCACGAACGTCATGGCGGCGGCATCCATCAGGCCGCCGAGCGCGGCGGCATCCGTCACGGGGCGCACCTGCGCAAGCGGGTCGGCGTGGTGGCGCTCCTTCATCAGCTCCACCTGACTTTCCCGGTCGGGGTAGCCCATGCTCAGGCACAGCAGGAAGCGGTCGAGCTGCGCCGGGGGCAGGAGCTGCGTTCCGGCCGAGCCGACGGGATTCTGCGTCGCCAGCACGAAAAACGGCTGCGGCAGCGGATGCGTCTTCCCGTCGACGGTCACGCGGCGCTCCTCCATAGCCTCCAGCAGGGCCGCCTGCGTCTTGGTGGAGGTACGGTTGATCTCGTCCGCCAGCAGCAGGTTCGTCATGACCGCGCCCGGCTGGTAGGAAAAGGCTCCCGCCTGCTTGTCATAGACGGAGAAGCCCAGAATGTCCGACGGCATCGTGTCCGGCGTGAACTGCACGCGGCGGGTCTCCAGCCCGAGCGCGCGCGCGAAGGCCATGGCCAGCGTCGTTTTGCCAACGCCGGGCACGTCGTCCAGCAGCACATGGCCCTGCGCCAGCACGGCCATCAGGACCTTTTCCACGATCTCCCGCTTGCCGAGGATGACCTTCTGCACCTCGCGGAGCACCTGCGCCGCAAGCTCATATTGTTTCTGTTCCATCATGCCGCCTCCCGATATTTCGATTCGTATACGCAGCCGCCGTCCGGCAGCCGCTCCAGCGCGCAGAGGGCCAGCATGGCCTGCTCCGTCGCCATGAGATTTCCTTCCGTGTCCGTCAGCAGATGCGCATAGCTCCCGTCCGCCTTCCGGAATTCTGCAAGGCCTGTTTCGGGGTTCACGCTGCCGAATTCCTGCTCCGGATCGATGCCGAGCGCAGCCAGCGCAAGGAGGACCTGCGCGCAGCTCTCGGCGCTCGGCTCGCCGTAGGCCAGGAAGGTGCCGTCCGGCTGCATCTGGTCCTTCAGCCAGGCAAGCGCCCGCTCCACGGTCTCGTCCCGGCCGTAGGGCGCAAGGGCCTGCAGGGCCATGGCCGTCAGGTCTGCCTCCGAGGCGCCGGAAACGAGGCCGAAGCCGCCGTCCGGCTCCTGCGCCGCGCGGATGGCCTCCACGATCCCGGCGCGCGTGTTTTTCGCCCGCTCCGGCTCCGGATAGGTCCCGGCATCGACCGCCAGCAGGGCAAAGATCAGGCCGTTGAGGCCCTGCGCGCCGAGCTCGCCCGCAAAATTCCACACGCCGTCGTTCAGCAGGTCCACGGTCGTGCCGTCCGGCCGCGTGCCGAAGGCGCTCGGGTCGCCGCCGAGCATGGCGACGGTCAGGATCGTACGGGAATACTCCGTCGCCATGAGCGCATCGAGCGTGCCCTGCTCAGCATAGCGCTCCGTGACGTGCCGCTCAAGCGCAGCAAGATAAGCGTCATAGCTCTCGTTCGCGCCGCAGGCCGACAGCGCCATGGCAAGCCAGTCTCCGATGGAGCTGCCCGCCAGCTCCGCTGCGCGGTCCTCCAGGAAGCCCTCGCGCACGCCGAGCAGTGCCCGGCAGCCCTCGAGTGCCTTTGCAGGCGCCGATCTTGCGCCGCAGCCCGCCAGCAGTGCAGCGCACAGCAGCAGGATCAGAATATTCCGCATTCGTTTCAAGGAACATGCTCCTCTCGTTTTCGTTCTCCGTCGGGTCGGCAGGTTCTGTGGGATCGGTCGGATCGGTCGGATCGGTCGGATCGGTCGGCTCCGTGGGAACCGTCGGGTCGACCGTTCCGGTCCTCGGCAGGACGTCGCGGCGCGTCTCGGCGCACTTCGTGCAGACATAGTCCGCATAGCCGTCCTCCGTCTCCGTCGGCTCGACGCGGGCCGTCTCCTGCCAGTCGTGGCCAAGCGGGATCTCCTGCCCGTCGCGCCAGACATAGCAGTAGCTGGACAGCACGCCGTAGCCGCCGCCCGTCGCGCCGAAGCCGTCGATATCCTTGCCCCAGGCCAGCGTGAAGCGCAGCGTCAGCACGTCGCCGTCGCCGAGCATCCATTCCGACAGGCCCTTGCCGGGGTAATAGCCGTTGACATCATACATCCAGCCCGCGCCCCAGGTGTAGTCGTGCTGGCCGAGGCTGTCGCGGCCGGGCGCACCCGTCAGTGAGATGCCGTCGCGCTGGATGAGTGTCCAGAGGCGCTCCGGCACCTGCGCGCGATACAGCAGGTCGCCGCGCGTCAGGCGCATAAGGTAAAAGCCGCCGTTCTTTTCCGCAAGGCCGTCATAGCCTGCCTCATAGCCGCAGTCCTCCAGCATCTGCAGCACGGTCTGCGCGGCCGTGTCGCCCTGTTTGATGCGGACGGTCTCCTCGTCGACGATTCCGAGGCCGACGGTCGTGGCGTCGATGCGGATGGTCGCCTCACCGATGTCGTCGCCCTCCGAGACCGTCTGATAGACGATCTTCACGGTGCGCATGGCGGAATTTCCGGCATCGTCCCACGCAAGGATGCGCAGCGTGTATTCCCGCTCATCGCCGACGAGCGGCGCGGAGAAGCGCAGCACATATTCATAGCCGGACGCGGCGCTGCCGGTCGGGTTCGTCAGCAGTTCGCCGTCCATCGAGACCTGCAGATGGCTCGTGTAGATCGGTGAACCGTCCGTGCCCGTCCTCGCCCAGACGACGAACGTCATCGTCTGCACGGAGACGGGATCGGTCCGGCCGTCGCGGCTCGTCGTGATGACGGGCGGCGCATCGCCGATCTCGGGCTGATCGTCGTCTGCGAGCCTTGCGCGGTAGGAAATATGGTATACCGCGGCATCCCCGACACGGCGGCCGTCGCGATATAGATATAAGGAGAAGATGTAGGACTGATTCAGAGTCAGGCGGACGGAGAAGTTCCGGTCGTCCGCCGGCAGAAGGCGCGTGCCGTTGTTTGCGGTGGAGCCGGACTCCTTATAATATACCCGCAGGCTCAGGTCTCCGCTGCCCGCAGCATAGGCATAAAACCGCAGCGTATCGCCGTCCAGCTCGCCGGAGCGCCAGACGCGGCTGACAAGGTCCGTCACGATATGCGGCTCCTCGGGGCCCGGGGCCTCCGTGGGGGCAGGACCCGGCTCCTCCGTCGGCTCCGTTCCGCCGCCGGTGCTGCGCGTCGGCTCCTCGCTCGGCTCGGGCGTCTGTGTCGTCTGCGTGGCGGACGTCGCATCCGTCGGCTCGTCCGGCTCCGTGGATGGCTCGGCCGTTTCCGTCTCGTCCGGCTCTTCGGACGGCTCCGTCGGCTCCGGGGACTGCGTGAGGGGCACGTCGTCCGATGTGCCGCCGCTGCCGCCGCGCTCCTGTCGGTCCGGCTGCAGGACCTGCGCCTGCTCCGGCAGCGGATCGGGCGGGCACACCCGTCCGCCCGTAAACACGACAGCCACCGCACCGGCCAGAAGCGAAAGGATCAGCACGGCCGTGCAGACCCGGCCCCAGATTGTTTTCCGTCTCATGGCACGACCCCCAGAAAAAAAGAACACTGCAACAATCGTTGCAGCGTCCGCATTTGCGCACAACAATATGCCCCGTTTCCCGCACCATGCGGGCAGAGCCTCCCCAAGCAGGTCTTCTGACTCACGCCTCGACGGCCGCGCGCGCCTTCTCAGGGTTCCCCAATGACCGGCTTTCGCCCTGCACGCGGCCTCCGCGCATACAGCGGCGGTACCGTCCGGGATTCTCACCCGGTTCCCTATCCTCTCCCGCTGCCCGGACGGCAGCGGAAGCACTTGAAGCTTCCATTGCTCTCAGTATAACAAGGGCCGATTTTTTTGTCAAGCCCGTTCCGAGATGTGTTTTCGCATTCGCTAAAAAAATACGGATTTCGGTGCTTGACAGGCGCGCCCGCATGGTCTATAATCAAAATAGTCCGCACGAAGTCCGTGCGGCAGGAACTGAATATTCTGCTTGCAGAGACCGTATGTACGCAACGGCGCGGGGCGACCCCGTCAGGCATACGGGTAAACAAGGGAACGGGGATAATACCCCGAGGGAGGCGCGATACGCCTCTGGGATAACCGTCGCTGTGAGCGTTGAGTCCGCTGTCCGTCGGCGAAAGCCGGTCATTGGGGAACCCTGAGAAGGCAGGGCAGCGGCCGTGGGGGCTTTGCTCCCGGATGCGCGACCCAGAAGACCTACTGTGATGCATTACTTTGCCCGAATCGGTTGAGGGGATAGTCTATCTATCCTTTCAGCCGTTTTTTTGTACCCGATTCGGGGCAGCGGATGCGTTCCCGCTGCGTTTGACCGGGTGTTCTCCTCCTGTGGGCGGGTCGGGTGCCGCCGACCCGCCCCACGATGCAGCAGCTTGCCAAAAACTCCATGGCTCCCATGTAGTTTCCTGTCAGGCTGTTTTTTTGCGGCCCGCCCGTTGGGCTTTGCGCTGATCTTTTGGACCGAACACGGTCTAAGGATAAATAAAATCGGGAAGCCACTAATCGTATCCTCAATGGCTTCCCCAAAAGAAAGGAAAGCAGCATGAAAAGAATCCTGAGCATCCTGCTGGTGCTTGCCATGCTTCTGTCGATGGTTCCCGCGGTCTTCGCGGCGGACTGTGACATCACGGTAAGTACCCCGGCGCCCGATCCCGTCAAGGTCGGCGCACTGTACCAACTCCCGCTCGGAACGGTGTTCACCGACCCGAACGGGCACGCTCTCAGCTTCGCGCTGAAGGCGGATTACGGCGATAAGGTCTATATCAAGGACAATACGCTGCAGTTCACCTCTGCCGAGGCAGGGGAATTCCGCATCGGCATTACCGCTACCTGCACGGGCGGCGGCAGCACCGAAGTCACCGTTCCCATCACGGTCGAGGCCGTGGAGGACGGCGACAAGAACCAGTACGGCTATGACGAGACCGACCAGGCCTCCGTCACCGTCTATGTGACCATCTCGAGCGACGGCGCACCGATCATCGGCAAGGACGACGGCGGCACCATCCTGTCGCATCTGGAGGTCAAGGTCCCGTACTTCCCCCTGTCCCTGTACGGTCTGGACGATTTTAACCGTTACCACACGGAGAACGGCTCCGGAAGCTATACGGACAACGAGATCGTGCAGCGCCCGACGCTCCTGCACCTCTACATCTATATGCTCGAGCGCTACTACCTCGGCGTGGCCGAGAAGGACTGCGGCAAGGGCACATCCGGCCTGCTGGAATTCACCGGCAGCGGCGAAGGCGTGAATGACATGCTCGGCGGCTCCTATGAGGATACGCTGAATGCGCTGCTCATCTCCGGCAGCGCCACGTCCATGTACATGCAGAACTTCTGGGGCCATGACGAGAACCTCATGTACTACCGCAACCACGTCTATCCCCTGATGTCTGCGGGCTGGGGCTCCACGGCAGACTACATTCTGCTGTCCGACAACGACACGATCGATCTGGCCATGTTCTCCAACTGGAGCTTCTGGACCTACGGCGCATTCGCCCGCTTTGACAAGGACGACTACACCGCCAAGGTCGGTGAAAAGATCACATTCGAAACGCAGAAGTATGACACCAAGTCCGTGGCCGACGGCGGCACGGAGTCCTTTGAGCCGATCACCGGTCTCAATGTGAAGCTCTACAATGAAAACTGGGAGCCGCAGCAGGAGCTCACGAGCGAAGGCAGCAGCTATACGCTCGACACGGCCTCGCTGAAGGCCGGTACCTATTACCTGCTGGGCTATGACCCGAACTACGGCACGGAGAACGCCTGCTACGCCCCCGCAACGGCGAAGGTCGTTCTCACGAGCGAGGTACCTCAGCCCTGCCAGTGGGACGAAGGCGTCGTCACGACAGAGCCCACCTGCACGACGGCCGGTGTCAAGACGTTCTCCTGCAGCGTGCACGGCGAGACCCGCACGGAAGAGCTTCCGGCCCTCGGCCATGAATACGGCAGCGACGGCCTGTGCACCCGCTGCGGCGCGCAGGATCCCGCGATCCCCACGCAGGACGAGAGTGGCGTCTACTGCATTGCCAGCGAGAAGCAGCTGCAGTGGTTCGCAGCGAAGGTCAACGGCGGCGACACCGCCATCAGCGGCAAGCTGACGGCCAACCTCGAGCTGACCGAGGCCTGGACCCCGATCGGCACCCAGAGCCAGCCGTTTACCGGCAGCTTTGACGGCGACGGCCACAGCATCTCCGGCATGGACATCACCTATGCCGCCACCTCCGGCAGCGCCCCCTATCTCGGCTTCTTCGGCTATGTCAAGGGCACGGCTGACAAGAAGGCGGAGATCAGGAACCTGACGCTCTCCGGCAAGCTCGACATCACCGAGAACTACCGCAATTCCTACGCCTATTCCGGCGGCCTCGTCGGCGGTGCGGAATATGTTTCCTTCACCAATATCACGACGAACGTCACAATCACCGCGAAGAAGGGCTCCGCCCCCTATCCGTGGAGCTATGTCGGCGGCTTTGCCGGTACGGTGAAGAATGCAGACTTCCTGCGCTGCGTCAACAACGGCACCGTGACCACGGACGGCGACTATGTCTCCGGCTTCGCGGCCAAGAGTGAGACGACGACCTACACCTCCTGCGTGAACAACGGTGCGATCACCGGCCGCACGAAGATCGGCGGCTTTGGCGGCGCCGTAAAGTCCACGAAGACGGTCGACTCCTACAACACCGGCACGATCGGCCTTGCAGCCTACAACGGCGGCAATCAGGGCATCGGCGGTCTGTTTGGCGAGATGGGCTACGGCTCGACGCTTACGCGCTGCTATAACACCGGTGCCGTCACCGGCGACTGCTATGTCGGCGGTCTCGTCGGCTCGGTCGGCAGCGGCTCCGACGCCGCGAACGGCCCGAGCTACATCGTCGACAGCTACAACTCCGGCTCGATCACCGGCCACAGCGACAAGAACTACTGCGGCATCGGCGGTCTGGTCGGCAAGCTCGACGCCAGCTCCTCGAGAACCTATGAGCAGAGCTACGTTCACAACTGCTACAATGTCGGCACCGTGACCGACCTTGGTCTGAAGACGATCAACGCCGGTGCGGCGATCGGTCTGATGCATGCGGATTATTCCACGGACAGCTACCTCGAAGTGGAAAACGTCTACTACCTCGCCTGCGGCCTCGAAGGTCTCGGCAAGATGAACTATTCCACAATGCACGATCCGTCCGTCTTCGCAGAGATGACGGCAGAGGCCATGAAGGCCTCCGACTTCGTCACGAAGCTCGGCGCTTCCTTCAAGGCTGACGGCACCTGCATGCAGAAGGTCAACAGCGGCTACCCCGTCCTCACCTGGCAGCAGCTGGGCGAAGGCCAGAGCGAGCACACGTTTAAAGTGACCGCAACGGTCGACGCGACCTGCACCGAGGCCGGTTCCAAGACCTACACCTGCACGGCCTGCGGCGAGACGAAGGCGGAAGAGATTCCGGCTCTCGGCCACAATGTCGGCGAAGACGGCATCTGCAGCCGCTGCGGTGAGAAGATCGCCTACCTGTCCGCGCTCCGCCTGACCGCTTATAACGGTTCCGGTGACTATGCCTTCACGCCGGAATTCGACGGTAAGACGGCCGAATATCAGGTTGCAGTCCCCGATGCGGACGGCTTCAGCGCCTTCCTGTGGGCCACGCTGTCCGAAAATGCCCCGGAAGGCTCCACCATCAAGGCCGAGTGGACGAATCTGTATAACGGCAAAACCCAGTCCACGGCCATTACGTCCGGCAAGACCTCCGGCCAGAGCCTGGCGAACTTCAGCCGCGATGCCAAGCCGAACACCGTCACCCTGACGGTCGGCGTTGACGGCAATACGCAGACCTACACGCTCACCTCGTTCCGCACTCCGACCCTGTCTGCCCTGAACGTGACCGGCGCGCGCATGAACGAGACGTTCTCGCACCGCACGGCGGAATACACCATCGACACGACGGCAGATTCCATCACGCTCAGCGCCACACCGTATCAGGACGGCTACACCGTGACCTACAACGGTGCGGAGTCCGGCGAATGGACCCTGCAGGACGGCGAGAACGTCATGACCGTCGTCGTCTCCAACGCAGACGGCCTGTCGACCTCCTACACCGTCAAGGCAACGAAGCACGCCATCTGCAAGGTGCGTGCAGAGCTTGACCCGGAGAACGCCCTGCTGGTCATGTATGATTCGTTCAACACCAGCATCTATCCGGATGAGAACGGCGACTATGCCCTGATGGACGGCGCGGCCTACACCTATGTCGCAACGGCAAAGGGCTATGTCGGCAAGTCGGGCAGCCTGACTGCCAGCGCGGCCGAGCCAGTGCTCAAGATCACGCTGACCGCAGCCGAAGAGAACACGACCCTTGTCAAGGATCTCCCCGCCGAATGGCCTAACTTCCGCAACGGCAGCAATCACCTTGGCATCACGAACGCCCCCACGCCCTACACGAGTGAGGACAGTGAGCTGCTGTGGGCTGCGAAGTACGGCACAGGCTGGGCGGCCGCTCCCGGCTCCCCCATTCTGGTGGACGGTGGCCTCATCACCTACACCGGCAGCACCATCAAGCGCCTCGACGTCAACACCGGCAAGGTGCTCGCAGAGGGCACGATGGCAGGTACCTCCAGCTTCTCCATCAACCCGGCAACCTATGCCGACGGCATGATCTTTGTCGGCCTGTCCGGCGGCAAGATCCAGGCCTTCAACGCCAAGACGCTCGAATCCCTGTGGATCTACACCGATCCGCTCGGCGGCCAGCCCAATACCTCCCCGACATACCACGACGGCTACATCTATGTCGGCTTCTGGAACGGCGAGAGCAAGCCCGGCAACTTCGTTGCCATCTCCGTGACGGACGAGGACCCGATGAAGACGGATGAAGCCAAGCTCGCCTCCTGGTCCTATGCCTGCGTCGGCGGCTTCTACTGGGCAGGCGCTTATGTGACGGATAACCTCTGCATCGTCGGCACGGACGACGGCTCCGGCGAGGGCGACTATATCAACACCTCCGCCCTGCTGGTCTTTGACCGCCTGACAGGCAAGCTGCTCGACTCCCACTACGGCTGCAAGGGTGATATCCGCTCCAACGTTTCCCACGACCCGGATTCTGACCGCGTGTTCTTCACGTCCAAGGGCGGCTACATCTACAATGCCGCCATCGACTGGGAAACCGGCAAGATCACGGACTTCAAGTCTCTGGCACTCAAGGACGCCGAGGGCTACACCAGTGAGGAAAAGCCCGGTGCCATCATGTCCACTTGCACGCCGTCCGTCTACAACGGGCGCATCTACCTCGGCGTTTCCGGCAGCAAGGGCCAGTTCTCCCAGAACGGCGGCCACTGCATCGAGGTCATTGATCTGGATACTGCAACTGGCGAAATGAGCTATGCCTATTCCTACGGCATCATCGGCTATCCGCAGACCTCGGCCATGGTCTCCACGGCCTATGTCGACAAGGACTTCGACGGCGACGGCGCGGGCGACGGCTATGTGTTCATCTACCTCCCCTACAACTATACCCCCGGCGGCATTTCCGTCCTGATGGATCGCCCGGGCCAGACCGAGCCGAAGACGGCCACGGATTCCGGCTACAGCGAGATCTTCACGCCGCAGGCTCCGCTGGCACAGTACTGTATCTGCTCCACCATCGCAGACAGCACCGGCACGATCTACTACAAGAACGACTCCTGCTACATGATGGCCATCACCTCGAAGATTCTGTCCATTGAGGTCACGGAAAACCCGGAGAAGATGACCTATAAGGCCGGCGAGACGTTCGACGCCTCCGGCATGAAGGTCGTTGCCAAGCTGGCCAACGGTCTCGAGCGGGATATCACGAACTATGTGACCTGGCAGGAAGGCCCGATCGAACAGGGTCAGACCTCCATCATCCTCTCCTACACCTACGGCTTCGACAGCGCCAACTACGGCCTGAAGACGAAGACGGCCAACCTCGAGCTCGACGTCCTGCCCAGCCAGGATGAAGACGGTGTCTACCTCATCGGCAACGCCAGCCAGCTGCTTTGGTTCGCGAGCAAGGTCAACAGCGGTGAGACCGGCATCAGCGGCAAGCTGACGGCCAACATCGACCTGACGAGCGTTGAAAGCTGGACCCCGATCGGCTCCCTGAAGCAGCCGTTCACCGGCAGCTTCGACGGTGACGGCCACAGCATCACCGGCATGAGCATCACCTTCGATTCCGATGACAAGTCAATCGGCGCTCCGTACCTCGGCCTCTTCGGCTATGTCAAGGGCACGGCCGACAAGAAGGCAGAGATCAAAAACCTGACGCTCACCGGCACGCTCTCCATCACGGAGAACTATCGCAACTCCTATGCCTATTCCGGCGGCCTTGTCGGCGCTGCGGAATACGTCTCCTTTACGGACGTCACAACAGACGTCACCGTCACGGCCAAGCAGGGCACGGCTCCCTATCCCTGGAGCTATGTCGGCGGCTTTGCCGGTACGGTGAAGAACGCAGACTTCCTGCGCTGCGTGAACAACGGCAGCGTGACCTCCGACGGCGACTACGTCTCCGGCTTCGTGCCCAAGAGTGAGACGACGACCTACACCGCCTGCGCGAACAACGGCGCCATCACCGCCCGCACCAAGGTCGGCGGCTTCGGTGCCGAGGTCAAGTCCACCAAGGCAACGGACTGCGGCAATACCGGAGCCATCAGCCTTGTGGAATATGGTACCGGCAAGCAGGCCATCGGCGGTCTCTTTGCCGAAATTCGCTACGGCTCCGCCCTCACCCGCTGCTATAACACCGGCGCCGTCACCGGCGACTGCTATGTCGGCGGCCTCGTCGGCTCGGTCGGCAGCAGCTCCGATGCCACGAATGGCCCGAGCTACATCGTCGACAGCTACAACTCCGGCGCGATCACCGGCCACAGTGACAAGTACTACTGCGGCATCGGCGGTCTTGTCGGCAAGCTCGACGCCAGCTCCTCGAGAGTCTATGAGCAGAGCTACGTTCACAACTGCTACAACACCGGCACCGTGACCGACCTCGGTCTGAAGACAGCCGGTAACCCCGGCGCTGCCATCGGCGTCATGCACGCGGACTACTCCGAGGGCAGCTACCTTGAAGTGAAAGACGTCTACTACCGCGCCTGCGGCCTCGAAGGCCTCGGCATGATGGTCTATTCCACGATGCATGATCCGTCCGTCTTTGTAGAGATGTCGGCGGAGGCCATGAAAGCCTCCGGCTTCGTCACGAAGCTCGGCGCTTCCTTCAAGGCTGACGGCACCTGCATGCAGAAGGTCAACGGCGGCTATCCCATCCTTGTCTGGCAGAAGCTGGCTGAGGGCCAGAGCGAGCATACGCTGGAGAAGACGACCGTTGTCGCCCCGACCTGCACCGAGCAGGGCTACACGATCTACACCTGCACCGCCTGCGGCGAGACCGTCAAGGCAGACTTTGTCCCGGCCACCGGCCACAGCTACGAGGAATCGGTCGTTGCCCCGACCTGCGAGAAGGACGGCTACACGAACCACGTCTGCTCCGTCTGCGGCGACAGCTACCGCGACAACTATGTCGACGCTGCCGGTCATCAGTACACGCTCACCGTGACTGCCCCGACCTGCACTGCCGCCGGTTATACCACGCATCTGTGCAGCGTCTGCGGCCACAGCTACGTTGATTCCATTGTTCCGGCTACCGGCCACAGCTATGAGGATACCGTCACTGCGCCGACCTGCACCGCCGCCGGTTACACCACGCATACCTGCTCCGTCTGCGGCGACAGCTACATCGACACCATCGTTCCGGCCACCGGCCATGACTATGTCTGGCAGATCACCCGCGTGCCGACCTGCACAGCGGAGGGCGTGAAGGCCTTCACCTGCTCGCACTGCGGTGACAGCTATGACGTTGCTCTGGCAAAGGCGGACCACACCTACGAAGCCGTTGTGACGGCTCCGACCTGCACGAACAACGGTTACACCACACATACCTGCTCCGTCTGCGGCGACAGCTACGTCGATTCCATCGTCCCGGCCACCGGCCACAGCTATGAAGCCGTCGTGACTGCCCCGACCTGCGACAAGATGGGCTACACCACCTACACCTGCTCCGTCTGCGGCGACAGCTATGTCGGCAGCTACACCGATGCGCTCGAACACAACTACACAGCCGTCGTCACGAAGGAACCGACCTGTACCGAGGAAGGCGTGAAGACCTTCACCTGCAGCGAGTGCGGCAAGTCCTACACCGAGGCCATCCCGACGGTCGCGCACAGCTACGAAGCCGTTGTGACCGCCCCGACCTGCGACAAGATGGGCTACACCACCTACACCTGCTCTGCCTGCGGCGACAGCTATGTTGCGGACTATGTGGACGCTGCCGGCCATGACTGCGAGACAGAGACCGTCCCGGCCACCTGCCTCGGCTACGGCTTTGTCCGCGAGTCCTGCAAGCACTGCGACTACAGCGTCATCACGGAGATCACCGCCCCTCTCGGCCATGATTATCAGGCTGTCGTGACGGCTCCGACGCTCGACGAGGGCGGCTATACGACCCACACCTGCAGCCGCTGCGGCGACAGCTATGTGGACAGCGAGACCCCGGCCCTCGGCCACAAGTGCGCTGCCTACACCGACATCCCGACGGATTGGGCGAAGGAAGGCATCTGCTTCGTGATTGAGAACGGCCTCATGGTCGGCACGACCTCTACGACGTTTGCACCGAAGGACACCCTGACGCGCGCCATGCTCGTCACCGTGCTCTACCGCATGGCGGGCAGCCCGACTGTCGACGCTCCGTCCGGCTTCACGGATGTGGCTGACGGCCAGTGGTACTCCGATGCGATCGCCTGGGCCGCCGCAAACGGCATCGTCAACGGCGTCGGTGGCAACAAGTTCGCCCCGTCCGAGCCGGTCACCCGCGAGCAGCTGGCTGCGATCTTCTTCCGCTATGCCAAGGCCGAAGCGCCCGAGGCAGACGTGCTGAGCGGCTATCCCGATGCCGAAAGCGTCAGCACCTACGCCAGAGACGCCATGGCATGGGCCGTTTCCACGGGCCTCGTTACCGGCTCGAAGGAAGCGGACGGCACCTATCTTGCCCCGCAGGGCCTTGCGGCCCGCGAGCAGGCGGCTGCCATCCTCATGCGCTACGTCAAGGCAAACACATAAGCTAACCGTTTCACCCCACCTTCCGTTCCCCGCAGCCGCATGGCTGCGGGGAACACTTTTTCCCATTTCTCCGCACTTGACACGGCGCGGCGGGGATGATATGGTATCGGCAGAAAAAATGCGGGCACACGGCCCGCTTCTGAGGTGAAGGATATGGAATATCGCATGGAGCACGACTCCATGGGCGATGTCCGCGTGCCTGCGGACCGCTATTGGGGCGCGCAGACGCAGCGCAGCTTTGAAAACTTCCCGATCGGGCAGGGCCGCGAGCCCATGCCGACGGAGATCATCCACGCATTCGGCATCCTGAAAAAGGCGGCCGCCATAACGAACGCCCGCCTGTGCCCCACGGCCATGACGGCCGAAAAATGCGGCGCCATCTGCGCCGCAGCCGACGAGGTCATCTCCGGGAAGCTGGCCGGGCACTTCCCGCTCGTCGTCTGGCAGACCGGCTCCGGCACGCAGACGAACATGAACGCAAACGAGGTCATCGCGAACCGCGGCAACGAGCTGGCGGGCAGGCGGCTGCTGCACCCGAATGATGACGTCAACCGCTCGCAGTCCTCGAACGACACGTTCCCCACGGCCCTGCATATTGCGGCTGTCTGCGCGCTCGAGGACGGCGTCCTGCCCGCGCTGACGGAGCTGGTCGATTCTCTCAAGCGCCTCGAGGCCGAAAATGAGGGCGTCATCAAGGCCGGGCGCACCCACCTGCAGGACGCCACGCCCATTTCGTTCCCGCAGGAGATCTCCGGCTGGCGCAGTAGCCTCGAGCGCGATGCGGAGCTGATCCGGCTGGCGCTTCCGCCGCTGCGGGAGCTTGCGCTTGGCGGCACGGCCGTCGGCACAGGGCTGAACGCCCCCGCAGGCTTTGCCGAAGAGGTCGCTGCGGAGATCAGCCGCCTGACGGGCAAGGACTTCCGCAGCGCCCCGAACAAGTTCCACGCCCTCACCTCCCGCGACGAGCTGGTCTTCGCCCACGGCGCGCTGCAGGCGCTGGCAGGCGACCTGATGAAGCTGGCAAACGATATCCGCTGGCTCGGCTCCGGCCCACGCAACGGCCTCGGTGAACTGTTCCTGCCGGAGAACGAGCCCGGTTCGTCCATCATGCCCGGCAAGGTCAACCCGACGCAGTGCGAGGCGCTGACGATGATCGCCGTGCAGGTCATGGCGAACGGAGCCGGGATCGGCTTTGCGGCCTCGCAGGGCAATTTCGAGCTGAACGTCTTCCTGCCCGTTCTGGCGCACGAATTCCTGCAGTCCGCGCGGCTGCTGGCCGAGGGCATGCGCTCGTTCCGCCTGCGCTGCGCCGACGGCATCCGCGCCAACCGCGCGAAAATGGCGGAAAATCTCCGCCGCTCCCTCATGCTCGTCACGGCGCTCAGCCCCACGATCGGCTATGAAGCGGCTGCCGAGACTGCGAAGCTCGCCCACCGGGAGGACCTGACGCTCCGCGAGGCATGCCTGCGCCTCGGCTACCTGACCGGCGAGCAGTTCGACGCTCTGTTCCATCCCGAAGAGATGGTCTAAAGCACAATAATGCCCCTGCCACGCTGAAGGCATGGCAGGGGCACTTTGTGTTTCAGTGCAGATGGTCGTAGATGCGGAGCATGACCGTCGCAGCCTCGGCGCGCGTGGTCGTGCGCTGCGGGAAGAAGCGGTTGTTCTCCGCGCCGCGGATAAGGCCGAGGGCCGTCATGCGCGCGACGCTGTCTCGCGCCCAGACGGAAATGGACGCCGTGTCGGCAAAGCTCAGCTTTCCGGTGTGGAGCGTCTCGCCGCGCTGCTGCATAAGGCGGTCGAGAATGACGCACATCTCCTCGCGCGTGATGAGCGCCTCGGGGCGATAGGAGCCATCCTCATAGCCGCGGATCAGATTTTTCCGCAGGGCCCAGCTCATCGCTGCCGTGTACCATTGGCCGCCCTTCACGTCGGAAAAGCCCGCTGCGCTGTCCGGGAGGCTCTCGCCGACGGCACGCGCCAGCATCGTAACGAACATGGCGCGGTTCAGGCCTCCATCCGGTTCATACGCAAAGTCTCCCACGCCTTTAAGAAGATCCAGAGAGACTGCCCGGTCAATGCTTTCGAAATACCAGGAATTTGTGGGCACGTCGCGAAAGAGATGGCCGGACTTGCTCAGATAGAGCGTGTACGTCTGGCCACATCCCTCCTTTGCAAACACGCGATAGCGCAGAATTCCGGTAAAAAATTCCAAACCGGAGGAAGGGTAAACCGCCGAGCGCTCCGTCGGAGCAGAGCCGTCGAGCGTGTAGCGCAGCTCGGAATTCGGATTCGGGTTCGAGAGCAGGACCTTGCCGTTCCGGACGGAGACGGTCGGCTCCTTCAGCGAGATGCCGCGCACCTGGACCGAGGTCTCGGCGCTGGCACTGCCATTCAGATTAAAGGCGGCCACAGCGCGAAGGGTCTGGCCTGCCTTTGCCTCAATGGGACCGGAATAAACCCGGCCGGAGGCCAGCGGCGAGGAGCCGTCGAGCGTATAGTAGATCACTGCGCCCTTGTCGGCCGTGATGGTGACCTTTCCGCCCGCCTCCGTGACGGTCGGTGCATTTACGGGGCCGAGATCCGTTCCGGTCGACTTGCAGGAGCTGTAGGTTTGGCCCTTCTCCAGCGAGACGCCGCGGCGACGGAACAGCTCGTTCACCGTAACGAATTCATAGCCCTTGGCCTGCAGCTTGTCAATGGCCATCAGGACGCCGTCCACCGTGGTGGAATGGATGTCGTGCGCCAGCACGATCGCGCCGTCATGTGCTCCGTTGACGATGTTCGTGCAGACGGTGTCGGCATTGCGGTACTTCCAGTCCAGCGGATCGACGGACCAGAGAATGGCCGGATTGTCCAGCAGCGACAGCACGCGGGAATTATAATCGCCGTAGGGCGGGCGCACAAGATAATGCGTGCCATAGCCCGTGATGCGGTTGAGGATGTCGGCCGTGTGGCTGATCTGCCACGTCACCTGCGAGTCCGTCTTTTTGCTCAGCTGCGGGTGATCGTATGTATGCGAGGCGATCTGGTGGCCCGCGTCACGGACGAGGCCCGCCGTCACATCATAGTTCTCGGCCTGCTGACCGAGCATGAAGAACGTCGCCTTGACACCGCGCTTCGCCAGCCCCTCGAGCAGGCGGCGCGTATAGGGTCCGGGGCCGTCGTCAAATGTCAGGGCGATCAGCTTGCCGCCCTTTGAGCGGGTCTCCGTCTCCGGGACGGCCATCGCCGTCGCCGGGAGCAGCGTCAGAAGGCACGCTGCCAGCAAAAGGATCGCTAAAATTCTGCGCTTCATCGGTACTTCCTCCGTTTTCTGTCATTTCTATGGAGGGCATGCATCCCGCCGCATCGAGCCGGAACACCAGCCGCGCCCGGCCCATAAGCTCCTGCTCCGCCGCCTGCGGCAGCCATTGCGGGAGCTGCTGCGCCTCTTCGGGCAGCAGGGCAAGCGCATAGCCGTCCTCCAGCTGCTTGAGCAGGCCGTTGCGGATGGGAACGCCGTCCGCCTCGCCGCACCACGGGAGCCACGCGCCGCGCGGCATGGCAGCCGCCGCAGCGGCCGTCAGCCCGTCCGGAAAATGCGACACCGGGATGCAGGCCTGCAGCTCCGCACCCTCACGGCGCGGATACGGAATGCCGAGATACTCCACTCTCCATTTAGATATGACGTAAATGCGGCGCAGTTGTTCCGCATGCTTGGAAATTTTGCAGATAAAAATATAGAACAGCCCATCCTGCTGCGCCGTTACGGTACCGATCTGCTCGCCCTGCTCCCAAACGCTCAATTCCATCATCAAAAATCCCTCCCGCACAGCCTATGCGGGAGGGTGGCGCATCATTCCGTTTCGCCCTTCGGCAGGCCAAAGCTGACCGCAATGGCGTTGTCGACCTGATTCATCATGGCCGCATCGAGCCTGCCCATGTGCTCGCGCAGGCGGCGCTTGTCAATGGTGCGGATCTGCTCGAGCAGCACGACAGAGTCCTTCGTCAGGCCGACGTTCCGGCCGGTCAGCTCAATGTGCGTCGGCAGCTTTGCCTTGTTCATCTGGCTCGTGATCGCCGCCGCAATCACCGTGGGAGAATGCCGGTTGCCCATGTCGTTCTGCACGATGAGCACGGGCCGCGTGCCCCCCTGCTCACTGCCGACGACCGGACTGAGATCGGCATAGAAAATATCGCCACGCTTGACAGTCATATCCATTTCCGTTTCACGCTCCGAGAAAAATATCACCCGTTACACTGATTGCTTTCAGGAAGCTCTGCTTAGATCAGCAAGAGTGGATGGCGAGAGATTTTTTGGCAAGTCAAGGTATGGAAAACGCAGGAATACTTTGTGTACCCGCAAGGGGCATGCCGCATCCGTAAGGCGGC
>ERZ772875.1096-NODE-1096-length-26736-cov-5.029946_pt1 | contig 26736 bp, 25 predicted proteins | sample MGYA00580585_ERZ772875 | MGnify/ENA primary metagenome ERZ772875 (study PRJEB29015, sample SAMEA2737736) | human gut metagenome | biome: human gut; feature: human-associated habitat; material: faeces | place: China | collected 2012 ... | reverse complement strand
GCAAGCAGAGCTCCAGCGTGTCCACAGCGTCAAAAATGGCCTCCTTGTCCTCCTGCATATCCTTGTCATAGGCGAGCGGGATGCCCTTCATCATGACGAGCAGCGTGTTCAAATCGCCGTAGACGCGGCCTGTTTTGCCGCGGATCAGCTCCGTCACATCGGGGTTTTTCTTCTGCGGCATGATGGACGAGCCCGTTGCGTACGCGTCGTCGAGCTCCACGAATTTAAACTCCCAGCTGTACCAGGCGATAATCTCCTCGCTGAACCGGCTTAAGTGCATCATGAGAATGGACGCGGCCGACAAAAACTCCAGCGCGTAGTCCCGGTCCGATACGCCGTCCAGAGAATTTTTCATCGGAGCGTCAAACCCGAGCGCCGCGGCAGTCTCAAAGCGGTCGATGGGATACGTCGTTCCAGCCAGCGCGCCGGAGCCCAAGGGGCACTCATTCATGCGGGACTTACAGTCTTCGAGCCGCGTAATGTCGCGCGTGAACATGCTCGCGTAGGCCAAAAGATGCTGCGCAAACGTGATCGGCTGCGCCCGCTGCAAATGCGTGTAGCCGGGCATGACGGTCTTCTGGTGCTCGCTTGCCTTTTTGCAGAGAACCGCTTCCAACTGCAGCAGGTTTTCAACCACGGAAGGAATTTCGTCCCGGAGGTAGAGCCGGAAATCAAGCGCGACCTGATCGTTGCGGCTTCTTGCCGTGTGCAGGCGCTTTCCTGCGTCTCCGATTCTCTCGGTCAGAAGCGTCTCGATGTTCATGTGGATATCCTCGTTGTCCGCGGAAAATTCGACCGTTCCCGCCTCAACGTCCGCCAGAATACTGTCTAACCCAGCCTGAATCTTCTCATTATCCTCTTTCGTGAGAATGCCGCAGTCAGACAGCATCTGCGCGTGCGCCTTGGAGCCCGCGATGTCCTGCTTATAGAGCCGCTGGTCGAAGGAGATGGAGGCATTGAAGTCGTTGACGAGCTCGTCGGTCGGTTTCTGGAAGCGTCCTGCCCAAAGTTTCATGTTTCTTACCTCATATCAAAAGGCCTGCCCGCACGGACAGGCCTTTGTTGGATTGAATTTTAATCTTAAAGTTTACCACTCTTCAGCAAAGACTGTACTTTTGTGGGAAGTCCCCAGATGTTGATGAAGCCCGCGGCCTGCGCCTGATCGAAGTCGCTCTCGCCGAAGGTGACGAGCTCTTCGGAATACAGGGAGTTGGGGGAGGTGATGCCGGCGTTGATCATGTTGCCCTTGTAGAGCTTGAGCTTGACCGTGCCGGTGCAGTTCTCGTTGGCTTTCTTGGCAAAGGCGGTAAGTGCTTCGGCGAGCGGGCTGAACCACTTGCCGTTATAAATAAGATCCGCATAGTCGACAGCAAGCTTCGACTTCATGTGTGCCGTCTCCTTGTCGAGCGTCAGCATCTCGAGCTGCTCGTGGGCAAAGTAGAGAATCGTGCCGCCCGGGGTCTCGTAGATGCCGTGGTCCTTCATGCCGATGAGCCGGTTCTCGACGATGTCGAGAATGCCGATGCCGTTTGCGCCGCCGAGCTCGTTGAGCTTCGCGATGATCTTGGAGACCTTCATCTTTTCGCCGTTCACGGCTACGGGCACGCCTGCTTCAAAGTCAACGGAAACCTCAGTTGCCGCATCGGGCGCCTTATAGGGCGAGACGCTCATCTCGAGGAACTTGTCCTTATCGAGGTCCGGCTCGTTTGCCGGGTCTTCGAGGTCCAGGCCCTCATGGCTCAGGTGCCAGAGGTTCTTATCCTTGGAGTAGTTCGTCTCTCTCGAGATTTTCAGCGGCACATGATGCGCCTCGGCGTAGTCGATCTCTTCGTCTCTCGACTTGATCTCCCACTCTCTCCACGGCGCGATGATCGTCATGCCGGGGGCAAAATACTGAACGCCGAGCTCGAACCGGACCTGATCGTTTCCCTTGCCGGTGCAGCCGTGGGCAATTGCGTCCGCGCCTTCGGCGAGCGCGATCTCGGCCAGCTTCTTGGCGATGATGGGTCTTGCAAACGCCGTGCCGAGCAGGTACTTTTCGTACTTCGCGCCCATCATGATCGACGGCACGATGATATCGTCGCACATTTCGTCCGTGAGGTCAGCCACGATCAGCTTGCTCGCGCCGGTCTTGATGGCCTTTTCCTCGAGACCTTCGAGCTCGTCGCCCTGCCCCACGTCGGCGGCAACGGCAATGATTTCAGGATCGTTGTAGTTTTCCTTCAGCCAGGGAATAATGACCGATGTATCCAGACCGCCGGAATAGGCGAGAACGATTTTCTTGATGGTTTCCTTTTTCATGGTGTTGCCTCCGTGTGTCATATTTTATGGATAAATATTATATCTTTTTGAATAAAAATGCAATACGCATCCTGCACAAATCCCACACGGATTTTTTTACTGTTTTGCATATATTGAAATAAATCCTGCATAAATTTCTGCATATACGCATATATATATTCGTTAAAAGTAAAAAATATACCGGCAAGCGACTGCCTGCCGGTATAAAGCATACACTATTCAGCGAATAAAATTTGTGCGCTGGAAGGGCTCGACGGCGGGCGGATTCACACCCGCGTCCTTTCCGGCCTCGATGCACGAAAGGAGCCACGCCATATTGCGGCCCAGCGCGCGCATGGTCTGAAGGCCCTCTAAATCCTGCTCCACATCCTGCGCGTTTGCACCGTGCACCATGTTCCAGTACTGGCTCGAGACGATCGGCATGTGCGAAATGCCGGGATATTTTAAAAGCTGCTCATAGGCCGCCGAATTGCCGCCGCGTCTTGCCGCCGTGACGACTGCCGCGGGCTTGAAGCGGAAGGTCTCCGCGCTGGCTGAGTAAAATACCCGGTCCAGAAAAGACGTCATATTGCCCGAGGCTGCCGCATAGTGGACAGGGCTTCCGAAGACAAAGCCGTCCGCCGCCTTCGCCTTCCCGGTAAATTCCGCGACCACGCCCCCAAACACGCACGCGCCGGTTTTTCCGCATCCGCCGCAGCCGATGCAGCCGCCGACGGGCTCGTTTCCGATCCAGAAGATCTCGGTCTCCACGCCGGATGCCTGCAAGGTTTTTTCGACCTCCTGCAGGGCCCTGTTCGTGCTGCCGTTTTTGTGCGGGCTGCCGTTGACCAACAATACCTTCATAACACATGCTCCTTCCTCAAAAAGCTTACCCCTATTTTGCCGAATTTCTGTCTGCTTGTCAAGCGCACGCCGTCTTCATGAAATCTTAAGATTTTTCCGCATTGTTTCTTAAGCGCATTTTCTGTATGATAAGTACAAGTGAAAGCAAGGAGAAAACCAGACATGTACAATATTTTAGTGTGTGACGATGAAAAGGACATCGTCTCGGCGCTTACGATCTATTTGCAGGCCGAGGGCTATCAGGTCTTCGGCGCGTCAAACGGCCTGCAGGCGCTCGAGACCTTACGCCATGAGCAGATCCACCTCGTGCTGCTCGATATCATGATGCCGGGGCTGGATGGTCTTCATACCATGCAGCGCCTGCGCGAATTTTCCAATGTCCCCGTCATTCTGCTTACGGCAAAATCCGAGGACAACGACAAAATCCTCGGCCTCACTGCCGGGGCGGACGACTATGTGACAAAGCCCTTTAACCCCATCGAGGTCATGGCGCGCGTGAAGTCCCAGCTGCGAAGGTTCCTGCAGCTCGGCGGCGGCGCGGTTCGCTCGAACGTGCTCCATATCGGCGGCATTGAGCTCGATGACGACGCGAAAACCGTGAAGTTAGACGGCGAAGCAGTGAACCTCACGCCCAAGGAATATGATATTCTGCGCTTTCTGATGCAGAACCCCGGCAAGGTCTTTTCGCCGAGCGAAATTTATCGCCGCGTCTGGGACGATCTGCCGCTCAACGCAGACAATGCGCTTGCCGTCCACATCCGTCACATCCGGGAAAAAATCGAATATAACCCCGCCGAGCCCCGGTACTTAAAAGTCGTCTGGGGCAAGGGCTACAAAATGGAGGCTGATCCCCGATGAAATCACTTCAAAGTAAGCTTTGGGCGAAGATCACGGCGCTGCTGCTGCTGACGGTCTTTGCCATCGTGCTCTTTTTCAGCGGCTTCGGCGTGCTGTATCTTGCCGATCAGGGCGGCTACAGCAATCCCGAGGGCTTTGCGGAGGACCACATTGCAGGAAACGCGTTCTACAGCGCAATGAACACCGCCGCCGACTATTATTCCGCCGTTTTGCAGCAAAGCTCGGGCGGCAGCGGCTCGGCGCTTTCGTATTACGAGCAGCAGTTCTCCCGCGAAAACAGCAACTTTTTCTTCACCGTGCAGGACGATACCGGCAAAATCGTCTTCGAAAGCTCCGATCAGGACGAAACGTATCAGTATATGCGCAGCCAGGAGCAGTATCTGTCCTACAACTGGCGCGACGTTGTGGAGGATGACCACGTCTTTGCTTCCGAAGAAGAATACCAGACCTACCTTGATTCCCTGCAAAAGCAGAACTTCAACATCAACGACGCATATATCACGGAATATATCTACGCAGACGAAACAGCTGCCGCCAGTCAGACGGAAACGTCTGTCTCAGAAGCGCTTGTGACCGACGATACCGAAGCGGAAGCCGCGTCTGCACCCGAGCCCGACGAGGCAGGCGCCGTGCGCGAGGTCCACGCCTACATTTCCTATCAGCGCTTTGACTATCAGCACGTGACCATCACCGGCTACATCCGAAGCCCCCTGACGGCGAAGGACGATATCTATCAGGAGTCGTATTATTCGAACCTTCTGGTGGAAAACAGGCATGTCCTGATTGCCGTCGCCGCCGTTTCGTTTGCCGTGTGCCTGGCGCTGCTTGTCTTCCTGCTGTGCGCGGCTGGTCACAAGGAAGGCGTCGAGGGCATCCACCTCAACTGGGTCGACCGGATTCCGCTGGATTTGTACCTCGTCCTTGCCTTTACCGCCGGAGCGTGTCTGCTTGCTTTCGGCGTTGATCTGACTAATTCGAGCATCGCTATCGCGATTTTCGTCATCGCGGTGCTGCTGGTCTTCGCGGTGCTGCTCGTGATGAGTGTTCTGATGACGCTTTCAACGCGCTTTAAATCCGGCGCGTTCTGGAAAAACACGATCGTCTATCGCTGCTTGTGCCTGCTTTTCCGCATGGGAAAGGGCCTCAAAGACGGTCTTTCCTACTGCGCGAAGCATCTGCACCTGTATTGGCAGGCAGGACTGATCTTCGCCGGAGTAACCCTTCTGGAATTTCTCGTGGTCGCCGCGTTCGGAAGCGAAAGCATCTGCGTGATCTGGTTCCTTGCAAAGCTGGTTGAAACGCCGCTTCTGGTTCTGATCCTCATTTCTCTTCAAAAGCTCAAAGCAGGCGGCGAGGCGCTTGCCGAGGGCAATCTGAATGCTAGCGTTGATCTGCGTCATATGTACGGTGTTCTGAAACACCACGGAGAAAACCTCAACTCCATCGCCCAGGGCATGCAGAAGGCCGTGCAGCAGCAGTTAAAGTCCGAGCGTTTCCGCACCGACCTCATCACAAATGTCTCACACGACATCAAAACGCCGCTGACCTCGATCGTCAACTATGTCGACCTTCTCAAAAAAGAGGATGTGCAGCCGGAGAAGGCGAAGGAGTATATCGCCGTTTTAGACCGGCAGTCGGCAAGGCTGAAAAAGCTGACCGAGGATCTGGTTGAAGCGTCCAAAGCATCGAGCGGCACGCTGCCGGTGCATCTGGAAGCGGTCGATGTGAATGTGCTTTTATCGCAGGTCTCGGGCGAGTACCAAAGCCGGTTTGAGCTCTGCAAGCTAGAGCCCATTGTGAAGCTCTCTTCCGAAGATCCGCAGATTCTCGCGGACGGAAAGCTTCTGTGGCGGGTGTTTGATAATCTGCTCAGCAACATCTGCAAATACGCCATGCCCGGCACGCGCGTCTATTTTACAAGCGAGGTGCAAGACGGACGCGTGAGCATCAGCTTCAAGAACATCTCAAACTATCCCCTCGATATCACCGCCGACGAGCTTCTTGAGCGCTTTGTGCGCGGCGACTCGTCCCGCTCGACGGAAGGAAGCGGCCTCGGCCTGTCGATCGCGCAGAGCCTGACCGGCCTTCAGAAGGGCACGTTCGACCTCGTTGTCGACGGCGATCTCTTTAAGGCCAATCTCTCGTTCCCGCTTTTAAACGCTTGAGTGCGTTCCCAGCGCCCCGGATTTTCCGGGGCGCTCATTTTTTTCGGTTTTTCCGGAAATCCTCTTGACAAATAAACATCTTGTGCTTATTATAAACATATGCTTAGAAAATAAACTTTTGTCCGGAGGTAGAACCGTGACCGAACGTGAGACTGAAATATTCCGTATCATTCAGCAGAACCCCGCCATCTCCCAGAACGAGCTGGCCGCGAAGCTGAATCTCGCCCGGAGCTCGGTAGCCGTCCACATCGCAAATTTGCAGAAGAAAGGCTACATTCTCGGCAAGGGCTACATTGTAAATGAAAGCGCGTACGTGCTCGGCGTCGGCGCGGCGAACGTGGACATCCACGGCCGGTCGAAAAAGCCCATCGTTATGCACGACTCCAACCCCGGCCACATGAACACCTCGGCCGGCGGCGTGACCAGAAACGTCTGCGAGAATCTCTCGCGCCTCGGCGTGAGCGTGAAGCTCATCTCCGCCGTCGGAACGGACGTGTACGCTGACCAGATCCGCCGCGAGTGCCAGTCAGCCGGCATCGACATTTCAAACCTCTATGTTGCGGACGGCAAAGCCTCGTCGACCTACATGTCCATGATCGACGCAGACGGCGATATGTTCGTCGCGCTCTCCGATATGACGGTTTTGCAGGGCCTTCCCCTGAGCTTTCTCAGCGGCAAGCAGAGCCTCATTCGCGGCGCGCGCCTCGTCACGTGCGACCCCAGTCTTTCGGAGGAGGCGATCTGCCGCCTGCTTGATCTTTGCGAGGGCGGGCCGGATGTATACGCAGACCCCGTCTCCACGGCCTACGCCAGAAAGCTTGCCCCCTATGTCGGACGGCTCCACACCGTCAAGCCCAACCGGATGGAGCTCGAGATCCTGGCCGGTCAGGAAATCCGCGACGAGCTGAGCCTTTATAACGCGTGCGAGAAGGTTCTGAATAAGGGCCTGCACCGCATCTTCGTGAGCCTCGGCACCGAAGGCTGCCTTTACATGGATCAGGAAGGCCGCATGCTCCGCCGCAAGCTCCGTCCCTTCGAGCATATGGTGAACGCCACCGGCGCGGGCGACGCATTCACCGCCGCCATGATCTACGCCACGCTCGAGGACATGCCCATTGAGTCCGTCATGGACTACGCCATGGCCGCCGGCATTGCCGCCATCGGCCACGAGAGAACCATCAACCCCCAGATGAGCATTTCGCTTCTGGAATCTATTTTAAAGGAGTACAAACAATGAATCTGCATGAATATCTGTCCGTCGCACCCGAAATCGCCGAAGCCATTGCGCAGGGCAAGCCCGTTGTCGCGCTGGAATCCACCATCCTGAGCCACGGCATGCCGTATCCGGAGAACGTGGAATTTGCCCACAAGGTCGAAAAAATCGTCCGTGAAGAGGGCGCAATCCCCGCAACGACCGCCATCATCGGCGGCAAGCTGAAGGTCGGTCTGAATGACGAAGAGCTCCTCACGATGTGCAAGGCAGAAAACGTCGGCAAGGTCAGCCGACGCGACGTGGCTGTGTATCTCGCGACCGGCCAGACCGGCGCAACGACCGTTGCAACGACGATGATCATCGCGAGCCTGGCCGGCATCCGCTTCTTCGCAACCGGCGGCATCGGCGGCGTGCACAGAGGCGCAGAAAAGACGATGGATATTTCCGCCGACCTGCAAGAGCTTGCAAACACCCCCGTCTGCGTCGTCTGCGCGGGTGCAAAGAGCATTCTGGACCTCGGTCTGACGCTCGAGTACCTCGAGACCTACGGCGTGCCCGTTCTCGGCCTCCGCACCGACGAGCTGCCCGCGTTCTACTGCCGTACCTCCGGCTACAAGCTGGACTACAACTGCCAGGATGAACAGACCGTCGCCAAGATCATGAAGACCAAGTGGGACGTGGGTCTCAAGGGCGGCGCCGTCGTCGGTAACCCCATCCCTGAGCAGTACGCGATGGACCCCGATTATATGAATGGTATCATCGAGAAGGCTGTCGCACAGGCCAACGCCGAGCACATCCACGGCAAGGCCATCACCCCGTTCCTGCTGGCCCACATCAAGGACATGACCGGCGGCAGCTCGTTCGCGGCAAACCTCGAGCTGGCCTATAACAACGCCCGCGCCTGCTCCAAGATCGCCTGCGCCTACGCAAAGCTGTAAGCGGAAATTCCCAACACGCATGAGCCCCGGAGGAATGTTCCTCCGGGGCCTTTTTGCTTTGACCACGGTTCTGTTTCCGGACTGTCACCCAACTGTATCCGCATTGTAACGCGGCGTTTCTAGTTTTTTCATAATTTTCGTGTATACTATAGGCTAGAAAATTTCAGGAGGGATGAGACATGCCGGATTGCCGCGCACCGGTTGCGGTGTTTGACTCGGGACTCGGCGGAATCAGCGTTCTGCGCGAGCTGGTGCGGACGCTTCCGCGGGAAAACTATCTCTACTTTGGAGACTCCCTCCACGCGCCCTACGGCACAAAAACGCCGCAGGAGGTCATTACCCTCAGCCTGCAGGCGGCGGACAGGCTCCTTGCGCAGGGCGCAAAGGCGCTCGTCGTCGCCTGCAACACGGCAACCAGCGCCGCCATCCGGACGCTTCGGAAAACGTATCCGGACCTCTCGATCGTCGGCACGGAGCCCGCCATCAAGCCCGCCGTTGAGCGCCACCCGGGCGGTCGCATCCTCATGCTGGCTACGGCCATGACCGTCCAGGAGGAGAAGTTCCAGCGCCTCAAGGCGCAGTATGACGAGCAGGCGCAGATCATCCCCATCGCGTGCAGCGGCCTGATGGAATACGTCGAGCAGGGGATCTTACGCGGGGCGGAGGTCGAGGGATACCTTCTTGACAAGCTCGAGCCGTATCTCAAGGTCCCCATTGACGCGGTCGTGCTGGGCTGTACGCACTATCCGTTTTTGCGCGGGGCCATCCGCCGCATCGTGGGACGAAGGCCCGAGATCATCGACGGAAGCATTGGCATCGCCCGGCAGCTTGAGCGGAGGCTCGAGGAGCAGGGACTTTTGAATCCCGGAGACGTGTCCGGCAAGGTAGAATTTCAAAACTCGCTCGATGAGCCGGAGATTCTGGGGCTCATGCAGGCGCTGTTCCACTATGAGGACGAAGCGCCGTAATCGACCCAAAAATTGAAAATCGAAAAAATCAGCTGTCCGAAAGAAAAACAATCTTTCAGGCGGCTGACAATTTTTCAGTGTATAAACATGGCATATAATTTGGAAAACGAAAATTTGTGCAACTTTTCCGTTTGCGTTTCCGGCAGAAAATCTGCTATAATTAAGATACAGAAAGTTGGATTTTGCGGGAAACGGAGGATGCGATGTTTACACCGGGCGATTATGTGGTTTACAGTATCGAGGGCGTGTGCCGCGTGGAGGAAGCGGGTCGGCTGAATGTGCCGGGGCTCGAGCGCGGGCGGGACTATTATCGCCTTACGCCCTATTACCGCGGCGGCGTGATCTACACCCCCGTCGGCGGCAAGGCGACCATCCGCCCGGTCATGACGAAGACTGCCTTACAGGCGCTTTTGCCGGAGCTTCCCGGTCTTCCCGAGCTGACGGACGTTCCGACGGATATCAAGCAGCAGTCGGGCTTTTACCGGGAGATTCTTGCCGCGCACGATTGCAGAAGGCTGCTCCAGCTCTGCAAGACCATCTACAACAAGCAGAAGCAGCTCGCCGCCCGGCGCAGAACCGTCAGCGCCACCGAGCTTCGCAGCTGGAAAACCGCCGAAGAGATGCTCCATCAGGAGTTTGCCTTTGTCCTCGGCAAGCAGCCGTCTGAGATCAAGGCCTATCTGGAAGATGCGTTTGCGTCCTGAAAACCGGAATCCTTCTAACATGCATAAAAAGGGGTCGATGCATACCGCACCGACCCCTTTCTTGTTTCTATGTTACCCGAAACGACTGCGCGAGCAGGCGCAGAATAAAGGCGGAAAAATCGCTTTCGAACGAAAACGCGAACCGCTCGCCGTCTTCAATTTCGTGGCAGGAGATGAGTTTTCTTGCTTCGCTGACCCAGACTGCCATGTTTATGCTACCCCCTCAACAATAGATTCCCAGACGGAGGCCGGCTGACCGGCAGACAGGCTGAGCGAATAGCTGTAGGTTCCGTCCTGCCAGATGGCAAGCGTATAGCTGTCCGCTTCCCCCTTGAGGGTCACGGCGCAGCCGTTTACGGTGAGGCTTTTCTGCGCGGGGTATTCGCTCCAGTCGCCGGAATTGTCCTCTTCTCCAAGAGACTGCCTAAAGCAGGCCATACTGCCGCCGTTTGCGTAATCGATCTGCGCCATCTCGCCCCAGTAGGAAGTATAATAAATGCTTTGTGGGAAGAACGGGAGGCTCTGCGCCGATTTTACCGGGAAGCCGACGGCCTCGCTCAGTCCCTCTTTTGACGCTACCTCGACCATGCCGTTTGCGATCGTCGTCTCGGATTCCTCCGGCGTGGGGCTGGAAATAAGTTTTGGCAGCGCCGCCGCGCCCACGAGCAAAATGGCAAGGCACGCGGCCAGCGCGGCAAAGCGGCGGAGCCGGTTCGGCTTTTTGCGGGGCTCGGCCATCTGCGTCTCGACGTTTTGTAAGATCCGCGCGCGCATCTCGGGCGTTACTTCGAGCTTTTCCATCACTTCATCGTATTTCGTCAAAGTCGTACGCCTCCTTTAAAATCTCGCGCAGCAGCGCTCTGCCCCTGTGCAGATCGGAACGGACGGTTGCTTCGCCGCGCTGCAAAATTTCCGCGATCTGCTTTGTCGAGTAGCCTTCATGGTAAAACAGGTGGACCGGCGCGCGGTACTTTTCGGGAAGGTCGCGCACGGCCTGCCAGACAAAAGACAGATCGTCCCGGTTTTCTGCGACCAGCTCGTCGTTCAGTTCATCCGCCGCGCGCACGGCGTTGTAAGCCAAACGATTCTTGCTGAGATTGCCCGCCACGCGCAAAAGCCACGCCTTTTCGTGCGCTTCGCTTTCAAACGCGGGCGCGGTCTTTAAAAATTGTACGAGCGTATCCTGCAAGACCTCCTCCGCGTCTTCCATATTGTGAAGATACGAGTAGGCATAGCGCAAAATTGCGTTTCCGTGCGTGTCCAGAACCTCAGCCGCGCGGGCGTTAACATCGGCCTGCGCATCCTCCCGCGCGGGATTTGCCGCAAGCAGCTTCGCCGCGAACAAATTCCGGACGGTTTTCAAAGCTTGCGCGCCCGCTTCCCAGAACCGGCTTCAAACCGGCGCAGGCGCAAATCGTAACACTGCTTCCATCATGCTCTCCCTCAAATGGCCGCACGGGTTTCCGTGCGGCCATTTCGTTTTACTGAATGTTCGAAACGAGCGTGGCCATGTCGTTCTGGCTGAGACCGGACTCTACGCTCAGCACGTAGCTGTAATCGCCATTCGTCCAGACGGCAAGCTTTACAAGACCGTCCGCACCCTTCATCGTAACGCGCACACCGCCTGCGTCGACAGTTTCGGTTTCGGCGTACTCGTTGTAATCGCCGGAAACATCGTCTGCGCCCGGGGCCTTGCGGATGCGTGCGGTCTCGTCCTCGCCGGATGCGTAGATGATCTCGAACATGACGTCTCCCTCAGCGCTCAAGACGCGGTAGGATTTTTCCGAGCAGCCGGAAATTTCGTCCGGCACGGCGAGGTCGAAGCCTGCGGCCTGCGCGGCGGCGTCCTTCGAATCATAACCGTCCACGGATTCGGGAGCTGAACGTTTTCGGTTTCGGCGGTTTCCGCCTGTGCGTTCTTGCTGTCGGCTGTTTCGGTCTGCGCGGGCTGATCGGGCTTGGCGGTGGGCTTTGCGCTCTGCGAGCAGGCGGCAAGGCTCAGCAGCATGGCTGCGGTTACGGTAAAGAGCAAAAGCTTTTTCATGATATGTGTTCCTTTCAACTGTAAGTTTTTCGCGGCTATCAACCGTTTCTATCCTGTATACAGTTGGGGAATCGGAATTGTTGCAGCGTTTTGAAAAAATTTTTTTAAAAATCGGAGAAGTTTTTATCTGCCGGTTCTGCGCAAGGCCGGACGCAGCTTACGCGTCCTCCTTCACGCACGCAAGGAATTTTCTCAGGTGCGCGCGGCCCTCTGCCGTACATTTGTACACGCCTGCGCACTCGAGCACCTGCGCGAAAACCTGCCCGATCTCAAACTTAATGATGTCTTCGGCGTTCTCGGCGTTAAACTCCGGGTGTCGTTTCATAAAGCCTTCTGCCCAGTCGGCGTGCTTGGCGAGTTCCTCATTTTCGCGCAGATTTTCGCCGTTCAGAAGCGCAGTCCTGAGGTCCGCCATCTCCTTTTTGAGTCTGCCGGGCAGAACCGCCAGACCCATGACCTCGATCAGGCCGATGTTCTCCTTTTTGATGTGGTGCAGCTCCTCGTGCGGATGATAGAGGCCCATCGGATGTTCCGGCGTGGTCAGATTGTTGCGAAGCACAAGATCGAGTTCATAGCGGCCGTCTCTCATGCGGGCAATCGGCGTGATCGTATTGTGCGGCTCGCCGTCGGTTTCCGCGAAAATCATCGCATCGGGGTCACTGTAACCGCGCCACTTCGCAAGGATTTTGCCCGCGAGGTCGCAAAGCTGGTGCTTGTCCGCACTGTTTAACCGCAGGACGGTCATCGGATATTTCACAACGCAGCAATCCACATCTTTGAAACCCGGAACCTCGAACGAGAATTCCGGCTCGGCTTTTTCCATCGGGAACGTGTGGTGCCCGCCCTGGAAGTGCTCATGCGCCAGAATACTGCCGCCCACAATGGGAAGGTCCGCGTTCGAGCCGAGGAAATAGTGCGGAAACTGCTCGACAAAACTGAACAGCTTGTCAAAGGCCGCCCGGTCAATGACCATCGGTGTGTGCTGGGTGTTCATCACAATGGCATGCTCGTTGTAATAGACATACGGTGAATACTGAAAGCCCCACGGCTGGCCATTCACCGTGACCGGCATGACGCGCAGATTCTGCCGCGCCGGGTGCGAGATCGTCCCCGCATAGCCGACGTTCTCCACGCAAAGAAGACACTTCGGATACCCCGACGCTTTTTTGAGCTTCGCCGCCGCAATATCGCGCGGGTCTTTTTCCGGCTTCGAGAGATTGATCGAGATTTCGAGTTCGCCGTACTTCGTCTGCGCCGTCCAGCGCTCGTCCTTTGCGATGCGGTCGCGGCGGATATAGTTGCAGTCCTGACTGAGCTTATAGAAGTAGTCGGTAGCCGCTTTCGGACTTTCCTGATACAAGCTCCGGAATTTTCGCACGACTTCCGACGGTCGCGGCGTAAGGCAGCCCATGAGGCGCGTGTCAAAAAGATCTCGCTCGGCGATCGTGTCGTGGATCAGCCCCTGTTCGGCGGCATAATCGCACAGAACGTTCAGACATGCCGGGAAATCGCAGTGCTCCGTCTGCTTTTCATAGCTCTCGAGCTTCAGCTCCGCAAGGAGCGCGTTTCTCGCGAACGTCTCGTCGAGCGCGTCCAGCAGGCCGCAATTTTTCGCGTAATCCAGCAGCAAATCGAGCGCCGCATACACAGCTTCCAGTTTCATAAAATAGCCTCCTGACATATTTCATAGGATGGAGTTTTCTGATTTTACGACCACATCATAATCGCATTTTCCCTATGTGTCAAGGCACAGCAGCTGTACCAATTCTCCCTGCCTCTTCCTGCGCGCTAAAGCACAAATTTCCATCTGATATCTATATGGAAGCGGCGGACTCCTTTTGACCGGAATCTGCCGCTTGAAGCAGCCCTTCCGCTTCGTCTCGCTCATGTAGGCAATGCTCGCAAGTTGCCCGAGCAGAAGATCAAAGGCATAGTGGCCGGCAATGTATCTTCCGTCATGCTCTTTTGTAAAATCGGGATTGCCAAGCAAAAAACGATTCGCCAGCCCGACATGATTCATGTTATCCAGTTTCCATACTGGATGGGATCAGAGCAGCGCTTGCGGCACACAGAAATGATCTTGGCGCAAGTATGGAACGAACAGATTTGCCCATTCAAGGCATCCAAACCTGTGATTTTCGTCTTAGACGGAGCCAATAATCTTCATCTTGGCTCTCGAAATATGGGCACTCGAATTTTACGGGAGGCACGCAAATATGGTATTTCCAGATGGTTCATAACCCAATGGGCAGATGACGACAAAATGTTAAACAATCTGTCCCAGGCGGCTTTACGCATTTTCTTTCGTCCCGGCGCATACCGAAAGCGCCGGCTCCTCGCGGCCAACTCCACGGCGTTAGGATCGCGATGCCGTTTTCAAATCGAACTGGGGGTCTGGAGGTGTACGCCTTCGAATTGCGACGCATATTGCAGCGTATGGTCTACAAATTCCTGCATGGGTTTTGAGATGGGGGACGGCGGCGTGATGAAATAGACGCAGCGCTGCGGGTGCGGCGTGATGGGCAGCAGTTTTGCGCCGGTAGAGGCGGCAATCTGAAAGGCAGCGGAGTATGGCGCGACCATCCAAAGGCGTTTATTCACCATGAGCCGCTCCAGCGCGTTCATGTGGTCGATGGTGATCAGCGGCACGGATTTTGTTCCATACCAGTAATTGTGCCACTCGTCAAATTCGTTGTTCCACGGAATCCGGATTTCGTTTCGCACATCCAGTTGATCGGGTGTCATATGCTCGGAGGTTGCAACCTCATGCCCGGCGACAAGACACATCTCCTCTTCCCATAACGGCTGAACGTGCAGACCGCGCGTAACGGTAATATTGCAGATAAAAGCGCCGTCCAGAATGCCGCTCAGGACACGGCCGATTGCCGTGTAGGAATGCTGGCTCTCGACAGAAAGATGCACCGCCGGATGCGTCTGCATGAAAGAGTTGATGCTCGGATAAATCACATAGTTGACCAGGGAGTTGATGGCCGAAAAGTGCAGAATATGGCCACTGCTGTTATCGCTGATGGCCTGCATTTCCTCCCACAGCTTGCTCCACTGCTCGGCGAGCTCTACAAAGCGTTCGCCCTGCGTGGTAAGGGTAACCGCGCGCAGGCCTTTTCCGCGCCGCAGAAGCTGAAAGCCGAGTTCCTTTTCCAGCGACTGAATAGATCGGCTCAGGGCGGGCTGGCTGATATAGAGCTTTTCAGCGGCTGTTGTCAGATTTCCATAACGAACGGCGGCAAGCAAGGCGTTGATCTCAGCATTATTCACAGTGGTATTCCTCCCAGATTGACAGATTTTATAGGCTGTATTTGCAGAACGTACGAAATAGGCCTGGAAAAATTGACAAACGATGCAAAATATGCGTATTTATTATATTATATGCGATTTTTGTCATTTTACAAGAAGAAAATGAGCGCGTATACTAAGGGAAATTCAAGAACATGTAAAAATATTTTAATAATAGGAAGACATATGATTCTGTTTTCCAGTGAAAGACACGAAAGCTGTGTGCCTTTCTGAAATATCATATTTCTGAATATTTACAATGAGGGACGCAAAGGAAGCGTGGGGAGGATTCTATCGTGAAAAAAATCCGCAACTACAGCGCGATCACTGCGCACGGCGACGTACCGGCGCGAAAAATGGTGCTGGATCTGATGGATCGTGTGTTACAGGAGGTGGACTCCTATCAGAGGATCCGGGACGTCATGCATGTGGAAGGCAACGTGCTGCATGTTGGCGTAAAGAGCTGGAACCTTGAAAGCAAGCGGAACATTTACCTGCTTGGCGCAGGAAAGGCGTGCAATGCCATGGCGCAGGCTGTCTGCGACGTTCTGGGCGAACGGATCACAAAGGGAATCATTTGCGTCAAGATTAAAGAGGAGCAGGATCACTACTGCAACACCGACGTTTATGTCGGCGGGCACCCGCTGCCGAATGAGGAAGGCATGCTGGCCGCACAGAAAATGATCGACCTGATTTTGCAGGCAAAGCCGGAAGACTTGTTTATCTCCGTCTGCAGCGGCGGAAGCTCTGCACTTTTGACCTATCCCATCGAGGGGATCACACTGGAAGATGAAATCAAAACGCAGGATATGCTTTTGCGCAGCGGCGCAAAAATTCTGGAAATCAATGCGGTCCGCCGCCATATTTCCCGCACGAACGGCGGACGGCTGGCAGAACTGATCTGCCACAAAATCGGCGCAGAGCTCATCAGCTTCCAGATCAGCGACGCTGTCGGTAAAAAGGAGTCGAAGGACCGCGCGCTGCCGGCTGAGTTCCACGGAACACCCTTCGGCGGCGACCAGACGACCATTCAAAACGCCCGCGAAATGATCATCAATTATGATCTGCGCGAAACACTGCCGCAGAGCGTGGTCTCGTATCTGTTTGACGACAGCCGCGCGCAGGAAACGCCGGGAGATATCGCGCCGGATAAAATGACGACGTTCCTGATGGGAAATCTCGCAGATTCCTGTACGGCGGCAAAGCACGCAGCGCAGGAAATGGGCGTGCCTTGTATGGTGCTGACCACCTTCCTGGAGGGCGAAAGCAGCGAGGCAGGACTATTCCTTACCTCGCTGGCACGGGAAATCAAGTATAACGAAAGGCCGATTGCAGCGCCGTGCTTTGTGGTCTGCGCGGGCGAAACGACATGCAGCGTAGATAAGGCGCGCGGCGTCGGCGGACCGTCGCAGGAGCTGACATTGGGCGCTTCCATCGGCCTGCGTGGAATGAACGGCGTGGCAATCGCTTCGATCGATACGGAGGGCACGGACGGGCCGACCATCTATGCCGGCGGCATTGTGGACGGTACAACATTCGACGCCGTGGAACAGTCCGGCGAGAATGTATACGAGGCGCTTCGATACCACTATTCCGGAAATGTGCTTGAGCGCGTACAGGACAGTATTTTCACCGGAAATACCGGAACGAACCTGTGCGATTTCAACGTACTGTATGTCGGTTGAGCAGCTGCCGTTTATAAGGAGGTCAAACATGTCAAAAATCAAGGAAGTCAAAGCACGACAGGTTCTGGACTGCAAGGGCCGGCCTGTCGCTGAGGTCGACATTATCACGGAAAAAGGCGTTCTCGGAAGAGCGGGCGCATCGACAGGCTCGTCTGTCGGCGCAAACGAATCGTTTGTTCTGCGCGACGGCGACCCGAGCGTCTATGGCGGCCTGAGCGTCTATCACGCGATTGACAACATCAGAAACGTGATCGCGCCAGCCATCATCGGGATGGATGTGCAGGACCAGACGGCGATCGACGAGACAATGATTGCGCTGGACGGTACAAGATACAAGACAAAGCTGGGCGGCAACGCGATTTATGCTGTTTCCGTTGCGGTGGCCAAGGCGGCGGCCGCAGAAAACGGGAAACAGATTTATCAGAACATGGCGCAAAAGCCGATCACTTATATTATGAGTCCGTCGGCCAACGTTATCAACGGCGGCACCTATAACGGAAAAACGCAGGCATTCCAGGAGTTCATGATCCTGCCGCACGGCGTGAGGACCATCGAGGAGTCGGTTCGGATGATCGTTGAGGTGTTCTACCATCTCGACGAGGTCATCCGGAAATATAACGGCGGCAAGCCCGCAATGGGAAACTACAGCGGCTGGGGCGCGCCGTCCGATGACCCGATGCAGGTGCTGGATATCATCGCAGAGGCTGTCAATGATCTGGGCTTTACCGACCATATGGTCTATGCGCTGGACTGCGCGAGCAGCGAATACTACGATGCGGAAAAGGGACTTTACCGCTGGCGTGGCGACTATGTGGATCGTGATTTCATCATCGACCAGCTGGCGGCAATTTCGCGCAAATACCCGCTGGCCTTTGTAGAGGACGCTTTGCAGGAAGAGGACTTCGAAGGCTTCAAGCTGGCGAGCGAACGCATCAATACGGTGATCGTCGGCGACGATTTTCTCTGCACGAGCCTTGACCGCGCAGAAAAGGCGGTTTCCATGGGCGCGGCACGTGGCATGATCTTCAAGCCGAATCAGGCAGGCACGCTGACCGAGGCGCTGCGCACCGCAAAGTTTATGATGGATCGCGGGCTGCTGGTCATTCCGTCCGGACGCGCGGGCGGCACGCTGGATTCTCCCGAGAAGGAAATTGCTGTTGCGCTGGGAGCTTGGGTCACCAAAACCGGTGCGCCGCGCAGTGGTTCTCGCACCAACGGCTTTAATTTCCTGCTTCGTACGTCGGAGGAGCTCGGCGTTCCGCAGACCGACGTGATGCAGCTGGAAATTTTTAAGCATTTACACCGATAATTCAGAAAGGATGTAGAAGCAATGTCGAAAATTAAACAGGTAATTGCGCGGCAGGTTCTTGACAGCAACGGTCGACCCGTGGTAGAAACAGATATCCTTACCGAAGCAGGATTCCTTGGCCGAGCAGGTGCATCCACTGGCACCTCCGTCGGCGCAAACGAGTCGTATGTTCTGCGCGACGGCGACCCAAATTTCTGGGGCGGCATGAGCGTGATGAAGGCGGTCGAGAATGTCAATGCCCGCATCGCCCCGGCGCTGGTCGGGCTGGAGGTGCAGGATCAGGAAACGATCGACCGCACTATGATCGAGCTCGACGGCACGCGCTACAAAACCAACCTTGGCGGCAACGCGATTTTCTCCGTCTCTGTTGCAGCCGCCTATGCCGCCGCGGCTGAAAATCACAAACATATCTATCAGAACGTGGCAACTAAGCCGATCTCCTACATCATGAGCCCGTCGGCCAACGTCATCAACGGCGGTACATATAACGGAAAGACCATGCCATGGCAGGAATTCATGGTGCTTCCGCACGGCATGACGGACGTGAACGAGTCTATCCGGATCATCGTTGAGATTTTCTACCGGTTAGGTCAGGTGCTGAAGGAAATGAACGGCGGCCGCCCGATGGTCGGCAATTACAGCGGCTGGGCGGCGTTCTCGGACGATCCCAAAGAGGTCATGAAGGTTCTCTCGCAGGTCGTGGCAGATCTTGGTTATACGGACAAGGTTGTCTATGCGTTTGACTGCGCAAGCAGCGAATATTACGATGAAAAGCGCGGCATGTATCTCTGGCGCGGCGACTATGTCGATCGGAACTTCCTGATTCAGGAACTGGAGGATCTGACGAAGACATATCCGATCGCGTTTGTGGAAGACGCACTGTATGAAGAAGACTTTGAAGGCTTCAAGATGGCAAGCGAGCGACTCAATACGGTCGTCATCGGTGACGATTTTCTCTGTACAAGTCTCGACCGTGCAAAGAAGGCGGTCGAAATGGGCGCGGCGCGCGGCATGATCTTCAAGCCAAACCAGGCCGGCACCGTGACAGAAGCGCTGGAAACCGCAAAGTATATGATCGATCGGGGTCTTCTCGTGGTTCCGTCCAGCAGAGCGGGCGGCACCATCGACTCTCCGGAAAAGGAATTCGGACTTGCGCTCGGCGTCTGGGCGGTCAAAACCGGTGCGCCCAGAGAGGGCACGCGCGTGCACGGTTTCAACTTCCTGATGCACGCAAATTATGAGCTGAACGTCCCGATGACGGATGTTACAAAGCTCCCTATTTTCTCGCATCTGGTCAGATAACGCTGTCGTAATCTGCGTTTCACGCATGGTTATAGAACTCCATAGAAAAGAAAGGAAGATACTATGAAAGTCAAACGTTTCTTGCTGTTGTTCCTGTGCGCAGTGATGCTGTTTTCCATGGTCGCGTGCAGCGGCGAAACCACAAGCAAGTCGGCTGAATCGGCAGACGCATCTGCCTCTTCGACGGCCAGCACAGAACCTTCCTCCGCAGACGCCTCTGAAGCACAGAGCAATACTGGCTATTCGCAGGGGCAGATCGTTTCTACGGAACCGACCGGAATCGTTTCCTCCAAGGACTCGATGATCGTTGTTGTTCCTGCAGATCCCGGTTCTCTGGATCCGCATGACTCCGTGACGCAGAACAAGCATCAGTCCACGCGGCAGATTTATGAAACCCTTGTTGTTTACGATGACGACGGCAACCTGATTCCGTGGTTGGCGGAAAGCTGGGAGTATGCCGATGACTGCACCATCAACTTCAAGATTCGCGAGGGCGTGAAGTTCCACAACGGAGACGAACTGAAGGCAAGCGACGTGATCTTCACGCTCAACCGTCTGGTCAAGGACAACACGGTTGCCGCGATGCAGGTCAACAAGGTCGACTTCAGCAAAACGGTTGCAACGGGCGACTATACGTTCACGCTCGTGACCTTTGAGCCGTACGCTATTCAGGTCGCAATGCTGGAAAACCCGCTGTGTGGCATTATCTCCGAGCGCGCCTATACCGAATCGAACGGCGACTTCTTCAAAGCGCCGGTCGGCACCGGCCCGTATAAGGTCGTCCAGTATAACTCCGGCGACAGCCTCATTCTCGAAGGCTTCGATGATTACTGGATCGAAGGCCAGCCCTATGTGAAAAATGTGACTCTGCGCTATATCTCAGACGCTTCTTCCCGTGTGATTGAGGCAGAATCCGGCAACGCAGATATCGTGTATGAAATCACCGCAACGAACGTTGACCGCGTGCGCGCTGATGAAAATATCAACCTCGTTTCGGCTATGGGCGCAAACACCAGCTACCTCTACATGAACCAGGCTAAGACCCCGTTTGAAAACGAGTTGGTTCGCGAAGCGGTCTGGTATGCGGTTGATATCGATCAGGCGGTTGAGGTTGCATACGGCTCCTTTGGCGCTCGCGCGACCGGCGTGATCTCCCCGGGCATTGACGGCCGTCATCCCGACATGAGCGCATATTTCCCGACCAGAGATGTGGAAAAGGCGAAAGAGCTTCTGGCCGAGGCCGGTTATCCCGACGGCTTTGAGACCTCCATCAGCTGCAACAGCTCCGACCAGCAGAGAAAGGATTTCTGCGAGGTTGTGCAGGCGCAGCTCGCCGAGGTTGGCATTACGCTGAAGATTGACGTTATGGACAGCACGCAGTGGGCGTCCTCGCTGGCCGCCGGCGAAGGCTACATGACGATCTACGGACTGACCGCTTCCACCGGCGAGGCCGGACGCGTTCTATTCCGCTGGCTCCCGGATACTTCGGAATGGCCGATTTCTTCCTGGGACAATCAGGAATATTACGACCTGATCAACAAGGCGCTTGCAACGACCGACACGCAGGAGCGCAACGAGCTGTATTACCGCTGCCAGGAGATGCTGATGGAAAACCATGTGGTTCTTCCTGTCTGGCACAAGGAGCTGAACGCAGCCTGCCAGCTTGACGTGCGTGGCTTCCGGATCACGCCATCCTACGAGCAGCACTATCTGCAATTTGTCTACTTCGAGTAATTCATACTTCCTCCCGGCATTGTACGGCATTGCCATACAATGCCGGGAAAAACCAAATAGAGCCGCTCAACAAATGGAACGATTCCTCCGTTTGTTGAATTTTTAATAAATACGGACACTTAACGGAGGTGGAAATCATGCTGAAATACATCGGAAAGCGGATACTGATGATGCTTCCGATCCTGTTTGGAATTACGGTTATCGTATTTACCCTGATGTATGTAACGCCCGGCGATCCGGCCTATGCGATTCTCGGAGAAAACGCAACGCCGGAGCAGGTCGCAGAGATTCATGAGGAATACGGTCTGGACGACCCGTACTTTGTGCGCCTGGGACGGTACTTTGCCGGAATTCTGCACGGAGACTTCGGAACGTCTTACAAAACCGGACAGCCGGTCTTCCGCGAGATTATGACCCGGTATCCGAATACGCTGAAGCTTGCGCTGCTCAGCACGTTGCTTGGCGTGATTATCGGCGTAACATGCGGTATTGTTTCGGCCGTCAAGCAGTACTCCGTCTTTGACAAAATCGGCACGGTCGTTTCGCTTTTCGGTGCATCGGCTCCGTCATTCTGGATTGCTATGGTTCTGGTCCTGTTCTTCGCGGTCAAGCTGAAATGGCTCCCGCCGACGGGAACCTACGGCTTTAAGTACTGGATTCTTCCGGTGGCGACGCTCGGCTTTCAGGCAAGCGCGTCCATTATGCGCATGACCCGCTCGAGCATGCTGGAGGTCGTGCGGCAGGACTACATCCGCACGAGCCGCGCAAAAGGCCAGAGCGAAGTCAAAACCATCATGCAGCACGGCTTCCGCAATGCGCTGGTTCCGATCATCACGGTCATCGGCATCCGGATCTGCGGCTTTCTGGCTGGCGCGGTTCTGGTGGAAACGGTGTTCGCGATCCCGGGCCTTGGCAAGTACATTGTCGACAGCGTAAATTTCAAGGATTATCCTGTCGTGCAGGGCGGCGTGCTCTGGATCGGTCTGAACTGCATCGTTATTAACCTTCTGACCGATATCGTATACTGTTTTGTCGATCCGCGCATCCGCGCGATGTACGCCGGGAAGCGGAAAAAAGCGCCTGTTGCGGCGGCAAAGGGAGAGGCAGGGGGAAACAATGGATGAGTCCCGTAAAAAGAAAGTCAAAAAAACCTCACAGTTTGCGGAGATCTGGCATCGCCTGAAGAAAAACAAGATGGCCATGGCCGGGCTTTATATTCTCCTGTTTATTCTCGTAGCCTCCTTGTTTGGTCCACTGATTTCCATCTATCAGTACGATGTGCAGGACTATGCGGTGCGCTCGCAGTTTCCGAGTCTTTCGCATCTGTTCGGCACGGATAACTTCGGACGCGATATTCTCACGCGCATTATGGTCGGCGGACGCTATACACTCTTCATTGCGCTCGTCTGCGTGACCTCCTCAGCCATCATCGGCTCGCTGCTCGGTCTGATCGCCGCGTATTATCCCAAGGTTGACAATATCATCATGCGCATCATCGATATTTTTATGGGCATTCCGACCATGATGCTCTGCGTCAGCATCGTTGCTGCGCTAGGCAGCAGCATGCGCAATATGATGATCGCACTGATTGTGACGCAGTCGCCGGAATTTGCCCGCATCATGCGTGCGCAGGTTCTGACGGTAAAGGACAAGGAGTACATTGAAGCTGCGCGCTCCATCGGATGCAGCAACGCGCGCATTATTTTCTCACATATCGTGCCGAACGTGCTCGCGCCGATCATTGTGCAGTATACGCTTGGCGCGGTCAATGTTATTCTGATGAGCGCGTCGCTGAGCTTTGTCGGCATGGGCGTTCAGCCGCCGACGCCGGAATGGGGCCTGATGATCTCGGCCGGCAGAGACTATCTCAGAGACTACTGGCACATCGCAATTATTCCCGGCCTTGCGATCGTCGTTTCCGCGTTTGCACTGAATATGCTCGGCGACGGCCTGCGCGATGCGCTGGATCCGCGCCTGAAGCAGTAAGGAGGCAGCCATGGATCATAATTTATTGGAGATCAAGGACTTATACGTTCAATACACTGCGGACGGCCGCGCGGTGGAAGCGGTCAACGGTATTACCATTACGGTGAAAAAGGGCGATACGCTGGGACTCGTCGGAGAAACCGGCGCAGGCAAAACAACGACCGCGCTCGCCATCATGGGTCTGGTTCCCGATCCACCCGGAAAGGTAACCTCCGGCGAGATCCTGCTCAACGGAGAAAATCTGCTGCAAAAAAGCGCGAAGGACATGCGTACCATCCGTGGCAAGGATATCGCGATGATCTTCCAGGATCCCATGACCTCTCTCAACCCGGTGCTTCCTGTGGGCGATCAGATCCGCGAGGTGATTTTGCTCCATGAAAAGCTTTCCAAGGCGGAAGCTACGCACAAGGCGTGCCAGATGCTGGAGCTTGTCGGCATTCCCGCGGAGCGCTACGACGAATATCCGCATCAGTTTTCCGGCGGCATGAAGCAGCGCGTCATCATTGCAATTGCACTGGCCTGCAACCCGAAGCTCCTGATCGCGGACGAGCCGACGACGGCACTGGACGTGACCATTCAGGCGCAGGTTCTGGAAATGATGCGCGATCTGAAGGAAAAATACGGAACGGCGATGATTCTGATCACACACGACCTCGGCGTTGTGGCAGAGGTGTGCAACAACGTCGCGATCATGTACGCCGGGCAGATCGTGGAGTCCGGCACGCTGGACGATATTTATTCCGATCCGCAGCACCCCTATACCATCGGCCTGTTCCGCTCGATTCCGGATCTGACCTCTAAACAGCGGCGGCTGGAAATCATCCCCGGCATCATGCCGGATCCGTCCAATCTGCCGAAGGGCTGCAATTTCTGCACGCGCTGCCAGTATGCCACGGAGCGCTGCAAGCAGGAAAAGCCGCCGGTTGCGCAGCTCTCAAAGTCCCACGCAGTGCTCTGCTGGAGAAACGCAGAACAGGAGGCTTGAAACGATGTCGACGATTTTGGAAGTCAGAAATCTCAAAAAGTATTTCAATACGAAAAACGGCCTACTGCACGCAGTTGATAACGTGTCGTTCTCCATTGAAGAGGGCAGAACGCTCGGCGTTGTCGGCGAGTCGGGCTGCGGCAAATCCACGCTCGGGCGCGTTGTACTGCATTTGCTCCCGGCGACGGAGGGGCAGATTCTGTTCTGCGGCGAGGACATTTCAAACCCGAAAAAGGCGAAGCTGCACGAGCTGCGGCGCAATATGCAGATGGTGTTTCAGGACCCGTATTCGTCCCTGAATCCGAGACAATCTGTCGCGGAAATTATCGGCGAGCCGCTGAAGGTGTATCATGTCTGCAAAAGCAAGCAGGAACTGGACGAACGCGTCCGCGAGATTATGGATACCGTCGGGCTTCCCGAGCGCTATCAGCACAGCTACCCGCATGAGCTGGACGGTGGCCGCCGGCAGAGAATCGGCATCGGCCGCGCGCTGGCGCTGAATCCGAAATTTATCGTCTGCGACGAGCCGGTTTCCGCGCTGGACGTTTCCATTCAGGCCCAGATTCTGAACCTGATGATGGATTTGCAGGAAAAGTACCGGCTGACGTATATTTTTGTAACACATGATCTGTCCGTTGTGAAGCATATTTCCGACGACATCATGGTCATGTACCTTGGCGTGATGGTGGAAAAGACAAGCTCGGAGGAACTGTTCTCGTGTCAGCTGCACCCATATACCAAGGCGCTTCTTTCGGCCATCCCGATTGCAAAGCCCAATCTGGACCGCAAGCGCATTGCGCTCAAGGGCGAGCTGACCTCTCCGATCGAGCCGCCCAAGATGTGCCGTTTCGCGCCGCGCTGCCCGTATGCGACGGAACGCTGCTTCCAGGAGGAGCCTGCGCTGGAGGAGGTACTGCCGCGGCATTTTGTTTCCTGTCACCGCGTAAAAGAAATTAACCAGCTTTGAGAAAAAGGAGAACGATATGAAAGCGATTGCGGTAAACACGTATGTTGTAGACGTTGGCAGCTTCCGCCCCGTCGTCGTTGAGATTCTGACAGACGAGGGCATTTCCGGCGTCGGCGAAGGCGCGGTCGGCTTCGGCATCGGCTGCAACGCTGCGGCCGCCATGATCAAGGAGCTTGCGGAGCGATTTGTCGTCGGAAAGGACGTCGGCGGCATTCTGTCCATCTGGAACGACTTTTATTATGACACGTTCTGGGGAAAAGGCGCAGGCGCTATTTTCTATGCAGCGGTCAGCGCGCTGGAGCAGGCGCTCTGGGACATCAAGGGTCAGGCGCTCGGCGTTCCGGTCTATGAGCTGCTGGGCGGCAAGCAGCGCGAGGTTATTCCGATTTACGCAAACGGATGGTCGGAGGGCAAGTGCATTTGCCCGGAGGACTTTGCCGGGCGCGCGGCGGCAGTGGCCGAGCAGGGCTTTTCTGCCATGAAAATGTATCCGATGAGCCAGATTGACCCCATCCGCCATCTGAACAAGCATATCAAAAACCGGGAAGTGACGAAGAAGGTTTTCGACTGCGCGGTCAGGGCCGTGGAGCTCGTTCGCCAGACCATCGGAGCCGAGCGTGAACTGCTTGTGGACGTGACGGCGGAGGGTACGACGGATATGATGTGGCGGTTCGGCCAGGCCATCGAGCCCTACAACATCTTCTGGTACGAGGAAGCCATGGACGCGTTCGACGTGGACGCGTACAGGACCATCCGGGATAAAGTCAATATTCCGCTGGCCACCGGAGAGCGGCTTTATACGCGCTATGGCTTCCGGCGGCTCCTCGAGTCGCGGGCGGTCGACGTGGTGCAGCCGGACCCTGGCACCTGCGGCGGCATTATGGAGGCGTTCCACATCGGCGCAGCGGCGGAAACCTACAGCGCTAGAATCGCGCCACACAACTGCGGCGGTCCCGTTCTGACGGCTGCGGCGCTGCAGCTCGCCTCCTGCCTGAGCAATTTTGCCATTCAGGAAATTTTCCCGTTCCACACGCCGGCGCAGTACGAAATCGTGGAAGAGGCCTATGAGCATAAAATCCACGACGGCGTGATCGACGTGCCGGTACTTCCCGGGCTTGGAATCAAGCTCAACCATGCGTTTGTCGACCCGTTCCGGGTCAACAGCGTCAGCGTCAAGGATATTGTATGATAAGCTGTCATCCATTTTTGTAAGTTTCGCCAAAATGCAGAGCGCAGCGTGTTCATTGCCGGTTTCCATGCCGTTCTCTTTTCTTTGATGAGTGAATCGAAGTCAGGCGCTGGTTGCACTACAGACGAAGGAGGGAGAAAGAGCTTGATGGCTCTTTCTCCCTCTGTTTTTGTATAAAGAAAACCACCGGCAATGGGGCGGTGACTTAGGAAAACATTGAAGCAAGGAACGGTGTAGCTTAACGGCTATGC
>ERZ772875.1058-NODE-1058-length-27370-cov-5.719531_pt1 | contig 27370 bp, 26 predicted proteins | sample MGYA00580585_ERZ772875 | MGnify/ENA primary metagenome ERZ772875 (study PRJEB29015, sample SAMEA2737736) | human gut metagenome | biome: human gut; feature: human-associated habitat; material: faeces | place: China | collected 2012 ... | reverse complement strand
CGGATTTGCGGTTTCCTGAGTCCGGACAGCATGGACACGGAAGCCGGATTATTCAATCACTTCCCGCTCTCTCTGCCGATTCAGCTCATCAAGATAATTCAGTGCCTCTCCATGCAGAACTTTGATGCAATAGGTGCAAAATTTTCTCTGCACGATTTCTTTCTCCTGACGGTTCAATTTCAAAGGGGATCACCTCCCCTCTGCTTAAAGCCGTAGTAAAAGACGCCTGATCCTCCCTTTCACAGCGAGGACAGAAGAGAAACCGATAAAAAATCGAAAAAGCGGAAAATTTTTTTGAAAAATTTTTCTCCAACTTTTCTATAACCTTTCATCAGAATCTTTCTCTGATGAAAGGCGGCCCACGATTTCGACGTTTATGGAGAAAGTTCCACAAAATTCGACAAAGAAAAACGCCAGGGAGTTTTTTGAGCTTCCTGGCATCATAATTTAATAATTTTAATTCTGAATCATTATACGGATTTTTTATGTAGTCTACTGATATTTACTATTCATTGATGATTAATAATCATCATCAGGTGATAAGATTAGAATTCTATTGTTTTTGAAGTTTCTGTGAAGGATGATATAGTTGCAACCACATCTTTAAGATATAAAACCTGAGTGTTAGAATCATCAGCTTTATACATATTTTGAAGTGAAGGATATGCTTCTAGCATATGTTCCTTAGCTTCAAGACTTTCATCGTTTACTGCAGTTGCAGCTATTCTTATCCATCTGTCACCATCAAAAGCACATATCTCTATTTTACTATTAGCTTTCAGTTGTTTTGAAACTTTCTTTACCTTACTTGTCTGGATATATAACTTATTGTTGAAAAGATCAATAGTGCCAAAAGGACGAACTCTTGGTTGGTCGTCCTCAACAGTGGCTAGATAGTATGTACCACATTTTTTTAAGAACTCATATATTTCTTTCATCAATAAAAACCTCCATTAAATTGTTCTTGTTTATATTTCACTAATAAATTATGAACTAAAATAAAAATTCTAAATTCGTTTGGCTCTAGTTCATCTTCCCTTGGAAATATCCCAGTCCAGACTGCAGCGCAAATCCAGCGTGGGAAACGCTTTAATCAGCGTTTCCCTAAAACACTTAAAACCCATTTCTGCAAACAGCTTGATTGTAAACTTGTTATCTCCCATTTTTTATTTACAACTTATTCCTTAAATATTCGAAGCCAAATAATAAGCATCTTCATTTGCGTCTCTTATGCGTCCAACGTTTGTACAATCACCTATCATATGTACACTACATGGCAAATCATAAAATGCATATGCTTGATCACGATTTGGTCTTAACCCGGTTGCAATAATAATATCATCACAGGAAATGCTATATTCAGCACCTGTAGCATCAACATAAAACACCTTATTTTTTTCTATTTCATTTACTTTGGCAGATGTCACACACTGCACTTTTGCACTCTTAAGAAACTCATCCAAAACAATATCATAATATAAACTATCTTGTCTATGCAATTGTGTATCAGCTTCAAGAATAACAACTTCTTTACCTTTTTTTCCAAGTTCAATCGCAAATTCACAACCAATTGTTCCACCGCCAATAATAACAACCTTTTGTCCCAATTTATCTGCACATGGGTATGCATCTAAAGCATTCACACTGTTTTCAATACCTTTTATCGGTGGCATAAATGGTGAAGATCCAATTGCGACAATAACTTCATCTGGATTTATGGCGATAATTTTTTCATTAGTTGCTTCTTCACTTAGGTGTACATCAATGCTGCTTTTATGAATTTGATAAATTAAATAGTTTTTATATCGCCTTAAATCTTGTTTTGACTCATCATATTCAGAATAACCCAATAGCCCACCCAATGTATTTGATTTTTCAAACAAAGTCACTTTATGTCCTCTTTCATTTGCGACAAGTGCAGCCTTCATTCCAGCAGGCCCACCACCAACGACAACTACATTCTTCTTTACCTCAGCAGGCGTCAATTTTTCAGGTACAAATTCTTGTTTATATAAGCGTACATTTACAGAGCAATTTTTTGATCGACGATTTGTGGCCCAATGCATGCAATTTGTACAACGAATACATGGGACGATATCTTCAGCTCTATCTGCTCTAGCTTTTTTAATCCAGTTAGGATCAGCAATCAATGCTCTTCCTAAAGCAACCATATCTGCATGACCGTTTTTAATGATATCATTTGCTTCTTCAGGTGTCATGATCGAACCAACTACACAAACTGGGATTTTGATATTTTTCTTGATTACTTTTGCATATTTTACATTCACACAATGATCCTCTAATTGTGAAGCAGTTAAATGAGTAGCACCTACTTTTTCCATATCACTTCCCACTGAGACATTCACCATATCAATATAAGGTTCACAATCCTTAATGAAATGCAAAACTTCTTCAAATTCTAATCCATTCTCAATCCATTCACGGCAACTGACACGCATATCAATCGGAAAATCAGGTCCTACCATTTCTCTTACCTTTTTCACACACATTAAAGGGAAGCGTACACGATTTTCATAAGAGCCTCCAAATTCATCCTTTCTATGATTAACTGCAGGAGATAAAAACTGCTGTATCAACCATCCATGTCCAAAATGAAGCATGCACATATCAAATCCAAACTTTTTTGCATTTAGGCATGTACGACCAAAAGACTCTGCTATTTCAAAAAGCTGTTCTCTTGTGAGTGCCTTAACATATGTTCCTAAATCATTCATTTCATCATTAGGCCCATACGCTTCATTACGATTCCATAAACCGCAATGATGGATTTCAGCAGAAACATAGCTACCTCCAAGCTTATATAAGTCTAATTTCTTTCTTGTAGACTCACATTCATATTTTGAAAACGGATCAGGCCCCCCAAACCATCGACCTGTTGGATGATCAACTAAAACACATCCTAAAATATTCACAGCCGCTCCACAACGCATTTTCTCAGGTGTTTCAATACCTCCGCCTTGGGCAGGCGCTGCAACAATTCGATTATTAAACATAAGTGAGTTAACTTTGATTGGTTTAAATAAATCATTAAATTTCATAGACTAGGTTCTCCTTTACTATTCAATCACAAAAAGGACATGCTGTACATCAGATTCTACTTCTTCAGCCTTTTGAAGTATAACCCCTTCTGGGCAAATAACGATAACCGTAGAATCAATCCCTTTAGCCTCGATTAATTTATAATCAGATTTAATAACACACATTCCTTGTTTTACTCTTTCTCCAACCTCTAGAATCCTTTGAAATGGTTCTCCGTCCAAAGTTACAGTATCAATACCAATATGAACAAGCAATTTGTGATTCTCATCATCTCTGACAACAAATGCATGGTTTGTTGGATATATTGACTCAATAACTCCATCAATTGGTGAGCAAACATCGTTTCCCGTAGGAATAACAGCCATCCCATCTCCTAGTATTTTATCAGCAAACATAGAATCACTTACTTTCGTAATATCGATTACTTTTCCTTTTACTGGAACATAAATATTCTTCATTTTGCCTCCATCACAGTACATTTTTATATTATTATCTGTTGTTGTACTAATTAAATTTTCTTGCAGAATAATTAAGTAAGTGTTTTTAGCAAAACACTTACTTAACACAATATATTTTCCGTATTTATCCAAATATTAGTTTTATTCTACCTACTGACTTATAATTTTCATATAATGAATCTATAACTTTTTAGATAGAATATCTAGTGAATTATAACTTTTTTATTCCTCCTCGACAGTTTGGGTTCAATCTTAGGTTGGACATTTTGTTAGATTTTTTTCGTGGTAATTTTAACTAGCACAACGTGTTATTATTTATTTTTCTATTCTTAATAAATAAATATTATTACTTTGTCAGTTCACCTTTTCCTGCTCCAAGTAAAAGCGTGACTGGAATTGTAACTACATAGCAAAGCCCATAACAGATAAAAAACTGAACAATTGTAATGAAAAATATCGGCCACGCAAATATTCCATTTGCTCCAATAGCTGTACATTTTACTCCAATTAGCATTGATGCCATTCCCATAATTGCACCACAAACAATAGTTGATGCAAATGCTTTCTTATTTCTTACCAAAACACCATAAACAACAGGTTCTGTTATACCAAAAATCAGTGCTGTTAAACCAGCAGTCATTGCCACCGACTTATCTTCTTTGTTTTTAACTCTTAATGCAACAATGACACCTACTATACCCGCAATTACAGTACTAAAATGCAGCGTCGCCCAAATGACATCGTATCCCAACGTAGCTAAATTTGCTAATGCCAGTGCCCCATTTACTTGATGAATGCCCAGCATAACCATAGGAATACCTAAACCACCAATAACCATACCCGCCAAAATAGGCATACGTTCATAGAATGCTGTAAACACAACTGTAAAACCATCATTAAGAAATGCTCCTATTGGCGCCAATACACCTAAGCATACAGGAATTGAAAGAAGAACCACCAAAAATGGCGCAACTGCTGTTTTTATTGATTCAGGAATATATTTATAAACAATCTTTTGAATAAAATAAATACCCCAAATCACACAAAACATAGGAAATACAGATGATGTATAATTTACAGCACGCAAAGGCATTCCAAAAAACGGAATAAATTCATTTCCCGCAGCACTAGTCTCGCTCACTAATTCGATGAATGACGGATTAACCATAATTAACGCAATAATTACTGTTAAATATTGATTTATTTTTAAATATTTCGCTGCACTGAACGCAATCAATACAGGATAATAATATAATGCAGTATTTCCAATAAAAGAAAGTATTCTGAATGTAGTTGAATTTGTATCCATCAAATGGAAAAAATCAATTACTGCTACAACCCCTGAAATCATACCACAAGCAATAATAGCAGGAATGATTGGTACGAAAACACTTGATGTAAAATTTAAAACAGAATCAATTACACTTCTTTTAGCTTTTACCGCAGTTGTTCCGTCACTTTTTACGATTTTTTCAAATTCAATATAAACTTTTTCCAACTCAGCAAATAAAATGATTTGACAGTATGTACCAGTCATTTGAACACCTTTTACTTTATCCAATTCCTTTATCGCATCGATATTAACTTTTTCCTTGTCGACAATTTCTATGCGCAAGCGAGTCATACAACTCATAAAGCTAATAATGTTCTCATTTCCTCCTACATAATTAAGGATTTCTTGAGCTAATTCAGCATGTGTTAAGTTTTTCTTTTCCATTTTCTCTCTCCTTATTTAATAGTATTTTAGGTATTTATTAAATGCCGAAACCCTTTGATTTTACCGGGTTTCTTTATTCCTTTTATATAAATTTTCTCTCCGCTTATGGTAAAATATAAATACCACCGAACATCCCACACATAAACGGAGGAGAAAATTTATGGCTACTAAATATCGTCAGATTTCTTTAAAAGATATCTTTTCAGACTGTCAGGACATGTTTAGGGATGGAGTGTTTCATTGAACAAAACTCTATTTATAAAGATTTTATATTTTCAAAGACGGAGTCTTTAGTCTTTGAAAAACTTTTTAATCATCATTTAATATCCTAACTAAGTGAATGACAAGATAGCTTATTTCCGCATCTGGAATATCAATGCCATAACTTGATTCGATTTTCCTCAACAATTGCCGAACCTTTCTAAAATATTCCCCATAATGTTCCATAATATAATTAAACATGTTGTTGTCAATATTTTTATTTTGTAAAATTCTTTCATAAGCATAATGAATATGCACAAGCAATCGTTGGTAAGATAAACTTTCCTTTTTAGCAATAATGCCATATTCATTACAAAGCAGTTGTATTGTTTCTTGAATCAGTTTCATTTTTTTTCTTTCAATGTCGATCCCTCCGTCGTTCAGTGCTGAATGAATATGGATTGCCACAATGCCAATTTCATCATCTACAAGTTGAACATTAAATGTTTCATTAATTTGCTTTATAATATGTCTGGCATACTTGTACTCTTTTTCCCAAATTACTTCTAAGTCAAATGTAAAAGGGTTTTTGAAATCAAGTCCTTTTTTTGTTCTGTCAATGGCAAAAGCAATATGATCAACAAGTGTTATATGAATATTTTCATTTAACTTTTTATTTGCTTCGTTTTCAATATGCTTTATTTCCTCTTCCACAATAGGAATAATACGTGCATCTATATTTTTAATTAATTCACTAATTATTTTTGTCTGTTCGTTCAAAACAAACGTTTGGATAACCTTATCCATTTGTGTAAAAGGCATTTTTTCTTTTGAGTCAAATCCAATTCCTTTCCCTATTAAAATACAGTCCTTGCCATTTTCGTCTTGAACTAAAACAACGCCATTGTTCAACACTTTTTTCGTTTTGTACTCCATAATACAGTTCCTCTTTTATTTTTCTTCGTCATGAGTGTTGTAATACTTCGAATCAGGTAACTGCATCTTTGTAATTGGAACAATTTCAACATGATTTGATTTTGCTAAGAGATACGCAAATGTCTGAACAAAAGCAGCATACTCAAGACATTTAAATTCTTTTCCTTTAATATCTAAAGGTAAATCGAACCTATCTATTGTATTTTTACCAATCACAAATGCATGACCAATTTCATTTTTCACAAACTGAGCTAAACCATCTGCAATTTCAATATTTCTTTCGCCATCGTTCAAAATGATAATTCCATTTTTCTTGGTAAATCCCAACGTTGGACCATGAAGCCCATCATCCATTTCATAACCAATACTTAAAAATTTTTGAGTTATTTCTGTAATTTTTAACGCACCTTCTAAAGCAATTCCCCATAAAGATTCTGCACCATATAAAATATAGCTGTCTATTTCATTGAAAGAGTCGCTATTTTGATGAAACCATACAATTGTATTTTCAATAATACTAGATAAGTTTTGTATTCCTCTATGTGCATTTTCCTCAATCATTTGAATATCTTTACACGTTCCTAAGCTCGCCCCGATTGCAAGAGCCATGAGCATCTCATTAAAAACAGTTGCACTAAATCCTATTGTACGGCATCCATATTCCTCATAGCCACAATCAAGACAAATGTGAATATCTGCCTGTCTTGCTAAAGGAGTGTTTTCACTTTCAGTAATAGCTACTGTCATCATTTTCATTTTTTTTACTTTATCTAAACAGCATCGAGTAAGATGTGATGTCCCAGTTTGAGAAACAAATATATAAAGGCAGTCTTTACAAAAAACAGTTTTATTCATGAAATTATTCGGAAGAATCACAGAAGTATACAGATGGGTGATTTCTTCAAAAAAAGGCATTGCAGTAACAGAAGCGGTGTAACTCGTTCCAGACCCAACAATCACAATTGAGTTTATTCCTTCCTTTTTAATTACCTCTACGATTCTCTGATATTTACTGTTTTGATTCTGTAAAACATTCTCCTTCTGTAAAATATTCTCCAATATGCTTGGAGTCCTCTTGATACAATCTAGTAATGTAACCATATTTCCCTCCTAAAAACAACAAAAAAAACGACAAAACACAAACAACCCTAAGAGTTGATTTGCGCTTCATCGTTATAAAACAATAAATGACGCTCTAACTATTTACACTATATAACAGCTATTAATCATTGTCAAGTGCTTTTTTACACGAATTATTTTCTGTGAAGTGAAAAGTTAAATTCCACTCTGGAAGGAATAAAGTAGAAAATAGTCTTTCCAAAATTTCCAGTTGAATTTACTTTTACACTTTCCCGTAAAAATCTGATATGATATTCTTGTCGCAAATAAAAGAAAGGAAAGACCCCATGCCCTGACAAAGCTTGGTCTTTCCTTCACCAAATTGGTTGCATACCTTGGCCATGAGAAAGATATCCGAATTCCAGACGGTGTTGAATCAATAGGAGAAGATGCATTCTCATATACACCTATTAGAAACGTGGTTCTTCCTTCCACTGTGGTTGAAATAAAAAAACGTGCATTCTCACACACTTGTCTGAAATATATAGATTTATGTAATGTAGAATACATTGGACAGGAAGCCTTTTGTATTTGCAAGCTAGAGACATTAACAATACCTAAATCTGTAAAAGAAATACAGGTGGAAGCATTTGCCTACTCAGGGCTTGTATTGGAACAAATTGAGAATTATTCTAATGTGAAAATTGATGATCGTATATTAATAACTTATAGATAAACTGGACACGATCCGGAAACCTCTGATTAGAGACCGTCCAGCCTTTTATTAGATTGTTCGAGGCTTTTCGCGGAGAACAAGGGTGAAAGCGAAAAAGGCTGCCAGAGGCAACCCAGTTTCTTCATTATAATAAGCGTCCACACATAGGACAGTATTTTATCGGCAACTCCCAATCCTTATTTCTGCTAGCAGGATCAAATCCCATATTATAAAACAGCGTTTTATTCCTTGGCATTATTGCAGCCATCATACTAATGTCACCAAATATGCCTGCATCGACCGATTCCTCCAAGAGAAAATCCCCCCAGGTATCAAACCCATCCTTTAATGTGCAAAATCTGCATCCTTCTTCTTTCTTGTTCATTGTTCATCCTCGTCTTTCCTCTATATTAATGTCAAAGCTTTAAGCTGGCCCAGTGCCACCTTTTTAGGCTGATCATTTTTCAAGCTGTTAAATAAAGCCAGAAGTTCCTTCTCATCTGATGAAAGAGTACATTCAATTCCATCCATAATATAAGAAGCTGTGGTATCAAGAGCTTTCACAAGTGCCTGTAAAGTATCATTAGGAATATTCACAAGATTATTCTCATACTTACTGATAACCGGAGCTTTTACACAAAGCATTTCCGCTAGCTCTTCCTGTGTAATATGTGCGGCAATTCTCTTTGCTTTAATCCTTCCACCTACTGTTGTTAAATCAATATTCTTTGTCATATTTCCTTTTCTCCATTTCTGGAGCCTGAAACGGAAATACAACCGAGTCCAAAAGCAATCAAAAAGAGCCTGCAAAACGTACAAGAATAAAAACCTTTTTTATAAGTAGGAAGAAACACCTTCCTATTAAGGTCATATTTCCGTTTTGCAGACCCCCATGATCAAGAGGCTTGCGTTCACAGTCCAGCTGTTAGATTTCTCTCGCTTGCCTCGCCAATTCGTTCTTAGCATAACTTTTGGTACTCAGCGCCAGTCATATAGCCCGGGGCTATTCCACTCGGTCTCACCGAATCCTCATTGTATTTAATTGTCGGGCCACCCAGATTTCTCCAGGTGGCAAGTATTACTCAGCTAATGAAAATAATCTCTTCTGATATTCTTCAAGTCTCTCCTGTAGTGACTTTCCTTTATCATTAGGATCCTTCAAAATAGTTGTCACAAACCACTTTGAAACCAAAGCTGTATATTCAGCGCCGCATTCACATTTGTAATCTTTACTGATAAGCTTGCCTTGGTCAGCTTTCCTGCGGCACACCGGACAGCTGATATACCTATCGGCAATCTTGTTAATCTTTTCATTCATCTAACAATCCTCCAAGCGAATCATATTCTTCACTCAAACGGATAAGGGAACAGAAAACCGTTGATGAATCAGTTTTCACAGCTGGCATCTATATGAACTGTAGTAGCAGATACAATTCTCCGGCAGAAGCGGCCAACCAACCGTATGCTTCTTGCTGATCATGAGTAAATTATAATACCCATATCACAACTTGCGCAAGTAGAATTAGAACACTTGTTCTGTCCTTTAATTTGTATAAGATGCCGAAAATCGTTTTTTTATTAAGTAACCCTTGACTGATTTCTAGCCTTATCTGTCTGCAGCGTTTTCCTTTTACTCCACAGAGTTTACCACGCTCTCGGTCAAATTTCAGTCGCAACCTCGGTCGAATTTTGGTCAAATCTCAGTCAAATTTCGGTCAAATGCAGCTAAATTACGCGCATATTCCGCATTTCGTCCGACAAATCTTCCGTCCTTCATATGCATTGAATGAAAAATCACTTCGTACTTACCTCTAGTAAAGTCCAGACTCGTTTCTCTTCTTACAGCACTTTCTACCATATTCTGTAAGAGAACAAACTCTTTTTCATCCAGGTATTCTTCTGCGCTATCCTGCGCTCCCTTCATAAGCTCTAACTTGCCAACCTTCAGCCTTTTCTCTAATGTTAATGAATCGTTTATAGATTCCTTCCTGAGAAGCCAACTCATTATGCGTTCCGCGCTGGACAATTTCTCCTTCATCTACTACCAATATCTGATCCGCATTTTCAATCGTAGCAAGCCGGTGAGCAATTACAATAATCGTTTTTCCGTGTGTCAGGTTGCTGATCGCCTGCTGAATCAAATGCTCATTTTCCGGATCAACACTGGCTGTAGCCTCATCTAATATAACAATAGGAGCATTTTTCAGCATCGCGCGGGCAATAGAAATTCTCTGCTTTTCCCCTCCTGATAAGGTAGAACCGCCCTCACCGATTATGGTGTCATATCCTTCTGGAAGTCCCATAATAAAATCATGGCATCGAGCCGCTTTTGCCGCCGCGATCATTTCTTCCTCTGTCGCATTAGGATCGCCAAAGAGAATATTATTTCGTATAGTATCCTGGAACAGATATACATTCTGAAAAACCATACTGATATTTTTCAGTAAAGAATCACAGGTAAATTCCTTTACGTTCTTTCCGCCCACCAGGATCTGCCCTTTTTGTACATCATAAAATCGTGCCAATAAATTACAGATAGTTGTTTTTCCACTGCCGGAAGGCCCAACGATTGCCGTTGTCGTATTCTGCGGGATTGCGAATGATACATGGGACAATACTTCCCTGCTGTCATATCCAAAGGAAACATCCTTAAATTCAACATCAAAATGGTTGATCGTAATATCCTTTCCGTCTTTGTCAATAAACTCTGCATGGTCAATACTCTGTAACTTTTCAGCTACTGTATCTAACATCTCCAGAATATGCAAGGACGTATTTGCCGCTTCAATGGTATTGAACATCACATAACTGTAAACAATCAGCATAAGAGCCATAGGAAGCTCCATGGTTCCCTTTAGAGCCATCAGCGCAGTGAGGATCGTAATGACACTGGTTCCCATATAAAGCCCAAACCGATGAAGCGCGTCACAAGGTGCAAAATTTTTCTCCATACGGATATTAATATCTTTCGATTTACGGTATGCCTTATAAAGTCCTTCTGAAGCTACGCCTTCCTGCTTGAAAGACTTTACCACAGCCATACCTCTGACATACTGAACAATCTCATCTGCCATTTCATTGATGCTCTCCTGCCGAATCGGAGAGTTTTTGCGGCTCTGATGTTCAATAAGCTGTAAACCTGCAGAGGAAATAATCACCGCTATGAGAGCAGAAATTCCCAGAGCCGGTGAAAAGAACAGCAGGAAAATAATCGTAATCAGCAAAAAGATATAACTGTCAACAATGTTGTTTATGACATTCATCGCCTGCATTTCAAAAAATGCAAGGTCTGTCGTAATTGCTGTCGTAAGTTCCCCCATATTTTTACGCTGTAAAAAGCCGAGTGAAACCCTCTTTAAAATATCGCCAATTTTCAATCGTTCTGCCGTTGTCACTTCATGGGCAATACTATCCTGCTTTGTAGCCCTTAAATATGCAAGAAGCCAGCGGAGTAAAATCGTACCGACGATAATTCCTGTCAGCATAAAAACAAAACTCTGATCCAATACCGCCACACCGTTAATATCGTCCAAAATGGTTTTAATCACCCAAACCCCGCATACAATAGGAACAATGCCAAGAATATTATTTACCATAGATAACACAATCCCCAAGTACAGGCGCTTCTTATACTGTGCCATCATATGGAAAAGCCGTTTCAATATACGGATCATGCCAGCACCTCCTCGCTTACATTTACAGACCATTTTTTTGCTCCGATATGCGCCTGCCACATATCGTTGTATAATGTACTATTCTGCAGTAACTCTTGATGTGTTCCGCTTTGTATAATCTTTCCGCTCTCTACCAGAAGAATTTTATCGGCATTTTTTATTGTAGAAAGTCGATGTGCAATGACCAGCAAAGTCTTTCCTTTCGTCAACTCAGCAATGGCCTCCTGAATTTTCGCCTCATTTTCAGGATCAGTGAAGGAAGTCGCCTCGTCAAGAATGATGATCGGTGCATTTTTCAAAATGGCCCTGGCGATAGCAATTCGCTGTCTCTCACCACCGGACAGTTTATCTCCTGCTTCCCCCGCTGTGGATTGATACCCATGCTCTAATTTATTGATAAATTCATCGCACTGTGCTTTTTTTGCCGCTTCTAATACTTCTTCATCGGTTGCCTTTGGATTTCCCAGACGGATATTTTCCATGATCGAACTATTAAACAAAAAATTATCCTGCGTTACGAAACTCACTTCATCTGCGAGTTGTGTAAGCGGAATATCTTTGATATTTACACCGCCAATCGCAATACTCCCATCTGTCACATCCCAAAACCGTGCCACCAGACGCGCCAGAGTAGATTTACCGCCGCCAGATGGCCCGACTAACGCATAAAAAGACTTTTCAGGAATCTTCACGCTGACATCATGGATTACATTTTCCTTCCCGGTATATGAAAACGTAACATGTTCCATACAGATGTCATGTCGAGTTATGGGCTTTTCTTCAGACACCAGGGGAAGTTCTCCAATATCAAAGGTCTTATTGACCGTATTTATGGAATACTGGATAGACTTCAACTGATTAAAAAACAAAATGAACCGCCCCAAACTGCTTACGAGCCCCATGGACAGCAGCATAGCCATTGTAATCTTAGGCAGGGTTGTTGCGCCGGAAAGGTACATGGCCGTTCCTATTGGCAAAACCCCTAAAAGCGTCGTTGGAAGGATCACAGCCCCTAAAGTCGTAAACTTCCATGTGGATTTATACCAATTAAGCGTTGTTTCCTTAAATGCCTCGACAGCTTTACGATATTTTTCGTAGGAGGAAGTAGACTGGTTGAACGCCTTTACAACCTCAATTCCCTCTACATATTCGACCACAACATTGTTCATATGTTCGTTGGATTCCATGTATTTCTGATAGGTTTTATTGTAGCCGCCCAACATCATCCCATAGGGAATCATCGCAAGCGGTATCGTAATAAGCGAAGCAAGCGCGAGCCTGAAGTCAATCATACACAGATATACAAATACTGCCAGAGGTAATACGAGTGCTCCAGAGCCTTCAGGAATTACATGCGCCAGGGGAATCTCAATATTCTCTATCTGATCCACAACGATATTCTTCACTTTTCCGGCATTGATATTTTGCGTTACCCCCAGGGGGGCTTTCAACAACTTTTCCGCTACTCGTTTTCGCATAAGCTCCAATATGGTATATGCAGAAATATGAGATAATGTTGTCGAGATTGCATGAAACAAAACCTTCACTATAAATCCCGCAATACAGATCCCACCCCAAAAAAGAATCTCCTCTGTTGTGGCAGACTCATCAAAAAACATGATAATAATACGATAAGCCGCCGCAAAAGGAACAATTCCACCGGCTACCGAAATCAGCGCGCAAAGAACAGACAGTATCAATTTCCCTTTACATGGTTTTGCATAGGATAAAATACTTCCAAGCATACCTTTTTCATTCATCATTCATCCTCCTTTTGAAACAGAATTCGATATATCTTACATGCAGTCTCCTTTTGCACCTCAAAATAATCTTCCACATGCCCTGCTTTTAAATAGCAGATATGTGTACAGGTTGACATTAAAAACTCATAATCATGTGACGTTACCAGGAGGGTTTTCCCTGCCTCCGACAACTCGTGAAGCAATGCTGAAACATTCTTCATACTTGTATAGTCAAGGCCACTGGTCGGCTCATCAAAGCAGATCACATCCGTATCTTTCATACAAGCTACCGCAATACAAAGCCGTTGCTTCTGTCCGCCGGAAAGAGAGGCCGGATGTTGCTGCAGATAGTCAGAAAGTCCCATACGTTCTAATAAAGATAAGCCCTTTTTACGAAGCTGCTCATTTTCGCCATTTCCAAGATATAATTCTTTCTCAACACTTTCTGTAAATAATTGGTAATCACTATTTTGCATAACGAGAAATGTATCACGGTTTCGTATTTTATGATTGACAGGCTTTCCGTTAATCAAAAAGCTGCCGGACATTTCTTTTTTTAATCCGCAGATAATTTCTAATAACGTGCTTTTTCCAACTCCATTATTTCCGACAATGCCAACAATACTTCCCTTATTTGCCGAAAAACTCACATTCTTCAACGGTTCGTCTGTTTTGTCGTAATAATAAGAAATGTCCTTCAAACAAACTTGTTCCTCATTTGTCAGAACATTAGGTACATGCGGATTTATGGATAATAACTGGACGCTCCGCAGTCCCATTGCATTCGCTGCCTCATTTGACAGATTCTTAAAATCCTTTGCCCCAATCTCTTTTTTTACTTTTCCATCTTCAATCAATATCGCGCGGTCAGCAATATCCTTCAAATAGTGAATACGATGTTCCGAAATCACAATCGTATAGCCCTGCTTTTTTAAGGTATTTAATATTTCCATAAGATGTTCCGTTGCCGCCGAATCCAGATTAGCTGACGGCTCATCTAAAACCAGAATCTTAGGTGACAAAGCATACACCGAGGCAATCGCAATTGATTGTTTTTCGCCACTGGAGAGCTCGAAAATACTTCGTTCCAACAATTTTGTAATCTGTAAATCATTCGCTGCCATTTCTATCCGGCGGCACAATTCCTCCCGTGGCAGTCCTACATTCTCACAGGAAAATGCAATCTCTGCCGTAGTATCTGTCGCAAAGAACTGAGACCGGGGATCTTGAAACACAGAGCCGACAATACCGGCAAGATCCTGAATATCCAAATCCGAGGTATCCTGTCCGTCAATATAAACCTTGCCTTCCAACTCGCCCTCAAAAAATTCTGGCACCAGCCGGTTAATAAGACGTGTGATCGTTGTCTTTCCACAGCCTGAACTTCCCAACAGTACCACAAACTCTCCCTGATGAATATGTAAATTGATATGTTCCAGAGCGTCATCTTTTGAGTTCGCATATCGAAAGGAAACATCTTCAATGCGGATCATTCAAATTCCTCCCTTCTGAAGAATAGAATTCACTGCTATTCCTCCGATCACTGCAATTACGACAATACCGGCAGCAACAAAGTCTTTTAATCTTAAACGAATCTCTCTATAAGAAGTTCTTTTTGTTTCCAAGTCTAATCCTCTCGTCATGGCAGAGGCCGCAAGTTCATCTGCTATCTTCATACTTCTGATAATCAGCGGAACGATTGCATATTCCCCTGTTTTGATCGGGTGCAATATAATATTTTTAAAGGTCAAACCGATTCCCCTTAATTTCATTGTGTTTTTTATGGAACGAAATTCATCGCTCACTGTGGGAAGGTATCGGAATACAACAGCTAACGTAATGATTGCCCCTTTAGGAAAGTGCATATTTTGTAATGCCGTTGAAAAGTCGCTGATACGAAGTTTTGTTGCCATCCAATTTCCCATCACAAAGAAAATAGAGGTTCTCTCCAGAAAGAATATGATCAATCCCAGCGCGGCTTTTGTTCCTTCATGGGGAATAAAACCGATGAGAAATTCCAATATCAAAAAACTTCCAAACAGTATCCCAGTTCGCCACGCACCTCTCCAAAGACGGCGAATCATATACAAAGCCACAATGATAATATAATCCCACAACAATACCCATGTACTGCGGGAAATATAGGTAGCTGTGGTAAACAAGATCAGCATTAGTAATTTCATACGCGGATCAAGCGATGTATAAATATCTTCCCGCTTATTTTCTATCTCCAACTTCATGCTTAGACAATCCCCGCTTTAAGAAAGTGTTTTTTCAGCAATACTTTTCCAAGAAAAGCACCAATTACACATCCGACAACCGTAGCTGCCAATCCCACAAAAAACATCGGACCAATCACAAGTTCAAAAACAGCCCCATACAGGTCAGCATATGCCGGAACTGCGGCTAAATAAAGGTCTTTTAAAAAGATCAGCGGCAACGTCATCGCCAAATACCAAAAAACAGTTTCAATCGTAAAGCAAAGCAGCATTGTGGAAAATTTATGCCGGTCTAATTTGCGCCAAACAAGTTCCGCGACAATCGCCCCGATAGCCAGAACTAATGATACCGCCCAGAAATTCATAAGCATCAAAACAGCCAGGATCATTCCAAACAGTAAAGGAACACCTTTTTTATTTACTTTGGTATATAGTAAAAGATATATAGTTCCCCATAAAATCGCACAAACAGCGAATACAAACAGATTCCCTACTACAGACATACCTACCGGTGTCCCTACAACAGAAAAAACAATAAACATCAGTACAAACATAATCGCTGTTGTAATATAATCCCGCACATTCATGCGTTCGTTGTTCCGTTTTCTTGTTTTTTTCGTTTCCATAAATTGTTTTCCTCCTGTGGTTAGTTGTTACTAATCTTATCTTTTAAATCTAGGCTTAGCCCTGTCATAGAACTAAGCCTAAAAGCCCAAAACTGCCTGCCAGTTAAAAAATTTAGAAACAGCCTTACAATGATATACTGCCTGTTCTTTACTAAGGTCATGCACGATCGGCTCAAACATGGTAGACCAGAAAGCCGTCAAAAGCATGTGAAGCTCATTTTCATCTATGCGTTCCGGGGCAATCCCCTTTTGATAAGCTGTTTCTATAAACCGCATAGATTTCTTTGTGTGTTCATCAACAAAGTCATTCAAAAAGTTAGAATAGACGGAACCTTCTGAACAACACAAAAGCATTTTAAAGCCATCGTAATGGTCATAAAGAAAGTCCATAAATCTATTCAAAGTTTCCTCAGACATATCCCAAACCACGTGCATCTCATTCTGGTTAAGTTTTTCATAATCGAAACTTTCACCTTCCGAGTGGATTGTCTTTAAGTCCTGCAACGTAGGTGCTAAAAGTGCTTCAAAGAGTGCTTCTTTTCCTGCAAACCGTTTATATAAGGCGCCTGTCGTAACGCCAGCAGTTTTACAGATTTTTCGCAAAGACGCCTCCACATAGCCTTTTGATAAAAATTCTTCTTTTGCACTGGCCAATATCTTTGGATCTATACTGTGATCTGGTAATGACATATGGTTCCCCCCTTTCGTAATATTTCCGCAACCGATAACATTGATACCAATAACACCGTTATCATATTAGCAGATTTATATATGCCTGTCAATAGCTACTTTCTTTACCTTACCATTTCTCACTCTAATTGGCTTTATTATAGGGAGTCTCTCTTTAGAGCAAGTTTCGCCTGCGTTACTCAAAACTCACTTCGTGACTTTTTCTTCCTTGGCAAACTTGATGAGGATTTCGCTCCCCATACCCTCGAATAACGCATATTTCTATATATGCTGTTTTGGCTCCTTATCAGTCGCAGCGTATTTTTTTAATTACGGATTTCTCTTCCCACAAAGATATTCCAATAGGCTTATTCCTATAAGGTTATTTTCAAAGGAGGAAACAGCAAGTGGCACGTCCCAAAAAACATAAAGAGTTGAAACGAAATCACCAGATCATGCTGCGCCTGACAGATACAGAATATGAGATTATCTCTTCCAATGCAAAAAATGCTTCTCTTCCGTTGGCCGAGTACGCAAGGAAACTCATCACCGGGAAGACTCCAAAGATCACTTATGAGATTGTGGCAGATCTTCCTGAGCTGAAAAAGCTGATCGGAGAGTTTGGAAAAATCGGCAGCAATTTGAACCAGATCGCACGGTACTTTAATAGCGGCGGTATCCATTCTCAGGAAATGCGAAAGTATATTCAACAGGGAATTGCAGATATTTTTGAAATGAAACATGAAGTTTTAAAAATGGCGGGAGATCTCCACTCCCTCTCTGCGGAACTTTCTTCCATACAGAAAGGAGCTGCCGCTCATGGCCATCCTGAAACATATCACCAGTAAAAATGCGGATTATGGAGAGGCTCAGCGCTATCTCATGTTCCAATATGATGAAGCCGCCATGAAACCTGTCCTTGATGAGAGCGGCAGGATGATCCCACGTGAGGAATATTATCTGGACGGCATGAACTGTGATCCTTTCACTTTTGATATGGAATGTAAGGAACTGAACGCTCAGTATCGTAAAAATCAGACATTTGATGAAATAAAATCTCATCATTATATTCTTAGTTTCGATCCGAAAGATGTGACAGAAAATGGATTGACTGGAGAACGGGCACAGCAGCTTGGTATAGAATATACCCGCAAAAATTTTCCCGGACACCAGGCTTTAGTCTGCACTCACACAGACGGAAATAACGAAAGCGGCAATATCCATGTGCATATTGTGATTAACAGTCTGCGAAAATATGATGTGGAACATCGTGGCTTTATGGAGCGTTCCTGCGATTCCCGTGCCGGATATAAACATCATCTCACAAAAAATTATCTTGCTTATCTAAAACAGGATGTAATGGATCTGTGCCATCGGGAAGGTCTGCACCAGGTAGATTTGCTCTCTCCTGCAGAAAAGAAAGTCACTGACCGTGAATACCGGGTACAACGCAGAGGGCAGAAGAAAATGGATGAACGAAATCGGAAGATGCTTGCAGACGGTATTACTCCACGTAAAACAAAGTTTGAGACACAAAAACAATTTCTCCGTAATGCCATTAGTGAAGCTGCCGCTTCCGCCTGCAGTCTGGATGAATTTCAGAAAATACTTATGAAAAGATTTAATATTTCACTTAAAATCAGTCGTGGACGATTCAGTTATCTCCATCCGGAACGTGGGAAATATATTACAGGACGAAATCTGGGGACACATTTTGAGGAATCATATCTTCAGGCCATATTTGAAGAAAATACCCGACATTCATCTATTCTATCCGATCCAATTTTCCCTGCTGATAAATCAGCTTCTGAAAATCAGCAAGAGCTTTCCGCTTCTGTATTCATTAAATCTGACTTACGGCTTGTAGTCGATCTGCAGAACTGTTATAAAGCACAGCAAAGTGCTGCTTATGCCAGAAAAGTAAAGCTCTCTAATTTACAACAGATGGCAAAAACTGTCGCCTACATTCAGGAAAATGGATATGACACGGAAAAGGATCTGCTACACGCTTACCACGAAGCACAGACACAGACATCTGACATGAGAAAGGCTCTTCGTTCCACCGAACAATCATTAAAACAGATTAACGAGCAGATCCATTACACTGGACAATATCTGGCAAATAAATCTGTATACCGCCAATTTCTAAGCAGCAAAAATAAGGGGAAATTCCGGGAAGAACATAAGGCAGAACTTACTCTATACGAAACTGCGAGAAAAATTTTAAAAGAACACTCTGTTGACGGAAAGCTGCCGTCAATGAAATTGCTGAAAGAAGAAAAAGAAAAACTGACCGTGCTAAAAAGCAGCCAAAAAGAAGCCTATCAAAATCTCCGAAAATTTGAAAAAGAGCTGAACACGGTATGCTCCAATGTAGAAATATTCCTGGAGAAATCCCGTTTCCGGCAGAATGGCCAAGAAAAAGATATGGTCCGCTCGTAGCTGGTATTTCATACTCTAACATGCTCATGGATGATTGCCATACCATGAGCATGTCCTGCTACTGCTGATGGGGAATAGTATAAGCATTTACAGTGATTTCATTCCCTACCGGCTCAATCTCCACCCAATAATTTCTAATCAGGCATCCACGCTGCCAATCCTGGAGAGAATAGATCTCCAGCGTCTGAAAATCAACCAGGCAAAGCGGAATCGCTTCTTTCCGCTCATTTTTCCATTTAAAAAATACCAGGGATTCCATTATCTTATCTAGACATTCCTGGCAGAGATGTTTCCGTAATTCTTTGATTTCCACACCATAATCCTCTGGCAGGGTAACTTCTATTGATGCCATAGCTCCATCGAAATTGCTGTCAGAAGAATAACGGATTTCTCCTGTATTTCCAAAAGTGGACGTCGTATAATTCTCTTCTCCTCGATTATGCCTATCATCACCACTATTTTTCAAACGAAACTCCAAAACATACCAGTCATTTAGTGAAATCAATCCTATCGTATCCAGATTCCTATAATATCCCATTAAACTCCGGACGTTGTTTCCACACAGATAACATTCTTCTTCATTCCCCAGTTTAGTAGAAATTTTCTCAAAGACAACTTCTTCCTGGCCACCAATCCGAAGCCATTTTTCATATAATTCATTCCTAAAAAACGCCCCCAGAAACAACAGTATAAAACTTACAATCATCAGCCAAAATACATTTGACCGGATATGATAATATTTTTCATTCCTCTTTTTTCTCATTGTTCTTCCCTTTGCAAAATATAGTGTACTTAAAATAAGTTCATTTATCACATCATACCACTATTTGTACTTAAAATGTACTTACTTTAGCGAACTTATTTTGTACTTTTCAATCAAAGGGAGGTATTATGGAAAAAGATAAGCATTTAGGCTTACGCATTGATTCAGAAACGCATAAGAAGCTGAAAAGCCTTGCAGAGTTTGAAGGGCGTTCCATTAACGGTGAGGTACTCTACCTGATCCGTCAGGCCATTGCACACCATGAAGAAAAACACGGTGAATTGAAATAACTATGCTGACAATCCCGTATCTTCTACGTCAGAATGGCATATAATAAAAAGAACTGGATTTGCAGGATTGACTTTTCAGGCCAATTTTGCTATATTTAGTTCAGTGATCGTTCTGTGGAAACTTGCGAAGCCCACAGGCGGGGGAGAGCTTTCGAGTCTCTCCCTCTTTTACATTTCAGGAGATTTTATCATGGCAGTTTCAAAACAGTTTTTAACTTTTACCCAACAAATTGATTATCTGAGAAACGAAAAAGGAATCACCATCGCTAATAAGCAATCCGCAGAGGATGTTCTGCAGCGTATTGGTTACTTTGCCCTGATGGGTGGATATAAAGAATTGTTCCGAATCCCTTTCTCAAAAAAATATAAACCGGGGACTTCTTTTGATGAAATTGTCGCCCTCTATCAATTTGATGCCGAACTAAGAGAGTTATTTTTGAAATACTTGCTCCAAATAGAACGTCATATCGGAAATCTGATTGCGTATCATTTTGTAGAAGTACATGGGATTTCTCAAACAGAGTATATGAACCCCTGTAATTACAATAATACTTCACGCAATAAGAAAATCATTGCCGGATTAATCCGCAAACTGCATGGAGCAATCACCACCACGGATTATACCCATGTTAATTACTACCGGACAAAATATGGGAATATTCCTCTCTGGATTACAACAAGCGTTCTAACTTTTGGCAGCCTTTCCAAAATGTACAATGTTCTGGAACAATCACTCCGTTCTAAAATCTGTCGTCATTTTTCCAATATAAACCAGCGACAGCTTGAACGCTTTTTATCTGTCCTGACAAAATACCGCAATGTATGCGCCCACGGTGATCGTCTTTTTTCATATCGTACAGTAGACCAGATTTTAGATACACCGCTGCACGCAAAACTAAATATACCCCAACAAGGAAATCAATATATTTGCGGAAAACAAGATCTTTTCGCTGTTGTAATTGCTTTCCGCTACCTCCTGCCCAAAGAAGATTTTCTGAAATTTAAAAGAAAACTAACCATCGAAATATCCAGGGTGAACAAAAAGCTGATACATATTACAGAGAATGAACTGTTGGAACACATGGGCTTTCCAAAAAATTGGATGAATATCACCCGCTATACATTGACACCATAAAAGAAAGAGGAAGATGCCTGCCATATATAAGCAAAACATCTTCCTCTTCTTTATTTTCTTCTCCGCTCCATTTCTTCTGCCGCAATCTGCGGCACAGACTTCCCGCTCCTTCTGGCAATCTCAGCCTGCTTCAGATGAAGCCGATCCAGCACAGAAATCCTTCCTCCAATCTTCCGGGGCTTGCCTGGCAGATTGTTCATGCGCCCGTCAATCATGTTATAATTCTGTTCTTCTGTCATTTCAGCGCTCCGCAGATATTCTCCATTTTCGTAAGATTTCTGCCAGTTCTCCATTTCCGGCTTTTCCATCCTTTTCTTATCCGTCTCCGGAGTCTGCACCTGTGGATTCATGTATTCCCGGATCTGCTGTTTTACCGTCTCATCAAATCCATGAAACACATTATCTGCCACGATCTTTCCATCCGCATCCAAAACCACATTCTCTCCCTGCGCCCCATAAGTGGTGTGTTCCATCAGGAAAAACTCCCGCCCGTCTATAATGATACTGTCATAGGCAAGCCAGCTTCCCGCCTTCCCTTCTATATGGAAATCTGCAGTATCATAGGAAATCAGCGCACTGGAAGAGCCAATCCGCAAGAATCCGGCAATCACCACAAATCCTTCTTTCTCAACATAATAGGATGTAACCTCACCCTGGCAGTTGAGGACAAGCACATCGCTGACGCTTAGCGAATGACAGGAAGAAAATCGGGGCGGCTGCTCTTCCAGTCTCCTGCGGATCTTCTCAGGTGTATCCCCCGGTTTCATGCGTCCCAGATACGTTTGCTCATAATTCTCAAAACGCACCTGAATATGTTCCTCCTGCAGCGTCTTATAGGAGCGAAAACGGATCATTCTGTTTTCCGGGATATTCTTCAGTTGGTATAAGGCAAACTGATTGATCTCCATTATGGTTCCTCCCCAGTGTCCTGCTGGTAATCCTCCAGATCTATTGCCGCAAATTCCTGGTTCGTAAGCTGCTCTATTTTTTCCAGAGTATGATTAACCAGCGTCAGCATTTCCCCGTCCTCTTTAATAAAAGGCAATATTCTGCGTATCTCCTGCATTGTCGCAAGACGGTTCTCCTTTTTAAACATTGCCATTACAAACATCTCATCTTCCTCAAATCTTACTCTCATAATTCCGGCTCTCCTTTCTTCCGCCCCTGGGTTTTCTTTTCTGTTTTCTGCAGTGTTTTTTGATTTTGAGATTTTATCCTTTCCTGGCGTTCCTTAAGTGCCTGCAGGACCGACTGTTTTGTACCGGTTTTCTGCTTTACCGGCTGCCTGTTTTTCTCTCCGGTATCTATCTTACGGCCCACTGACTGATGTTTCTCTGCCTCCTCCTGTCTATCCATTAAAAGCATAGTTTCCAGGTCGCTGACGGCTTTCTGCACAAGGGGACTCTCCTTATAATGAGGAATCAGGTCTATCATATCCTTTGAAATCACTCCGCCTCGCATCAGTTCATATTCCCCATCATACATACTTCCATCCTCCAGGCGAAAGCCAATCCCTTTTATTCCATGAATCCGTTCAGAGGGAATTGCCCTGTATTTCTCATAAGCGTCCGCAAGCGTCAGATTATCATGGTATTCTCCAAGAACCGGGAACTCCATGCACTCTGCAGCATAAAATGTAATCTTTGCTTCCTCTATGGGCGGAACATCTTCAATACCTGCCGGCATCTGCTGAAATTTCCTCAATAATTGTTCTGCACGTAAAATATTTTCCTGATCGTTGTTTTCTTCTATATAATTCTGAAGCCATCCCTGGATCACATTCGTTTTCCCGTCACAGATCAATTCTTCAATCTCTTTTATATGTGTCTCCCGGTTTTCCACCTGATCCTGATATTCATAAAAATCATTGTCGTACTGGAATTGATCCAGTTCCTCCGCCAGTATCCGTGGATTTTGGAAAGACGGCTTTGCCATCTGTATTGTTTCGTGGGTAACTTCTGCTTCTTGTACTTTATCCAGGAAATTTTCACAGTCGATCACCTCACGTCTTTTCTGTGCAAGCCCATAATCGTCCAGGATCTGCGTAACCGCCTCTTCCATGGAAACATCCATATTATCAAAGATCCCTCCGTCGATCTCTTTAAAACCGGCGTCATAAATTGTATAATCATACCCTTCTGTCCCTGTCTGGATAAAGAAATAGCGCTGCACATCACCCAGACAATAAGCAACTTCGGTATCCCTGTTATCCAGATAAAGCTCTACTTTTCTCTGCGCCTGTGCCACTTCCTGATTTATCCACTTTCCGCTGAGAGAACTTTTTTCTATATCTTCCAGTTGGTCGATCCCGTTTCTGCATTTTAGCAATGTCATCCTTGACGGAACCGGTTCAGCACTTTCCATGCCTAAATGTTTCTCCAGATGATTTGGAAGCTGATGATAAGCACTAATGGCTTCGTCCAGGGTATGGAAAAACTGATACTCCGGCTCTGTGGTTATCCCATAAGCGTCATTTACCACATAGAATTGTTTAATAAATGGCTCTGGTACTTTCTCATACAAATACTCCGTAATCGCTTCCATAGCGCCGGTATCAAATCCATGTTCCAAGTCCTCTGCTACCAGCTTTCCGTCTGCATTTATGATAATTCCTGCCACGGTATCACCATATTCGTCATGCTCCATCCGGAAGAAAGTTTCTCCGGCGATTTCCCTCTCTTCTGCCGTGTGCCATATGCCAAAATGCCCCTCCACCAGAAGTCCTTTTGTCTGCGGGTTAATCTGTTCCACAGGTTTTTCTTTCTCCCGTTCCTGATCCCCCATTTCTTTCCGGGCAAGGTCAATAAATCCGTCCAGCACTGCGGGATGGCTCGTTACAATATAATCCGCATTGAGATCCATGCCACGGCTGAAATTCTCCGGAATGATAAATCCATCCGCCCATTCTTTTGTTCCTTTTGAAAACCGCCCGTCGGATCTGAGATGCTGGACAGTACAGGCAAGAACGAACGATACTCTCTCTGCTCCGTATGCCTCCACCACATCAGCCGCAGCGTTCTGTTCCAGATGGTATCCGTCAAAATGACTACCAATCGACGCTTCAATCGCCTGCTTACATTCCAGGTTCAGCTTCCGGGAATCCAGATACGCATCTGCATTTTCATGCTCCGAAGCATAGGAAAGATCCGACAGGTAAAGGGGCGGATATGTCTTTTGCTCTGCCTGGATTTCCTGAATCTTTTGTCTTTGTTGTACAAACTCCGGCAGCTCCTGATACCCAAAGCTGTCCACATAGTGGGCGGTCAGCTCCCCATCCTTTTTCAGAATCACCACATCGCTCACCGACAGGGAATGCCCCGTATAATCTGCCGGATGATCCATATTAAATTTTGTATATAGGGTTTCCAGTGTATCTCCTTCCTGCAGCTCATCTCCGTAAACAAACTGATAATCAGCGCCATCCACCGCCATTCCTTCTGCCTGCAGGTACGCCATTCCCATAAAACGGTAGGCAGCTCCGTCACCGTCCTCACGAAGCTGGTAAATCCCATATCTGTCCTGCGGTTCTTCAAACAGGGCGTTCTCCTGATGCCGCTGCGCTTCCCGCCGGATTGCCTGCATCCTGTTCATCATCTGGTCTATAAATTCTCCGGAAACCCTGCGGATTGTGTCCATAGAAGAGCGAAGTTCTTTCATATCCTTGTCACTGCTCCACCCGGCAATATAGGGGAAGGAATAGTCTGACGTATCCAGTCCAAAATACTGGCAGACCGTATATGCCACGCTCTCTGCCTCTACCTCTCTGGTCATCTGGTCTTTTTTCTCGTCCATTTTCTCCATAATGTCACGGTCATGGAGTTTTGCATGGGTGACTTCATGGATACCGGTTTTCATGGTCTGGCTCTCGCTCATGCTCTCCTGGATTACAATTTCCTTATCCACACTGCTGTAATATCCCTTTGCCCCGCTTTCAATTTCATCAAAGCGGATCGGCACCGGAGAAATATCCCGGATTGCCTGCATAAATATTTCATAATTCTCCACACTGCCCAGCAGCTCTGGTGTCTCCAGTTCCGGCAAAGGTTCACCCTCTGTCTGGGAAACATCAAATACTGTGGTAACACGGAAACGTGGAATGGTGTACTCCACTTCTTCCATTTCCGGGGTTCCGTCCGGCTTCAACACCGGCTCCATGGTCGCCGGATCGACTTTTTCTATTTCCTCACGTGTCCGGATCGGTGCCGGGGCAATGATCTGTATTCCCTTTTCTCCCCGCCTTACCTGTCGGTGGAATTTTTTCTGCCAGGTCTGATACCCTGCCACCAGGCTTGCCTCCGGCTTTTGCAAGTGGATCAACAGAGTATTATTAAAACTGTAGCTATGGAATTGTGACATAGTCCTTAGATAATTCGCATACATCTCTGATGTGAATATATCCTTTACGCCCTGCTCCAACCGTTCCGTAATTTCTTTCATTCTCTGATTTCTGTCTTTTTCTGCCATAATAATCTCCTTAAAATCCTGCCGGTTTCCCGGCAGGATCATGTTCTTATTAACAATCCGCTCTTTTATAACTGCGGTTCCAGTTTCCTATGGATTTTCTCTTGCTTCTTTTGTCCGGCTGCAATCCGCTCCTGGGCTTCTTTCAGCTTTCCAAGAACCGATGGCCTGCGGGGGCTGTCCGCAACAATCGTTTCGTCCGCCACCCTTCCGGCGTAATTCATAGGGCTTCTCGGCTGATCCGCTGCCTCCGTCACTTCTTCTGCACTAAGTGCTTCAGCAGGGCCCTTCTCATCCATATTCAAAAGAGCGTTCAGTTCTGCCAGCCGCTCAGACTTTTCCGCCAGTTCCTGTTCCTTTTCAAATGGTTTAGCCACTTCCTCTTTCGCTGTCTCCAGTTGCTGCTGCAGGGTTTCCAATTTCTGCTGTGTCTCTGCCACTTTCCTTTCAATCCCAGATAAAGCATTGCTGATCCTCTGCAAATTTCCCAGGGTGTCCTTCCCGACTTCAATCTTATAGCTGCACTGGCGTTTCAGCGTCAGCATATATTTCTGGTTGAAGCTGTCAAACTCCGCACTCATCTGGAAACCGTAAAATTCCCCGACCTGTCCGGAAGTTTTCACGGCTTTTAATCCTGCACAGGCAGCGATCAGCGCCGTTCCTGCCTCTTTCCTGTCGGTATAAGCCTTACCTCCGATGGTCATAGAAAATTCTTCTTTTCCATTTTCCAACAATGGCTTTACCGCCTGGGCATCCGCCTTCAGCCCTTCCAGCCGTTCTTTCGCCGCTGTGATCTGCATAGGATAATTCTTTGCAATATCCGTCTCCAGGCGGTACTTCTGGCTGGTATGGTTCGCTTTCATCAGCTTCAGCTTACTCACCTGAATATCCAGATCCATCTTTTCCTTGATATAGGGATTTCCTGTGGCAAGGGCCTTGATCTCCGCATAAGACAGTGCTGCATCATCCACGTCCTCACAGGCTCGGACTGGACTTTTTGAAGTCATGATCTGGCTGATGAATTTCTGCTTATTCTCCAAAATCTGCCACATGTATGCATCAAAGGTATTTTCCGTCACATACCGGAAGATCTTCACCTTTTGGTTTTGGTTTCCCTGCCGGAGAATACGTCCCTCCTGCTGTTCCAGATCAGTCGGTCATTTTTTGCGGACAGTTCATACATGCTATCCTTTTCTGTTCTCT
>ERZ772875.1038-NODE-1038-length-27813-cov-14.244758_pt1 | contig 27813 bp, 24 predicted proteins | sample MGYA00580585_ERZ772875 | MGnify/ENA primary metagenome ERZ772875 (study PRJEB29015, sample SAMEA2737736) | human gut metagenome | biome: human gut; feature: human-associated habitat; material: faeces | place: China | collected 2012 ... | reverse complement strand
ATCCACGCCGATGTACTCCTTATAGATGTGCTTTTCGTGGATGGCCCGGGTGACCAGATGTCCGTACGGACCGGTCATGAAGCGGCCCAGCTCGGTATACAGGGCCACGTCACCCATCCCGGCGGGCACCAGCACCTCCTCATAGGCCCGGCGGACTCCCTCGCCGATGACGGCGATATCATTGGCAGGCTGCTCCGGACGGTAGGGGATCCCCACGCCGCCGGAGAGGTTGATGAAGGTGATATGGACGCCGGTCTCCGCCTTCAGCTCCGCTGCCAGCTGGAAGAGAATGCGGGCGAGGGCGGGGTAGTAGTCGTTAGACAGGGTGTTGGAGGCCAGGAAGGCGTGGATGCCGAACTCCTTGGCGCCCATGGCGGAAAGGCGGGTAAATGCCTCCGCGATCTGGGCGCGGGTCATGCCGTACTTGGCGTCGCCGGGATTGTCCATCACCTGGAAGCCCTCCCGGGTCTCGCCCAGGGTGAACACGCCGCCGGGATTGTAGCGGCAGCAGATTTTCTCCGGCACATGGCCGATGGACCGCTCCAGATAGTCCACCAGCGTCAGATCGTCCAGGTTGATGATGGCGCCCAGCCGGTCCGCCATCTGGAATTCCTCCGCCGGGGTATCATTGGAGGAGAACATGATGTTCTCACCGGTGATGCCGCACCGCTCCGAGATCATCAGCTCCGTCATGGAGGAACAGTCGCAGCCGCAGCCCTCCTCGTGCAGCAGCTTCAGCAAGGCAGGGGTGGGAGCGGCCTTCACGGCGAAATACTCCCGGTAGCCGGGATTCCAGGCAAATGCCTTCCGCAGGCGGCGGGCATTCTCCCGGATGCCCTGCTCATCATAGATGTGGAACGGGGTGGGGTACTGGGCGGCGATGGCCTCCAGCTGGTCCTTTGTGACAAAGGGGGTCTTCATATCAACAGCCTCAAATCTTCATAAACTCTACCGCGTCGAATTTTGCGGTGCCATAGATGTGTCCTATTTTACGAGCACGTCCATGTCTCTGTCAAGAAATTTGCCCAAAAAACGGAAAAACAGTCCTTGATTTTCCCAAACAGACAGGCAGAGCGATGTTCTTTTCAAAAAACATCCCTTGCTTTTACAAGAAAGAGACGATACAATGGCCGTAGAGTGCCGTCCCGCCTAGAAGGAGCGGCAACCGCTCCGCAGCGGAACTGTCCCTGCCGGTCCGGATGATGATTCTGTGCGCGCGGGCAGCGTTAGTCTGGTGGTCGAGCGGTATGCAGACGGAAAGATCGCCTGGGGACGGGCTCTAAATCCTCCGTCCTGCTGCAGGCGAACGGATGAAACACACAGCCGCCGAGGGGCGGGGAGAGGAGAACAAGATGAAAACTGTGATCGTGGACGCTGTGGGGGAGCCGTGCCCCATTCCGGTGGTGAAGGCCACGAAAGCCCTGCGGGAGCTGGGAGAGCCGGGAACGCTGGAGGTCCGGGTGGACAATGAGATCGCGGTGCAGAACCTGACCCGCATGGCGGCGGGGAACCACCTGCCGGTCCAGGCGGAGAAGAAGGGAGAGCACCTGTTTGTGGTGACCATGGAAGTGGCGGAGCCGGTGGGAGATGCCCCGGCGGAGGAACCTGCTCTGACCTGTGTTCCGGACGCCCGGGGCGACTTGGTGGTGGCCGTGGATTCAGAGACCATGGGACGGGGCAGCGACGAACTGGGGAAGCTGCTGATGAAGAGCTTCCTTTTTGCCGTGAGCCAGCTGCCCCGGCTGCCCAGGACCGTCCTGTTCTATAACGGCGGTGCCAAGCTGACGGTGGAGGGTTCCGAATCCCTGGAGGACCTGCGGAATATGGAGGCCCAGGGAGTGGAGATCCTCACCTGCGGCACCTGCCTGAACTTTTACGGTCTGGCGGAGAAGCTGGCTGTGGGCGGCGTCACGAATATGTACGCCATTGTGGAGGCCCTGGCCAATGCCGGGAAGGTCATCAAGCCATGATCTACCTGGACAACGCCGCCACCACCCGGCCCAAGCCTCCCGGTGTGGCAGAGGCGGTGGCCGCGGCCATGAATGACTACGGCAACAGCGGCCGGGGCACCCATCCGGAGGCCCTGGAGGCGGCCCGGAGCATCTACGGCGTCCGTCAGGCGCTGGCGGCTCTCTTCGGCTGTTCCCGGGCGGACCGTGTGGCCTTCACGCCCAATTCCACCATGGCGCTGAACATCGCCATCTCCGGCCTGCTGGGGGCGGGGGACCATGTGATCTCCACAGATCTGGAGCATAACTCGGTTCTGCGTCCGCTGTACAGACTGCGGGCGCAGGGAGGGGCGGTGGACTTCGTCCCGGCAGACCGGCAGGGGCGGATTGACTACGAGGATTTTGAGCGGCTCCTGCGGCCGAATACAAAGGCAGTGGTGTGCACCCACGGCTCCAACCTGACGGGGGATCTGATGGACATCCAGCGGGTGGGGAACTTCTGCCAGAAGCACAGGCTTCTGTTCATTCTGGATGCCTCCCAGACCGCAGGGGTATTTCCCATTGACATGGAACGGCAGCACATCAGCGTGGTGTGCTTCACCGGCCACAAAAGCCTGATGGGCCCCCAGGGCACCGGCGGGCTCTGTGTGGGAGCGGGGGTGGAGATTCGCCCCTTTGCCGTGGGCGGCACCGGCGTCCAGAGCTACTCTGAGACCCAGCCGGAGGCCTATCCCACCCGGCTGGAGGCGGGGACCCTCAACAGCCATGGTATTGCCGGCCTGGGAGCATCTCTGGCGTTTCTGAAGCGTACCGGTTGGGACGCAGTCCGCACGCACGAGTCCGTCCTGGCCCGGCGGTTCTATGAAACCGTTAGAACCATTCCTGGCGTAAAAGTGTATGGGAATTTTGCTGTACATCTCCGGGCGCCTATCGTGTCCCTGAATATCGCCAATCTGGACTCCTCGGAGGTGGCGGACGAGCTGGCGGAGCGGTTTGAGATCGCCACCCGGCCCGGCGCCCACTGCGCCCCCCGGCTCCACCGGGCGCTGGGGACCGAGGACCAGGGCGCGGTGCGGTTCTCCTGGTCCTATTTCAATACAGAGGCAGAGACCGACGCGGCTGCAGAGGCGGTCTGTATCCTGGCGGCGGAGGCAGTCTGACCATGCGGAAAAAAGAAGAGCGGTTCGTGGTAACTTTCGCCACCACCACCGGGGCCATGGCCATGGAGCGGGCCTGCCAGGCGGCGGGGCTGCCGGGGCGGCTGATCCCGGTGCCCCGGAGCATCACCACCGGCTGCGGGATGTGCTGGTCTGCGCCGCCGTCGGCCCGGGCGGATCTGGAGGCCCTGGTGATCCGGGAAAGACTGGACGTGGACGGCCTGTACGCCGTCCTGTTGTGAGGAGGAGAGAGCATGTCGGCAAATTGCGAGGAGTGTGTCTACTACGACTACGACGAGGAACTGGCGGCTTACGTCTGCGAAGCGGACCTGGACGAGGACGAAATGGAGCGGTTTCTCCGTGGCGGCACACGGGACTGTCCCTTCTACCGGCCCGGCGACGATTACCGCACGGCCAGACGGCAGTGAGCACGACGAACCATGACAAAACAGCGCCTTGGACATCGTATCTGTCCAAGGCGTCGTTTGCATATATACGATGGCTCACTGGGCGGAGAGCCAGTCTACGTATTCCTCCAGGCACAGGTCAAGCTCCGTCATCTCCCGGGCGGCTTCCCGGCCCACATAGCGGTAGTGCCAGGGCTCATAGATAATGCCTGTGATCTCGCTTTTGGCGTTGGGATAGCGCAGGACAAAACCGTATTCCCAGCTGTGCTCGATCAGCCACTGCTGGACCAGGGTGTCCTCCTGCCCCTGGTCCAAAATCTGATAGGAGGCGTCTACAATGTCCAGGGCCAGGCCCGTCTGGTGCTCACTGGTGCCCGGCACGGCTACCACAGTTCCAGCCTCCGTGACGGCGTTTTCGTATGAATATCCCTCTTCTATCAAACGCTGGAGCTTGTTTTCGTACAGCTCCTGCTGCTTGGCCTGTGTCCGGTAGGACGAGCAGATCACCGGGTCCAATCCCGCTGCCCGGCAGTCGTCCATCATCTCCTGCAGATCCGGGTATGCTCTGGAATCCACCGAGTGGCCATACTTCAGCTTTGTCCGTTCAAACGTGTATCCATCGGGCAAAGGGTTCCAGCGGTTCACCAGCAGGATCTGCCAGTCATCCGGAGTAACGGCGCCGGACTGGGGGGCCGGATTCAGCTCGACCGGCGGCAGGGCATCGGGTTCCTGCAGCGAAGACTCCGGGTGCTGCTCCGTCAGTTGTTCCGCAGGCTCCAACGCAGACATGGGGGCGGAAAAGGATCTCACTATGGATTTCCGTGTTTGCGGCAGAGCGGATAGTGTGCTTTCTCAAATCATTCTCGACAACACCAGCGCCGCCGAGCAGATACCAAAAGACGCACGGGGCCGTTTCATAACGGGAGATGGAACAGTATTCCAAGGCTATCTGTTTGACGAGGAACGGTTCTAACGGGGTGATTCCATGCCACGCAAGAAGAAACCCAACGACTATGGAACCGGGATACCCTACCATGAGGTAGAGGCTCTGGCCCGCATCCTGCTCCCGGAGATACAGGCGTTTTTTGAGAGTGAGGAGGGGCAGCGGGAATACGCCGAGTGGAAAGCAAGGCACCAGGCCGAACAAGAGAACAAGACATAACAAAGGCGGGAACATCTATAACGATGCTCCCGCCCTTGCAGTTCTTACTGTAATATGCTAACATAATAATAAAGTACGGAACTTTTTCCCGCTTTTTTCGTCTATATAAGTAAACGCAAAGTAAGGAGGGATATCCGTGAAAAAGTATACTGCTTTGTTTGCCGCCTTAACGCTTGTTTTAGCATTAGCGGGATGCGGTGCGGAAACACAAACACCAATGCCAGGCCAAAGCGAACAAGAGGAATTCACCCAAAACAGTACAGAGAACGTAAACGAGACAGACGGCATGACACTTCTTGACAGTGTTTTTGACACGCTTTCCGAGGGGACAGAGGTGACCATCACCCTTGAACAAGAGGGCGTCCGGCAAAGCTATCCAACTATGCTGGATACATATTGGGCCATACGGATGCCCACAAGCGAGGATTTTAATTGGAGCGAAATCACAGAAGGCGATCATTCCGCAGCTTCTGCTGAGGGCGAGGGTAAGCAGAACAGGCTATCCCTTTCGGGAAGCAAGGATGGGGAGCAATGGTCCTTCACGGTGGAGGACGCTTCCAACGACGCCGTCTTAACCTATGGGAATGAAGCATACTTTTTTGCCGGCGCCAAGGAGTACGCCTATGATTCCGATTGGAGCGCGGCTATGGCGCTTCGCTCCTTCTACGATACGATGGAATATAAGGCACTTGGCGGAAGCTACGATACCGACCCAAAGATTGTCATCCCCGATGAAGGACAGGATTATTTGGCAGCGGCACAAGCAGGGTATCAGCAGCAGGAGGAAGTCCATCTGAAGGTATCCAAAGGCAGCAAATTTTGTTTTTCTTTCGTTAAATGTAATGTGATGCCCGCAGAAGATCAGACAGAGCATTTTAGAAAAGAGGGCTTGATCGACGAGAATACCTGGGCGATTTACGCGAGTACGATTTTCGTACCGGAAAATGAGCGTGCCTATCAGAATTCCATGGCGGGAAACACCGAAGAGTATTCCGGAAACGACGCGGATGTACCGGCAGGCGCGTTGGGGTATGGCCGTGTGGGATATGTCACGCGATCCGCGGATGGCTGGCATGTTAATATTGGCGGAACCGGCTGGTAAACAAGGAAACGGCGCAAGCGGAATAAATCCGCTAGCGTTGTTTGTCAGAGCACATTCTCAATAGAAATGATAAATCCGAACACATTACCCAGCTGGATAATGTAGTTCGGATTATCATTGTTTGGTCCGGCATTTTGCTGTTGAACTTGAAGACATTGGCGGCCTCTGGGAAATTATTGCACAGAGCGTAGAAATTGATTCCAAAACATAAATGAGGAAGTATCATGGTTCGATTTTACAAAAGAATTCAAGATCAATGGTTCTATAAAGAATGCTGGCAGGACGGAGATCGGGTTATCTTCCACCATGGCGTTGTTGGAAATGAGGGCAAGGTAGACAGCGAGCCGTGTTTGGACTTCTCCGCATACTACAACAGTTTCAAGCGCAAATACGAAAAGCAAGGATATTCCGAATTTCGTCCGGACCATGCGGAAACCATTGTATTGAAATATGCCCTCAAGTCATCAGAAGAAGCTGAGTCAATTACTAAAAGCGTAATTCCTCTCCTGAATGAAAGATTAGGGTGGCTTGGTCTGGGTTATGTGGATGGATATGATGTAGATGTGAAACGGAGCATTTTTCGAAAGCCGAAATTGCAGGTGTTCTGTATTGTGATCGACGGCAATCTGGCGGCGAAGATAATCCCATCTGCGTTGGAAAATACGCCTTTTCGATATGTGATGTATCTGTAACAAAAAAGGAGCATTGATAGCATGAAATCAATGGGAGATCTATTGAAAAGAGCAATCGGGCAAAGTGAAAAACTACCCCCGAAATACTGGACAGAGGGCTGGAATAAGTTTAGTTTTTTGATGACACCAGAACAGGTAAAAGAAGTTTTTGAAGCCTACCATCTGATCATAATAAACTCGTCTGTTCCAATCGACTACGTTGAATCCGAATTGAGCGAGTACTTGTCTGCTTATTCTGAAACGTATAAGCAACTGTGTAGTGGTGAAAAAGTAACTACATGCAGTTTAGACCTATGGCGCGGCATTACATCGAATCTGGCAAGATGCCGATATGGTGAAATACGTTTGCGAGATGGGAAACAGTATAAAAGGGCTACATTTGACGAACCTGTTGTAGCAGTTGTTCCCGGCCGTCTGGGTCTCGGCAGGTATGATGACGGGAAACTGTTTTGCTCAACCGCTTATACCATGGTAACAGAGGATTTCATGGGCATTCAGTTCCACTATCCGAAAAAGGTACAGTATGAGAAAAATGGTGTTTGCGGACCGTGGTTTTCCACCAAAGATCTGAACTCGTATCAGGATTTCGAGAATTTAAAGACAACAATCCGGGGAATGACGCGTCCCTTAACCTTAAAGTCTGGGGACGAGCAACGGCGCTTGGACATTCGCATCACCGATGAAGCAAGGGAACAAATCAGGGGATGCTATCTTTTCAGAGAGTACGGTGTAACCGTAAAATAGTAATAATCGCGCAGCAAAGCGGACGGTTTGTACCGTCCGCTTTGCTGTTGTGTAGGTCAATATGGAAATCAAATTTTCAAAGTGCGTTCCACTGATCCACAACTTTTTCTCAAAATTTCATCTTTTGCTGGGCAATTCATGTTCTGCATATCGGGATAGGGAGTGAAAGACGAAAATGCGTCTTCGGGAAGGTATCATCTGTACCTTGAAAAACAGGCTTCCACTGCCTTATATCGCCGGCAGGCACGTTAAGCATATGGCCCGTAAGGGGCAGCCGTGCGTAACGACTACGCCATGACCCTATACATTTATAATATAGGCGAGCGAGATAGCGGACAAGCAAGCTATGGCAGCTTGTGGCCATGACCCATATGCCCGATGATGATACACCTTCTTCAGTGCAGTCTCAGTGGAGCCATGCTGCGAGCTGCGAAGGAGCCAGAGGAGCCTGGGGGTGTTCACCCGTGGAGCAGTTTAGCCAACTGCCGCCTGCTGTACTTAGAATTACCACCTTATCTAAAATCGCTTGGCTATCTGCATATGGTGTGCTACAATGAACTTACTTGCTATTTTGGCGAAGGGAGGGTGTAGACACAATCAAACAGGTTGCCAAGCTGCAAAGGAGTTCACTATGGAAAACACGATTTGCAGCAATGATTCTCAGCGAACTTATACCGCTGAGCAAGTGGCCCGGATCCTTGGTGTGAGCGTTCGCACTGCATATTATCTCTGCGAGCGCACAACTGAATTTAAGGTAATTCGGCTGGGCAAACGCTGCCTGCGCGTCCATAAAGAGTCGTTTGACAGATGGCTCGATGGGCAGACGAGCGTTTCCTAATCGCGCCAACGAAAGGACGATCATTACATGGCAACATATCAGGTCCGTGGATCCTCCCATAACATTATTTACCTCTATCGCACCGATGACGGTAAGAGCAAACAGCATTGGGAGACCTACGAAACCGAGCTGGAAGCTATACAGCGGAAGGCCTATATTGAACTATTGCAAAAAGAGAAGCGGTATGACGATATCCGACTGGCGGTACTGGACTATAAGCGCAGAAGAGCTATTGAAAAGACGCAGCGTGAGCTTGCTCAGGCAAACGCAGGTCTTCCAAATGTCCCAATGCCGTCAACGAAGGAAGACAACACGCATCAGACCTTCAAGCACTTTATGGAACGCTTCCTCCCCTTCTATGCACGGAAAAAGCGTTTCTCCCCAAACACATATGACAGCTACGTCAGCAACTTGAACAATCACATCTATCCCTATTTCGGCAACTGGGTAATGAGCACTATCACCGCTGAGGACATTGACCTGTTTCTGGATTACCTCAGCCAGAAGCCCTGCTCAGGAAGCAAAGGATACAAAAAGAAGCCGTCGGAAGTACCGCGGCTCTCTTCCCCAACCATTAAAAAGGTTTTCAATGTCCTCATGGTTGGCTTCCCTACTGCTAAGCAATGGCGCTATGTGACCGAGATCCCAGATGTCGCCCCACCTTCAGAGAAATATCGGAAGCGCAACTACTGGCAGCCAGAGCAGATCCATGATTTCCTCAAATTGATCGAAGATGATCCCATGCTTCACTTGGCCGTGCATATTGGTTTCGTATGCTCTTTGCGCGCCGGTGAAGTGGCCGGCATCGACACCAGCCTCATAGATCTAAAGGACAAAAGCCTTTGGATCAAGCGCATACTGCAAAGAGTTTCCGATGAGTCACTGGCAACGCTGCCGAGGGAAGAAATTATCCATGTGTTTCCTAAAAAGAAGAAAACCTCAAAGAGCAGCCTCATCCTGAAGGCTCCGAAGACAGAAGAAAGCTACCGAAAGCTCTACCTGACAACGCCGCTGGTCGAGGAGATCCAACGGCGCCTGGATGAGATTGCAGATAATAAGGCTGTCTTCGGTAGTGAGTACCAGGACCAGGGATTGTTGCTCTGCTTTGCTGATGGATCACCTATTGAACCCAAATCAATCGGTGACGCCTTTAAGGATGCACAGCGACGGCTCAAGATAGAGGATATGTTGGAGTTTCAGGGGCTGCGCAAATCAGGTCAGATGCACAAGGTACGCTTGTCGAATAATAACTACCAACTGGTCGCGGAGGCTGCCGGCCAGTCCCCGGAAGTTTTGATGAGCAACTACAATGAAGCGCAGGACTGCGAAAAGCGTGCTCTATCCGAAAAGGTAGAGGAAAGCTTCTATTCGCCCACAACCACTGCTCAAACAGCGGTGCATGCAAAAAAAGAATTTGAGGCCCAAGATCTTCTCGCAAAAGTACAGGAAGATCCGGACCTCTCTCAGCAGTTATTGCGCTTATTGCTATCCTCTGCAATTAGCAAACTTTGATGCAGAAAGAAAAAGTTTAGCTGACTTTTTAGCAAATTTCCGCGTTTTTGATGCTTTGTCAGAAATGCACAAAACCCCGTAACCATTGCGGTTACAGGGTTTTGTTGGAGCTGCTGGGCAGATTCGAACTGCCGACCTCATCCTTACCAAAAAGTTCGCGTTCGTTTTATCTTGTGTCCGCTTGTGTCTCTACATACCGTCAGGTCTCTGTACCATAAGGATTTTTGTGTTATCTTCTCTCTCCCCGTTTTACCCTGTTTTAGGCCGTTTGTTGGAAGATTTGTTGGAAATCCTTTTTCGCATTCTTCGCCAAAACCGCATCCCCTACGGCGTTCTATTGCAATCCCGTCCAACACATCTTCTAAATACACCTGCTTCTGTCAAATGACTATATCTCCCCCTCCTGCTTAAGGCCATCAAACATCGCCTTGACCGACGGGGCATTTTTTGTAAGTTTTTTGATGCTGAGTTCATCTGCCTTGTTGTTTGCAAGGCGAAGATTATTTTCAGAGGAAAGAAGTGCCGCCTTTGTCTTTTGCAAATGGTCTATTGTCTTGTCGATCTCATCAATCGCCGTCGAGAATTTCTCACTTGCCAAACGATAGTTGCGTGCAAAGCCCTCCTTAAAGGCGTTCATGTTTTCCTCAAAATTACGGATGTCCACCTGCTGATTGCGAACAATTTGAAGCTCCTGTCTGTACTGCAAGGAGTTTTTCGCCGCATTCCTCAGGAGCGTGATCATCGGGATAAAAAACTGCGGACGAATGACATACATCTTTGGATACTTATAGGACACGTCCACAATGCCATTGTTGTACAGTTCATTGTCGATCTCAAGAAGTGAAACAAGGATTGCATACTCGCAGTTCTTTTCCTTGCGATCTTTATCCAGTTCCTTGAAAAAGTCCTCATTTCTGTGCTTAGTGGTGGTCATATCGGCCTCATTTTTCATCTCAAACATGATGGAAATAAACTCTGTGCCGTCTTCGCCGCACTCACGGTAGATGAAGTCTCCTTTGCTGCCGGTCCTGGCATCATTGTCTTTTTCAAAGTAAGCATTGGGGAATGCAGTCATTCGAATGGCATTGAATTGCGTGAGGCAATGCTGCTCCAGACTTTCGCCGATCATTTTTGTGGATTGCCGCGCTTTGAAATCTTTGTAATATTCGATTTGTTCATCCTTTAACCTTAACTTTTCTTCGTATTGTTCCTGCAATGACTTTTCGCTCAGGCGGCTTTCCGTTTCTCTGTTCTTGAGTTCGCCCCTGAGATCTGCAATCTCTGTAACTTTTTGAGATAACTCCTCATTTTTCTTTTCGACTGCTTCTGCAACGGCAAGCTTTTTCGCCGTTTCACTTGCATCCAGCTTCGCTTGCAATTCGGCAATTCTCCGGCCTTTTTCGGAAATCTCCGCATCTTTTTGCGTCATGCTCGCAGTATGCTCTTTTTCCTCCTGCAAGCGAATCACCTCAAGCTCCTGTTGGTGTTTCGCATCCAGTTCTTTCTTGCGGCGCTCAAGCTCCCTTTCAAACTCTTTGTCACGCACTTGTTGAGCAATTTGATCATAGCCTGTTTCATCGACCTGAAAAACCTCGCCGCACTTAGGGCATCTTATTTCCTGCATACTGCAATTCCCCTTTCTTTTCTGTCGGAGTCATTCCTTAAGCGATCAGATTTTTATACACATAGAGTTTAAGTCAAAAAATTCATATTTTCAAGACGGCTTTTTTATGGTACACTAAGCGTAAAGGAATATAACGTTCTTGCTTTGGAGGTCTTACCATGAGTGAAAAACAATACCGTGCCTTAAAGGATGCACTGGCTTCTACCCGCATGGAGGGATATACGATCACGGTTCATACGGAAAAAGACTGTGCGCGTTTATTGAACGGTGAGGCGACCACAGAGGAGATCGTTCGAGAGATCCTCGCCCGATAAGGAGCACACAATGGGTTACAGTATAGATCCGATGGCGGATAACTGCTATCCCGGCACAGCGATACTGATAAATAAATTCGATATTCGTGACGAGGCAAAGCTCAATGAAGTTGAAACCGTTCTGGTGTCCGCTCGCAGCGCAGAATGGATCACCGCTCCCGCCGCAAACACCTTTGACTTTGCCCACTATAAAGCAATCCATCAATTTCTTTTCTCTGACCTGTACGATTGGGCAGGGCAAATACGGACGGTGAACATCAGCAAAAAGGGAACAATTTTTTGCCCTGCAGAAAATATCGAGCGGCAGGCATCGCTGACTTTCCGGTGGCTGAAAGAGCAAAATTACTTGAAAGGACTCCCGCGCAATGAATTTATAGAGGAGTTCATCGATTTCTATTGCTCGACGAATTATCTCCATCCTTTCAGAGAGGGCAACGGCCGCACACAGCGCGTGTTTCTGACACAGCTCGTCCGCAACGCCGAATATGATCTGAATTGGTCGGAGGTTGATGGAGAACTGTTGATGATCGCAACGATCCAGTCCGCGCAGGGTGTGACAGACCTGCTTAGGCAGGTTCTTGGAAAATCAATTAAATAGATGAACAGGCTGGCTGCAAAATAACTTGCGGTCAGCCTGTTGTTTTATTCAACGCCAAGCGCCTTGAAAACAGCCTCCTGGGCCGTCGTATAGAAAATTATACTGAACGCACCCATTAGGTCAGGCGGAACTGTGCCAAGGTCGGCTGCCGAGGTGATCGGCAGCAGCACCTTTTTCGCACCGCTGTCCAAACATACCTGCAAAACATTGGCAAGCTCATCGACCTTTGTGATTGCTCCGCTGATGCTGATCTCACCAAGGACAGCAAGGCTGCCGAGCGTTGGCTTGCCAAGGGCTGCGGAGGCGATTGCCAGCAGCGTAGGAAGCGCCAGCGACTTGGTCATACCAATGCCGTTGAGGTCCTGATAGTTGATGATGTAGTCGCGCTGCGTGGTGCTGATGGAACGGGAGATGCTCATGCCATTCGCCTTGAGGAAATTAAACGCAATATTGGCGGCCTCCTTTGCGTCTCGATCTGTACCAAGTCCCGTACGATCAAACTTCCCATTACCAGGGAGCATCTGCGTTTCCAAACGGTAGACGCCGACCATGCCGGATTTTGCATGGGACACAGTATAAATCGTGCCGGGGTTGGCGATCCCATCAGGAATCAGCTTGCCGCCGCCCTGTTCAGGAACAGAAACATACTTCTCTTCAAAGGTTTCGTTGTCAATGTAGGAGAAGTTTACATCATAAAACTCCATCCCACCGATCTTCTTTAGCTGTTCTTTGACACGTCGGCGCATTTCCATGGAATAGGTCAAAATCTCAGCTATATCCTCTTTTGTGAAGTTTCCATCGGGATAAAGAAGCTTTGCAAAGCCGGATACCATTTTACGCACGGCAATCGTATCGCGTTGGTTCAGATTACTTCCGAAGCGAAAATACAGATCACTCACATCACCCCACGGCTCTTTTCGCATTTCCCGCATAAATTCCGAAAGGTAATCGGTGATAAATCCATAGTCATTGGTGAAAAAGTTCGGTCGATATTTTGGGATCTCCCAACCCGGAACATAGCAATGCATACGGTCGAGAAATGCTGTATCGTAAGCCATCGCTTCGGGGAATGGCTCAAAGAGATGCGAGGTTTTGAGCAGGACATCCACGCTTTGATTGATGTTGCCGACAAAAACCATGGAGGCTGTAGCGGCTTTTTCCTCCTTGCCGCGTGCAAAGGAGCCAGAGGCCATATAGTCCTTCATGATCTGTACGCCGTCTTTATCCTTAAAGGTGATACCGGCAACCTCATCAAAGGCAACACAGTCCCACATACCGACAAGTCCGACGGTCTTGGAGGCCATGTTGTAGAAAAGATTTGCCACCGTGGTCTGTCCGCCAGACACAAGAATACTGTTTGGAGAAATTTCTTTATACAAGTGAGATTTTCCGGTACTTCTCGGGCCAAGCTCGCAAAGATTGAAATTGTTCTCTACCAAAGGCAGCATACGCGCAAGTAAAAGCCATTTCTCGCGCTGCGTAAAGCGGTCGGCCTCCATACCGGTCGAACGAAGCAGAAGCGTGATCCATTCGTCCTTGGTAAAACTCTTTCTACCTTTCTTGATCTCATCCAAATCAATATGCGGCATTTGGATCGGTGTCAGCTTGCGGATGCGGATAGGAGAGTTATGCCGATCCTCTTCACTAAATTCGTAATCGAGCTGCACAATGCACCAGATCCCGCCGCAGAGCAGTCGATCATAGCTGGAAACATATTCCGCCGCAATTGGGATGTCCTTAACGCCGAGGTTGGAAAAATCCGCCTCATATCGGTCCATGCGGATATTCAGCTTGACGGTAACCCGATCGATCACGGTGTAACTGCCGCGCTCGCGCAGCAGCGACAAGACTTTTTGTGACTCATCCGGCCGTACGAAATTATCGGCAAGGATGTGTTTTACGTTTTGAACGCCCTTTTCAACAATCTCCTCATCCTCTGAACCGCAATATTGCCCCAGCAGGAATTCCAGAACATAAACGGGAACATTGGCGCCTTCCCTGATGGCCTTGGTCAAATCCTTGCGGACAATTTTCCCGTCAAACACCTGGCGCAGTTTCTGATTTAGAACCGCATTAGCATCAGCGGAAGTGTTTTCGCAATTCAAGTCACTCATATTCCTTCTCCTTACAAGTCAAAGCCAAAATCATCGGCAAAGGCAATGTCAATTTGGAAATCCTCCTCCGTCGGAAAATCAACGCCATTGGTAATGACCAAACGATAGGTCTTATTTTTGTTGTATGTAGCGGATTTTAAGTGAAGACGCACGCGGAACACCCGCTCGGAATCGTTTAGCGCACTTCGATCCGCAATGACAGTCTGCCGGTCACTAATGGGAGCCCCCGTCTCATCTGCCATATAAACATTGTAAGTGCAGGGCAGCATCTTTTCACTTACGGGCTGACGCTGAAAAAAGTCCAACGAAAAAATCAAATTTGTGATTTTTCGACTCTGCGTCAGCAGCTTCAGCTCTGCGGTGGATGTCTCCACATAACCCTTACTGGCGGTGCGCAGATTTTTGAATGTCAAAATGGGAACAACCAATTCCTGTAAACTGACACCGCCATGCACATAATTCTCACCACCACCCGCGATCTTGATTCGCGTCGCATCGCGAGGGGAAAGTCCTCCCACTGTGACACCGAATACTGTTTTCTCCAGTCTGACCGGCAAGAGATAGTCCGCAGCAGTATCCGGCGCAGTCAAGGCATACCGGCGGCCGACCTCATAAATCTCACCGTGAAATGCAGTTCGGTCTACTTTATCGCTTTCGGAGAGGGGTTTGTATGTATAGAGAAAGCCGTGATCTGCCGTGATAAGAATATCCGTACCTTGCAGATCATTCACCACGATCCGCAGGAGATTGGTCAGTTCTTGAATCGCATCATAACAGGCAGCAAAAACCTTGCTCTCTGTAGCCGTTTTATCTCCGATGGCATCAATGGTATTGTGATAGATATAAACGACACGTTGTCCTGTTGTCAACGCGCGGCGCTCTGCACGCTTCATGGCAAGAAGCTCCTGATACTGCACAGCAACGCTGTTCGGTTCGACAGCCATTAAAACCCGCTGACGATCCACCGTACTACGTGTCGGCATACCAGCCCGAAGAACCTCCATGTCCTCCGTTACCGCAATTCCCTCCCCCGGTAAGAGCGCAGCCATACCGAACTTTGTAATAGAGGGGAATTGCGCTTGGCAGTATTCCAATACGGCCGTCCCTTTTGTGGAGCGGGAGATTGTCTCCTGCAGCTCGACCGCCGTTTCATAGCGCAGCGCATCGGAGATAATTACGAAAGCCCTTGCGCCTTTACTGACGATCGGCTGAACGTAGTGCCGGTAAAAATCTCGTTGTCTGGGAACCTCCGACACGTAGCCGAGGGATGCCAAATCGTCCGCCGATACCCTTACCCAACAGTCCGTCAACGATGTAAGATACCAGTTGCGATAAAGGCTTTCCACATATCCCGCCGCGTGCTTGAGCTTGTCCTCCAAAACTGTGTCGCCGTCTTTGAGCGTATTGCCAAAGGCAAAATGAAACCTGCGGTAGGCGGCGTCCATCCGGTATCCTTGTTCCACATAGAAGTTCCAGACATCCTTGGCCTGCGCAAAGAAAAAGCCGCCGGCGTTTTCCTGATAAAATGTCTGCATCTGCCCGACCGCGGCAAGGCACCCATAGTAATCTGCAAAGCGGCTATACCAGCCAGAGGTACGACGGTTCTCCACAACCTGCGTGAGCAGCTCAGTCCGCACAACCCGCTCCGAGATTTCATCATAGCATTTTGCAAGAATACTTTCGTCAATGGCAGGAAACACATCTCCGCGCAGAAGCTGCTCCACGCTCAGCTTGCCAAAGCGCGCGGAAAGCTGCAATTCCCGTTCCACCGTTCGGCAGAGTTCGTAGAGTTCCTGCCGCCTTTCGCTGGAACGCCATTCATAGACAACGCTGTAACAATATGCCGTGTTCGATTCGGAGAGAAAACGCTCTAATCCCCTCACCGCACCGTCGCCCATCGTATGAGCGAGCGCCGTAAGCAGGACATGGGCGGCAAAAAAGCCGAGCGGTTTATCGGACTCGTAGATGTAACCGGTATATTTCCGCACGAGCTGCCAAAAGGCGTCGATGCTGCCGAACTTCTGAATGTTGATAAGCGGCAGGTTTTCCTCTTCGTTCAGCCCGCCGCTGAGGACGGCGATAAAGACATCCTGCGCCGTTCCGCCTCTTGCCCCGGCAAGGACGGCCATTACATCAACGTGCAGCTGGAGCGGCGTCTGATAGCTATGCCCTATGCGGCACAGCTTTGCGGTGCGCTCCCGGCTCTCAAAAAAGCGGTGGTAAAGCTTCATTGTCTTGCGCATGGCCGGCGTCGGCTCGACACCAAGCTCCGCCATTTGCAGCGAAGTCTTATCGGCGCGATACTCCTCACTGTAAAGCCGGATGTCCAGAAGCCAATCGTCCTGCGGCGCGGCATAGCTGAGCGGATCATAAATGAGATAGCTGCTGCTCAGATCGTCGTGGAGCAGGAGCTTTTTCACCGCAAAATTATTATGTCCCGTGAGCCGGACAAGCTTCACATCCGGAATAGACAACTCGTCCAGCATTGCTTCAAACTCCCGCTCCTCGTCGCGCCAGAAAACGATTCGGCGTGTCTGAAATTCCGGCAAGGGCGCAGCAAAGCGGGCGCGCAGCGTCGCTTCGATTCTTTTACCGTCCATGTATTCCCTCACAATAAACCGCGATAGTCTTCATCCTCGTCGTCATCTGCATCCTCGTTGCTCCAAAGAAAATCGCCTGAATTTTCGTCGTCAAAGCACATCGGATTCTCAAATTCCTCTTCCACGTCCGCTTCCCCCATCTCCATGTCCTCATGCGGTTTTTTATCAAAAAAGCCTATCATATCCATGGCGATGACCTCTTCCAGTATATCCGTCTTGCCGTCGCCGTTAAAATCAAACAGATTTCCAAATAAGAGTCCCAATGTGCATCCTCCTCATTTGATCGGCGCGAGAACATCCGCGAATTTCGCATAGTTCACTTTCACACCGTCGTCAAGGTCGATCTCGATGTTCTGATCCGCAAGATGATGAATCTTCTCTTCGTATTTTTGCAGCTCAAGACTTTGTTCCTGCAGCTTTTTCTGCTGCTTGTTCAGCCGTACCATTTCCGCGCCCGCGGCCTGCTCGATCGACTCCGCAATGTGGGCAAGCTGCGTGCGGTAGCGCTCCTGCTGCTCATGCACATAGTCCGTGCGCAGACGCGCGAGCAGGTCGCTGCGGTAGCGGTGCAGATAGATCAGCGCCTTGAAGCCCTTCTTCCTGCCGCTGTCAAAGAGCCAGTAAATCGGGCGCTTCTGATAGGTCTTCAGATGGTCGGCGTAAAATTCGTTGAGGAAATAGCCGCGGATCACCTCGCGGGGCGTCCCCTTTCCGCCAAGGGCGTCGGCGATGAACTTGAGGTTTTCCTCCAGCGTATCCGCGCCGTAGACCGTGCGGACGAACTCCACAAAGCGGCCGGTGAGGTCATCATCGAAATACTCGTCGTCACAGATGGGGATGATGTTATCGCTGTCCGGTATGATGGTCTGATATTTACCCGCATCCCACTCGTCGCCGGCATAAGCAAGCCCCTCGACATCGAGCGAGTAGCGGCCGAAGAGACAGCCCACGGCGTAGGAGAGGAGCGAGACGATCTCGTCGCGCAGGGTGCGGACATAGACGCTGCCGCGCATGGACTCCGGCACATCGTCCTTTGTGGCAAAGACGCGGTGGACGGTCACATCGCGGTCAGCGACCTCCGGTGTCAGCTCGTCCTGCAAGCCGTAGATGTCGATGAAAATGCGGTTGAGCTCCTCCTCATTGGCCTTGAGCTGCTGAAAACGATTTTCGCACTCGGCCTGCCAGGAGAGGAATTTATCAGCAATCAGGGTTGACATAGTCAGCATCCTTTTTATTGTATTTGCAATTTTGGCAATAATAATCTCCTCGATTGAGAGACTTTAATAGTATATTCATAATCGTTTCAAGAAAATTGCATAGATTTGAAGCATCAAACTCATACTCATAGCTACACAAGTTCTTTCGAGATTTAATATGCAATTTACTTATATAGCCATCATTTTTTGAATCTCTAATGTGAATGTGATCAAATCCATTACGGAGATAGTGAATAAGTTTCTTATCACACAACTGGAATTCCGTTGTCTGGCCACCGTCCTCGGGATAATATGTAATCTTAGCATATTTTTTTAATTCGGTTGCCAGTTGAGCATAAGGCGGCTCAATTGCATACTCTTCATACATACCATCAAATCTTGAGAGCAACATAGTAAGGAAATTAACAGCTAACGTAACTTCAAAACCGTCAGCCTCGTGCGTTTCTTTGTACTCTTTCCAGAGTAATTCTGTTCGGCAAATGATACACCGTTCCATTTTTGGATATTCGCTCATAGCAATTTTCCCTCCTTAAATCAGCGGATGCCGCTTGAAATCCCACGAGGTTTCGTAGGAATCCCAGTCTTCTTTTGACATAGATATGCAAGATGCTACTATATCTGTAATATTTCTCTCACTCTCTGAATTGCACGATCTTATTAAGGGAATTGACCCAATGTGATTTTCATTGAAATTTAAAGTTGGTGAAGTTAACCTTAATACCATAGCAATCACATTTGAGTTAAGCAATCCAAGCAAGTATAGGGGGGAGATGCATCCATTCTCTAAGAAAAGCGAGCCCCCTGCTCCATCAACAAGAAATCCGTTTTCAAAAATTCTGAATCCAGTTCCTGCGCTTGATATTTTCGACCATGCCAAAAATTTTTGAAAATATACATCTCGATTTCTTAGTAAAGCACCATTATCAAGAAGATCAGCGCCATTTTCCCCCCAGAAAACAACATATTCACGGTTACCATACCATTTTCTAAAGCCTCCACCTTTATTATACTTTACCCACGCAGATATATTTTGTGGATTTTGTATGTTTGTCTTCCACATCTCCACTTCAAACCACAATTTTGAAAAACGATTAACATCACAGGTAGACATTCCTTGCCGTGGATGTGCTGCATCTGAAACAGTACCATTGTCAAAGGCTGTCAAAATACCTTTGCTCACCCAATATGCCACAGGGCTGCCGGGGATCTTGGAGAAGTTGGACTGATCGGCGGCATAGCGATTTTCACCCGCGAGAAACATCTCTTCCTTGCCTTGCTGCGTGGTCGGCTCAATCAAGCGGCAATAAACACCCTTGCTATGCTCCGTGCGGTGTCTGCGAAACACAAAGCTCGTCGTCTGCACCACCTCGCCGCCGATTTCGTCAAAAGCCCGCGCGCCGAGGTGCGCCATATTCTCAATATCTACCGTCCGCAGCAGCTTGTCGCGCAGCTTTTCAAAGCTGGAGAGAAACATCCAGCTATGCTGTGTGATCATAGCCTGATAGCCGCCCTCACATGCCAAACTTCCGCAGCGCTCAATGAAACACGCAAACAAATCGCTTTTGCTGTCGGGAAAACGCTTTTTCACAAACTCGCTGAGCACCGCACTCATTCCGCTGCTGCCCATATATGGCGGATTCGTGACCACCACGTCGTATTTCTGCGCGAGCAGGCGACGGAAATTCCATGTGTTGAGCTGATGCTCATAGCTCTCTTCGAAAAGGCTCAGCTCCTCGGTCGGCTCGGGGCGCGGCTCCAAGGTCTCCACCATCAGCAGCGAGCCGAACTCTCTGCCATCTGCATACCCCTCCGGCGCATAGAGATTCGGCTGAATGCCGCGCGTGAGAAAACGGCGGTCGTACTGCCGCGCTTTCATCATCACGGCAAAATAGGCAAGCTGTGCCGCGCGTGAGTCGATGTCCAGTCCGTAGAGATTCTTCTGCACGATGGAGGCCGCAGCGTCCCGCTGGCTCCATCCCGCGCTCTCGTAGATCTGCATGAGCACATCGAACGCATAAACGAGGATATGGCCGCTGCCCATGCAGGGATCAATGACCTTAATCTCATCTGGCCGAAGGGTCGCGTGCTCCGCGCGGAGAACTGCAAGCTGCCTTTCGACCTCCGGCTCCTGTGCCGTCTCGTCGAGATAATACTTCCAGCCGCTCTTAAGCGTATCGTTTGGGTGGCCCTCCAGCCACAGCCGGCCGAGGGAATTTTCCACCATGTAGCGCACGATCCAGTCGGGCGTAAAGAGCTGCGTGGCGGCGGGAATGTTTTCACGGCTGATCTTGATGTTCTTCTTGAGATCGGCAAACACCTTTGCTTTCGGCTCGACGTTGTAATACTGGTACATCCAGCCGATGATCTGCACGGCGTCGCGCCAATCGTCCTCCGGAATGTCCGCGACCATGTGTCCAATCACGCTCTCCGGCCGCAGCATATTGTTTGGGAACAGCAGTTCGGTGTAGCCGCCCATTTTCTCAAACATTTTCGGCAGCGCTTCGTTGAGCGCGTTGCACTGCGTCAGCAGCAGATAGCGGTAAAGGGCCTCGTGCTCGTTATGTTCAATATAATCCGCGACCCTGCTCCGGTCAAGACCCAGCAGCTCGAGGTGCAGCGCCTCTTTCATGATCTCGGGATCGAACGCGCCCGCGGCGTTGGAAAACACGCGGATATGACTCGGCAGGAAGTTGTTGACCTCCATGTACCGCAGAGCGATGAAGCGGTTGAACCATGTATAGGCGACCTCCTCCACGACCTGCGCGTAACCTTTGGTCTGGACCTCCAGCACCAGCTCATGTCTCTGCTGCTGTTCCTGCGGCGTGAGCACCTGCCCGTTCACGGTGACAGCGCGTTCCTCGCCGAAGCCCTCGGCCGTAACACCGTACTGATAGGCGCGCTGGGCGACCTGCTCCATCAAGGCAGTACGCGCCCAGACGGCAAATTTCTGAATAGCGGATTTGTTCATGGCAAACCTCCTTAGCTGATCTGCACGCCATCTCTGTCCTTGAGCGAAGCGTAAAGCTTGGAGCGAATCTCCTCCACGTACCGGTCGATCTCCGCGCGGCTGCGGAGCTGCCGCACAGGGCAGATGTCGTAGCGCCGGACGGAGATGATCCGCTTGGACGCAGGCGTTTCCGCCGCAGATGTACCCTCCGGCACGGCAGACATAGCTGCCAACCGTTTGCAGACGGCGGCGGAATAATCGCCGACCTGTTTGATCATGGCGTCAAGGTCGGTCAGAGAAGTCGCAGTTGCCGCCGATTCTTTCTTACGGGAGAAATTGTTGTCGGCATCGCGGAGTATACTGTCCGCATTCCGCGCCTCCAGTGCAAGCTTATGGACATCGGCCATGCATTGGCGAATAGCCTCGTTCACCTCGTCACGCTTGAGCGCGAGCTTTTCGTCATAAGCTTTCTTAACGGTGGCCATCCGTTCCGGCAACTCGCCGATGCGGTCGTAAGGCGTCGGGAGCATAAGGATCGCGGTGATCATATGGAGCTGCGCAGTGGTATCCACATCAGCGGCGAAGTAGTCCTGTTCCTTGGCAAGGCGGCGCATCAGCATGGCGGCAGCGTCAAATATCGGACGCTGCGAGTGGAAGAAAGCTTCTACCCGTTCGAGGTCCTCAACGCTGTCGAGCAGATCGTCCTGACGGCGCACCATGCGATTGAGGAGCGCAACATTGTCCCTGCGTTGGTCAAGAATGTCGCGCATGAGATCGCGCGCGTGTATGACCTTCTCCTTCTCGGGATAACGCGCGGCAGCGTAATCCTTTTCCAACAATGCCTGATAATGCGCAAGCTTTGTCTCAAAGGTGTGCAGCACGAACTGTACAAGGCCGTCCTCGTCCGCGGGAATATCCATTGCACCGAGATATTCCCGCAGGAATGCAATGCTTTTGCGCATCAGGTCCTCCGAGGGCGCAATGCGGCGGGTAACAAGGGCCTTGTCCCGCTCAGAGGTTTTGCGCAGATAGTCCACCAGCCGGCGGTCATCCTTGGATACGATCGCGCCGCCATATTTGATGGAAATTTTCTGCTGCGCGATCAGGCGCGCAATGAGTGCGGCAATGTCGATCTCCCGCCAGCCATAGGGGATCGCACCATACCGGCGGTGAACATCGCCCATGGAGGTCGAAAGAAGCTTCGTATTCTGCAGCTCCAGCCATTGACTGATCTCGTCGAGCGCATCTTCGTTATTGGCACCGCTGCCGGTCATCGTCTGTGCGCCGCTGTCAGTACCGTTGAGAACAGCGAGAATATCGGCGTCACTTTCCACAAAGCGGTTGACCATGTTGAACTTGGAATAAACGCTTTCAACGAGACCATTCATAGCGGCATCCAGCTTGTCCTTTGCGTTTCCTCCTTTTACGGATACGGCCTCGCCGTGAACATACATTCGGGCAGAAACGATGGCTTTCTCGATGTAGCTTCGCGCACGCTCCTCCAGGCTGCGTGCCTCTTTCTGCCGGCGGCGAATGATATCTTGAACGCTTTCAGAGAGCTGTGAAACATTCTTCTGCTTGACATACTTTCGTATCTTCATCGCCTGCTCAAGCTCTTCAAAGTAGGGCGTTTCGTCACCAAGCAGGACGATCGCCTCGTTGTTGATCTGCGAGTCCATGAGAAGCCGCTGCTCAGGGGCGCTGTAATAATCGCTGGCCACCGTAACCACACGCAGGCGCATTCCACCGCAAGCTGAGCCATTCAGCGTTTCATCCACATACTGGTCGTAAGGGAAATCCCGCTTGCCATACCGAAACTTCTTTGCAGGATAAATCTCACCGAAGATCGTCTGTGAAATGCTGCTGATGATCTGTGCGGTATCAACATTGGTATTCCGGATATCCATTGCCACATCCTGCTCCTCGTCAGTCAGGAAAGCATAGGTATCGCCATTGCGGGAAATGTAGTTTTGGGAAAGCAGGCGTTCCAGCGAGGCGGTCACCGAGGCCCGTAGTGCGATTTTGTCCGTGCGGAGGTCGTCGATCATCAGCACCGAGATGTTGTCGATGTTAGCCTTAATATCGTCGATATAACGAATTAAATAAAGCAGCTTCAAAACCGCGACATCCTGTAACTCGATGCCATCACAATTGTCTGCCGCGTTCTGGCAGCGGTCAATCACCCGACGTATGGCACTTTCCAGAAAAGTATGTACAGTATCATAAAAGAGCGCAAACGGAACAAGTGCGTTCTCGTCCTTATCCTGCACCTTCTGCGCAGCCTCCTGAAAACCGGAAAGCATGGACCGTTCGCCGCCGGAGAGATGTTTTCCGGAATTTCCGTGTTTGCGAATTTCCGCAAGGACCTTTTGGATAATGATAAACTGATAGGGAACAAAGGGGAAAGTGGCAGAAAACTCTCTGCCATCGGAAAAGCCCTTGATATCCAGTACGGGATTATTGAATGTAAACAGGTTTTTGAGAACAGCCGCCTCTTTCTCATAGACCATGCGGAGAAGCATATCAGCCTCCTCCGTTTTAGCGAGAACACGTTTTTTGATGACCTCGTCCACAGACGAGGAGGACAGGCTCAAACGTGTATGAAAGCGACCCTGGATTTTGGAAAAGTCATCTCCGGCAATCTTAACGACCGAGTCAATGGCCTCCTGACTGGTGACCATTACCCATACCTTTCCCATGCACTTTGCGCCGATCTCTTCAACAAGAGACTGGAGGTTGATCATCAAATCGCCGTCATCGCCGATGTACTGCCCAACCTCGTCGATCATAAAGAGCAGGCGGAAATCCTGGCCTTTTCCATCAACGTATTCCTTAATATCCGTAACAAGCTGTGCGATACTCAGTTCGTTGGTTTCTTCGCCATTAAACCAGTTGCGGGCAGAAGCCTCTGACATACCGAGGACGGATTGAAGCACAGCCACAACGTCGTCCTCGAAAAACGCAAAAGCTGCTCGGCTGTCGAGCCATGAGCTCCCATTGATCTCTTGAAATTTCTGCCGGAATGCATCTGTTTTTCCCTGCTTATCAACAAAGCGCTCCAGCCTGGCAATTTTCAGATCATCACCGTAAAAGCCGCAATGGTTATAGAACATCTTCGCAAAAACGCGAAGCACAGCAGTCTTGTCTTTATTTATCGGTCCTTCCACATCAATGTTGAACAGGATGGATTCTGTAGGGATAGAAACACATTTGACGGCGGTGGCATACATCATAGGATCGTCGAATTTATCGGCAAAGTAGTCAATTGCGTGCTTTCCCCGTACCTCCTGATTGGAGAGCAAATAGGACAGCATCTTCAAAAAATGTGACTTACCACTTCCGAAAAAGCCTGAGATCCAAACGCCGATTTTATCAGTAGGCGTATCAACAGCCTTTACATAGTTATCAAGAAAAGTTTGAAAATGCCGCCGCAGCTCTTTGGTAATGATATATTCACTAAGTTCCTGATACAGGCTGCCCTCATCGTCCTGCGCAACTTTGATAACACCGTTGATGTCGCGGTTGATATCTTTTTGGAACATGGACCGAATATTCATTCTGCTATCCTCCCGTTACAGCAAATTAAATGCCCGATAATAATGACCATCAAGAAACAGGTCAAAAAGGCTGAGAGACTGTCCATTGAAAGTGCCTGGATAAAACATAACGATTGGGATCGCAGCAAAGATATGCTGCATACTATCCAGCATTTTATGAGAGCGCATAAACGGGTGAATTTTTCCGATGCCCGTTAAAAATAAAACGTCGCCTTGCTGAATCGGCTCATAGCACATTTTTGAAAGCAATGCTTCTGGCGTAGCGATTTTCTGGAGCTGTTGAAGCAGATAGTCCTTTCCTCGCTTGTCCTCCAATGCCGCAGTAGATTGCAGCACACGCTTGTCCTCCAAAAGTTGGAGAAATATCTCATACAAATCGCACTCAATGATTCGATATGGTGCAGCTTCATCATCTGTGATGCGTTTTAGAAAATCCTGAACTGTCAGTTCATCTTTCGGATCGTAGCAGAATACATGGATACCAACCTCGTTGCTCAAGCCCTTGTTGGATAGAAAGTCCGGTTCCGATATTCTGCTGCGGATACGGTCTAAATTTTGCTTGATATCGACCATCGTATCTCCTCCTTACGGAAAGCAGTAAAATGCAGGCAGGGCATCAAAATCGTGATTGGCTCGGATTCCCTGTTCTAATTCTTCAGAAAGAAAAACCGGATTTAATTCGGCGGACCGGACAGTATCCAAATACTCCGTCTCCACCAGTATTTTCGTCAGCACGCTTTTGATCTTGTTGACCGTGCCGTCGCTCCACTGTGCGACGGCATCATTTTTTGCCTGTAGTTCTGTAAAGAAAAGATTGATATCCCGACGCCCGAAAGACATATCCTGACGCAGAAACTTTTCGCCGATCACACAAACCATAAAATCCCACGCAATACGGTTATAGCGCATAATAGCGTAGAGATTGATCTGTTTGGCGACTCGTACCGGCGCACAGGCAAGTGCAGACACAAGCTCTGGATTATTCAATGCCTCGATACGTTTACAGCAAGCCCGCGCCATTCTTCCAATTTCCCGTTCGGTTGGATATTGAAAGAGGTTTTCCTCCTTTGCTCGCTGAACGATCTCCTCCGTGCTTACACCGTCCAGATACATCTGCGATACGATTCGAATTTCTGAAAAAAGGAATTGCTCTGCGGTCAAACCGCCTTGATAAGTACCGAGCGAGGGCATATTGATCGGACTCCTTCTTGCATATATCTCGCCTTTCGACATCGAAAGCACATTTTTGCTATTTATAGTATACATTTGCGTGCAAAAAATATCAATAGGCTATGTTGTATTGGAAAAGATATTTATAGTATGTTTGCAAGAGGTGAGATGAGTGACGATTGCAAGAGAACTCGGGGAGCGTCTGCGTGCCTATCGAACACAGCGAGGTTGGAGTCAGGAGGAGATGGCAGAGCGTGCCGATCTCCATACGACTTATATCGGACAGTTGGAACGTGGCGAAAAAAATGCGACGATCGAAAGTATTTCCAAGGTAGCCGCTGCACTCGATATTTCGCTCTCCAAACTGTTTGAAAATATATCACTTGCTTCCAGCGAGAAAGACATTCCCTCTCGCTGCTATGACTTGATCCAGAAGCAGCCGTTAAGGGATCAGAAACTCTTGCTTGATATTTTGGACGCAGTCATTGCGTACAAAAAGCAATAGATTTGGTAAAGAAAAGAGACACAGAACCATGCTTTACGCAAATCTGTGTCTCTTTTTACGCAAGCAGAAAGGTTTATTCGGCAGCAATATGTATTGCCGAATGTCTTTGCAACTGCTCGGCACATTGGAAAGAGACGAAAGGCAACTTTATGCCAGTTCGTCTCTTTTCGTATTCTGTAGACTATGGAAAAACTCCAACTATACAGCCCTTGGAGGCTCTGCTACAATAGCCTTGTATTAGGAGTCTCGCGGTGCACTGGGCAGGAAATATCTGCTTGCCGCGACGCTTCCTTTGGGCGAAGTAAGTTAGGGCGGAGTAAGTGAGGGAGGAACGGCGACAGAAAGGGGGTCATTGCGCCCTCTGCCAGACTCAAAAGAACCAGAATAAAAAGAGCCGTACTGCGAAAGCCCGGCAGAAGTGAAATAATTCTGAATAATCAAGACACGAAAAGCATGGAGGTATCCATTGGAGATACCGCCTCTTTCCGTGTCTTTTTATATATAGAGATCGCCATGGAATGCCAGCCATGGCCCAGCAGGAACAAATCGATGTTTGAAGTCTTATCGATCATAGCGCAAGCCGTCTGGACGGTACGGCAGGAAAGCCGTCAAGGAAGTCTGGCATACTTCCAACCTGTGGGACCCGCAAGGATGCGGGCCCGGCCCCGCAGGAACAGCACACCCCAATCCGCGGCCGGTGCGGATCAAAGAACACCGGCAGCTGCTTCCGATTTGTCAGCAGCTGCAGCCGAGTTCAGCGGTCTGGTGTTCACCGCCGCCATCGCAGATGGCAGGGCACACACCCCACGCGGTATCGTACTGACCGAGACAAAAGTAAAAGAGACAGGTTCTTGGCCGCACCGCAAAACGGTAGACGCCGCAAGGCTTTTTCACCATTCAAGGACCTCCGTTCCGCGGAAAGGAAGCGGAAACGGAACCATTTGCCAACGGGTGGAGTGCGCCCATCTGAACACGATTACAATTTCTAAGGAGATTTTTGGATATGTCTGCCATTCAAAATAGAGGCATCTTTCTCACCCTCGTCGCACAGCTTGACAGGCTGGCGCGGCATAACCGTCAGGGCAGCTTTCGCACCAAGGAGCGCTACTACGAGGCGTGCAAACGGTTCTGCGTCTACCTTGCCGCAGAATACCATCTGCAAAAGCTTGAGAACATCAGCGGCAAGCATCTGGTGAGCTATGTGCTGTACTTACAGGATACTGGCAAGTCTGCCAGCACCGTGAAAACCGACCTTGCCGCCATCCGCTTTTTCCACGATAAGATGTCCCACCCGAAGTATACGCTGCCAACGAACAGCGAGTTAGGCGTCGAGCTGGAGCGCCGCCGGTTCGGACAGCTTGACCGGACGTGGAGCGGCCCGGAGTTCAACCGTCTGCTCGGCAAGGCAATGGCCGAAAACCGTGATGACTTCATTCTCGCACTTTACCTCGGGCGTTACGCAGGGCTTCGTATCCACGAGTGCTTCCGCATGGACACGGCGGCAGCGGAGCAGGCATTACGTGAAAACACCCTCACCGTAAAGGGCAAGGGCGGCAAGGTGCGTATCGTCCCCATTGAGGACGAGCGTATCCTGATGATGCTCC
>ERZ772875.1002-NODE-1002-length-28551-cov-15.373140_pt1 | contig 28551 bp, 26 predicted proteins | sample MGYA00580585_ERZ772875 | MGnify/ENA primary metagenome ERZ772875 (study PRJEB29015, sample SAMEA2737736) | human gut metagenome | biome: human gut; feature: human-associated habitat; material: faeces | place: China | collected 2012 ... | reverse complement strand
TCCCCCATGCTCAGCCCACCGTCGTAAAGTCCACGAGCTGCGAATCATAGAGCGACCCATCGAGATAGATGTCCACGTTCTGCTCGCCGGATCCCGACACCTGGATTGGGATCTGTACGCCGCCGGCCTCGACCTCGAACGGCTCCATCTGCTGGACGCCCGCGACATAGACCGTCACGGTATGCGTCCGTCCGTCGGACGGCATTGTCACATAGATCACCTTGTCCACCGTATCATTCGACGGTCCGACCACGACCTCGATCATCGGCGAATTGACGCTCTCGGTCGCGTCGCCGAGCGTGTTCGTGATCTTACAGAAATAGTAGAACGTGCCCGTCCGGCTCGTGTCCACGATGCAGCTGTCGTTGTCCTCCGCGCTGCGCGAGACGAGGCTCGCGCCGTCGACGCTCCCGTTCTCCGACACGTACCACGCATAGCTCAGCGTGCCGTTGTCGCTCGTCTCGGCCTCGACGCGCAGCGTCAGCTCCTCGTTCAGCCCGACCTCGGCATCCTGTGAGACGCTCCGCACGAACGGTGTCCGAGCCTGCTCCGGGCCTTTGGAGGCCTGCAGATTGATGACCGTCCCGGCCTTCACCTGCTCGCCCGCGTCCACGCTCTGATACGTGACCGTGTCCTTCGGCAGATCGCTCTCCACATAGCGGACCTGCCCCGGCTCAAGGCCCGCGTCCTTGATGTCCGCGATGGCCTCGTCCACGGTCTCGCCCTGCAGCGCCGGAACCTTCACCAGTTCCACGCCCGCGCCTGCGCACACCGTCAACGTCACGGTCTGCCCGGCGGTCAGCGTCTCGCCCGCGGCGGGATCGGTCGCCATGACGTAGCCATCGGTGAACGTCGTGCTGGTCTCATATTCGATGTTGACCGTGACCTGCACGCTCAGCGCGTTCAAAGCCGTCTGTGCGGCCTGCACGGTCTGATTGACGAGCGGCGGCATCGTGTCGCTGCTCACGCCGGAGGAGACCGTCAGCAAAATCGTCGTCCCGACCTTGACCGTCCGCTCCGCATCCGGCGTCTGGCTGATGACGCGCCCATATTCCACGCTGTCGCTCGTCCGCCAGTCGCCGACCTCGATTTTGAAGTTTGGATACTGGCTCGCATCGATGTCCTCATAATAGGCCCCCACAAAATTGGGCACCACATCCTCCTTCGTCCGGCCAGATATCGCGAAGAGGTCAGAAAGGTAAGAATACAGGAAATACCCGATCCCGCAGAGCGCCAGCGCGATGCAGACAATGCCTGCGATGACCGCGATGCGGCTGCCGCGCTTTTCCGGCGCGTCGGCCTTGGGCGCGTTCTGCGCCTTCGGCGCTTCGCGCTCCTGCTTTTTGCCCGCGATGGCCTTTTTCGCGCGGTTTTTCGCCGCGCTCACGCCGAGGCTCTTCGGCAGATAGTCCGGGTCGTGGAGCAGCCGCTCCATGTCAATCCCGCCCTGCCGGTGCGTAAAATCGAACGTCGTGTTCGGGTCCTTGCGGAACTCCTCGAGATCGGCCAACATCTCCGTCGCGCTCTTATAGCGTTTATTGAGATCCGCCGTCATCGCGTGCATCGTGATCTGCTCGAGGCCGAGCGGGATATTGGGATTCAGCTCCCGCGGGAGCACCGGCGTCGCGTTGATGTGCTGGATCGCGACCGAGACCGGCGTGTCCCCGTCGAACGGCGGCCGCCCGGTCAGCATCTCATACATCACGACGCCGAGCGAATAGAGGTCGCTCCGCGCATCGACGTGCGCGCCCTTCGCCTGCTCCGGCGAGATATAGTGGACGGAACCGAGCGCCTCGCGCGTCAGCGTGTTCTGCGCGGACGAGATGCGCGCAATGCCGAAATCAGCGACCTTCACGCTCCCGTCCTTCAGGATCATGATGTTGTGCGGCTTGATGTCGCGGTGGACGATCCCGCGTGAATGTGCGTGCTCAAGCGCCTTTGCGATCTGCGTCGCGAAATGGAGCGCCTCGCGCCAGTTCAGCTGGCCCTTCTGCTCCATATACTGCTTGAGCGTGATCCCGTCGATCAACTCCATTACGATATAATCGAGGCCGTCGGAGTGCGCCACATCGTAGACGCTCACGATATTCGGGTGCGACAGCATCGCGACCGCCTGTGACTCGGCATAGAACCGCCGCCGGAACTCCTCATCCTGTGACAGCTCCTGCTTGAGCGCCTTGATGGCGACGAGGCGGTTGAGGCGGTTACACCGGGCCTTGTAGACCACGGCCATGCCGCCCGTGCCGATCACCTCGAGGATCTCGTATCGGTTATCTAAAAGCTTTCCTATGTATTGATCCATCGGATTCGCTCCTTCTTCCATTAACACTGTGCCAGAACGACCGTCACATTGTCCGGCGCGCCCCGATTTTTGGCGATATTCAGCAGCCGGCGGCAGCAGTCGCTCCGCCGCACCCCGTGCGCCACCTCAAACAGCATCTCCTGATCGGCCATCTCGTTTGAGAGGCCGTCGGAGCAGAGCAGCAGGCAGTCGTCCCTGCGCACCGTCAGGTGATAGAGGTCGCCCTCGACCTCCTCCTCCGTGCCGACGGCGCGGGTGATGACGTTCTTGCCGGGGTGGTTTTTCGCCTGTTCCTGCGTCAACTCTCCGCGCTCCACCATAAACGCCACGATGGAATGATCCCGTGTAATGAGGTCGACGCCGTGGCTTGAAAAATGGTACGCGCGGCTGTCGCCGACGTTGATGATCGTAATGTTGTCCTTGACGGCGTAGGCCGCGACGAGCGTTGTGCCCATGCCGCGGAATTCCTCGCTCAGATGCGCCTGATCAAAGACGGCCTGATTCGCGAGCTGGAGCGCACCGGTCAGCATCGCGTCGATCGCCTCGCGGCGCATCCCCGTCTTCTGCACCCGGCGCACCTCCTCGGTGAACACCTCCACCGCGAGGGAGCTTGCCACATTGCCGGACTTTGCGCCGCCCATCCCGTCGCACACGACGAGCAGCATCCGCTCGTGCCCAAAGTTGATGACCGCATAGGCGTCCTGATTCTGTTCCCGGATGTTGCCGGGGTCGGTGATGGCCCAGGTCTGCATCGGCTCAGTCTCCCTTCTGTTCAAATTTCCGCCGCAGCTGTCCGCACGAGGCGTCGATGTCGCTGCCGAGCGTCCGGCGCACCGTCGCGGTCACGCCGTGGCTCTCCAAAATCTTCTGGAACCGCTCGATCGCCGCGTGCGAACTGCATTTCAGCCCGCTTTCTTCCACATTGTTCAGCGGGATCATATTGACGTGTGCCTGCATCCCGTGCAGCTTCTTCGCCAGCAGCTCCGCCTGTTCCGGCGCGTCGCTCACGCCGTCGATCATCGTATACTCAAAAGACACGCGCCGTCCTGTCTTTTCAAAATACGCGCGGCACGCCGCCAGCAGCTGCTCGACCGGCCAGCGTTTGTTGACCGGCATGATCTTGCTGCGCGATTCGTTGTCCGGCGAGTGGAGCGACACCGAGAGCGTTAGCTGCAAGTTCCGCTCCGCCAGCAGTTCGATCTTGTCCACCAGCCCGCAGGTCGACAGGCTGATGTGCCGCATCCCGATGTTCAGCCCCTTGGGGTGGTTCACCAGCGTCAGAAACCGCAGCACGGTATCCATGTTGTCCAGAGGCTCTCCAATGCCCATCAGCACGATATTGGAGATCTCCCGGCCGGAATCCAGCTGGGTGAACAGCACCTGATCCAGCATCTCCGAGGGGGTCAGGTCACGGACCTTTCCGGCGATGGTGCTGGCGCAGAAGGCGCAGCCCATGCGGCAGCCCACCTCCGTGGAAATGCACACGGTGTTCCCGTAGTGATAGCGCATCAGCACCGTCTCCACGCAGTTGCCGTCGGACAGTTCCCAGAGGTATTTGATCGTGCCGTCCCGTGCGGATTCCTGCCTGCGCACCACCTTGGGGGCGCAGATGGGATATTCCCGCGCCAGGGTGTCCCGGAGGGACTTGGGCAGGTTCGTCATTTCGTCATAGGCGCGGACGCCCCTGTGCAGCCAGGTGTAGACCTGCTTGGCACGGAACGCAGGCTGCCCCAATTCTTTCAGAACCGCCGTCAACTCCGGCAGGGTCATGGATTTCAGATTCATGCTTTTCTCCGCAGACGGCAGATAAAGAAGCCGTCGGTATCATACTCGCCGGGGATCAGGGTGAGCATCCCGGTTTCGTTTTTGGGAAATACATCCGGCAGCGGCAGCGGTTCCGTCGTGAACTCGCCGTGCGCTGCAAGAAATGCGGAAACCACATCCTCGTTTTCCCGTTTCAGCACGGTGCAGGTGGAATACAGCAGCGTGCCGCCGGGTCTGACATAGGACGCCTGAGTCACCAGAATTTTCAACTGCAAGGCCGGAAGGTCTTCCAGCTCTTTCAGATTTTTGTATCGGATATCCGGTTTTTTCCGGATGATGCCAAGGCCGGAACAGGGCACGTCGGCAATCACGGTGTCCATGGCGCCGACCCATTCCGGCACAACCTGGGAGGCATCCTGCTGACGCGCCGTAATGTTCGTCAGTCCCAGACGCGCCGCACCGTTTTCGATCAGGGCAGTCTTGTGGGGGTATATGTCGCAGGAGACGATGCTTCCCTTACCGCCCATGGCGATGGCCGCGGCGAAGCTCTTGCCCCCCGGTGCCGCGCAGCAGTCCAGCACGTTCCCGCCGGATTCCGGCAGTCCCGCGCACAGGATGCTGAGCTTTGCCGCCGGGTCCTGCACATAGAACAGCCCTTCCCGGAACGCCGGCAGCTGCTCTAAGCTTCCCGTGCCGGACAGCACCAGACAGTCCGCCATCCACTCGTGAGGTTTGACGCAGACGTGTTCCGCCGTCAGCCGCTCGGCCAGTTCCTCCACGGAAATTCGGAGGGTGTTCACCTGCACCACCGTCCGGGGTGCGGCATTATCGGCAATGAGCATGGGTTCCAGCTTGCCCTTGGGCAGGTTTGCTTTCAGCAGGGAGATCAGCTCGTCCGGGTGGCTGTAGCGGTCGGCATAGGACACCGGCTCCTGTAAAGTCCCCTTCGTCGCCGCCTTGCGCAGAACGGCATTCACCAGCGCCCCGGCCTTCGGATTTTTGCAATATTTTTTTGCCAGCGTCACCGATTCATTCACGGCGGCGCTTTCTGGGACCTTGTCCAGCTCATAAATCTGGTACAGCCCCAGATGGAGGATGTCCCGCACCACGGGATAGAGGTCTTTCAGCCGCCCCGTCAGGAGCTGCTTCAGGTAAAAATCCAGCTTGTTCCGGTTTTGCAGGACGCCGTAGCACAGCCGCGTGGCCAGCGCCGCGTCCCTTGGGGACAGGCGGTCCCGGGCAATATATTCTTTCAGCGCCCCGTTCGGCCATGCGCCGCTTTTACGGCAGGCGATCAGCGCGTTCAGCGCCGTTTCTCTCGCGCCCATCAGCGCTCCAAGGGATGACCCCGGAAATAATCGGGCGCCGCCATGCGCTTGCCGCCCTCGGCTTGCAGGGAAATGACCTCCACCGCCCCCTCGCCGCAGGCGATGCGCAGTCCGGTCTTCGTCAGGCCCAGAATCTCGCCGGGCTTGCCGCTGCCCTCCACAACCCGTGTGGCGTGGACTTTGAAGGTCTTGCCCTGCAATTCCATGGTCGCAACCGGCCAGGGATGCAGTCCCCGGACATGGTTATGCACCTGCTGCGCCGTCTTCGTCCAGTCGATGGGGCACATGGACTTGTCCAGCATGGGGGCGTAGCTGACCCCCGATTCGTCCTGGGGCGTGGCAGGCACCTTTCCCCTTTCAAACCGGGTCAGGGTCCTGCTCAGCAGTTCCGCCCCCAGCACCGCCAGATGATCCAGCAGCTCCCCCGCCGTTTCGTTTTCGCCGATGGGGGTCTTGGAAACGTCAATGATATCCCCGGCGTCCATCTCCCGGGTCAGGTACATAGCGGTAACGCCGGTCTCCGTCAGGCCGTCCAGCACCGCCCACTGATAGGGGGCGGAACCGCGGTATTTGGGCAGCAGGCTGGCATGGATGTTGATGCAGCCGTATTTCGGCACGTCCAGCACCTTCTGGGGCAGGATGCGCCCGTAGGCCACCACGGCGCAGATGTCCGGCTGCAAGGCGCGGAGCTGCTCCACCGTCTCTTCCTCCCGGAAATTTTCCGGCTGGAATACGGGGATTCCGGCAGCCACCGCCACCTCCTTCACCGGGGACGCCACCAGCTTCATGCCCCGTCCCTTGGGGCGGTCAGGCTGTGTGTAGACGCCCACCACGTCGAAGCCGTCGGCCAGAATTTTTTTCAGGCAGGTCGCCGCGATGTCCGGCGTACCCATAAACACAACACGCAAGGATGATCCCTCCGTTACTTTTCTTGCTCCAGTTCTTCCTCCGTCAGGAACCGCTCCATGACCTCGGTGTAGACGATGCCGTCCAGATGATCCAGCTCATGGCAGAAGCACCGGGCGATCAGTTCCTCGCCCTCAGCCTCGAACCACTCACCGTTCCGGTCCTGCGCGCGAACCTTGGCATAGTTGGGGCGCTTCACCAGACCGTACTTGCCCGGAACGCTGAGGCACCCCTCCGCGCCGCACTGCTCGCCGCTGGTCTCCACCAGCTCCGGATTCACCAGCTCCAGAATTTCCTCGCCGGTATCCACGATCACCACCCGGCGCAGAATGCCCACCTGGGGGGCGGCCAGTCCCACGCCGTTGGCTTCGGCCAGGGTATCGGTCATGTCGTTCAGCAGTTTGTGCAGCCGCCAGTCGAATTTCTCCACCGGACGGCATACCTTGTGCAGCGCCGGGTCTTTGTATGTCAGAATTTTGCGCAGTCCCATGATATTACCTCGTTTCTCTTATGGTAAACGGGTTGCCGGTCAGTCGAATCCGTTCACATCAATGTAGGCGCTGACACCCCGGTTTGCCTTGTCCTTTCCGAACTCTCGGAGAAGATAGGAAAGCAGCTGGCGCATTGTCCGGGTCAAGCGGCAGCGCAGGGTCAGCTGGTAGCGGAAATGGTAGTTGACCTTCGGCACGGCGCAGGGCGCAGGCCCCAGCACCGCGCAGCGTTCCTCCCGGTAGGCTTCCTGACGCAGACACGCGATCAGGCTGTCCCGGAATTTTGCCGCGCCCCGAAGCACCGCCGTTTCCTCCCGTCCCGTCACCACCACGGCGGCGAGATCGCCGAAGGGCGGCGCGTTCTGCACCCGGCGCAGCTGAATTTCCAGATCGTAAAATCCGTCGTAATCCTGCTCCGCCGCGTACCGGATGACCTGATGGTCGGGCACCATCGTCTGAATGATAGCCTTTCCGGGGCTGTCCCCCCGGCCGGCTCTGCCCACCACCTGGGTGAGCATATTGAAGGTGGTCTCCCCCGCCAGATACCCGCCGGTGTACAGGCTCAGATCGGCATCCAGCACGCCCACCAGCGTGACATTGGGAAGATTCAATCCCTTGGCCACCATCTGGGTGCCAAGAAGCACGGGAACGTTCTCCTTTTGGAAGTGTTCCAGAATTTTTTCATGTGTATTCACGGCGCTTACCGTGTCAGCGTCCATCCGGTCGGTCTCCATGTCGGGGAAGAGGAACTCCAGCTCCTCCTGCACCTTCTGGGTACCGGTGCCAATGGTTTTCAGCGGGCCGCCGCACTCCGGGCAGCGCTCCGGCACCGGCTGGGAAAAGCCGCAGTAGTGGCACATCAGCCGGTTGTTGGCGCTGTGATAGGTCAGGCGGACGCTGCACCGGGGACATTCCGGCGCTTTCCGGCAGTCCACACACACCAGCGCCCGGCTGTTTCCCCGGCGGTTGAGCAGCAGAATCGTCTGCTTTCCCGCGTCCCGGTTGTCGGACAGCGCTTCCCGCAGAGGGATGCTCAGGGAAAGGTCGTTTCCCAGCTTCAGCTCCTCCCGCATGTCCACGATGTCCACGGCGGGCAGCTTCCGTCCGCCATAGCGTTCCGCCATAGTGTACAGGCTGTAAGCGCCGGCCTTCGCCCGGTACATGCTCTCCACGGAGGGCGTCGCGGAGCCGAGCAGCACCAGTGCGCCTTCCTTCGCGCCCCGCCAGATGGCGACCTCACGGGCACTGTAGCGGGGGGAATTTTCGGATTTATAGGAATGCTCCTGTTCCTCGTCCAGAATGATCAGGCCGGGGGTACAAGGGGCAAACACCGCCGAGCGGGTCCCTACGACCACTTTCGCGTCGCCGCTTCGGACGCGCTTCCACTGGTCGTACCGTTCCCCCGCCCCAAGGCTGCTGTGCAGCACCGCCACCTGAGCGCCGAAATAGGCCGTCATCAGCCCCAGCAGCTGGGGCGTCAGGGCGATTTCCGGCACCAGAAGCAGGGTGCTTCTGCCCGTTTCCAGACAGGTTTGGATGAGTTTGATATAGACGGAAGTCTTTCCCGAGCCGGTCACACCCCGAAGGAGCGCGACGCCCGGATTTTCCTGCGTCATTTGCTTCGCAAGTCCGTCATAGCAGCGCTGCTGGTCGGGGCTGAGCACCAGCGGCCCGTCCAGCTTTGCCGGCTGAATTTCCCGGCATCGAAGGACCGGCTGCTCGGTCAGCGTCAGATACCCCAGTTTTTCCAGCCGGTTCACCGTTGCCGTGGAAGCGCCGGTAAAATAGCACAGCTCCTTCACGGACACGCTGCCCACGCCGCACATCAGCTCCAGCACATTTTTCTGCATGGCGGCGGATTTGGGGCGGTGGGAGGCGTACTCCATGGCTTCCTCGGCGGAAACCGCCAGAGCGGCGATTTTCTCCGTCTTGTCATTGGCGCGGCGCAGATATTCCGTTTCGGCGGATATCCACTTTTTCCGCGCAAGATAAGCGATCACGCCGGAAAGGGTTTCCTCGTCGGGAATCAGAGCGCGCAGAGCAGATTCCTCCGCCTGACCGCCCAGATTTTCCAGCAGCGCCAGCACCTCCGCCGCGCCGTCCTTACGGATGGCCTTTTCCTTCCATGAGCGGTCGCCGGTGAGAGATATCCGTTCCCGCGCCTGAAACCACAGTCCCGCCGGGAGCATGACCCGGAGGCACTCATAAAAGGTGCAGAAATACCGCTCCCGCAAAAATGCCGCCAGCCGCAGTTGATGTTCCGACAGAATCGGCGCTTCGTCCAGACACCGCTCCACGGCTTTCAGCTTTTCCTCATTGCCCGTCTCCACGGTGAGGACGACGCCCTCGGTGCGCTTGTTGGCGCGGCCGAAGGGCAGCTGCACCCGCTGGCCGGGCTGCAGGGTCATCCCCTCGGGGATTTTGTAGGAATAGGGCTTGTCAATGGCATAGGTCGCGGCGGAAACCGCGATTTTCGCAATCATCCCTCACCCCATCCTTTCCGCTGCTTTTCCGGAGGGTGTTCGCACCCCCCGAAAAAGCATCATTTCATATACTCTTCCTTCACGGTGGCGGAAAGCTCGCCGTCCGCCACTTCCTCAATGGCCATGGTCACGGGCTTTTCCGGCAGATCTTCCTGAAACGCCTCGGCCTCAGCGGCGATCTGACGGGCGCGGTGCGCCACCAGATTCACCAGCAGATAACGGCTGTCCACTTTCTTCAGCAAATCAGCAACAGGGGGGTATAGCATAATTTCGTTCCTCCAATAAAGTAGCAATATATTCAGTCAGCCAGATTGGCAATGATTGTCAGAATTTCTTCGGCGCAGCGCTTCGCGTCGTCGTTAACGACGGTGTAATCGTACCAGCTTCGCTGCTCCATTTCCCATGACGCCCGTTCCAGACGCATTTTGATCTGTTCCTCCGAGGTATCGCCCCGGCTGCGCAGACGGCGCTCCAGCTCCTCCCGGGACGGCGGCATGATGAAGATCAGCACCGCGTCAGGGGCGGACTGCTTCACCTGCTTCGCGCCCATCGGCTCGATGTCCAGAAGCAGCAGTCCCTGCTCCATTTTTTCCTCCGCCTGAGCGCGGGGGGTGCCGTAGTAGTTGCCCGCATGGGCGTCGTATTCCAGAAACGCATTTTCCCGGATCATTTCCTCGAAGCGTTCTCTGGTCACGAAGTAGTAGTGTACCCCGTCCGTCTCCCCGGGCCGGGGCGGGCGGGTGGTGGCGGAGACGGAGAATTTCAGATCGTCCCGGCCGTCCATCACCTGCTTCAGGACGGTGCTTTTCCCCACGCCGGAAGCGCCGGAGATCACAAACATTTTTCCCTTGCTCACGGCTCAATCCTCCTTTATTTCTTCTTCCGGTCTGTCCATCCACCGGGCATACAGCGTCTCGGTGGGGATGCCGGAGAGGATCACGTGGTCGGTATCCATGAGAAGCACGGCCTTTGTCTTGCGCCCGTAGGATGCGTCAATGAGCATTCCCCGGTCTCTCGCCTCCTGAATCACCCGCTTGATGGGTGCGGAGTCCGGCGCTACAATGGCAAGCACCCGCCCCGCGGCGACCATGCTGCCGAAACCGATGTTCACAAGCTTCATAGCTACTCCTTACTCGATGTTCTGGGTCTGCTCCCGGATTTTCTCCAGCTCGGCCTTGATCTCCACCACGACCCGTGCCAGACGCACATCGGTGCACTTGGAGCCGATGGTGTTGGCCTCCCGGTTCATTTCCTGCAGCAGAAAGTCCAGCTTCCGTCCGACGGCGCCGCCGGTGGTGAGCATGTTGTTCATCTGCTCCAAGTGGCTTCTTAAGCGGACAGTCTCTTCGTCCACTGCCACCTTGTCGGCGAAAATAGCGGCTTCCGTCAGGATGCGGCTTTCGTCGATAGCGGTGCTCGCCAGAACCTCTTTGATCTTATTTTCCAGACGGGTGCGGTAGTCCAGCACAGTCTGGGCGCCGCCCGCTTCCACCTGACTGACCAGCGACAGGATCGTCTGTCCCCGGCTGCGCAGATCGTTTTCCAGCGCCTTGCCCTCCGTGGTACGCATGGCGTCGAAGCCTGCCAGCGCCTTATTCACAACGGACAGCATATCGTCCAGCAGCTGCTGCTCGTCCACCTCCGGCTTCTCCACGGTAAACACATCCGGCATCCGGGACAGAAGCGACACGCTGATGTCCTCTTTCACGTCGAAATTTTCCGCCATCTGCTTCATAGCGGCCAGATACCCCGCCACCATGGATTCATTCAGGGTGACCTTTACGTCGGCGGCACCCTCGGAGCGGACGGACAGGAACACGTCCACCTTGCCCCGGGAGATGGTGTTCTTCACGGCCTGCTTCACCGCGTCCTCTCCAAAGGACAGGCTGCGGGGCAGCTTCACGGTGCAGTCCAGATAGCGGTTGTTGACGGAGCGCAGCTCCACCGTAAATTCTCTTCCGTTCACGGTCTCCACGGCGCGGCCGTAGCCGGTCATACTTTTAACCAAACTCATTATCCCCTTTTTTTCATGGCTTTTCTCATATTTTCCTTGCGAAAGCTGTGATCGTATAGTCAATATTGGCCTTTCTCACTACTTTGCGGTCGTACACCAGCACCAATGCGATGCCAAGCGCAAACCCAAGCCCCCCGACCAGCGCGCCGAAGCCGCCCAGCCGGAAGCCCAGATAGTACCCTGAGAAGAACAGCACCAGCGGCACAACATACAGTACCGCCGCCGCTTTCAGCACCGGGGCAGTCTCGGATTCCACCTTTACCAGCTCCCCCCGGCGCGCGCCGATGGGGTTCTTTGCCGTAAACGTCACCGTTTCCTTCGCCGCGCCGCAGCCGGAACATTTGTGGCAGTCGCCGGAACAGGCGCTTTCCCGGATACGGAACACCAGCGCCGTGCCGTCGTCATAGGTTTCCTTCACCCGGACGAGCTGTTCCATACCGTCACCCCTTTACCGTTGCCAATACGGAATACGGCCCCATTACCGCGCCGACTGCCGTGAATTCCTCGCCGAAGGTGATGGATGCCTTGTAGGTGGCGGTTCCCGCCACGGCGTTGGAGAAGTCCACCACGACCTTGATGTCGTCTCCCGTCAGCTGGCTGATCTGTCCGGCCGCGCCCCGCACCCGCACCGTCAGGCTGGCGTTGATGATCTCCACCTCCATGCCCTCCGGCACGTTGATGGCCTCAAAATTGTCTACGGTATATTCTCTGGTACTCAGGCCGGAGAACTGGATGCTCACCGTGGCCTCGTTCACGCCGGTCTGGTTGGTAATGCCGTCGGGCAAGTTTATGGTGTAAAGCATATTCTGGGACTTTTCCACCGACCGCAGGTCGATCTCGGCCAGGGTATAGCTGTCGCCCAGCTCTGCCAGTGCGGCATCGCTGCCCGTGACCCGGATGGAAGCGGGGTTGACCGTTATGGTGGTGTTTTCTTCCGTAGCACCGCCGCCGTAGGTGACCTGCGCCACCAGCTGCAGCTCCTTGATCCTCTGGATCTTCATGTCCAGATGGATTTCTTCCACATCCGTGGTGATCTCCGCCGCGTCCACGGGGTTGCCCTCCGCGTCGCAGAGGGTATAGCGGTAGCTTTCGCTGATGGATTCCACCTGATCCGTCAGGTCTACCTCGATCACCGCCTGCCGGATTTTGTCGGCGACGGAGGCGGGGCCGATAACATTCACTGTGGAATAGTCCAGCTGGACGTTTTCCGTGTCGTACAGATAATCCTCCGACCGGGTGCCGTCATATTGCACCACCACCGGCACATCCTTCACCCGGCGGTATTCCACATCTACATAAAAGTCGCTCTGGGACAGCGTCTCGAAGGCATTCTGCGCCACGTTTCCGGGGTAAGAAATGGTGTAGCGCAGATTGATCTTCTGTCCCGGCTCGGTGATTGCGGACAGGTTGGCCTTGACCGTAATATTGTTCTGGTTGACCTTGATCAGATCGCTTCTGGCACCCGCCAGCTGTAACGACACCGTGGAGGAAGATGTGGAGGTACACATCAGCCCCCGCTCGTTCAGGACGCTCTCGCCCTCCAGCACCACCGGGATGTTGTAGTAAGTCTCCTCGGAATTGGGGCTGACGTAAGTGATGACGTACAGCCAGAGGCCAAAGGCGATGACGATGGACAGCAGAATGGAGCCAAGTCTATTTTTCATTGTCGTCCGTCTCCTTTCTGCGGGGCTGCAGCTTCTGCTTCAGCCGCAGACTCAAGTCCTGCTTCTCGTCCCCGTCGTTGGCAGGGCACAGTTCATTGTGCAGCAGCTTGTCCAGCGTCTGGGGCGCAAGGTGCCGCTTGAGCATTCCGCCCACCGCCACGGAAATGGTGCCGGTCTCCTCGGAGACGATCACCACCACCGCGTCGGAAGCCTCGCTCATGCCCACGCCGGCGCGATGCCGGGTACCCAAGTCCGAGCTGAGACGGTTGCTGTCGGACAGGGGCAGCACACACCCCGCTGCGGCGACCCGGCCGTCCCGGATGATCATTGCGCCGTCGTGGAGGGGGGAATTCTTAAAGAAAATGTTCCGGATCAGCTGCTCGGAAACCTGACCGTCGATCTGGGTGCCGGTTTTGAAGTATTCCTCCAGCCGCTGCTCCCGGGCGAAGACGATCAGCGCGCCCACCTTTTCCCGCCCCATGGCCTCGCAGGCACGCACGGTCTGGGTGATGACCGCGTCCATCTCCTGCTGTACGGGCTTGTTGACGCCGAAGATACTCGTCAGCTTCACGCTGCCCAAATGATCCAGCATCCGCCGCAGCTCCGGCTGGAACAGAATCACCAGCGCCAGCAGTCCGATGGCCAGGAACTGGTTCATGATGAAGCCCACCGTGTACAGATGCAGGAAATCCGTCAGCCACGCGATGATCAGCACCGCGACCACGGCCTTGGCGATCCGGGTGGTGCTGGGTGTCTTGATCAGCGGAAGAATTTTATATATCAGAAACGCGACTACGGCGATATCCAGATAGTCTGACCACTGCATCCGCTGTATCTGATGCAGCAAATTCTGAATGCTCTCCATAAACGTTCTTACCCCTTTTATGTCAACTTTTGTATAGCGCATACTCCGCTATCGTAAATTAGCTACTATCTTGTCTATTATAGCGAATACCGGCGCTGATGGCAATAGCCAATCTGTAAAAAAATTGCGGCTAAACTCTGGGAAGTTTGGATACCACTCGGAGAAACGCGTCGGTTTGGGCGTCGGATGCGTCGTGGCCAAAGCTGACCCGCACCGTCCCCGATTCCAGCGTCCCCGCGCTTTCGTGGGCAAAGGGGGCGCAGTGCAGACCCGCACGGACCGCAATGCCCTGCTTCGCCAGAAACGTCGCCGCTTCCTCACAGTCCATCCCCGGCCGGAAGGACACCGTCGATGCCTGATGCGCCCCGGCGAATACCTCCATCCCCAATTTCTGCAAGCCCTCGGCACACCGTTCCAGCTGCCGGTGCTCCCGGCGGAAAATGTTCTGCACACCTGTACGGCGGACAAACCGCAGTCCCTCCTTCAGTCCCGCGTAACCGGGTACGTTCAGCGTCCCCGCTTCCAGGCGGTCAGGCAGGTAATCCGGCATGGCCTGATTGACGGAGTCGCTGCCCGTCCCCCCGAACAGCAGAGGCTGGGCATCGCCGCCGCAGAGCAGCAGCCCCGTCCCCTGAGGCCCCAGCAGCCCCTTATGCCCCGGCATGGCGATAAAATCCGCCCCCAGCGCCTGAAGATCCACGGGCAGCGCCCCGGCGGACTGGGCGGCATCGATGATGAACGGCACCCGCCATTTCCGGCACATCTCCGCCAGCTGCTCCACGGGCAGAATATAGCCGAACACGTTGGAAACGTGGGTAAATACCGCCGCGTCCGCCCCCTGCTTCAATTCCCGTCCGAAGCGGGAAAGGGTGTCCTCCCAGTCAAACAGCCGCCGCCCCGCCACCCGGATATCCGCCCCCAGCGCATGAAGGGGGCGGGTCACGGCGTTGTGCTCGAACCCGGACACAACCACCCGTCCCCCCGGCTTCACGATGGAGCGGATGGCAATGTTCAGTCCATGGGTGCAGCTGGTGGTCAGCGCGACCTGCTCCGGCCGGCAGTGAAACAGCTCCGCGGCGGCTTCCCGGCAGGCATACACCGTCTCCGACGCTTCCATTGCTGCGGGATACCCGCCCCGCCCCGGATTCGCGCAGGTGTACATTGCCCGCTCCACTGCCCGGTACACCCCCGGCGGCTTGCGGAAGGAGGTGGCGCCGTTGTCCAGATAGATCATACCGTCAGCTCCTCCAGATTTCCGTCCGGGCGCTGGGCATAAATTTTGCGCAAGGGGACGCCGTTCTCCCGCAGAAGCTCCACCACTGGGATGATGTCTTCCGTTTTGATCCGCAGACTGTAGCCGCAGCCCTGCTGCTCCATCCACTTGGGCGTTCGCTGGAGGACGCAGCGGTGGTTGTTCCGGTTCAGCAGCCGCTCGCCCCGCTGGGCGAACGTCACCGAGCGGAACGTGATGATAAAGATTCTCATAACGCAAAACCTCCCGGCACAATCTATGCCCGGGAGGTCGAAACCGTGCGTATTCCGGCGGCGAAAACGGGGCAGCCACGCAAGATTATGGTTTGCTTTCGTTTTCCAGCGTGATGGTCGTAACGTAGTCCGGATTCGGGACGTAAAGGCGGTAACTGTTCCCCGACAGCTCCATATAGTAATAGCTCCAGCCGGATTTGAATTTCAATCCCACCGTGATGGACGGCTGATTCTGAGCGGCGGCGGGCAGGTTGTTCAGCACCAGACATTCCCCTTCCTCCGTGGTGTAGTCCCCCCGATCCGCGGGTTCATCCGCGCCATTCAGAAGGATGTGGTCGCCGACGTAGGGTTTCATCGGGATGGCCACGCAGCACGAGCCCGTTTCCCCAAGGATTTCCCAGAATTTTTCGTATTCCCCGTCGGTGAGAAGCGCGCGCAGTTGGTCGTCCATGTAGATCTGGGAATCCCTGCGCAGGTCGTATTTCTTTGCGCACTCGCTTCTTCCCGCCAGACGCTGGTCATACTCCTCCTGCGTCCAGACGCCCGCTTCCAGATATTGGTCGACAGTGTCATCCGTCAGACCGTACCTCTCGCACCAGAACTGATTGTCGGGTCTTTGCAGGATCTCCTGCTTCAGCGTATCCTCCGGCGTAAACCCTACCACTGTTTCCGCGGGCATGACCCCGGACAGGTCGTAGCCCAGCGCAATGGATTTTCCGTCATAGTAGCTCTGAAACAGCGTGAACTTGGTGTAGTCCGCTTCGGCAAATTCGACGGTTTCCGGCGTCTGGGACTGGGTCGCACTCTGCGCCGCTTCCAGAACCGGCTCATCCCGCGGTGTCGCCTTGGGCTGTGCGGCGGCGAAAATATTGGGTATCCACCCCGCTGCCGCGGCAGTCACGGTGAGCAGGCTGACACAGATGGCCGCGGCCAGAATGTAGAGGATGGTTTTCCTCCCGGAAAAGTGCTTTTGTTTCATATCGGTTGCCTCCTGTGCGGCGTCCACTATGTCCAGGTACCTGTCATCGACGTATTCCAACGCTCTGAAAAGGTTTTTTCCGTTCATACGTTGATTCCCTCCCTTTCCAGCTGCTTACGCAGCTTTTGCCGCAGGCAGCTCAAGCGGTACTTCACGTTCCGTTCCGTCAGGCCGAGCTTGTCCGCGATTTCGCTAATCGCCATGCTGTAGTAATAGCGGCTCAGGAACACGGCGCAGTCCTTCTTGTCCAGCTGGGACAGGAACCGGTTCACACTCCCCGCAGCCAGCTTTGCATCCACGGCGGCCTCCACGTCGGAGCGGGGGTCTGGCAGACAGGCGTCCAACTCCGACAGCAGGGTGATCATATGCACATCTCTGCGTTTGGCTGTGATATAATCCAGCCGGTCAAAGGCCAGATTCCGGGCGATCCGGGACAGGAAATGCTTCAGCACTCTGGGAATTTCCGGCGGAATGGCGTTCCATGCAGCCAGATACGTATCCGCCGCGATTTCCTCCGTATCCTCCCGGCAGCGCAGGATATTGTAGGCGATCCGATTTATGTAGCCGCCGTATTTCTTCGCCGTCTCGCCGATGGCCGCTTCCTGCCGGGACAGGTAAAGCGCGATGATCTGGGTATCTTCCATCAGGACACCTCCTTGTGATGTGTAAGGCCTTACACCGCTATAGTAGGAAAACTGCGGCCTATGGACAGAGTTTTTCTGAGATGCAGAGAAAAAAGGCGTGACCCGAAGGTCACGCCTTTTCAAGTTCATTGTCTAACGGGAAATTACTCGTCGATCTCGGTAACGACGCCGGAACCAACGGTACGGCCGCCTTCACGGATAGCGAAACGCAGGCCCTTCTCGATAGCGATGGGGGTGATCAGCTCAACGCTCATAACAACGTTGTCGCCGGGCATGCACATCTCAACGCCTTCGGGCAGGGAGATGATGCCGGTAACGTCGGTGGTACGGAAGTAGAACTGAGGACGATAGTTGTTGAAGAAGGGAGTATGACGGCCGCCTTCTTCCTTGGACAGGACGTAAACCTGACCCTTGAACTTGGTGTGGGGATGGATGGAGCCGGGCTTGCACAGAACCTGGCCTCTTTCGATGTTCTTCTTGTCGATACCACGCAGCAGAGCGCCGATGTTGTCGCCGGCTTCAGCGTAGTCCAGCAGCTTGTGGAACATCTCGATGTCGGTAACGACGGTAGCCAGCTTGTCCTCGCGCAGGCCGACGATCTCGACGGGCTCGTTCTTCTTGACAACGCCACGCTCCACACGACCGGTAGCAACGGTGCCACGGCCGGAGATGGTGAAGACGTCCTCAACGGGCATCAGGAAGGGCAGGTTGTCGTTACGCTCGGGAGTGGGGATATACTCGTCAACAGCGTCCATCAGCTCCTTGATGCAGGCATACTCGGGAGCGTCGGGATCCTTGGACTCGGAAACGAGAGCGTTCAGAGCGGAACCCTTGATGATGGGGGTGTCGTCGCCGGGGAAGCCATACTCGTTCAGGGTCTCGCGGACTTCCATCTCGACCAGCTCCAGCAGCTCCTCGTCGTCAACCTGATCGCACTTGTTCAGGAACACAACGATATAGCGAACACCGACCTGACGGGCCAGCAGCAGGTGCTCACGGGTCTGAGCCATGGGGCCGTCGGTAGCAGCGATAACCAGAATAGCGCCGTCCATCTGAGCAGCACCGGTGATCATGTTCTTGATATAGTCAGCGTGACCCGGGCAGTCAACGTGAGCGTAGTGACGCTTGTCGGTCTCGTACTCAACGTGAGCGGTGTTGATCGTGATACCACGAGCCTTCTCTTCGGGAGCCTTGTCGATGGAAGCGTAGTCCTCGAACTGAGCCTGACCCTTCATAGCCAGATACTTGGTGATAGCGGCGGTCAGAGTGGTCTTGCCGTGGTCAACATGGCCGATAGTGCCGATGTTAACATGGGGCTTATTTCTTTCAAACTTCTGCTTTGCCATTTGAAATATTCCTCCTGTTATAATTGTTGATTGAATTTAATAAACAACTTTAGTCTGGGTGCTTCCGCACATCGTATACATCATACAACACTTTGCGGGGAAACACAAGAAAAATTTTTGAAAATTTACGTCAATTTCCTTTGGAAATCAGTCCTTGCCCCGGGACTTGACAATTTCCTCGGTCTTGGACTTGGGCAGCTCGGCGTTGTGGCTGGGCTCCATGGAGTAGTTGCCGCGTCCCTGCGTCTTGCTGCGCAGGTCGGTGGCGTAGCCGAACATCTCCGCCAGAGGCACGTTGGCGTCGATCTGGACAGAACCGGTACGGGTGATCTGACCCAGAATGTTGCCGCGGCGGGCGGTGATATCGCCGATAACGGTACCCATATATTCGTCGGGCACATTGACGGAAACCTTCATGATGGGCTCCAGAATGACGGGGTCCGCCTTCTTGCAGGCTTCCTTGAACGCCATGGAACCGGCGATCTTAAAGGCCATTTCGGAGGAGTCGACCTCGTGGTAAGAGCCATCGTACAGGGTGACCTTCACGTCCACAACGGGGTAGCCGGCCAGAACGCCAGCCTCCATCGCGCCCTGAATACCGGCATCGACGGCGGGGATATACTCCTTGGGGATGGCGCCGCCAACAACGGCGTTGATGAACTCGTAACCCTTGCCGGGCTCGTTGGGCTCCACATGGATCTTGACGTGACCGTACTGGCCTTTACCGCCGGACTGACGGGCGTACTTGGTCTCCTGATCCACAGCCTTGCGGATGGTCTCCTTGTAGGAAACCTGAGGAGCGCCCACGTTGGCCTCGACCTTGAACTCCCGCAGCAGACGGTCAACAATGATCTCCAGATGCAGCTCGCCCATGCCGGCGATGATGGTCTGACCGGTTTCCTTGTTGGTGTAGGTGCGGAAGGTGGGGTCTTCTTCAGCCAGCTTACTCAGGGCGATGCCCATCTTTTCCTGACCGGCCTTGGTCTTGGGCTCGATAGCGACCTCGATAACGGGCTCGGGGAAGACCATGGACTCCAGAATGATGGGGTGATCCTCGTCGCAGAGCGTGTCGCCGGTGGTGGTGTTCTTGACGCCGACCACGGCGGCGATGTCGCCGGCGTAGACCTTCTCAATGTCCTCACGGTGGTTGGCGTGCATCTGCAGGATACGACCCATACGCTCGTTAACGCCCTTGGTGCAGTTCAGCACGGTGGTGCCCTTCTCCAGCGTACCGGAGTACACGCGGAAGTAGCACAGCTTGCCCACGTAGGGGTCGGTAGCGATCTTGAAGGCCAGAGCGGAGAAGGGTGCGTCGTCGGAAGCGGGACGGAAATCCTCTTCCTCGGTCTCAGGGTTGATGCCCCGGATGCCCTTCTTGTCCAGGGGGCTGGGCATATAGTCCACGACTGCGTCCAGCAGCTCCTGAACACCCTTGTTCTTGTAGGACGTACCGCAGACGATAGGCACCATCTCGTTGTCGATGGTGGCTTTGCGGATGACGGCCTTGATCTTCTCGACGGGGATTTCCTCGCCTTCCAGGTACATCATGGCCAGGTCGTCGTCCAGCGCGGTGACGGCATCCATCAGCTTCTCGTGGTACTCTTCGCAGATATCCACCATGTCTTCAGGGATATCCTCGACGCGGACGTCCTTGCCCAGCTCATCGTAGAAGACGTTGGCCTTCATGGTGAGCAGATCTACGTTGCCCTTGAAGAAGGTCTCGCTGCCGATGGGCAGCTGGATGGGCACGGCGTTGCACTTCAGGCGCTCGTGAATCATGTCCAGAACGCGGAAGAAGTCGGCGCCCATGATATCCATCTTGTTGACGTAGATCATGCGGGGAACTTTGTACTCGTCAGCCTGACGCCAAACGGTCTCGGTCTGGGGTTCCACACCGCCCTTGGCGCACAGAACGGTCACGGCGCCGTCCAGAACACGCAGGGAACGCTCCACCTCAACGGTGAAGTCCACGTGACCCGGGGTGTCGATGATGTTCAGCCGGCAGCCCTTCCAGAAGCAGGTAGTTGCAGCGGAAGTGATGGTGATGCCGCGCTCCTGCTCCTGTGCCATCCAGTCCATGGTGGCGGAGCCGTCGTGGGTCTCACCGATCTTGTAGTTCTTACCGGTGTAGAACAGGATACGCTCGGTGGTAGTGGTTTTGCCGGCATCGATGTGTGCCATGATGCCGAAGTTTCTTGTATTCTCCAGAGAATACTGTCTAGGCATTGGTTTTCTCCTTTATTACCAGCGGAAATGGGCGAAGGCCTTGTTGGCTTCAGCCATCTTGTGGACGTCCTCACGCTTCTTAACGGAGGCGCCGGTATTGTTGGCAGCATCCATGATCTCGGCAGCCAGACGCTCCTTCATGGTGTTCTCGCTGCGGGCGCGGCTGTAGTTGGTGATCCAGCGCAGCCCCAAGGTCTGACGGCGGTCAGGGCGAACTTCGATAGGCACCTGATAGGTAGCGCCGCCGACACGGCGAGCCTTCAGCTCCACGGCGGGCATAATGTTTTCCATTGCCTGCTGGAACACTTCCAGGCCATTCTTGCCGGTCTTGTTCTCGACAATTTCAAATGCACCATACACGACCTTCTGGGCAACACCCTTCTTGCCGTCCAGCATGATGCTGTTGATGAGCTTGGTAACCAGAACGGAATTGTAATTGGGATCCGGAAGGACCTCTCTCTTGGGAACATTACCTCTTCTGGGCACTTTGCTTCCCTCCTTCATAATATAATGATTTCATCGGTACTCGAAAGTGTGACTTTCGTTGTGCCTGGCCAGAGGTTTCATCTATATAAAACCATCTTGGCAAGGCGAAGCCTTGCGAACGGGCTTGGAAAAGTCAAATTGGATCGGCGGAAAGAAAATTACTTCTTCTTACCGGCCTTGGGGCGCTTCGCGCCGTACTTGGAGCGGGACTGCATCCGGTTCTGCACGCCCTGGGTATCCAGAGTGCCGCGGATGATGTGGTAACGAACGCCGGGCAGATCCTTGACACGGCCGCCGCGGATCAGCACCACGGAGTGCTCCTGCAGGTTATGGCCGACACCGGGAATGTAAGCGGAAACTTCCATACCGTTGGTCAGACGCACACGGGCGATCTTACGCAGAGCGGAGTTCGGCTTCTTGGGGGTGGTGGTACGAACAGCAGTGCACACGCCGCGCTTCTGGGGGGAAGGCAGATTCGTCGCCTTGTTCTCCAGAGTGTTCAGACCTCTCTGCAGAGCAGGAGCGGTGGACTTGTAGGTAGCCTGCTGACGGCCATTTCTTACGAGCTGATTAAAAGTAGGCATCTATTTTCTCCTTTCTTTTGTTCTCGCCATTTTGGCGGGTCTTATATTCTACGGACGGTCGTCCGATAGAACCAGAATCAATCCACGACGGCGGCAGCCGCCGCGCCCACCTCGATGCCGCAGGCACGGCCAAGCTCGGCCATACTTGGCACCCAGACGGTCTGGATCTCCTTCGACCGGCACAGCAGCACGATGGGCTCTATGACGGCAGGATCGGCATTTTCAGCCAGAAAAACATACCTGGCGCGGCCTGCCTCCACAGCTTTTTTCAACTGCTTCGCGCCGACCACCGTCTTAACGCCGGTAAGGTCTGGCACATTGCCGCACTCGGGTATTCTACTTTCCTTTTTTGTATCCATACAAGATGATATTATACGCATTTTTTCAGGATTGTCAACAAATTTTCCAGATTTTTTTCGTTATGTTCTTTCTGAGAGGTATTATTCAAAACACCCATATATATTCACACGCAATCTCCAGCAGCCGCCTGTCCAACTCGTCTGACGTGCATACGAATTCCCATACGAGGTCTTCCTGCTCACGCGATAATGTTGTCGTCATGTCAGAAAATTGCTTCTCTAAAACAAGGTACCTTTGCAGGATACTACTGTAGCTTGAATCCAGCTTGGCAATTTCCCGTAGCTTCGCCAATTTCTTTTCTGCTAAATCTTCCATATTTCCCCTCCTGCGACGCAATAATTAAGTCATTTGTCCATATCATTCTAATATATCGCTATAATATTGTCAATACTGCGTCAGAGGTGAGCCAATATGAAAGATGATTTCCCCCGGTATACGCTGCGCATTTCTCAGACTCTGTTGGACAAGATTGGATATATTGCCGAATACGAGGGTCGAACCAAAAATAAGGAAATTGAACAGCTGATAAAGAAGCGCATTGCGGAATTTGAGGCCGAACATGGTATCATAGACGAAGCCGCCCTCGCATCCAACTGATGCGAGGGTCATTTTTATCATTTTCAATATTGCAAATCCGGCCGCCGCCCTTTTGGGCAGCGGCCGGATTGTTTATTATCAGTTCAGTGCGTTCTCGATCATTTCCTCGGGGATTCTGGCTTCGGGGGTCGCGCCGGGCTGGTAGTCCCGGTAGGCCATCAGGCCGGAACCGGCGGGGATCAGCTTGCCGATCAGCACGTTCTCCTTCAGACCTACCAGATGGTCTACCTTGCCCTTGATGGCGGCATCGGTAAGCACCTTGGTCGTCTCCTGGAAGGAAGCGGCGGACAGGAAGGAGTCGGTGGCCAGAGCCGCTTTGGTGATGCCCAGCAGCATGGCGCTGGCAGTGGCGGGACGCAGCTCGGTCTCGCCGGCGTCAATGCGGCGCTGAATTTCGGCGTTGGCATCCTCGAACTCGAAGTTGTCGATGGCACTGCCGGTGAGCAGCGCGGTGTCGCCGGGATCTTCCACACGCACCTTGCGCATCATCTGACGGATGATGACCTCGATGTGCTTGTCGTTGATCTCAACGCCCTGCTGACGGTACACCGCCTGGACGGACTGCACCAGATAATCCTGCACAGCCTCCACGCCGGAGATACGCAGAACATCCTGGGGATACAGCGCGCCGTCGGTGATGGGCTGACCCTTTTCCACGACCTTGCCGTGGGCGACCTTCAGTCCCACGGAGTAAGGCACCTGATACACCTTCACCTCACCGTCGTCGGCGGTCACGGTGATGTTACGCAGGGCGGTGCGGTGGGTCTCGTCCACGCTCACTACGCCGGTAATCTCGGAGATCTGCGCCATCTTCTTGGGACGGCGGGCCTCAAACAGTTCTTCGACTCGAGGCAGACCCTGAGTGATATCGTCACCCGCGACGCCGCCGGAGTGGAAGGTACGCATGGTCAGCTGGGTACCGGGTTCGCCGATGGACTGAGCGGCAATGATGCCGACGGCCTCACCCAGATCGACCTCCTTGGAGGTGGCAAGGTTCATGCCGTAGCACTTGGCGCACACGCCCACACGGGCGCGGCAGCCCAGAATGGTGCGGATATAGATCTTGTTGATGCCGTGCTGCTCGAACTTCTCCGCGTCCTCGGGCATCATCATGACGTCCTTGGAGTGCAGCAGCTCGCCGGTCTGGGGATCGACCACATCGTGGACGGGATAACGGCCGCGGATGCGGTTGCCGAAGGTGTCGATCACGTCGCCGTTCTTGTCGTACACCGCGCCGACCCAGATGCCGTTGGTGGTGCCGCAGTTGTGCTCCCGGATGATGACGTCCTGAGAAACGTCCACCATTCGACGGGTCAGGTAACCGGAGTCAGCGGTACGCAGAGCGGTATCGGTCATGCCCTTACGGGCGCCTCTGGAGGAGATGAAGTATTCCAGAACGGACAGGCCTTCACGGAAGTTCGCCTTAACGGGAATTTCGATGGTACGGCCTGCGGTATCGGCCATCAGGCCGCGCATACCGGCCAGCTGACGGATCTGTGCCATGGAACCACGGGCGCCGGAGTCGGCCATCATGTAGATGGGGTTGAACTCGTCCATGCTGCCCTGCAGGGCGTTGGTGACGTCCGCGGTGGTCTTTTCCCACTGCTGAACCACCAGACGGTAGCGCTCGTCGTTGGTGATATAGCCCTGACGGTAGAAGTGCTCGATCTCCACGACCTTCTTCTCCGCGGAATGCACCATCTCGTACTTGACGCTGGGAACCACCATGTCCGCAATGGACACGGAGATAGCGCCCTTGGTGGAATACTTGTAGCCCAGAGCCTTGATGCGGTCCAGCATCTCGGTGGCGATGGTGAAGCCGTGGCGGCGGATGCACTTGTCGATGATCTTGCCCAGCTGCTTCTTGCCGACAAGGAAGCTGACCTCCAGATCGAACTCATGGCCGGGGACGGTGCGGTCAACGAAGCCCAGATCCTGCGGGATCGGCTCGTTGTAGATCAGGCGGCCGACGGTGGCGTCGATGATGCGGTAGCGCATCTCGCCGTCGATCTTCTTGCCGTAGCGCACCCGGATGGGGGCGTGCAGACCCACGGTGCCGGCAGCGTAGGCGGCAATGGCCTCGTTGACGGAGGAATAATTGTGGATGGGGCGGAACTTGGCAACGGCCTTGCCCGCGGCCTTGGCGGCCTTGTTGGCGGCGACGAACTCGTCCGCGTCCACGATCTCGTTGACGGGGAAGTCGGTATCGCCGGGGTCGGTGACGAACACGGTCTCCGCGCCCTTCTCGGCCTTGCCCAGGCGGGTGTAGGTCAGATAGTACGCGCCCAGAATCATATCCTGCGTCGGCACGGTGACGGGCTTGCCGTCCTGAGGACGCAGCAGGTTGTTGGCGGAGAGCATCAGCATTCTGGCCTCAGCCTGCGCCTCGGGAGACAGGGGTACGTGAATAGCCATCTGGTCGCCGTCGAAGTCGGCGTTGAAGGCGGTGCAGCACAGAGGATGCAGCTTCAATGCGCGGCCTTCCACCAGAATCGGCTCGAAAGCCTGAATGCCCAGACGGTGCAGGGTAGGCGCACGGTTCAGCATGACCGGGCGGTCCTTGATGATCTCGTCCAGAGCGTCCCAGACCTCGGTCTTGCCCTTGTCGATCATCTTCTTGGCGGACTTGATGTTGTTGGCAAGGCCGTCGGAGACCAGCTTCTTCATGACGAAGGGACGGAACAGCTCGATGGCCATTTCCTTGGGCACGCCGCACTGATACAGCTTCAGCTCAGGGCCGACAACGATAACGCTGCGTCCGGAATAGTCAACACGCTTGCCCAGCAGGTTCTGACGGAAGCGGCCCTGCTTGCCCTTGAGCATGTCGGACAGGGACTTCAGCGCCCGGTTGTTGGCGCCGGTGACGGCGCGGCCGCGGCGACCGTTGTCGATCAGGGCGTCCACGGCCTCCTGGAGCATCCGCTTCTCGTTGCGGATGATGATGTCGGGGGCGTGGAGCTGCACCAGCCGCTTCAGACGGTTGTTCCGGTTGATAACACGGCGGTACAGATCGTTCAGATCAGAGGTGGCGAACCGGCCGCCGTCCAGCTGGATCATGGGACGGATGTCGGGGGGAATGACGGGCAGCACATCCATGATCATCCAGCTGGGCTTGTTGCCGGATTCCCGGAAGGCTTCCACAACCTCCAGCCGCTTGACGATCCGCAGCTTCTTCTGGGAGGAAGCGGTTTTCAGCTCCTCACGAAGCTGATGGCTCAGCTGATCCAGATCGATCTGCTCCAGCAGCGCCTTGACGGCTTCCGCGCCCATACCGGCCTTGAAGTCGTCCTCGTACTTTTCCCGCATGTCCCGGTATTCCTTCTCGGTGAGCACCTGATTCAGCGCCAGAGGTGCATCGCCGGGGTCGGTGACGATATAGGCGGCGAAGTACAGGACTTTCTCCAGCACCTTAGGGGAGATGTCAAGAATCAGGCCCATCCGGGAGGGAATGCCCTTGAAATACCAGATGTGGCTGCAGGGGGCTGCCAGCTCAATGTGGCCCATGCGCTCCCGGCGCACCTTGGCCTTGGTGACTTCCACGCCGCAGCGGTCGCAGATCTTGCCCTTGTACTTGATTTTCTTATATTTACCGCAGTGGCACTCCCAGTCCTTGGTCGGTCCGAAGATCCGCTCGCAGTACAGGCCGTCCCGCTCGGGCTTCAGGGTACGATAGTTGATGGTCTCAGGCTTCTTCACTTCGCCATAGGACCACTGCCGGATCATCTCCGGCGAAGCAATGCCGATTTTAATGGCATCAAAGGTGGCATCTGCCATGTTTCAGCCTCCTTAATCTTCGTAGCTATCGGTGTCGGACTCCTCCGCATCACCGAACACATCCAAAATACTCTCCGGGCTGTCCTCGTCGATCACGAATCCCGCGTCCAGCACCTCGTCGGTGGAGCCGACCACCACCTCATTGTCGGTGTCGGAGCTGTAGACCACATCATCGTCGTCATCGTCGTCCTTCAGCTCGATCTCGTTGCCGTTCTCGTCCAGCACGCGGATGTCCAGACACAGCGCCTGCAGCTCCTTGACCAGAACCTTAAAGGATTCCGGCACGCCGGGCTTGGGAATGTTCGCGCCCTTGACGATGGCCTCGTAGGTCTTGACACGACCGGTGACGTCGTCGGACTTGACGGTCAGGATCTCCTGCAGGGTATAGGCGGCGCCGTAAGCTTCCAGCGCCCAGACTTCCATTTCGCCGAAACGCTGGCCGCCGAACTGCGCCTTGCCGCCCAGAGGCTGCTGGGTGACCAGTGCGTAGGGGCCGGTGGAACGGGCGTGGATCTTATCGTCAACCAGATGATGGAGCTTGAGGTAGTAGGGATAGCCGACGGTGACCAGATTGTCGAAGGGTTCGCCGGTACGGCCGTCGTACAGAACGGTCTTGCCGTCCTCCCGCAGACCCGCCAGCTTCAGGGTGTCCCGGATGTCCTTCTCGTTGGCGCCGTCGAACACGGGGGTGGCGACCTTCCAGCCCAGCGCTTTGGCGGCGTAGCCGAGGTGAACTTCCAGAACCTGTCCGATGTTCATACGGGAAGGCACGCCCAGAGGATTCAGCACGATGTCCAGCGGGGTGCCGTCGGGCAGGAAGGGCATATCTTCTTCCGGCAGGACGCGGGAAACGACGCCCTTGTTGCCGTGACGGCCGGCCATCTTATCGCCCACGGAGATCTTTCTCTTCTGGGCGATATACACCCGGACGGACTTGGTGACGCCGGGGGCAAGCTCGTCGGAATTTTCCTTGGTGAAGACCTTGACGTCCACCACGATACCGCTTTCGCCGTGGGGAACCTTCAAGGAGGTATCCCGGACTTCTCTTGCCTTCTCGCCGAAGATGGCTCTCAGCAGCCGCTCCTCGGGGGTCAGCTCGGTCTCGCCCTTGGGGGTGACCTTACCAACCAGATAATCACCGGCGTGAACCTCCGCGCCCACGCGGATGATGCCGTTTTCGTCCAGATCCTTCAGGGTATCCTCGCCCACGTTGGGGATGTCCCGGGTGATCTCCTCGGGGCCAAGCTTGGTGTCACGGGCTTCGGTCTCATGCTCCTCGATGTGAATGGAGGTGAAGACGTCCTCCCGCACCAGACGTTCGTTCAGCAGAATGGCGTCCTCGTAATTGTAGCCTTCCCACGTGACGAAGCCGATGAGCACGTTCTTGCCCAGAGCCACCTCGCCGCCGGAGCAGCTGGGGCCGTCGGCAATGATCTGCTGGGTGTCCACCCGCTCGCCAACCACCACGATGGGGCGCTGGTTGATGCAGGTGCCGGCGTTGCTGCGGGCAAACTTGGTCAGATGGTAGGTCTGTACGTCGCCGTCGTCGTACTTGACGGTGATGTCGGTGGCGGAAACCGCGGTAACAGTGCCGGGCTTCTCCGCCTTGATGCAGACCTCGGAGTCCACGGCGGCCTTATGCTCGATGCCGGTGGCAACGATGGGCGGCTCGGTGGTCAACAGAGGCACTGCCTGACGCTGCATGTTTGCGCCCATCAGGGCACGGTTGGCGTCGTCGTTCTGCAGGAAGGGAATAAAGGAGGTGGCGATGGAGATCATCATTCTGGGGGACACGTCGATATAATCGATGACGCCCCGGTCCACTTCGATGATCTCGTTGCGGTGACGGCAGGTGATACGGGCGTTCTTCAGGCAGCCGTTTTCGTCCAGAGGCTCGCTCGCCTGGCCGATGTAGAAGTCGTCCTCCACGTCGGCGGTCATATACTCCACGTCCTTGGTGACGAAGCCGGTGGTCTTGTCCACCTTGCGGTAGGGCGCTTCCACGAAGCCGTACTCGTTGATCCGGGCAAAGGTCGCCAGGTAGTTGATCAGGCCGATGTTGGGACCTTCAGGGGTCTCGATGGGGCACATACGGCCGTAATGGGTGTAGTGAATATCACGCACGTCGAAGGACGCCCGGTCACGGCTCAGACCGCCGGGGCCCAGAGCGGACAGACGGCGCTTGTGGGTCAGCTCGGCCAGAGGGTTATTCTGATCCATGAACTGAGACAACGGGGAGGAACCGAAGAACTC
>ERZ772875.990-NODE-990-length-28895-cov-5.773232_pt1 | contig 28895 bp, 24 predicted proteins | sample MGYA00580585_ERZ772875 | MGnify/ENA primary metagenome ERZ772875 (study PRJEB29015, sample SAMEA2737736) | human gut metagenome | biome: human gut; feature: human-associated habitat; material: faeces | place: China | collected 2012 ... | reverse complement strand
AACTGTAATTCAATTATTTCAAAGAACTATTTGCGATTTTTAGTGGACAGTAATGATAAGTTATAAAAATGAATACGGAAATTTATAAAAGGTCAACAGAGTTGCTTGATAAATACACAACTTTTATTCAATCAATAAATCAAGAAAATCTACAAAAAAATATAACTGTACAAAATCTATTTTCTCTTAAGTCTGTTCTTTCCAATATCAATAATGTATTGACATTATTAGCAACATTAGCTATTGCCAGAAAGATTATTGAAATATTTAATATTGGCAATAAACAAAAAGAAGATATATTTTTTAATATCGAAAACAAAAAAGCAAATTCCAATGGATTTGATATTCAAATAGATGCACCACGAAAAATTCTTGTTGAGGTCAAATGTAACGCATTAATTCATGAACAAAAACTTGGACAAGCACAAATTAATAGCATACTCGAAGACGCTCGAAAACTCAGAAAAGAATCTTTAAGGCATAGAAAAATAAAAATAGAAACAAGTGAATACCTGAAAATCATAGGTATAGTAAATTCAAGCACTAAATTCTATGAAAAAGTTGTTACTCAGATAATTAAAGAAGTAAAATGTAAGGAAAATACCAATCCAGAGCGTCAAGAACGCCTTAAAGTCAAAAAACATATTTGTCCTCTTACTTCTATTTCCGATTTAATAAACATTCAAGACTTAGATAAAATCTATTTAGTTGGTATTTCTGTAGATGACATGGAAAAAGAACTACAAAAGATTAAAACTGTTCAGAAGTAAAATCTTCTTACTAACACTCCCTATAACAGCCATAATATTCTGAACACTATTACCTAATAAAAATACGATAAAGTCCCCTTTTAGAATCATAAAAAAAGCAGGAAGAACCCACACTCATGGATTTTCTCCCTGCTTTTCTTTATGTAAATGCTATATTCTTTTAAGAGTTCATACTCATCAGGAACTCTTCGTTGTCTTTTGTCTTTTCCAAACGGTCTTTCACGAAATCCATTGCCTCGATAGGATTCATGTCCGACAAGTATTTGCGAAGAATCCACATACGGTCGAGTGTAGTCTTGTCAAGCAGCAAGTCGTCGCGACGAGTACTTGAAGCCACGATGTTGACAGCTGGGAAGATACGCTTGTTGCTCAGGTTGCGATCCAGCTGCAACTCCATGTTACCTGTTCCCTTGAATTCCTCGAAAATAACTTCGTCCATCTTAGAACCCGTATCAATCAATGCAGTAGCCACGATTGTCAGTGAGCCTCCACCTTCAATGTTACGTGCCGCACCGAAGAAACGTTTGGGTTTGTGCAAGGCATTGGCATCCACACCACCAGAAAGTACCTTACCTGATGCCGGAGAAACCGTATTGTAGGCACGAGCCAGACGAGTGATAGAGTCCAGGAAGATTACGACATCGTGTCCGCATTCTACCATGCGCTTTGCTTTTTCCAGTACGATGCCAGCTATCTTCACATGACGCTCTGCCGGTTCGTCGAAAGTAGAAGCGATTACCTCTGCTTTCACACTGCGAGCCATGTCGGTTACTTCTTCCGGACGTTCATCGATGAGCAGCATAATCATATACACTTCCGGATGATTGGCTGCAATGGCATTGGCAATATCCTTCATCAAGATAGTCTTACCAGTCTTAGGCTGCGCCACAATCAGTGCACGCTGTCCTTTTCCGATAGGAGCAAACAAATCAACTACACGAGCCGACAAGTTGTCATTATATCCTTTGCACAATTTGAATTTTTCATCAGGGAAAAGCGGAGTAAGGTGATCGAACGGAATACGGTCGCGCACCAAAGCTGGGTCGAGTCCGTTAATTTTAGAAACCTTTACCAGCGGGAAATATTTTTCACCTTCTTTAGGCGGACGGATAGTACCTTCTACCACGTCACCGGTTTTCAAGCCGAGCAGCTTAATCTGCGACTGTGACACATAAATGTCATCGGGTGAAGAAAGATAGTTGTAATCTGAAGAGCGGAGGAAGCCATATCCGTCGGGCATGATTTCCAGTACGCCGGTACCTTGAAGAATATCATCAAAATCGTAGACTTTTTCTACTGGTTTGGGAGCTGGTGCCGGAATATTATTAGCAGGAGTTTCGGTAGAAGGAGAAGAGGGTTGCTCTGGCGCGTTCTGGTTGGCAGCAGGCTGCGGGTTGTTGTCCTTTCCCTGATTATTGTTGTTATTATTATTGTTATTAGGACGGTTATTGCGATTATTCTGACGAGCCTGACGCTGCTGATTTTTCTGTTTCGGTTCTTTAGCCGGCATTACAGGCGCCTCCATTTTGGTAGCCTCAAATTTACCCAGCAATTCAGAAGGTATTTCAAATTTCTCTGACGGAAGATCTTCGATAGGAATGAAATCGTTATTATTCAAGTCGAGCGGTGGAAGTTCCATGTCGTCATCATCGATGGGAAGCGGAGCCGGTTTGGCAGCAACCTCAGCGGGTTTATTTTCAGCGGCTTCCTGCGCTTCTTTTGCCAGAGTAGATTTATTTTTCGAACCCGGCTTACGTCCACGCTTGGCTTTGGGTTTTTCTTCAGTGGCAGGAGCTGCAACAACTTCCGTCTGAGCTGTTTTCTCTGCAACCGGTGCAACAGTTTCAGTTTGCTCCGGCAATGCAGGAATTTCCTTGAACAAAGGAGTCGGTGCAGGAAGGGCAGGAGTATTGGCCTCCAGCTTCTGTGCTTTGTCTTTGGTAGCCGTGTATACTTTGTCCCCTTCTTTCTTTATACTGATACGCGAGCGTTTACGTGGCTGTCCTTCTTTGCGTTCTTCGTTGTTTTGCTGTGCGGCCACTTTTTTTGTCGCACCGACAATTGCCTGTTCATCCAGAATACGATACACCAGCTCTTCTTTTTTCAGTGAATCGACCTTTTTCAGACCCAACTCTTTGGCAATCTGCTGCAATTCAGACAAATTTTTGTCGTTTAATTGAATGATATTGTACATAAATAGGTTAAATGAATTATTAATATTGGGTGTGTGAAGCATGACAAACCGTTCAGAGGTCTCTTTCCTCTTTCACACATTTGAATTATCAATGATTTTTGATTGTTTTTTATTGAATTCGGATTGGATACGAAGACGTTTCCAACTACCTTTTTGCATTATTGCGAGTACAAAAGTAAGTGTTTTTTGTTATAAACACGAATAAATGCGGATTTTTTTTACAGTTTCTGTCCACGGATTAAAAGAATTGTGCTAATTTAGCGTTGAAAATACAATTTAATTGACACATTAACGCTTATGAAAAAAGTAATTTTTACAGAAAAGGCTCCTGCTGCCATCGGTCCTTACAGCCAGGCAGTAGAAGTAAACGGCATGGTATTCTTGTCGGGCCAGATTCCGGTAAATCCGGCTACAGGCGAAGTGGTAGAAGGTGGAATCACTGAACAGACTACTCAGGTATTCGAAAATATCAAGAATGTACTTGCAGAAGCCGGACTGACAACTGCCAATGTGGTAAAAACCACTGTGTTCCTGGCAGATATGGCGCTGTTCGGTGAAATGAATGCCGTATATGCCAAGTATTTCGAAGGCGATTATCCTGCTCGTTCTGCGGTAGCTGTCAAAGCTTTGCCGAAAGGAGTGCTGGTAGAAATTGAAAGTATTGCGGTAAGATAACCGTAAAGGAAGCAGACCGTAAAGGAAATGTCTTTATGGTCTGCTTCCAATTTGTTTAACAGGAAATTTTGTGACAATGCAACTGAACATGCGTACAATTTGGGGAGAGAATAAATGGAAGCTGGCCACTTTTATACTGGCCATTCTGACAGTAACGGCTTCGGTTTTATATATTTACAGTTACGAGCCTTTCTCGTCCGGACTGGAAATGACCGACGAACTAGGAGGAAATATCTTTCCGGTCACCATCCTGTCTACAGCTACGACCGATGCACAGCTGATTGTGCCGGCCGACAGTACTTATCTGGGAAACCCCAAATCGTGTATCGGCATTAAAATACGCAGTCCGCATGCCAACAGCAAACTTCACATAGAATTAGCAGAAACTCCTTTCTTTGCTCATTCAGTTTCTGAATTCATTCTGCCGGAATCAGGAAAGGAATACCTGGTTTTCCCGGATGTGATATGGAATTATCAGGCCCTGCTGGAAAATACTCAGGCCATGCCTGTTACCGTGTCCATACAAGCAAAGGTGAATAACAACCGGACATATTCGGCTGTGCACACGTATTCCGTACGCAGCATCAACGAATGCCTGTTAGGCTACATCGACAGCAAAATGAAATTTCACGACACAGGCGATTTCTTTGCGGCCTACGTCAACGAAGACAATCCCAACATCAGCCAGGTGCTGCGCGAGGCACTGGATTCACGCATTGTCAACCGTTTCTGGGGATACCAGAGCAAGGACCCTAAAGTAGTAGACAAGCAGGTGTATGCCTTGTGGTATGTCTTGCAGAAAAGAGGGTTCAAATACAGCTCCATCAGCAACAGCAGCCTGTCGTCCAACGTGGTCTTTACTCAGCGCGTACGTACCTTCGACGATGCCCTGCAGTCGGCACAGATTAACTGTGTGGACGGAAGCGTACTGTTTGCTTCGTTGCTGAAAGCCATCAACATCAATCCGATTCTGGTACGTGTGCCGGGCCACATGTTCGTGGGTTATTACACCGACCGTTTGCACCAGGAGATTCATTTCCTGGAAACATCCATGATTGGCGACGTAAACCTGGATGACTTCTTCCCGGAAGAGAAACTCGACTCCACAATGGCGGGAAAATCACAGGAAAGCGTGTCAAAATTCATGTTCGAGAAATCCAAGGAATATGCCACCCGCATTTATAATGAGCACAAAGACCTGATTCATTCGGGCAAAGTGAACTACATGTTCCTGGAGATAGACAAGGCCACCCGCGCGTATGTGCAGCCCATTGCGGCCAAATAAGACCTCAATTTCATGAAACTGATTTATCTTTATCATAGCGGCTTCGCCCTGCTGGGGGAAGGTTACACGCTTATTTTCGACTATTTCGAAGACTCCGTGTCGGCCGACAAAGGCATCGTGCACGAACAGCTTCTTTCACGTGAAGGACGGTTGTATGTGTTTTCCAGTCATGCGCATGCTGACCACTTTAACCGGCAGATACTCTCCTGGAAAGCGCTTCGGCCTGACATCGTCTATCTGCTTTCAACCGACATTCCTCTTTCTGCCCGAGACAAAGAAAACGGAATTTTCCACACATTGGCGAAAGGAGACACCTATCGTGACGAATACCTCACCGTGCGGGCTTTCGGCTCGACGGACATAGGCATCTCTTTTTTAGTCCAAACTCCGGAAGGAGCTACCGTATTCCATGCCGGCGACCTGAACAACTGGCACTGGATGGACGAAAGTCCGGAGGAAGAATGGAAACGTGACGAAGCTTTTTTCCTTCGCGAACTGGAAGATATTGCCATCTGCAAGGAGAAAATGGATGTCGTGCTGTTTCCGGTCGACCCTCGTTTAGGGAAGGAATACATGCGAGGACCTTTACAATTTGTGAAACGGATAAAAACGACTATATTTGTACCGATGCACTTTGACGAAGCTTTTGAGAAGGCTTCGGCTTTTGCACCTTTGGCCGCATCGGAAGGAACTCAAGTTCTTACTCCTGTCCGTCGCGGCGAGACATTGAACTTAGACCACTATATCAACTTAAAATAAAAAAACAATGGAAATAAAAGGAAGATTTGACCACTTCAATATCAACGTAACTAATCTCGAAAAAAGTATCCAATTCTACGAAAAGGCGCTCGGACTGCATGAGTCTCACCGCAAGGAAGCGGCCGACGGCTCTTTCATCCTGGTGTACCTTACCGACGGATGCACGGGTTTCTCACTGGAACTGACCTGGCTGCGCGACCATACGGAAGCCTACGAACTGGGAGAAAACGAAAGCCATCTTTGTCTCCGCGTGGCAGGCGACTACGATGAAGTACGCAAGTTCCACAAGGAAATGGGCTGTGTATGCTTCGAGAATGAACAGATGGGACTGTATTTCATCAATGACCCGGATGATTATTGGATTGAGATTCTTCCGCTGAAATAAACCTTTATCTCTAATACTAAAAACAAAAAACGTTATGAAAAAGTACATTTCTCCGGGGGCCTGGTTTTCACTGGAATATCCCGACAACTGGTGCGAGTTTGAAGATTCGGAAGACTGCTTTCTGTTTTACAACCCTGACAAATGGACCGGAAACTTCCGTATTTCTGCCTACCGGGGCAATTCGTCAGCCTATGCCAACGAATGTCTGGAAGACGAGCTGCATCAGGTACGCGGGGCCAAGAAGGTGAAAGTCGGTTCATGGGACTGTGCCTATTCTTCCGAAAGTTTTCAGGAGAATGGCGTGTGGTACACCACTCACATCTGGGTAACCGGTCGGGGAGAAATCTCCGTAGAGTGCTCGTTCACCGTAGCTAAGGGCGAGAGTCCCAAGGCTGGCGAGGCTATTGTAGCTTCCCTGAAGGTGCGCAATGCATCCGACAAGCCGGTGAAGGAAGTGATTCCGGTCCGTATCCTGGAAATCAACCAGATAAACGAAAACTATGACTGGGCTGTTTCTACAGTGAAAAAACAACTGACCAAGGACTTTACCGGTACAGAAGCCGACTTGGAAAACTTGCAGAAAGTAATCGATAGCGGACGTTTCAACCCCAAACAGCGTCAGGCGTGGGAAAGCTTCGGCACGGCATTCGGCGTGATTCTGGTCAACGAGATGGACGGCATGGAATGGGTAACGGTCATCGACGGACAGAAAGAATCTCCGGCACTGCGTTTCCGCGATTCAAAAGTAATGGTCAACCCGATTTCCCTGATATGGGACAAGGCGAAAAGCGGACAGCCGTGCGACCTGAAAGCGGAATTCGAACGGATAAAGAACGAAGTGGAAGCGGCGATGGACTAATCCTGTCCGCATCCTATTTTTAGAAGCTACGAATTAGATTATGACTCCATATTTACAAGTAGAAAACCTGACCAAGTCGTTCGGCGACTTGGTCCTTTTTAACGGCATATCTTTCGGTATTGCAGAAGGACAGCGCATCGGACTGATAGCCAAGAACGGTTCTGGAAAAACCACCTTGCTGAATATCCTGGCCGGTAAGGAAGGCTACGATGAAGGAAAAATCACCTTCCGCCGCGATTTACGCGTGGGCTATCTGGAACAGAGCCCGAAATATCCCGAAGAACTGACGGTGCTCGAAGCCTGCTTTTATCACGGCAACTCTACCGTAGAGCTGATTAAGGAATATGAACGGTGCATGGAAACACCCGGCAACCCCGGCATGGACGAACTGTTGGTGCGAATGGAACACGAAAAGGCGTGGGATTATGAACGGCGTGCCAAGCAGATTCTTTCGCAACTGAAAATCCGCGATTTCTCCCAGAAAATCGGACATCTGTCCGGCGGGCAGTTGAAGCGCGTGGCACTGGCCAACATCCTGATTACCGAACCGGATTTGCTGATTTTGGACGAGCCGACCAACCACCTCGATCTGGACATGACGGAATGGCTGGAAGAGTACCTGAACCGTGGCAGCCTGAGCTTGCTCATGGTGACGCACGACCGCTACTTCCTGGACCGTGTGTGCTCGGAAATCATTGAAATAGACAACCGTCAGTTGTATTCCTACAAAGGAAACTACAGCTACTACTTGGAGAAACGTCAAGAACGCATCGAAGCGACCAATGCGGAGATTGCCCGTGCCAACAACCTGTATCGCACGGAACTGGAATGGATGCGCCGTATGCCGCAGGCACGCGGGCACAAGGCCCGTTATCGCGAAGAAGCCTTCTATGAACTGGAGAAGGTGGCCAAGCAACGCACGTACGATGCGAACGTGAAACTGGATGTCAAGGCTTCGTACATCGGTTCCAAGATTTTCGAGGCCGACCACCTGTGCAAACGCTTCGGCGACCTGAAGATTCTGGATGATTTCTCCTACATCTTTGCCCGCTACGAGAAGATGGGTATCGTGGGCAACAACGGTACGGGTAAATCTACTTTCATCAAGATTCTGATGGGACTGGAAAAACCCGACAGCGGTACGCTGGACATAGGTGAGACAGTGCGTTTCGGCTACTACTCGCAAGAGGGACTTCAGTTTAACGAACAGATGAAGGTGATTGACGTGATTACGGACATCGCCGAGGTCATTGAGCTGGGTAACGGCAAACGACTGACAGCTTCACAATTCCTGCAGCATTTCCTCTTTACGCCCGAAACGCAGCACAGCTATGTGTACAAGTTGAGCGGGGGAGAACGACGCCGGTTGTACCTCTGTACGGTACTGATGCGGAACCCGAACTTCCTGGTGCTGGACGAGCCGACCAATGACCTGGATATCGTGACCCTGCAAGTGCTGGAAGAATACCTGCAGAACTTCAAGGGATGTGTCATTGTGGTGAGCCACGACCGCTATTTCATGGACAAGGTGGTAGACCATCTGCTGGTATTCAAAGGACAGGGTGACATCCGCGATTTCCCCGGCAACTATTCTGACTACCGCGACTGGAAACTGGCCAAGGCTGAACATGAAAAGGAAGCAGCCAAGCCCAAAGAAGAAAAGACACAGCGTGTCCGCCTGAACGACAAGCGCCGCATGACGTTCAAGGAACGGAAAGAATTCGAACAGCTGGAAAAAGAGATTGCCGCACTGGAGGAAGAAAAGAAACAGATAGAAGAAGCCTTGTGCAGCGGTACACTCAGCGTGGACGAACTGACTGAGAAATCCAAGCGCCTGCCTCTGCTCAACGATGAGCTGGAGGAGAAGACCATGCGTTGGCTGGAACTGAGTGAAATTGAGGGATAAAAAAGACGCCTTTGCATTTGAAAGAAAACGCAAAGGCGTTTATACCTAAACACAAGTGCGTTTCAATCAAAACGCTTTGACGTTTAAAATAAAACGCAAGTACGTTTGCTTACGAACGTACTTGCGTTTTTCTATGGGTTTTAAAAAGAAAAATAAACAATTGTTTATCAAAGAGTTACACCATTCTTAAAAATCGCGATTTCACGGTAGTTTTTCTTTTCGTTATTCACGGGTTCTCCGCTGGCCACCTGAATCACATAATCGATGAAACGACGGCAAGTGGTTTCCATCGGCTCATTTTCTACGATGACACCGGCATTGAAGTCAATCCAGCCGGGCTTGTGTGCCGCCAGGTTGGAGTTGGTAGAAATCTTCATGGTAGGCACGAAAGTACCGAATGGCGTACCGCGTCCTGTAGTGAACAGCACGATGTGACAGCCGGAAGAGGCGAGGGCCGTAGCAGCTACCAAGTCATTGCCCGGAGCCGAAAGCAGGTTCAATCCCTTCGTCTGCAAGCGTTCTCCGTAGGCCATCACACCCGATACGTAACTCTTTCCGCATTTCTGTGTGCACCCCAGTGCTTTTTCTTCTAGGGTAGAGATACCTCCAGCCTTATTGCCCGGCGAAGGATTCTCGCCCACAGGTTCTCCGTGCGAAAGGAAATATTCTTTGAAATCATTAATCAGACTCACCGTCTGGTTGAACAGTTCCGTGGTACGGCAACGGTTCATCAGGATGGTTTCTGCCCCGAACATTTCGGGCACCTCCGTCAGCACCGAAGTACCTCCCTGTGCAATCAGGTAATCGGAGAACATGCCCAGCAGCGGATTGGCCGTAATGCCCGAGAAGCCGTCGGAACCACCGCATTTCAGTCCCACGCGCAACTCAGAGAGGGGCACATCCGTACGCTCATCCTGACAGCATTTGGCATACAGTTCACGCAAGATGCGCATACCTTCTTCATATTCATCGTCCACCTTCTGCGCCACCATGAAGCGGATACAGTCTTCGTCATACGTACCGATAAATTCACGGAACACATCGGGCTGGTTGTTCTCGCATCCTAATCCCACTACCAGCACGGCTCCGGCATTGGGATGCAGCACCATGTCGCGCAAAATCTTCTTCGTATTTTCATGGTCTTCGCCCAACTGCGAACAGCCGTAGTTATGCGGGAAAGCCACGATGGCATCCACTCCCTTGCCTCCGTCTGTCTCGCGGCGAAGTCCCTCGGCCAGCTGGTTCACGATGCCGTTCACACAGCCCACAGTCGGGATGATCCAGATTTCGTTACGCACGCCTACGTCTCCGTTCCGACGGCGATAGCCCTTGAACGTGCGGTGTTCCATAGGAATATCCGTATGCACCTCCACCGGCTGGTAAGTATAATCCAGCAGCCCCGCAAGATTAGTCTTGATTTCCTTTTCGCTCACCCATGTACCTTCGGGCACATCGACGGTAACATGACCGATGGGGTAACCGTATTTAATGATATTCTCTCCGGCCTGGAAATTCTTCAGCGTCACCTTGTGGCCGGCAGGCACATCCGTGCGCAGGGTAATCACCCGTCCGTCTGCCTCGATGGTTTCTCCTGCATGAAGGGGAGAAATAGCCACCGCCACGTTGTCGGACGGATTGATTCTCAAATAAGTTGTTTTCATATTAATAGCAATGTAATCAGGTTATTCATTAACATGTGCATCGAAATAGAAATCGATGTTTTCCGTCGTAATCAGGTTGATAGGCATGTAGTTGCAGTCCTTCACCTTCTTGCGCAGAATCAGGTGGTTGCACAGACATTCAATGCTGTTGTATCCCTGCACGGTAGGCTGCTGGGCTATGACAAAGTCAATGCTTCCAGCTTTCAGACACGCCACGTTACGACGCAGCAGGTCGTAGCCCATGAGATGGAAGTCCGTACGTCCGTGACGCTGCATATATTCGCCGATGATGTACGCCTTCGAGTTGAAGGTGATACCGCACTTCACGTTCGGATGCGCCGCAAAAAAATCGTCCAGCAACGAAGCATCTTCACCCGGCTGCTTGGCATAAAGGTTCAGTTCCCACATCTTCAGTTCCGGACAGTGCTCCTTCATGTATTCATAGAAGCCCTCTTCACGATGGAGCTGCTGGTTCGAACCCAGACGTCCTTCGTTTATCTGGCGAAAAATAACAATCTCCGGTTCGCCACTAGCCAGCAGACGCAGCATACGTGCAGCAAAGTATCCGCTCCGCTGGGCATGCTGACCGTAGAAAGCCAGTGGTTCCAGCCGAGCGATATTCGAATCAATAAATACATACGGAATGCCGGCTTCACGCAGCAGGCTGACAAACCGTTCAGTTTCTTCTTCTACAGTAGGCGAAAGGATGACCCCGTCGGGCTGTGCTTCTAAAATGCGCATACCACTTTCTATAAAGGCACCTGACTCGTACTGGTCATAATAATAGTCGGACAGAGAAACATTGAAATCGGAAAAACGGGTGATGGCCTGTTGCATGCCACGTTCCACATCCTTCCAGTAATCACCTTCATTGTGCGAAGGGAGCAGATAGGCAAATCTGTATTTCTTGTTCGAAGCCAGTGCACTGGCATACATGTTAGGCTGATAGTTCAGCTTCTTCAATATTTCTTCCACTTTAATGCGGCTGGACTCGGACACACCGCTCCGGGAGTGAAGTACACGGTCTACTGTTCCCACCGATACTCCGGCCATCTGGGCGATGTCCTTGATTCGGATTCTATCTTGCTGTTTCTCCATGCGTTCTTACCTTATTATATTGTAAAATCTGTGCATTCAGTAAAAATTCATTTTTTTCGATACAAATATATAACTTATTTTGGTTTTTAAAAAATAAACCGTACCTTTGTGTGCGTACACAAAATGGATATTTCAAAAGCAACCGCTGAAAGAACCGTTTTTGTGATACAAGCTAAGAACTACATTATTAATCACATAAGTATAAAAATATCTAGCAATGGGAAAAATTGTTACTTTAGGCGAAATCATGTTGAGATTGTCTACACCGGGCAATACTCGTTTTGTTCAATCAGACAGCTTTGACGTAGTTTATGGTGGAGGTGAAGCAAACGTAGCTGTGAGCTGTGCCAACTATGGTCATGAAGCATACTTCGTAACCAAATTGCCGAAACACGAAATCGGACAGTCAGCTGTAAACGCATTGCGCAAATACGGTGTGAAGACTGACTATATCGCCCGTGGTGGTGACCGCGTAGGTATCTACTACCTGGAAACAGGTGCTTCTATGCGTCCTAGCAAGGTTATCTATGACCGCGCTCACTCTGCCATCGCTGAAGCTGATCCTTGCGACTTCGACTTTGATGCTATCATGGAAGGTGCTGACTGGTTCCACTGGTCTGGTATCACTCCGGCTATCTCTGACAAGGCTGCCGAGTTGACTCGTCTGGCTTGTGAAGCTGCAAAACGTCACGGCGTAACTGTTTCTGTTGACTTGAACTTCCGTAAGAAACTGTGGACGAAAGAAAAAGCACAGTCTATCATGCGCCCGTTGATGCAGTATGTAGACGTTTGTATCGGTAACGAAGAAGATGCAGAACTTTGCTTAGGCTTCAAACCAGATGCTGATGTAGAAGGCGGTAAGACCGATGCAGAAGGCTACAAGGGAATCTTCACAGCCATGGCTAAGGAATTCGGATTCAAGTATGTAATTTCTACTTTGCGTGAATCCTTCTCTGCTACTCACAACGGCTGGAAAGCTATGATTTACAACGGTAAAGAATTCTATACTTCTAAGCGTTACGACATCGACCCGATTATTGACCGTGTAGGTGGTGGTGACTCATTCTCAGGTGGTATTATCCACGGCTTGCTGACCAAAGCTACTCAGGGCGAAGCATTGGAATTTGCAGTAGCAGCCTCAGCATTGAAGCACACTATCAACGGTGACTTTAACCTGGTATCAGTAGAAGAAGTAGAAGCACTGGCTGGTGGTGACGCTAGCGGTCGCGTACAGAGATAATCACTCAACAAACAACATTCATTTAAGGTTAGAAAAATGGCTAAATTCGATAAAATTGCAGTGTTGAACAAGATTGGTTCAACAGGTATGGTTCCTGTATTCTATCACAAGGATGCAGAAGTGGCAAAGAAAGTGGTAAAGGCTTGCTATGACGGTGGTGTACGTGCATTCGAATTCACCAACCGTGGTGACTTTGCACATGAAGTATTTGCTGAAGTAGTGAAATTCGCAGCAAAAGAATGTCCGGAAATGGCAATGGGTGTAGGTTCTATCGTAGACCCTGCTACTGCTTCTCTGTACATCCAGCTGGGTGCTAACTTCGTAGTAGGTCCGTTATTCAACCCTGAAATCGCAAAAGTCTGCAACCGTCGTCTGGTGGCTTACACTCCGGGATGCGGTAGCGTATCAGAAGTAGGTTTCGCACAGGAACTGGGTTGCGACCTCTGCAAGATTTTCCCGGGCGACGTACTGGGTCCGAAACTGGTAAAAGGTTTGCTGGCTCCGATGCCATGGTCTAAGCTGATGGTAACCGGTGGAGTAGAACCGACTCAGGAAAACCTGACTTCATGGATTAAGGCAGGTGTATTCTGCGTAGGTATGGGTTCTAAGTTGTTCCCGAAAGACAAGGTAGCTGCTGAAGACTGGACTTATGTCACAGAAAAATGTAAGGAAGCATTGGCTTACATTGCAGAAGCTCGTAAATAATACAGAAATTCATTTTGTTTAAAGGTGTATAAGTGAGAAGCCTCGCTACGTCCGGAAGGGTGTAGCGGGGCTTTCTCATGCCCGCAAGTGAAGGAATATTCATGAAAAAATACAAAAACGAATACTTCCTGCATGGATATGTGCGCGAAAAATCCTATCTTTGCATGAAATTTTTCGCGAAATATGAAAATTAAGGAAATTGTGAATGCCCTTGAGATATTCGCGCCTCTGCCTTTACAGGACGGATTCGACAATGCCGGACTGCAAATCGGATTGACAGACGCGGAAGCTACAGGGGCTTTGTTGTGTCTGGACGTAACCGAAGCCGTGGTAGATGAAGCCATCGCATTGGGATATAACCTGATTGTATCTCACCATCCGCTCATCTTCAAGGGCTACAAGTCGATTACCGGACGCGACTACGTGGAGCGCTGCATCCTGAAGGCCATCAAGAACGACATCGTGATTTTCTCGATGCACACCAACCTGGACAACGCACCGCAAGGCGTCAACTTCAAGATTGCCGAGAAAATCGGACTGAAGAACGTAAGAATCCTGGAACCGAAAGAAAACCAGTTGCTGAAGCTGGTCACCTTCGTACCGAAGGCACAGGCCGACGAGGTACGCAATGCCTTGTTCGAAGCCGGATGCGGCTGCATCGGTAACTATGATTCCTGCAGCTATAATCTGGAAGGGAAGGGTACTTTCTGCGCACAGCCGGGCACACATCCTTTCTGTGGAGAAATCGGCCAGTTGCACGAAGAACATGAGGTACGGATTGAAACCGTGCTGCCGGCATTCCTGAAAGGGAAGGTGCAAAAAGCCCTTGTCGAAGCACATCCTTACGAGGAACCAGCCTACGACTTCTATTCTTTGCAGAACGAATGGACACAGGCAGGAGCGGGCATCGTAGGTGAGCTGGAAGAACCGGAAACCGAAACCGATTTCCTTCGCCGGATAAAGAAGCTGTTCGAAGTGGGCTGTGTAAAACATTCGCGCATGACAGGACGCCTCATCCAGACCGTCGCTCTCTGTGGAGGAGCAGGAGCCTTCCTGCTGCCTAAGGCCGTAAGAGCCCATGCCGACGTGTTCCTGACAGGCGAAGTGAAATACCACGACTATTTCAGCTACGAGAACGACATTCTCATTGCAGAGATAGGACACTACGAAAGCGAACAATATACAAAAGATTTATTATATTCAATCATACGGGAAAAGTTTCCGACACTCGACGCCCAGCTGACGCGTGTCAATACCAATCCCATAAAATACTTGTAGAAAACTATGGCTAAAGAAGCAAAGAAAGATCCGAATGAATTGAGTGTGGAAGAAAAGCTGAAAGCACTCTACCAGTTGCAAACCATGTTGTCGGAGATTGACAAAATCAAGACACTGAGAGGAGAGCTTCCGCTGGAAGTGCAGGACCTGGAAGACGAAGTAACGGGTCTGAGCACACGTATCGAGAAAATCAAGGCTGAAATCGAAGAACTGAAGTCAAACGTAGCCAGCAAGAAAATCGAAATCGAAACTGCCAAGGCTTCTATCGAAAAGTACAAGAGTCAGCAGGACAATGTACGTAACAACCGTGAATACGACGTACTGACTAAGGAAATCGAATTCCAGAGCCTGGAAGTGGAACTCTGCGAAAAGCGTATCCGTGAATATACAGCCGGCATCAAGTCGAAAGAAGAGGAAATCGTAAAGAGCGAACAGTTGCTGGAAGAAAGAAAGAAAGACCTGGAAGTAAAGAAGAACGAACTGGACGAAATCATCTCAGAAACCAAGCAGGAAGAAGAAAAACTGAGAGAAAAAGCCAAGAATTTGGAAGCTACCATCGAACCGCGTCTGCTTCAGGCTTTCAAGCGTATCCGCAAGAACTCACGCAACGGTCTGGGTATTACTTACGTGCAGCGTGACGCTTGTGGCGGTTGCTTCAACAAGATTCCGCCTCAGAAACAGCTCGACATCCGTATGCGCAAGAAAATCATCGTATGCGAATACTGTGGCCGTATCATGATTGACCCGGAACTGGCTGGCGTAGAAACAGAAAAGCATCTGGAAACAAAAATGAAATAAGCATCAGACCTACGTCTGATAGCAGAAAAAGGGATTCCCGCTCAGGGGATTCCTTCTTTTTTATGCCCTACAAATCAGCATAACGGGGAATGTCGGGAAGAAAATAATACGTATTCCGTGCATAGTCGATGCGGCAGCAATAGTGACGGAGCCCGTTACTCACCACCAGGTAGTCCACCTTCAGCACCATGTTGTAACGGGTAATCTGGTCAAAGACAGCCTGCGTAATCTCCACCGAAGGAGCCTTGTATTCCACAATCATCTGCGGAGTCAGGTCGCGCCGGTAGAGCACCGTATCACAGCGTTTCTTCGTCCCGTTCAGGTTAATTTGTATCTCATTGGCCAACAGTCCTTGCGGATACCCCTTTTCCTTCAGCAGAAAGTTCGTAAAATGCTGGCGTACCCACTCCTCCGGAGTCAGCGCTACATACCGGCGGCGGAGCACGTCAAATATCACGTTCTTTCCCTCTCGCTGAACAATCTTGGCCTCAAAAGCAGGCAGGTTCAATGCAAACATAAGCGTTCTTCTATTACGGAGCAAAGATACTCCATTTTCTCAAAAGTACATAAAAGCTGAATTATTTTCCAAAATCCGAGGGTATCCGGTGAGAGAAAATCCCAAATTCTTTTTTCTGTTTGCATTATTATTGTACATTTGCGTTTAAGGAAGATAATTTCATCTTCCCAATAACCTTTTATTTGGCAACACAAATTCTGAGAGCTAATGAAAACAAAAGAAGAAATCGTAGCAAACTGGCTCCCGCGTTATACCAAGCGGAAACTGGAAGACTTTGGTGAATACATCTTGTTGACAAACTTCAATAAATACGTCGAAATCTTTGCCGAACGGTTCAATGTGCCCATTTTAGGACGCGATGCCAACATGATTTCGGCTCATGCAGAGGGAATGACCATCATCAACTTCGGTATGGGAAGTCCCAATGCGGCCATCATCATGGACCTGCTCAGTGCCGTACATCCGAAAGCCTGCCTGTTTCTGGGCAAGTGTGGAGGTATCGACAAGAAGAACCAGATAGGCGACCTGATTCTGCCTATCGCGGCCATCCGTGGCGAAGGAACATCGAACGATTATTATCCGCCCGAGGTACCGGCTCTTCCGGCCTTTATGCTCCAGCGTGCCGTATCTTCGGCCATCCGTGACCACTCACGCGACTACTGGACGGGAACCGTGTACACCACCAACCGCCGCATCTGGGAACACGACGAAGAGTTCAAGAAATACCTGCTGAAGACTCGTGCCATGGCTGTGGATATGGAAACAGCAACTTTGTTCACCACCGGATTTGCCAACCACATTCCTACAGGTGCCCTTCTGCTCGTGTCCGACCAGCCCATGATTCCGGAAGGCGTGAAAACGGAACAGAGTGATAATATAGTGACCAAGAATTTCGTGCATGAACACGTAGAAATCGGTATTGATGCCCTGCGCATGATCATCGACGAGAAGAAGACCGTGAAACACCTGAAATTTGACTGGTAAACCGACGAAAATGGCAAAGGAAGTCACTTACGAAGAGATTGTACGCAACCTGAAGAACCGCATCTATGCGCCCGTATATTTCCTGATGGGCGAAGAGGATTACTACATCGACCGGATTGCCGACTACATCATCGATACCGTGCTCAGTGAAACGGAAAAGGAGTTCAACCTGACCGTCACATACGGGGCCGATACGGATGTGGCCAACGTCATCAACGCCGCCAAGCGTTACCCGATGATGTCGGAATACCAGGTGGTAGTGGTAAAGGAAGCACAGAGCCTGAAACGCATCGAGGAGCTGGCTTTCTACCTGCAGAAGCCTCAGAAATCGACCATACTGGTGGTATGCTACAAGCACGGCAGCATTGACCGCCGGAAGAAACTGGCCGCCGAAATCGAGAAAAACGGGGTGCTGTTCGAATCGCGAAAGCTCAAGGACAGTCAGATTCCCGGTTTCATCTCCTCATACCTGAAGCGCAAGAAAGTGGAAATCGAGCCCAAGGCATCGGAAATGATGGCCGAGTTTGTAGGAGCTGACCTGAACCGTATGGCCGGCGAACTGGAGAAGCTTATCCTGACACTGCCGGAAGGCGCACGCCGCATCACACCGGAACAGATTGAGCGGAACATCGGTATCAGCAAAGATTACAACAACTTTGAGCTGCGGAGCGCACTGGTGGAAAAGGACGTGCTGAAGGCCAACAAAATCATCAAATACTTTGAGGAGAATCCCAAGAACAATCCGCTACAAATGACACTAGCCATTCTGTTCAACTTCTTCTCGAACCTGATGCTGGCCTATTATGCACCTGAGAAATCAGACCAGGGAATAGCGGCTCAGTTAGGCTTGAAAAGTCCGTGGCAGGCGAAAGAATACATGGCAGCCATGCGACGTTATTCAGGCGTAAAGGTGATGCAAATCATCCATGCCATTCGCGAATGCGACGCCCGGTCGAAAGGTATAGGCAATCCTTCCACGCCCGATGGAGAATTGCTGCGCGACTTGATTTATTTCATTCTTCATTAACCGAAACTGAATCTCTGAAAAGAGGAAAGCAATACGCTGTACAAGCGGCATACATCTGAAAAAAGACCGGATGTATGCCGCTTTTTTCGTTTTTCACGAGAATTGAAAAATCAGGAGGAGAATACAAATGGACGTCAAATTTTCAATTCTCACGAAGTTTCCCTACAAACGGTAAATTACAGATAGAAGTGGGAGGTATAAAATACAAATGTAATCGCTTATTTGTGTAGAATTGTACAATTTACATTTGTATTTAGCCTGTTTATACACCACAAATGTAAATTTCAAGAATTGAGTAGGGGAGATATTACACTGATACAATGCAATTTACAAGAATAAAGTATTACTTATCTAAATGTAAACGAATAAATATAACATGCAGCTTTAAGAAGCATAATATACTGAATACCAGTATATTTTAGAACAATATCTACAAATCTGTTCAATAAAACGACCTGAAAGAGCGAATAAACTCTTATTTTTCCCATATATACACATGTATACAATTATAATATACTAATATCCAACCAAATAACCGACTAAACTAAAGTTAATTACAAATGTATTTACACTTGTATAAAAGTGTAAATGTACAATTGGAATGATACGATTTACACTTGTAACAATGTAAATTTAGATTTATAAATTTGCATTTCTAAATTTAAAGAATTACTTTTGTAATCAACAAACAAAGCCATTTCCATTTGTATATGAAGGACCGGATTCTAAAAGTCATGCAAAAAGAGGGTTTATCGAATGCCGAATTCGCCGAAAAGATAGGCATCTCCACCTCTTCACTGTCGCACATCTTCAGCGGGCGAAACAAACCCAGCCTGGAAGTCGTCATGCGCATCCATAAGGCATGTCCGTACATCAACATCAACTGGCTGCTCTACGGTGAAGGCGAAATGGAAGAAAGTGCTCCCGCCGTAACAGGCATGGACTTGTTCTCACAACCGCTCGAGAATCCGAAAAATACGACCGAAGAGCCGGCTCACTCCGATTTTCGCAAGGAGAACGAGGTTCCTACCGTGGTTTATCCGCCCAAAGAGATTATCAGAGAGGAAGTTAAGTACATCGAAAAGCCGCATCCGAAGATTACCGAAATACGTATTTTCTTCGACAACGGCACCTACGAGGTGTTCAAACCCGAAAAATAAGTCACCGGACGACAAAAAGCACCCGCCAAGGTGTTAGGCATATAAAAGGTAAATTCGTATCTTTGCGTGAAAGAAACGAATTTACCCTTTTTTATATGAAGAAATACATCTTAGATTTGACAGTCACCGAGAACACTCGCCTGCACGCGAACTACGTTCTCATCAAGCTGACGCAAGAGGCTCCCTTGCCCGAAATGCTTCCGGGACAGTTTGCCGAAATCCGGGTGGACGGTTCGCCGACTACCTTCCTGCGTCGCCCCATTTCCATCAACTACGTAGATAGAGAGAAAAACGAAGTATGGTTCCTCGTCCAGCTCGTGGGCGACGGTACCCGTAAACTGGCTACTGTACAGAAAGGCGATACAGTAAACGTAGTGCTCCCGCTGGGCAACGGATTCACCATGCCGGCTTCTGCCGATACCAAGGTGCTGCTCGTGGGCGGCGGTGTAGGTACGGCTCCCATGCTCTACCTGGGCGAAGCGCTCCTGAAGCAAGGATGCAAGCCCACCTTCCTGCTGGGTGCCCGCTCAAAGAACGACCTGCTCCAGCTGGAACAGTTTGAAGCCCTCGGCGACGTGTACACTACCACCGAAGACGGCAGCATGGGCGAAAAGGGATACGTCACCATGCACAGCGTACTGAAAGCACAGAAGTTTGACATGATTTACACCTGCGGCCCGAAACCCATGATGATGGCAGTGGCCAAGTATGCCAAGGCAGAAGGCATCGAATGCGAGGTGTCACTGGAAAACACCATGGCCTGCGGCGTCGGAGCCTGCCTCTGCTGCGTGGAAAAGACAGACGAGGGACATGTGTGCGTATGTAAAGAAGGTCCGGTATTTAATATAAAGAAACTATTATGGCAGATTTAAGCGTAAACATCGGTAAATTGAACTTGTCGAACCCGGTCATGACCGCATCGGGTACATTCGGATATGGACTGGAGTTTCAGGACTTCGTGAACCTGGAGAAAATCGGAGGTATCATCGTGAAGGGAACCACACTTCACCACCGTGAAGGAAACCCTTACCCGCGTATGGCCGAAACGCCCATGGGTATGCTCAATGCCGTGGGATTGCAGAACAAAGGCGTGCATTATTTCGTGGACCACATCTATCCGCAAATTAAGGACATCCGTACGAATATGATTGTAAACGTGTCCGGCTCACAGGTGGAAGACTATGCGGAGACGGCTTCCATCATCAACGAACTGGAAAACATCCCGGCCATCGAGCTGAACATTTCCTGCCCGAACGTGAAGCAGGGAGGTATGGCTTTCGGTGTAACGGCTCACGGAGCTGCCGAAGTGGTGAGTGCCGTACGTAAAGTCTACAAGAAGACACTGATTGTAAAACTGTCGCCCAACGTGACAGACATCACCGAGATTGCCCGTGCCGTAGAAGGTGCCGGAGCCGACAGCGTGTCGCTCATCAACACCCTGCTAGGTATGGCTATCGATGCAGAAAAGCGCCGTCCCATCTTGTCGACCGTGACCGGAGGTATGAGTGGTGCAGCCGTGAAACCCATCGCCCTGCGCATGGTATGGCAGGTAGCTAAAGCCGTAAACATTCCGGTAGTAGGTCTGGGTGGTATCATGAACTGGAAGGATGCCGTAGAATTCCTGCTGGCAGGTGCTACTGCCATCCAGATTGGCACAGCCAACTTCATCGATCCGGCCATCACCGTGAAAGTGGCCGAAGGCATTAACGACTATCTGGACCGTCACGGATACAATTCCGTAAGCGACATCATCGGTGCACTGGAAGTCTGAAAACAAGGCTTTTCAAGGCCCGAAAACAGGCATAAAAAAACGTCCTTGCGTTCGTCACAAAACGCAAGGACGTTTTCTTTTAAACGCAAGTGCGTTTTACCTAAAACGTAAAGGCGTTTTAAATGAAACGCACTTGCGTTTTGATTGAAATGTACTTACGTTTTCCGGAAGGGTGAAAATCAGAGATTTCCAAACACCAAATGAATTGGAGAATGCCTCGAATATATCAATTATTCCTGACAGCATTGACAGATTAGCTGTAATAAAACCACACAACGCATTTTTTGTACACTTCCGAGTTGGAACAAATCAAATTCTTTTATTACTTTTGCAGAGTTCCACTCCGGCCATTTTCACTTGGAAAGCCGGAAGATAGAACAAAGACATATTGAAAGGCGTTTACTACGCTTTGGTTTTGACGATTAGAAATCCTGGAAAAATTTCAAATATCCTGTCAAGAACAAAGCAACGTAAATGCCCCATGGGTGTGTTATATCCATACCTGCTATACCCGATAGCCATAGGTGTATCCGTACGTCTGTGGTAGCTCTGGGTGTAGAGGTTTGTTATATACATATCGGCGTGGGGCTTCTGCGTTGCTCGTTTCGACAGGATGGGCAATTTCCAGGAGCCTCTAATCGTGAAGCGAGCGACAGTGCAGGGCTTCACGCTTTTTTTATGCCTTAAAAACAGTTTTTGAATCACACAAAGGTCGCCGGAGTCCTGAGCCTTTCAAACGTTGTCGGACTGTGAGTACAAAGTTTTTCAACAACGAATCCGGCCATACGCTTTTCGAGAAACTGAAAGGCATCTCTTCCGAAATGGTCACCTTCGACCGCTTTTTAGCCGTGGTCGGCTTCTTCCGTTCCTCCGGTTATTTCAAACTACGGAAAGAACTGGGCGACATCTCCGAGATAAAGATACTGGTAGGAATCAATATCGACGATATTTTCCGCAGGCACAACAAAGCCTTGCTGATGCTGGCCAATGAAGAAAAAGCCAAAGCCGTCTATCGCGACGGATTCAAAGAAGACATCGTCCACGCCCGCTATGCCCCGGATGTGGAAGAAGGCATCCTGCAAATGTGCGACGACTTGACGTCGGGCCGCCTGCAGATGCGCATCCACGCCACTAAGAATCTTCATGCCAAATTCTATCTCTGTCTGCCACAACACCACAGTGAACACAGCGACGGATGGGTAGTCATGGGGTCTTCCAACATTTCTGAATCAGGCCTCGGATTGTCGCAGGCCCCTCGCTATGAACTGAACGTGGCCATGAAAGACTATGACGACGTGCGCTATTGCTACGACGAGTTCAGAACCCTGTGGGAAGAAGCCGTTCCGCTTACCGCAGACGACATAGCATCCTGCAAGGAACAGACCTATTTAGGTTATCAGCCTACCCCCTACGAACTCTATATTAAGGTACTGATTGATACATTCGGCGACCAAGTAGAGGATGATTTCTCCCTGCAACTGCCCGAAGGAGTAAAAGATTTGAAATACCAGAAAGATGCCGTAATACAAGGCTTCCAGATGCTGATGAAGCACAACGGACTCTTTCTGGCCGATGTGGTAGGACTAGGAAAGACTTTAATCGCCACCATGATTGCCAAACGGTTTGTCGAGGCAAACGGCCGGCACACCCACATCCTGGTCATCTATCCTCCAGCCCTCGAAGACAACTGGAAAAACACATTCAAGCAATTCGGTATCTACAAGCAAACACAGTTTATCACCAACGGCAGCCTGACGAAAGTGCTGGAAGGCCGCGACCAATACAAAGACAAAGAGGAGTTCAACCTGATTATCGTGGACGAAGCCCACGGATTCCGTAGCGACACTTCCGGGAAATATGATGAACTGCAAAAGATATGCAAGTCACCTTGCACCCATACAGGACTACTTAGAAGCAACCAAAAGAAAGTCATGCTCTTATCGGCTACTCCGCTAAACAATCGTCCGGATGATTTACAAAACCTTTTGCTGCTTTTCCAGAACAGCCGTCATTGCACCATAGACGGTATTCCAAATCTAAAAGCTTTCTTCTCACCACTCATCCAGGACTACAACAAGGTGATGCGAGAACGTGACCAACGGAACGTGACCGCTGAAATAGACCAGATTTACGAGAAGATACGTAACGGAGTGATAGACAAGATTACCATCCGCCGTACCCGAAACAATATCCTGAACGACCCAGACTATCGGGCCGACATCCGCTCGCAAGGCATTATCTTTCCTGATATTCTGCCACCCAACGAACTGGAATACCAGATGAGTGCAACGACCAGCCGCCGTTTCTATGAAACGCTGAAACAGCTTACCGACGGAAAATCGTCGAGAAACCCCGGTGGTACAGGACTGGACTATGCCCGTTACCGCGCCGTTGAATTCCTGAGACCCGAATATCGGAGCAAATACAAGAATGCGGAACACATCGGACAAACACTGGCAGGCATCTACCGGGTTCACATGGTAAAACGCCTTGAAAGCAGTTTTCATGCTTTCAAGCAATCCCTTCATACCTTGCTACGCATTACCACCGACATGATCAAGATGTTCCAAGAAAACAAAGTCATCATCGCTCCAGACCTGAAAGTGAAAGACCTGCAGGCAAAAGGCATGGAACTGGACCAGATTATTGAATACGCCATTACCAAAGGATATGTGGCCGAAGATATTGTCTTTGCTGCCGAAGCCTTTCTGCCTGAATTCCTTGAGATGCTCCAGCACGATAAAGAAATATTGGAACGGCTGAATGCCGACTGGGATGAGGAAAAAGCTGACCCGAAATTCGACCTCTTCGCCCAACGGCTACAAAGCGGACTGATGAATCCCGAAATCAATCCGTCGGGCAAACTGGTACTGTTTTCCGAAAGCGTGGACACCCTGACATACCTCTACCGACGAATCACTCAGGAACTTGGAAGAAAAGACGTGCTCATGGTAACCGCTGCCAACCGCAACCGCCTGGGACAAACTATCAAGGAAAATTTTGATGCCAACTGGCCGACAGACAGCAGAGAATACAATCTTATCCTGACTTCCGATGTATTGGCCGAAGGAGTGAATTTGCACCGTTCCAATGTGATTGTCAATTACGATTCTCCCTGGAATGCCACCCGTCTGATGCAACGTATCGGACGCGTAAACCGTATCGGCTCTTCCGCTCCGCACATCTACAATTACCTGTTCTATCCGTCCCGGCAGGGCGACAAAGAAATACAGCTTTACAAGAACGCCCTTGTCAAGCTGCAAGGCTTCCATTCTGCTTTTGGTGAAGATGCCCAGATTTATTCCCGCGAAGAAATTGTCAAGCAGTTCATGTTATTCGACAGTACCATTAAAGACCATATCGACAAGAAGATTATGCTCCTGCGAGAAGTCAGAGACCTCTACCATAATGACCGCAAACTCTACCACAAAATAAAATCACTGCCGATGAAGAGCCGTGTGTTACGCCACACAGGTAAGCACAGCGGCAAATCCATCATCTTTGTATCGTCCGATGTAAAGACCGAGTTCTACCTGGCTACAAAATCAGGGATAAAAGCTGTCGATTTTCTGGAAGCCGTTTGTTATCTGAAAGCCCGTCCGGAAGAGCAGGCCGTACCGTTTACCGATGACACTCTCCATTACCGCCATGTAAACGAAGCCCTTCTTCAATACCGGAAAGAGTACATAGAAGCTGCTGATACCGCTTCCGTCCATCGGCCAGACCTGGACCGGACTTCACAGGAAGCCCGCAATTTTCTACGCACTGTCAAACAGCAGGTAACGGATAGCGAACTCAAAGCACACTGCGACATATTGACAAGCTACATCAACGAAGGCATCTATGCCCAGCTACCCCGACATCTGAAAGCCTTGTCACGCGAATACAAAAACGACCGTGCCCGCATCCGGCAGGAAGAGTACAAACTTCAGACTTCCATCAGCCAATTGCTGGAAGAATACCGTACCCAAAACCGGGAAGAGCGTCAAGACCTGCAGGAAGTCTCAGACCCACAAATCATCATATCCGAAACATTCATCTAAAAATACCTCCTTATGGCATCTATTTACACCCATGAAACCTTGCGAAAAATGTTCCAGTCGGCATTCCAACTCGCTGAGTGGTATTCCTTTCTACAACACTTTTTCCATGCTACCGAACTGAAGAAAACTCCCGAAAGCATCCATACACCTCATGCAGAGGAAGAAGGACACTATATCGGCTGCATTGAAACTTCAGATTATTTCCGGATAGGTCTGTTCTGTTACCAAATTCGTAAAGGTTCAGTTGCCAACCGCCGTGTTGGACTCCGTAATTTGGTCAGGTCCTTCATCAATCCGCAATGGGGAGAATTTGATGCCGCCCTCGTGGTGTATGATAGTCACGACCACTGGCGGCTATCCTTTATCTGCGATATCAAAGAAGAATCCACAGCCCCCAAACGCTACACCTACGTATTCGGCAACAAAGACCTGCTGTACAGAACTCCGATAGAACGTCTGCTTTATCTCCAGAAAAAAGGCATCTCATTTGAGAACCTGAAAACGGCCTTCTCAGTGGAAGCCTTGTCCGATGAATTCTTCGACCGCTATCGCGAACAGTATGCCGACTTCATACAGTATGTCACCGGCAAACGCTTTGTCAAAGCCGGAAACAAGTGGGTGGAGAAGGTAGTCGGTTCTCCCAACACCGCTTTAATGCAAGCCTTCGGACACGACGAAAAAAAGATACGCGACTACATCAAGAAAATGATGGGACGCATCACTTTCCTGCATTTCCTCCAACGTAAAGGCTGGATGAACAGAGACCTGAACTATATGCAACATTTGTTTGAACGTTCCCGCTATCAGGATGATTACCTGGACTCCGTGCTGGAACCCTTGTTTTTCGGCATCTTGAACACTCGTCCGCTGGAACGCGAAAAACTGTTCTGCCAGTATGGCTGGGACAAGTCCTTGTTGGCCGAGTGGAAAGACATTCCATACCTTAACGGTGGGCTGTTCGAACGTGATGCAGACGATGAGCCGGAGAGCGTGTTTCCTGCCGACTATTTCAGAAGGCTGTTCCAGTTTTTCAGTGAATACAACTTCACTATAGATGAAAATGACCCGAACGATGCCGAGGTGGGAGTAGACCCGGAGATGTTAGGTAAAATCTTTGAAAACCTACTGGAGGACAATAAGGACAAAGGGGCATTCTATACGCCCAAAGAGATAGTCCGCTACATGTGCCAGGAGTCATTAATAGCCTATCTGGAAACCCATACCACTTTGGCAAAGGACAAGGTTCGTGCCTTTGTCCTTTCACCAGAAGAGAGCCTGGCCGACATTCCCGATAACAAGAAATCCAAACTGCTTACTGCACTGGAAGAAGTAAAAATATGCGACCCGGCCATTGGCTCCGGTGCCTTTCCCATGGGACTGCTCAATGCATTGCTGCATTGCCGCGAAGCTTTGAGCGGAGAACGTTATGATCGTGCCGAACTGAAAAAGCAAATCATACAACGCAATATCTACGGGGTGGACATTGAAAAAGGAGCTGTCGACATTGCCCGTTTGCGCTTCTGGCTGTCTATAGTAGTAGACGAAGAAACTCCTTCGCCACTCCCAAATCTAGACTATAAGATTATGCAAGGCAATTCTTTAATAGAAAGTTTTATGGGAGTAGACCTGAGCAAACTTACTTATGAAAAGGAAAATAAAAAGGACAAAGGCGAAATTTCGCTCTTTGACAACGAGAAAAACCGTCTACAGAAAACAGTTTCCCAACTGCTGACCGCTTATTATTCTTGCACAGACCATACTCGTAAAGTCCGCCTGCAACAAGAAATATCCGCAACCATTAACCGTCAGCTGGAAGCAGGATTGATAAATCAAGCTATTCTCAATAAGCTAAAAGAGATTAACCTGGCTGAAAACAACCAGTTCTTCCTTTGGCATACTTGGTTCAGCGATGTATTCAACAGGGAAGAAGGGAAAAGCGGATTTGATATTGTGATTGGGAATCCGCCGTATATAGATTCTGAGACTATGACACAACTCGGACAAACTGAATTACGAGAATACATAACACACCATTATAAATATATAAAAGGAAATTGGGATATATACATGGCTTTCCTCGAACTTGGATTAACTCTATCCACTTGCCTGTGTTTTATTACTCCAGATAAATGGCTATCTAAACCATTTGGCAGTAAATTTAGAGAATTCTGCATGGCTCCTAGAATGAGTAAAATAGTTCATACCGGGAATAAAACTTTTGAAAGTGCAATGGTTGATGCTATTATTACTCTCTTTCTGAAAAAATCGGATAGCATCAGCACCTATAAATTTGATGGGAACAAGGATATTATATATATGAACACAATTCCTACATCTTCTCTCACAAAACCTTACTACATAGATTCACTATTTAGTGAAAATCACCATCTAATAAAGAAAATTGAAGATGGCAAAGCAATGCTACATACAATCGCCGAATGTGAAAATGCTTGTTCAACACATGACGCTTATGAATTGGCACCTTTTGTTCACAATCTCACATCTAATTTTAATGTCACCTGCAATGAGTTAAAAATCGTCAATACAGGTACCATTGATAAATTTTCTAATAAATGGGGCGTAAAAGAAATGACATATCTAGGTGCAAAATATATTAATCCAGTAGTCAACCGACATGAATTTCATAATCATTTTGGTAATGCCTATGTAAGAAAAGGGATGTCTCCTAAATTAATTTTTAAAGGATTGAACTTGCTTGATGGCTTTATTGATTTCCAAGGTTTATATATCCCTGGAAAATCTACCTTAGTCATTTGTTCTGATAATAGTGATAATTTAAAGTTTTTATGCGGTTTACTAAACTCAAGACTAGCAATATTCTACATCAAATCTAAATACGCATCAAGTAGTTATTGTGGTGGTATAACTTTTACTAAGGATATGATAAATAATTTTCCAATTCCAACACATAGTAACTTTAAAAATGGCATAGTAAAAGTTGTTGATAAGATTCTTACAGATGGATATTCAAAGAATTTGAACAATAATTTAAATGAGATAATATACTCAGGTTATAGTTTATCATCAACCGAGATAGAAACCATTGAACAGAACACAGCTAAATAAATGCTGTTCCACTATTACAAATTAACAATAATTAGTCTCATATAAATCTATAGATATTAAAGAAATACATCTAACTTTGTTGTAGTAATAATAATAAACATGACTGATCTAGACAAATTTGCGATAGCTCTTGATTCTTATATTACCTATATCAGAGAACATGATAAATGCTCAAACGAAGATAGGCACAATAAATATGTGGAATTCCAGAATACAATAGAAAATCTAAATTGCAATGATTTTAGATATTATTTCTATCGTGCCCATTATCTAAATGGTCAAAACCGAATGGATGAAGCCCGATACAATATAGATAAAGCTGTTAATCTTACTAAAACAATAAATAATTCTTTTTTTGCAACCGATGCCAATAGTTCGTATCTATTCGCCCCAACCCCCAATGAATCTAAATTTTTGGTAGAATTACCTCCTCTAAAAAAACAAATTGCAGATGTATATTCGTGTGCAGGAGAAATATATGCAAAAACTGGAGATGAACAAACTTCTCTGAAATACTATCAGATTGCTATGTACTATGATTCTTTTTTAAAATCTGAGTTTGAAACGCAACGTACGGTAACTGTTTTCTCCTTCAGGAGATTTAATGAATATTCATTATCAGATTTAATAAATAATACCATTGCTGTCCGGAGAAATTTTACCACAGCGTAAGCTGTCTAGGACCGTTACCCT
>ERZ772875.980-NODE-980-length-29160-cov-15.365573_pt1 | contig 29160 bp, 27 predicted proteins | sample MGYA00580585_ERZ772875 | MGnify/ENA primary metagenome ERZ772875 (study PRJEB29015, sample SAMEA2737736) | human gut metagenome | biome: human gut; feature: human-associated habitat; material: faeces | place: China | collected 2012 ... | reverse complement strand
CCAACATGGCAGGCCGTGGTACCGACATCATGCTGGGCGGCAACGCCGATTTCCTCGCGAAAGCGGAGCTTGCGAGAATGGATTTCCCGGAGGAGCTTTTACAGGAGGCCGACTCCTACGCCGAGACCAGCGACCCGGAAATTCTGAAAGTGCGCCACACCTACGAAGAGCTGCTGAAAAAGCACAAGGCCGCCATCGCCCAGGAGGCGGAGCAGGTTCGTGCCGCCGGCGGCCTGTTCATCATCGGCACCGAGCGCCACGAGTCCCGGCGGATCGACAATCAGCTGCGCGGCCGCTCCGGCCGTCAGGGCGACCCCGGCGAAAGCCGCTTCTACCTGAGCTTACAGGACGATCTGATGCGCCTGTTCTCCACCGACCGGGTGATGAGCATGATGGACTCCCTGGGCCTGGACGAGGACACACCCATTGACGCGAAAATCCTCAGCAACGCCGTGGAAAACGCCCAGAAGAGCGTAGAATCCCGGAACTTCCGCGCAAGAAAGAACGTTCTGGAATACGATAACGTCATGAACACCCAGCGTGAGGTCATCTACGCCCAGCGGCAGAAGGTGCTGGATGGGGAAGACCTGCGGGAGAACATGATGCAGATGCTCCGCTCCCTTGTGGAGAGCGACGTTTCCACCGCCCTCAGCGGGCATGGCGGCGAGGTGAACGAGGACGGCCTGAAGGGGCTTGCCAACGCCATGGAGGGCATCTACTTCGCCAAAGGCACGCTGGCGTCCCGCCGGGAGCAGCTGCTGGCCATGAATGCCGATGAGCTGACGGACACCGTTTTTGAAATTGCCCAGCACACCTACGAGGCCAAGGAAGCCGCCTACACCCCCAAGATCATGCGGGAGCTGGAGCGTGTGGTCATGCTCCGGGTGGTGGACGAATACTGGATGGACAACATCGACGCCATGGACGATCTGAAGCAGGGCATCGGTCTGCGGGCCTACGGCCAGCACGACCCGGTGATAGCCTACAAGGAAGAGGGCTACCAGATGTTCGAGGCCATGATCACCGCCATCAAGGAGGAGACCATCCGCCGGATGTTCCTGGTGCAGCTGCGTCCCGCCCAGGAAGTCAAGCGGGAGAAGGTGGCCAAGGAGACCGGCACCTCCGCCCCGGACAAGTCTCAGGTCAAGCGTGCGCCGGTGCGCAAGGAGCACAAGGTCGGCCCCAACGACCCCTGCCCCTGCGGCAGCGGCAAGAAGTACAAGAAGTGCTGCATGCAGAAGGACAAACTCGAAAGTTAAGATAACAGAGAATCGGAAGTAAGGCGCTTTACGCCTTACTTCCGACGCGCGAAAACGAGATTATGATACGAACACAGAAATACGAGACACTCCAATATCTGACCGCCGACGGCATCACCGTCCCCCACGGGTTCACCACCCGTCTTGGCGGCGTCAGCACCGGCACCCAGAGCAGCCTGAATCTGGCCGTAGGCCGGGGGGACTCTCTGGAAAACGTGGAGGAAAACCTCCGCCGCCTCGGCCGCGCCGTGGGCTTCGACCCGGAAAAACTGGTGATGACATTGCAGATCCATTCGGACATCGTCCGGGTGGTGACGGAAAAAGACCATATCGGCCTGTGCCACCGGGACTATCCCAAGTGCGACGCCCTTGTGACAAACACCCCCGGCGTTGCGCTGCTGGTGTTCACCGCCGACTGCACGCCGCTGCTGTTTTTCGACCCTGTGACCGGGGCGGTGGGCGCGGCTCACGCCGGCTGGCGGGGAACTGCCCAGGCCATCGGCGCAAAGGTGGTTCACGCCATGGCGGAGAACTTCGGCGCAAAGCCGGAGAACATCCGCGCGGCCATCGGTCCCAACATCGGCATGTGCCATTTTGAGACCGACCACGACGTCCCCGATGCCATGCGCGCCGCCTTCGGCCCGGAGGTGGACGCCTACATTGAAAAACGGGGCGAAAAATACCATCTGGACTTAAAGCAGATCAACGCCATGGTTCTGCGCCGCTGCGGCGTGGAACACATTGACTTAAGTAGAGACTGCACCGTGTGCAGCTGCGACCGCTTCTGGTCCCACCGGGCGACCGGCGGGGAGCGGGGATCCCAGGGCGCGGTGATCGTCTGTCAGGAGGTGACGGGATGAAAAAGGGAATATCCGTGCTGCTGGCGCTTATCCTCTGTCTGGGGTGCTTCACCGGCTGCGTCGGGAGCATCGACAATTCCGCCTACGTCCCCACGGGAGACGCCCTCCTGATGGAGGGGGAGGACCCGGCGGAGGAAACCATCGCGCCTGACTCTCAGGATCTGACGCTGGCCTACTATCCCGACCGCTCCATGAACCCCCTGTACGGCAGCGACTACACCAACCGCGTGGTCATGTCCCTGATGTATCAGGGGCTGTTCGCGGTGGACTCCAAGAACAATACGACCCCCATTCTGTGCTCTCAGTATCAGGTCACCCCGGATAACCGTACATGGACGATCTATCTGGAACCCAACGCGACCTTCTCCGACGGCACCCGGGTCACGGTGCAGGACGTGGTTGCGAGCTACGAGCAGGCGCGGCAGAACGTGTATTACAAGGGACGCTTCACCCACATTGCCCGTGTGGAGCTGTCCAGCGACGGCGGCGTGGACTTTTTCCTTGACACGCCGTACCAGAATCTGGCGCTGCTGCTGGATATCCCCATCGTCAAGGCTTCGGAAGTGACCGTGGACAACCCCCTTGGAACCGGCCCCTACTCTCTGGAAGACGGCATCGGCGGCAAGCACTTGCAGCGGGTGGTGGGCTGGTGGTGCAGCAGCGACGACTTAGTGGCGAAGGATTCCTCCATCGCCCTTGTGGAAGCGGAATCCCCTTCCCAGATCCGGGACGAGTTTGAGTTTTCCGGCCTGAGCGTGGTCTGCACCAACCCCCAGACGGATTCCTACGCCGACTACCGCTGCGACTTTGAGCTGTGGGAAGTGGACAGCGGCTTCATGATGTATATCGGCTGCAACGTCACCTACAGTAAATTTTTCGACGACGGCACCCTGCGTACCTTCCTGACCTACGGCATCGACCGGCAGACGCTGGTGGACGACAACTACGGCGGACTGGCGCTGCCCACGACCCTGCCCATTTCCCCCATGTCGCCGTATTACAGCAAAAGTCTGGCAACAAATTATGATTACGACGAGATGCGCTTCATCGACGCGGCCAGCAAATTCCGCGTTCCCACCAACGACAAGGGCGTGCCGAGGACGCTGCAGCTGCTGGTCAACAGCGACGATTCCGCCCGCCTGCGCTGCGCCCGGAACATCGCGGCCACGCTGACGGAGCTGGGTCTTGCCTGCGAGACGGTGGAAAGTCCCACCAGCGTCTACGAAGCCCGGCTTCAGGCGGCCAACTACGACATTTACCTCGGCATCACGAAGCTGCCCACAACGGCGGACCTGTCGGAATTCTACCGGCCGTGGGGCGAAATGAGCTGGGGCGGCCTCGCCAACGAGACGATCTACAACATGGTCAATCAGTCTCTGGCAGACAGAGGCAACTACTATAACCTGCACAAGCTGGTGGCGGACGACGGCCGGATCATCCCCGTGATGGCCGGTTACTACGCCATCTACGCCAAGCGCGGCGTGCTGAGCGACCTGAACCCCGCCCGGGACAACGTGTTCTACTACACGCTGGGCAAGACCATGGAGAGCAGTAAGGTTGCCACGCAGTTCAGTTGAGAGAGACCGCAGATCTGCGGAAAAATATCTACCAACAGGAAAGGAAGAAGATTATGAAAAGAGTTATTGCCCTGACGCTTACCTTGGCACTGCTGCTGTGCGGCTGCGGTGCCAGGAGCGCGCCTGCCACAACTCCCGCAGCGGTGCCGGAGACCACCGCCGCGCCGACCGCCGAACCCACCGCGGAACCCACGGCGGAACCGACCACCGTGCCGACCACGGAACCGGAGGTTTATGTCAACCCCCTGAACGGCGAAGTCCTGGATGCGCCCTTCACCGGCCGTATTTTTGCCAACACCGTGAGCAATCTGGCGGACAACATTCCCCATGTGGGCGTGGTGAAGGCGGACATGCTGATCGAGTGCTACGTCAACATGGACAGCGTGGTGCGCTGTCTGGCGCTGTTTACCGACATCGACTCCGTGGACGCCATCGGCTCCACCCGTTCCACCCGGCCCATGTTCAACAGCATTGCCCAGCACTATGACCTGATCCTGTCCCACGCGGGCGGCTCCGCGCAGGCGCTGGCAGACGCCAAGGAGCGGGGCGTGGAGAATTTCAACATTGACGAATGGGTGGTGGCCTCCACCGGCGCTTCCTATCGGGACACCGAGCGCAAGGGCGCGCTGGAGAACACCCTCTACGGCATCGGTTCCGGCATCAAAGCCTACGCCGAGTCTCAGGGCTACCCCATGACGCTGGAGCGGGACTACGGCTTCGACTTCACCGACGACGGCACCCCGGCGGACGGCGTTGAGGCCAAGGACATCAGCATCACGCTGGTCTACGAAAAGGCCAGAAAGGAAACCCGGATGGTCTACGACGAGAGCACGGGCAAGTACGCCTTCAACCAGTACGGCAAGGTCATGACCGACCTGAAGACCGAGGAAGTCGAAGCCTTCCGGAACGTCATCGTCATGTACGCGGACATCACCACCACCGGCATTTACCACATCGCGGATTTCAATGCCGGCGGCAAGGGCTACTTTGCCTGCGGCGGCAAGCTCATCCCCATCGTCTGGATGTGCGGCGGCGATAAGGAGCCGTTCCGTTTCTTCACGGAAAGCGGCGAGCCGCTGGAGCTTGGCCGGGGCAACACCTACATGGCCATCTGCACGCCTCAGTCCCCTGTCGTCTGCGAAGGAATGCCGGAGCAGCCCGCCGAAACCACGGCCGCGTCCTGAGTTTGGGACGGATATTCCGGGAAATGAAAAGCGCCCGCAGCGTCACGCGGCGGGCGCTTTTGCGCGAATGAGCAACATGCACCGAAAAATAGCAAAAACTGATCGGAATTTTACGAAAATTACACTTTACAACGCAGTGGGATTATTGTATAATGGATTCCGTACGGAGATATCGAATGCCGTACCTGAAAAGTAAAATACTGCCTTCCGGCAGTAATAAAAATGGAGGAATTACCATGTCTGTTAAAGTTGCAATCAATGGTTTTGGCCGTATCGGCCGTCTGGCTTTCCGTCAGATGTTCGGTGCTGAGGGTTTTGAAGTCGTCGCGATCAACGACCTGACCTCTCCCAAGATGCTGGCTCACCTGCTGAAGTACGATTCCACTCAGGGCAACTACGCTGCTCAGGGTCACGTCGTTGAGGCCGGCGAGGACTTCATCACCGTCGACGGCAAGAAGATCACCATTTACGCCAAGGCCAACGCTGCCGAGCTGCCCTGGGGCGAGCTGGGTGTTGACGTTGTTCTGGAGTGCACCGGTTTCTACACTTCCAAGGCCAAGGCTCAGGCGCACATCGACGCCGGCGCCAAGAAGGTCGTCATTTCCGCTCCTGCCGGCAATGACCTGCCCACCATCGTTTACAACGTTAACCACAACACCCTGACCAAGGAAGACAACATCATCTCCGCCGCTTCCTGCACCACCAACTGCCTGGCTCCCATGGCCAAGGCTCTGAACGACGGCTGGAAGATCCAGTCCGGCATTATGTGCACCATCCACGCCTACACCGGCGACCAGATGATTCTGGACGGCCCCCAGCGCAAGGGCGACCTGCGTCGTTCCCGTGCGGGTGCTGTGAACATCGTTCCCAACTCCACCGGCGCTGCCAAGGCCATCGGTCTGGTCATCCCCGAGCTGAACGGCAAGCTGATCGGCGCTGCTCAGCGTGTTCCCACCCCCACCGGCTCCACCACCATCCTGAACGCCGTTGTTGAGGGCAACCCCACCAAGGAAGAGATCAACGCTCAGATGAAGTCTCAGGCCACCGAGTCCTTCGGCTACAACACCGATGAGATCGTTTCCTCCGACATCGTTGGCATGCGTTTCGGCTCCCTGTTCGATGCCACCCAGACCATGGTCATCAATCTGGGCAACGGCACCAGCCAGGTGCAGGTCGTTTCCTGGTACGACAACGAGAACTCCTATGTTTCTCAGATGGTCCGCACCATCAAGCACTTCGCTACCCTGCTGTAATTCCGGTTCGGATAATGTAAGATTCCCCGCGGCACCCAAAGTGCCGCGGGGATTTTTCGCTGTTCAGGGCTGCCAGAATTCGCCAAGGCTCCGGCGCACCTTGCCGGTATAGCCCGTTACCGGGTGGGCTTCCAGCATGGAGCGCAGCACCGCTTCCTCGGTGGTCTCCGCAACGGCGCGGAAGGCATCATCTATGTGGGACTCGTGGATGCAGCGGAAATTCAGGCAATCGCCCTGCGCCGGAATCCGGTTGGCGGTGGAAAAGCCCACCATGACCTCGCCGCTGCCGTGGCCGATATAGCTGCCCAGCCGGGCAAGCCCCACGCTGCACCGGCGGATGATCCGTCCCAGCTGGCGGGAGGTGACGGGCAGGTCGGTGCCGACGATCATGATGCAGCTGCCCTCGTCCGGGGCGTCCTCCCGGATGCGGCGCTCGATTTCCTTGCCGATGTTTTCCCCGCCGACGGTCAAATCCCGCAGACACCCGTGGTTCGTCAGAACCAGCACGCCCACGGTGAAGGTCTCCCCGCCGATCTCCACAAGCCGGGAGGAGGAACCGATGCCGCCCTTCAGGTCGTGGCAGGTCATGCCCTTGCCCGCGCCCACGTCGCCCTGCGCAAAGTCCGCCGACGCGGCGGCAATGGCGGCGAAGACCTCCGCCTGCCCCACCGCCCGGTGACGGATGTCGTTCAGGGACGCGTCGTTGCACTCGCACACCACGGGGTTCACGGAAAGAACCGGATATCCCCGGCGCTCCCCCTGACGGCACATATATTCCACCATGGCGTCGTGAACCAGCCCCACGTTCAGGGTGTTCGTCAGGGCGATGGGGGTTTCCAGCGTCCCCAGCTCCCCGATCTGCATCAGCCCGGTGGTTTTTCCAAAGCCGTTGAGAACGTGGTAAGCCGCGGGCATTTTATTGCGGAAAATGTCATCCTCGCAGGGCAGGATCACCGTCACGCCGGTTTTGTGCCGTTCATCGTCCACGGTGCAGTGGCCGACGCGGACGCCTGACACGTCCGCGATGGAGTTCCGCGGCCCGTGGGGCATACGGCCGATGTTCAAATCCATAAAAATTCCTCCCGAGTGTTTTTTGACATTATACCGTTTCGGACGGAAGAATGCAACGGTTTTGCCATAAAGAGGGAGGTTTCCCGTGAAGCGGCAAAAAATCCCGTGTTCATGCTGTTGCGGAGGGTTGACCCCTATGTTACAATTAAAATTGGAAACCAAAAGGAAGGCGGCACCGGATGGTGCGGAAGTGTGAACCCAAATGAAAAGATGCCCCTGCTGCGGCGCGCCCTACAACGGCAAGCGTTGCCGGGAATGCTACTACGAGCCGTTTACCGAAGAAATCGCCCACGGGATGCATACCCACGAGGGGGAACCGCTGGTTATTGAGTACCCGGAGGACAGACCCGTCCGCCGGAGCGTCCCCACCCGGCAAAAAGAATGCAGGCAGTATTCCGGCCGGCGGAAAAAGACCAGCCCCAAGTGGCTCTGGCCGATTCTGATCGTAACCGCGTTCATGGTGGCGCAGTACGTGCTGACGGAGTTCATTACCGAAAAAGTGAGCAGCATGTCCTCCCTGTGGAGCGACGACGAGGACACCTGGGAGACGGAAGCGGTGATTCGCCCGGAGGATTTCCACCACCAGACCGTCCTGTACGATAAGGGCGGCATCCTGGCCGTGGCCGACTGGCGGGACGGGGACACATACACGGAGGAGATTCCCGTCTACGTTCGCAACGGTTCGGACAAGGACGTTATGCTCATGAGCAGCATGGACTGCGTCAACGGCTACATGACGGAGGATCGTCTCTTTTTCATCCTGCTGGAAGCGGGGCGGGAGGAAATGACCTCGATCTGGGTCAACGATACCGACCTTGAAAGCGGAAATATTGAAACGATCGGCGAACTCTCGTTCTGCTTGGAAGTGACGGATGCCAGCGACTACAATCCGCTGGATTCTACGCCCCCCATTACCCTGCGCGCAGACAAGAACGATGTCCGGTCGGTGGAGAGCGGCGGCACGACGGTTCTGGAGGAGGCGGGCATCACCCTTACCTACACGGGCAGCGAGGGTGAGCTTTGCGAGGACGGCGCCTTCCGGTTCCGGGTAGAGAATCATTCCGAGCGGAATATCTGGCTCTACACGATGGAAACCTATGTGAACGGCGAATCCGCTGATCTGTTCCTGTTCGACGAGCTTGCGCCGGACGCCTGGGGCAAGTGCGAAATGTGGCTGTATGACGCGGGCGTGGAGCGGGTTCGGGACATCACCTCCCTGGAGCTGGTGCTGGGCGTCCTGGATCATGACACCGATGAGCTTTTGCTGGAAAGCAAGCGGGTCAGCATTCCCGTTACAAAATAGTGTTTTCTTCCCCCGGCTGCATCAGCAGCCGGGGGAGCATTCGCTTCCAAAAAATCCACGAAAAAAGCAACGAGCCATTGAAAGAACGGCGGAAATTTGATACTATATAGAAAACTTGGGGCGGCCACGCGCCCGCCCCGAAAAACGATCAGGTGAAACCATGAACACCAAACAGGATTATATCGCCGTCTTTGACTCCGGCGTGGGCGGCATCAGCGTACTGCGGCACCTGCGGCGAGTGATGCCCGGGGAGCGGTACCTCTATTTCGGCGACTCCGCCAACGCCCCCTACGGCACAAAAACCAAGGACGAGGTGGAAGCGCTCACCTTTGCCGCGGCGCGGCATCTGATGGCGCGCGGAGTCAAGGCGCTGGTGGTAGCCTGTAACACGGCGACCTCCGCCGCCATCCACGACCTGCGGGAAGCCTACCCGGACACCATCGTTATCGGCATCGAGCCTGCCCTCAAGCTGGCCTATGACCGGTATCACGGCGGCGGCATCGGCGTGATGGCCACGCCCATGACCCTGCGGGAGGAAAAATTTGAAGCGCTGATGCACCGCTACGACCAGAGCTGCCGGGTCTACAAAATCCCTGCGCCGGGGCTGGTGGAGCTGGTGGAGCGGGGGCAGGCGGATTCCCCGGAAGCCGAATCCCTTCTGCGGGAGCTGTTCGCCCCCTATCAGGGAAAGCTGGACGAGGTGGTGCTGGGCTGCACCCACTACCCCTTTGCGGCTAAGGCCATTTCCCGGGTGCTGGGAAGCGGCGTCGCCCTGTTGGACGGGGGTGACGGCACCGCCCGGGAGACCCGCCGCCGTCTGGCGGAAGCGGGGCTTCTGGAAAACGGAACAGGCGAGGTCATCCTCACCAACAGTCTCCCGGACGAGTCAATTCTCGAATTGTCCCGGAAGCTGTTGGATGAGAAATAGATATGGAGGAAAAGATTATGGACGACAACATTCTGGTCATCGGCATTGCCGGGGGCACGGGCAGCGGCAAAACCACCCTGATGAACAATCTGATCTCCCGCTTTGAGGGCATGGTTACGGTCATCAGCCACGACAACTACTATAAGCGCCACGACGACATGACCTACGAGGAACGCAGTCAGCTCAATTACGACGAGCCTGCCGCCTTCGACACCAGCCTGATGGTCTATCATCTGGAAGAACTGCGCCGGGGACACGCCATCGAATGCCCGGTGTACGACTTCACCATCCATAACCGGTCGGAGCAGACCATTCACATCGTGCCGAAAAAGGTCATCATCGTGGAGGGCATTCTGATTTTCGAGAACGAGGAACTGCGCAACCTCATGGACATCCGGATTTTCGTGGACACCGACGCGGACATCCGCCTGTGCCGCCGCATCAAGCGGGACGTGAACAAGCGGGGAAGAACTTTGGAAAGCGTACTGAAGCAGTATCAGGACACGGTCAAGCCCATGCACGAGCGGTACGTGGAGCCGAGCAAGAAGTATGCCAACATCGTCGTCCCCGAGGGCGGAAAAAATCTGGTGGCGCTGGACATGATCATCGGCCGCATCCAGCGGCATCTGGAGGAAACATGAATTACGAGAGCCTGATTTTTGACATTGACGGCACCCTCTGGGATTCCCGGGCGCTGGTGGCGGAGGGCTACAACATCCAGCTTAACAAAGAGGGGCTTTCCCGGCACTGCATCACGGCGGAAACCCTGAAACCCCTGTTCGGCCGGGTGATGACGGAAATCGCCGACGTTCTGTTTGCCGACTTTCCGGAAAAGGAGCGCTACGCCCTGATGGCGCGGTGCATGGAGACGGAAAACCGCCACCTCCACGAAAACCCCTGCCATATCGGCTACCCCGGCGTCCGGGAGACGATGGAAGCGTTGGCGAAGACGCACCGCTTGTTCATCGTCAGCAACAGTCAGCAGGGCTATCCGGAGCTGTGCATTTCCAAGCTGGGGCTGACCGGCTGCATCACCGGCCATCTGTGCTTCGGCGACACCGGCACCAGCAAGGGAAAGACCATCCGCACACTGATGGAGAAATACAACATCACCTCCTGCGCCTACATCGGCGACACGCAGGGGGATTACGAGGCCACGGTGGAAGCGGGCGTCCCCTTCCTTTGGGCAAGCTACGGCTTCGGCACCCCGGCAGGGTACGCCGGGAAAATCGACAGCTTTACGGATTTGCTGAAGCTGTAAACGTTACGGAGGTTCCATGAGTATTTCCATCGACACTTACTGCCTGCAATGCCTTCTGCGGCGGAACATCGCCCTTGCCCAGACGCTGGGGACGGAGGAGCAGGCAATGGCCTTTGCCAAAGAGATCATGAAGCTGTGCATTGCTGCGCCGGAGGGGGTGCCCTCCCCGTGGTTCGGGCCGCAGATCGCCGATCTGCTTCACGACATGTACGGCCTTGACTATGACCGTTTCCGTCAGGAAAAGCTGGATTCCAACCACTTCGTGCTGGAGCGGCTCCCCATGATCCGGAAAAGGGTGACGGAAGCCAAGGACCCGGTTCTTGCGGGGCTGCAATTTGCCATTCTGGGAAATTATCTGGACTTTTCCGCCTTGCAGGGGCAGGTCAGCTTTGAAAAGCTGGAGGAAATGCTGGATAAGGCGCTGGAAATGGAGCTGGACGAGCAGGTGTACGCTTACTTTTGCCGGGATTTACGCCGGGGCGGGAAGCTGGTGTACCTGACGGACAACGCCGGAGAGATCGGCTTTGACCGGGTGCTGGCCGAGGCAATCGCGGCGGCGTATCCGGATATTGCCATCACTTTCTGCGTCCGGGGCGCCATCGCCCAGAACGATGCGACCCGGGAGGACGCCGCCGCCGTGGGAATTCCCTTCCCGGTGATCGACAACGGCAACCAGGTGGCGGGCACCCAGCTGGATATGCTGAGCGAGGAAGCCGCTGCGGCGCTGTCGGACGCGGACGTGATCCTCGCCAAGGGCATGGCCAACGCGGAGACGATGCTGGGCTGCGGGTACAACGTGTACTACGCGTTTCTGGTAAAATGCCAGCGGTTCGTCACCCGCTTCGGCAAGCCCATGTTCACCCCCATGCTGGTGAAGGAACGGGAGTAAAAAATTCCTCTGCTGCGGTGGCAACAGAGGAATTTTTGCAATCAGGAATGGCGCTGGGTGGGCTGGAGGTAGCATTCTGTGCTCCAGCTGAAACAGCTATCGTACTCGACGGTCAGATAGACGGTCTTCTTGCCGTCCTTCAACTGGACGAAGCACACGCCGTTTTCGTCAAAGAGATCGGTGATTTCCATGCTCTGATCTTTGTAGTAGACCCACACCGTTCCGTCCTCCCGGTAGGTCACATCGATTCTGTTCTGAAGGTCTTCCAGAAGCTCTTCCTCCGTCAGAGGGCGCTCCCGGCCAAAGGCGTCGATGGCTACACCGCCGCCCCCTTCGCTGTGTACCCCGCCGGCAGCTTCGTAGGTCAGCTCGTAGCTGCCGTCCTGAATTTCCAGAACGGCGTCGGTCTGATCGCCGTAGCACCAGAGCTGGATGGTTCGCTGAATGCCGCCCACGTCTTCCGCATAGCAGACGCCCGCCATGGCAAATACCGCAATCACCGCGGCGCACAGCAGCACCGCTTTCCTCAGGGAAAAATGCTTTTTCGTTTCCATATGGGTTACCTCCGTCAAAATGTCCTCGGAGGCATGAAGCACGCCGAAGGCACGCCGGTATTTTTCTTTATTCGTCATCGTTCCACGCCTCCATCAGTTTGGTTTTCAGGAGCTGCCGTCCCCGGTTCAGCTGGCTTTTGACGGTGCCTTCCCGCGAGTGGAGAATCTCCGCGATCCGGGCGACACTGTAGTCCTCGTAGTAAAACAGGTGGATCACCGTCCGGTATTTTGCGGGCAGGGACATGACCGCCTCAAAGAGGGACTTATCCTCCGGCGCTTCAAAGACCAGCGTTTCCATATAGTCCTCCCATGAGACTCGGTGCTTTTCCCAGAAGGAACGCTTCTGATCTCTGGCCCGGTTGATGGCGACCCGCAAAAGCCATGCGCGGATGTGATCCTCGTCGGTAAATTCCTTGTCATAGGAACAGTACCGCAGATATGTATCCTGCACCGCGTCGTCGGCGTCCGCCTGATTCCCTGTGATGCTGAACGCCGCAGAGAAAACACGGTCGCCGTATAAGCGAAAGGCATCCTCAGCTGACAGTTTCATAGACAACCCCTTGTTCGTTAGAAGTACTTCTGCCAATAGAACGTATGAGAAGCGGAAAAGGTTGCGTATTCTGGAAAATTATTTTTGAGTATTGTATCATCCGAAGGGCTTTCCTTCAAGGGCGTTTTCCACCGCTGATTGGGCAAAATGTTGAAAAAAAGTCCCGGAATTTGTGAAAACCCTCTTGCCAAACAGGAAAAACGGTGATATAATCCTAACGTAAACAGGTAGAAGGTAGGAAAGAGAGGCGCGAGCGCCTCTCTTTCTTGCTGATTAAGGTCGTGTCTGAGAGCGGGTGAAAGCCACCTTTCGGACAGACTCAGGGAAAGGGTGTATCCATGAAAGTTACCGAACAAGTGGCGGCCTTCGCCGAGCCCATCGTGAAAGAACACGGCTGCGAGCTTTGGGACGTGGAATACGTCCGGGAGGGCAGCGAATATTTCCTGCGGCTGTATATTGACAAGGACGGCGGCGTGGACATCAACGACTGCGAGGCCATCTCCCGCGCCGTTGACCCCATTCTGGACGAAAAGGACCCGATCCCCGGCTCCTACCATTTTGAGGTTTGCTCCGCCGGACTGGAACGGGTGCTGAAGCGCCCTTCTGATTTCCAGAAATATCTGGGCAGCCCCATCACCGTCAAGCTCTACCGCCCCAGAAACGGCATGAAGGAAATTCCCTGCGTCCTGCGCGCTTACGAGGACGGCAGGCTGACCGTGGAGGCGGGGAAGGAAACCGTAACGTTTGAAAAATCCGAGGTCGCGCTGGTGCGGCTTCGCGTGGAATTCTGATAGGAGGACAGAATAAAATGGCAAGAAAGACAGCCAAAAAGCAGGCGGAAGCCCCCAAGGTGGACATCGGCGCGGAGATTTTCGCGTCTCTGCGGGAGCTGGAAAAGCTCAAGGGCATCCCTGTGGACTATATGGTGGAGCGTCTGAAACAGGCGCTGACCAACGCCTACCGCAAAGACCGGGAGGATCGCCGGGACGTCCCGGCGGACAATGTGGTGGTCGATCTGAGCGAGCATGGACTTTCCATGCACATCGTCAAGACCGCCGTGGAGGAAGTGGAGGATACCGCGCTGGAGATCCCCATCGACGCCGCCCGGAACTATAACCCCGACGTTCAGGTGGGCGACCCGGTGAACATCCCCGTGGACATCCAGAAATTCGGCCGCATCGCCGCCCAGACTGCCAAGCAGGTGGTCATTCAGGGCATCCGGGAAGCTGAACGGGGCGTGGCTTACGAAAGCTATTCCAACAAGGCGCAGGAGCTGATGACCGGCACTGTGCTGCGCATCGACCCCACCACCGGCGATATGTTCCTGCGCATCGGCCAGGGCAGCGACACCTCCGACGCCGTGCTTCAGGCCGGCGAGCAGATCCCCGGCGAAACCCACCACGAGGGCGACATGATCCGGGTGTACGTGCTGGAAGTCCACAAAATGGGCCGCGGCCCGTTGATCCACGTCTCCCGCACCCATCCCAATCTGGTGCGCCGCCTGTTCGAGCTGGAGACTCCGGAGATCGCCGACGGTCAGGTGGAGATCCGCAACATCGCCCGGGAAGCCGGTTCCCGTTCCAAGATGGCAGTTCGCGCCGCCATGGAGGGCATCGACCCCGTGGGCGCCTGCGTCGGCCCTCACGGCGGACGTGTGGGTGCCGTCGTGAAGGAGCTGGGCGGCGAGAAGATCGACATCGTGGTGTGGAGCGAAGACCCCTGCCAGTATGTCCGGGCTGCCCTCAGCCCTGCGGATGTCATTGACGTCAGCCTGATCCCCGGCCAGAAAGCCTGCCGGGTGATCGTCCCCGACGACCAGCTGTCTCTGGCCATCGGCAAGGAGGGTCAGAACGCCCGTCTGGCCGCCCGCCTGACCGGCTATAAGATCGACATCAAGCCCGCCTCTCAGGCAGAACCCGCCGGGGAGACGGAGGAAGCATAAAAATTCAGGGCGATAAGGAGGCAGTTCGATGCAGAAGAAAATTCCCCAGCGGCAGTGTATGGGCTGCCGGGAACGGAAGGCCAAGCGGGAGCTGATCCGGGTCGTCCGCAGCCCCGAGGGCGAGGTCAGCCTGGACTTCGGCGGCAAGAAAAACGGCCGGGGCGCGTACATCTGTCCCAATCCCGAGTGCCTGAAAAAGGCCATCCGCTCCAAAGCGCTGGATCGCAGTCTGGAAGTGACCATCCCGGAGGAGGTCTACCAGCGGCTGGAAAAGGAGATGGAGAATGGATAAGGCGCTGCAATATCTGTCCATAGCCCGCAAGGGCGGCATGGCGGAGCTGGGCGAGGAGCCGGTAGGCGCGATCGCCCGGGCGGGAAAGGCGTACCTGATTCTGGTAGCTGCCGACGCTTCCGACCATACATGGCGTCGGGCGAAATCCTTCGCCGCCGGAACCGACCAGCAGTGCGTCCGCCTGAAATCCACCAAAGAGGAGATGGGCTTCGCCATCGGCCGAACCAGCCTTGCCATCGCCGCCGTGACGGATGTCCGGCTGGCGCTGACCCTGCTGACGGCGCTTGGCGAACCGGAGAAAAACCGGGAAGCCCTGGAAGTGCTTTCCGCCAAGGCTGAAAAGGTAAAGAAGCATCAGGCCGAAGCGAAAGCCCATGTAAAAAATGTGCGAAAAGGGAAAAAGAAGCAGTAGTTTTGAGTAGTAAGCAGAGCGCAGAAGCGCATATCCCCTGCGTTCCGCTTTCCGCTTGTCATATTTTGGAGGTGCGTTTTATCGTATGAGTTTAGTGAAGTATCGTTTGAAGGAGGTCGCGGCAGACTTCGGCGTTGCGCCGAAGGTGATCGCGGACATCATCTCCAAGTATTTTCAGAAGCCCAAGTCCAATACGCAGGTGCTCACCGATGAGGAACTGAATCTGGTGTTTGACAGCATGACCCAGACCCACCAGATCGCGTCGCTGGAGCAGGTGTTTGCCGTGAAGCCCGCGCCTAAGGCGGAGCCGCCCAAGCCCGAAGCCCCCAAGGCCGAGGCTCCCAAGCAGGAAGCCCAGCAGGCCGCGAAGCCCCAGCAGGCGAAGCCTCAGTCCCAGCCCCAGAATCAGAACCGTCCCCAGCAGCCCGCCGCGCCCAGCGCGCAGCCTGCCAAGGCAGACAAGCCCAAGGAGCCTGAACGGAAGCGGGAGCGCCGGGTGGTGGACACCTCCGCCGTGCAGGTCAACGCCGGACGCTTTGCCGACGTGGACAATCTGGTCTCCGAGAAGGTGCAGAATTATCAGGGAGGCAAGCAGCGCATCGGCGGCAAGAAGGGTCAGCAGGGCAATAAGCAGCAAAACGGCAAGTTCCGCGGCAGCAAGTCCCGGAACGAGGAGCAGGAGAAAATGCGCCGCCTGCAGATGGAGGTCGCCCGGAAGGCACCTCTGACGGTGAAGATTCCCGAGGAGATCACCGTGGGCGAGCTGGCTTCCCGGATGAAGAAGACCGCCGGAGAGGTCATCAAGTGCCTGATGAAGAACGGTGTCATGGCCGCCATCAACCAGAGCATCGATTTTGACACCGCCGAGTTCGTGGCCACCGAGATGGGCTGCAAGGTGGAGAAGGAAGTCACCGTCACCATCGAGGAGCAGATCATCGACGACCATGTGGATACCGCCGAAGAGCTGGAGACCCGCGCCCCCGTCGTAGTGGTCATGGGTCACGTTGACCACGGCAAGACCTCCCTGCTGGACGCCATCCGCAAGACCTCCGTCACTGCGGAAGAAGCCGGCGGCATCACCCAGCACATCGGCGCTTACACTGTGGACGTGAACGGGAATATGGTCACGTTTTTGGATACCCCCGGCCACGCGGCCTTTACCTCCATGCGTGCCCGCGGCGCGAAGTCCACGGATATCGCCATTCTGGTGGTTGCCGCCGACGACGGCATCATGCCCCAGACCATCGAGTCCATCAACCACGCCAAGGCTGCGGACGTTCCCATTATCGTCGCCATCAATAAGATGGATAAGCCCACCGCCAACCCCGACAAGATCAAGGAGCAGCTGACCAAGTACGACCTGATCCCCGAGGAGTGGGGCGGCGAGACCGTCATCTGCCCCATCTCCGCCAAGACCGGTCAGGGTCTGGACAATCTGCTGGAAATGGTCATCCTCACCGCCGAGGTGCTGGAGCTGAAGGCCAACCCCAACCGCCGCGCCAAGGGCGTGGTGATCGAAGCGCGGCTGGATAAGGCCCGCGGCCCCGTGGCGACGCTGCTGGTGCAGAACGGTACCCTGAAGCAGGGCGACATCGTCATCGCCGGTACCGCCGTCGGCCGTGTCCGTGTTATGACCAACGACAAAGGACGCACCGTCAAGACCGCCGGCCCCTCCGTGCCTGTGGAGATCACCGGCCTTGCCGACGTGCCCACGCCGGGCGACGAGTTCAACGCCGTCACCGACGAGCGTATGGCCCGTGAGCTGGTGGAGCAGCGCCGTCAGGCGCAGAAGGACGCCCTGGCCAAGATGAACCAGAAGGTCACCCTGGACAATCTGTTCGCCAAGATGCAGGAGGGCGAAATGAAGGAGCTGCCGCTGATCGTCAAGGCCGACGTGCAGGGCTCCGCCGAAGCGCTGAAATCCTCTCTGGAGAAGATCTCCAACGAGGAAGTCCGCGTCCGTGTCATCCACGCGGGCGTCGGCGCCATCAACGAAAGCGACATTCTGCTTGCCTCCACCGCAGGCGCCATTGTGGTGGGCTTCAATGTCCGTCCCGACGCCGCCGCTGCTGCCAGCGCCCACCGCGCCAATGTGGATATGCGGTTCTACCGCGTGATCTACGACGCCATCGACGAGATCGAGGCCGCCATGAAGGGTATGCTCGCGCCCAAGTTCGAGGAAGTTGTCATCGGCCACGCGGAGGTGCGCATGACCTACAAGGTCAGCGCCATCGGCACCATTGCCGGCTGTATGGTCAAGGACGGCAAGGTCACCCGGGATTCTCAGGTGCGCGTTCTGCGGGACAACATCGTCATCCACGAAGGCGAGATCGGCTCCCTGCAGCGCTTCAAGGACGCGGTCAAGGAAGTCACCGCCGGTTATGAGTGCGGCATGAGCGTCGTGAAGTACAACGACATCAAGGAAGGCGACATCTTCGAGTGCTTTGTCATGCAGGAAGTGAAACGCTAAGTTATTCGCCGTGCCGCACGGGGAAGCTCTGGATAAACTGGCAAGAGCTGACAGCGAGAGATTTTTCACCAGATGAAGGCTTCCAAAGCGGAGAAATACTTTGTGTATTTCCCGCTTTGGAAACCGCACAGCTGGGGGAAAAGATCCGCTGCTCAGCCGCAGACGGTTTATTCAGAGTTTCCCCCTCGCGGCGCGGCGAAAACCGTTATTGCACAGAGGGGAAACCCCCGATGTGCTGCTGAAAGGAGTACCCAATGTCATCCAACCGAATCAATCGGATCAATGAGGAGATCCAGAAGGAGCTGTCCGCCCTGCTTCGTACCGTGAAGGACCCCAGAGTGCAGGACACGATGATCTCCATTACCCGGGTGGAAACCACCCCGGATCTGCGCTATACCAAGGTATACGTCAGCTTTTTGCAGGAGGAGCGGGTGAAGGACGCCATGGCGGGGCTGAAATCCGCCGCCGGATACCTGCGCCGTCAGCTGGGACACAACCTCCAGCTGCGCTACAGCCCGGAGATCGTCTGGTCTGAGGACGATTCCATCACCTACGGCGCGAGAATGCTGAAGCTGATCAACTCCCTGGAGGTCAAACACGATGAAGATTCTGACGAGAGCTGATGCGGCGCGTTTTCTTCTGGAACACGACCATTTTGCCATTCTGTCCCACCGCCGCCCGGACGGGGACACCGTCGGCAGCTCTGCCGCTTTGTGCCGGGGGCTGCGGCAGCTGGGCAAGACCGCCCATGTGCTTGTCAACAAAGAAGTGACGCCCCGGTTTGCGTGGCTCCATGAGGGGCTGACCAAGCCATGGGTGGAGGAAGGCGACACCATCGTCTCGGTGGACGTGGCGTCTCCCGAGATGCTGCCTGCGGATTTCCGGCCGCTGCTGGGGAAGATTGCCCTGCGCATTGACCATCACAGCTCCGCGACCTCCTTTACGGAGCAGGAGCTGGTGGACGGGGACAGCGCATCCTGCGCCGAGGTGGTGTGGGACGTGCTGGAGCTGATGGGCGTCAAGGCCGACCGGGCGCTGGCGGAGGCGGTGTATGTGGGCGTTTCCACCGACACCGGCTGCTTCCGCTTTTCCAATACCACGGCGCATACCTTTTCCGTGGCGGCGCTTTGCACCCGGGCAGGGGCGCGAATTTATGAGCTGAATCAGGAGCTGTTTGAGACGAACACGCTGGAGCGGCTGAAGATGCAGGCGTGGATCGTGGAGCATCTGGAGCTGCTGCGTGGCGGCGAAATGGCCATCTGCGCTATCCCCCGTGCCGTGGAGGAGGAGATCGGCGTCAACGAGGACGATATGGACAACATCTCCAATTTCCCCCGCACGGTGGCGGGCGTGCGCATGGCGGCGACCCTCCGGGAGACGGAGGACGGGGAGACGAAGCTGTCTGTCCGGGCGGTTCCCGGCTGCGACGCTACGGTGGTTGCCGTCCGCTTCGGCGGGGGCGGCCATAAGGGCGCGGCAGGCGCGTCCATGAAGCTGCCTCTCCATGAGGCCGTCAAGGCCGTGGAAGCGGTCATGCTGGAAGTGAAATGAACGGAATTGTGATTATCGACAAGCCCGCCGGGTGGACGAGTCAGGACGTGACGGCGCGGCTGCGGCGGGTCTTCGGCACCCGGCGCATCGGCCACGGCGGTACGCTGGACCCCATGGCCACCGGGGTGCTGCCCGTATTCGTGGGGCGCGCCACCCGGGGCGTGGAGTTTTTTGAGCACGCCGAGAAGACCTACGAAACGGAGCTGCTTCTGGGCGTCGCCACCGATACCGAGGACACCACCGGCACGGTACTTACCCGCCGGGAGGTCAGCGTGACACAGGAACAGCTTACCGACGTGCTGGAACGCTTCCGGGGGGAGATCATGCAGATCCCGCCCATGTATTCCGCGCTGAAGGTCAACGGCCAGAAGCTGTGTGACCTCGCCCGGAAGGGCAGGCAGGTGGAGCGCCAGCCCCGCCCCGTCACCATCCACGAGCTGACGCTGCTGTCCCGGGAGGGGGATACCCTCCGTCTGCGGGTGCGCTGCTCCAAGGGCACGTATATCCGCACCTTGTGCGCGGACATCGGCGAAGCCCTGGGCTGCGGCGGATGTATGCAGGCGCTGCGCCGGACGCAGGCCGGGGAATACACCATCGCCGAGGCCGTCCCCTTACAGCAGCTGCTGGAAGCGGCGGAGCCGGAAACCTATCTGCGGGACGTGGACACCATGTTCCGGGGCTATCCCGGGGTGAAGCTCACCGTCAATCAGGAAAAGCGGTGCCGGAACGGCAACGCCTTTTCCGTCAGTCTTCCCGGCGGAACCTACCGCGCTTACAGCCAGTCGGGAGAATTTCTCATGCTGGCGAAGGTGGAAGATGGCGTTATGTCAACCATAAAGAGCTTTTTTGACGTACAATAAAAGAACGGAACGGAAAGCCCCGGCCTTTGCCGCAAGCTTCCGTTCCTGTCAGGTGAACCAATGAACAAGACGATTTATGCCCTTGGATTCTTCGACGGGGTACACGTAGGCCACGCCGCGCTGCTTGACCGGTGCAAAACCTTAGCGCGGGAAGAAAACTACCGCGCCGGGGTCGTGACCTTTGCCGCCCATCCGGATACGCTGGTGCTGGGGAACACCCCGCCCCTCATCAATACGCCCTACGACCGGGAGAAACTCCTTCGGGAACGCTTTTCCATGGAGCAGGTCGTGACGCTGCCCTTTGACGAGCAGATGCACACCATGCCGTGGCGGGATTTTCTCAACATGCTGATACGGGACTATGCTGCTGCCGGGTTCGTCTGCGGCGAGGACTTCCGTTTCGGCTATCGGGGCGAGGGAAACGCGGACGCTCTGGAAGATTTCTGCCGGGCGAACGGGCTTGTCAGTGCCGTGGTGAACGACCAGATGATCGACGGCATCCGGGTGTCCAGCACCTACATTCGCCGCCAGATCGAGACGGGGGACATGGAGACCGCCGTGAAATTTCTGGGACACCCCCATATTCTCAGCGGTTCCGTGGTTCACGGACACCAGCTGGGGCGGCGGCTGGGCATCCCCACCGCGAACCTGCGCCTGCCGGAGGGGCTGGCAGAGCCGAAATTCGGCGTCTACGCCTGCCGCGCCGTGGTGGAGGGCAAGCGGTACTGCGCCGTGACCAACATTGGCGTCCGACCCACGGTGGAGGGGCGCAGCGTCACGGTGGAGCCGTGGATTCTGGACTACGACGGCGACCTGTACGGCCGGGAAATCACGCTGGAATTCTACCGTTTTCTCCGCCCGGAGCGGAAATTCCCCTCTCTGGACGACCTGAAAGCGGAAATTCACCGCAACGCCGGGGAAACGAGAGCCTACTTTGGGGAATAACCCCTTGTTTTATCCGAGGAAATGCAGTATAATAGAGCATCATTCAGAATTGGGAGGAAAACGCCATGCCGCTGCACGACGATGAAATGAATATGCGCCGTGAAAAGCGGGAAGCCCAGCGCAGAAAGCAGCAGGCCGAAGCAAAGCGCCTGCGGATCACGCTGATTCTGGCGGCGGTGGTGCTGGTGCTGTGTACGGCGGGGATTGTGTTCCTCACCAGCCGTTCCGACAGTTCCCAGACGACAGTGGCGGCGGAGACCCGTCCCACCCAGAAGCCCACCCAGGCCACGGAACCGGCCACCCGCGCTCAGAAAAGCACCAAAACCACCATCCACATCAAGGCGGCGGGTGACCTGAACGTGACCAACACTGTAATCAACGCCGGTGTAGCCGTGGGCGGCTACAATTACACCCGCGCCTTCATGGACGTGGCGTCCACCCTGTCCGACGCGGATCTGACGGTGCTGAATCTGGAGGGCAACATCTGCGGCGAGCCGTACGGCAGCGACACCACCTCCGCCCCCCGGGAGCTGCTGGAGGGTCTGCGCAACGCGGGCGTTGACCTGATCCAGATGGCCAATTCCTGCACCATCAACAACGGCCTGATTGGCCTGACTTCCACCCTGCAAAGCATCCGGGCGGCGGGCTTGGAGCCGGTGGGTGCGTTCGCTTCGGAGTCCGAGTTCCAGCAGTCCAAGGGCTACACCATTACGGAAGCTCAGGGCGTCAAGGTGGCCTTCGTGGCCTTTACCAAAGGTCTGGGCGGCCGGGGACTTCCCGCCGGAAACGACAATCTGGTGAACATCCTCTATGAGGACTATGCCAGCACCTACGACAAGATCGACCGTACCCGCATCACCAGCGTTCTGAAGGCTGTGGAAGCGGAGAAGCCGGACATCACCATCGCTCTGCTCCACTGGGGCAGCGAATACAACGACGACATCAGCGACACCCAGAAGAGCATCGTCAACCTGATGAAAAAGCAGGGCGTGGACGTTATTATCGGCACCCACCCCCATACGGTGCAGGCCATCGAGTACGATGAGCTGGCAGGCACGCTGGTGGCCTATTCTCTGGGGGACTTCTTCGGCGACGCCTCCCGGGGCGGCACCAATTACTCCATCATTCTGGATTTGGAGATCACCAAGGATTCCAGCACCGGCACCACCAAGGTGACGAATTACAGCTACACCCCCATTTACACGGTCAGCGAGGCGGAAAGCGCCGACGGCTACCGCCGTGTAGTGCGCATCGACAAGACGGTGGAAGCGTGGGAGGAAAATTATCTGGACAAGGTGAGCCAGTCGGCGAAAGAAAGCATGGTCTACGCCCTGGATCGTATCGAAGCCCGCATCAACCCGCCGGTGGAGGAAAAGAAGAAGTAATCGCGGAAACGTTCCGTGCCACAAGAATATGTGTTATGGAAACTCCCATGTGCTGCGGCACGTGGGAGTTTTTGAGCCTGTAAGGACGGTCGCTTGATATCGGGGTTGACATGTGATATACTGGAAACCGGATAAACAAATCGGAATTTGAAGGAGGGCTGGAATGAATGGGCGTGTTCAGTTTTTTTAAGAAAAGCAAAGTGAAACTGACCGATGAACAGAAAAAGTGGAATAAAATGTGGGATTTGTGGGTAGAAGATCGTACGGACTCTCCCTATTCAGAATTGATGACCTATCAAAGCGAAATCAACAATGGCGGACATGACCAATATTTCTTCAATATCGAGAATTCGGGCAATTTGCAAAAGGAAATGGCGGTTTTGAAAACTGTTTTGCCCGCAAAGCTGCGAGACAATTTACAAAATGCATATGATGCATATTTGAAGCTAACGAATGAAGAATCTGACGAGCAAGCAGGAACGATACTGAGTCAATATGATGATGAGTTTTATAAAGTCGAAGAAGATATCAACCGCATACTAAGGGAGTATGCATCTCAAATAGAACTATAAATTCCGATTTGTCGGTTTGATTTACAGGCGGGATACACTGCCCCGCGCCCCAGCCGGATTTCCTGCATAAAAAATTCCCCGCTTTCGGTAACGAAAGCGGGGAATTGCTATTGAACCTTACTGGTTCGCCATTTCCTTCAGAGCGTCCTTGCGGCTGAAGTTGGCGCGGCCCTTCTCGTCGAAGCCCATGAACTTCACCCAGGTCATATCGCCCAGGTTCAGCACGTCCTCCACCTTCTCCACGCGATGGTTTTCCAGCTTGGAGATGTGGACCATGCCGTCATGGCCGGGGGCGATCTCCACAAACGCGCCGATGGGCAGGATGCGCACGACCTTGCCGTAGTACAGCTTGCCGACCTCGGGAACGAAGCAGATGTCGTCCACCATCTTCTTGGCGGCGTAGGCGGCGGCGGAGTCAACAGCGGAAATGAACACGCTGCCGTCGTCGTCGATGTCCACCTTGGCGCCGGTGTCGGCGCAGATCTTCTGGATGGTCTTGCCGCCGGAACCGATGACCTCGCGGATCTTGTCCACGGGGATCTTCAGGGACAGCATCTTCGGGGCGTACTCGCTGACCTCGGGACGGGGCGCGGGGATGGCCTTGAGCATGACCTCGGACAGGATCTCCAGACGCGCCTTGCGGCAGCGCTCCAGAGCATCGGCGATGATCTCCATGGTCAAACCCTTGTTCTTCAGGTCCATCTGGATGGCGGTGATGCCCTCGGTGGTACCGGCGACCTTGAAGTCCATTTCGCCGTGGAAGTCCTCAACACCCTGAATGTCGGTGAAGGTTCTCCACTCGCCGGTCTCCTGGTCGGAGATCAGGCCGCAGGAAATACCGGCCACAGGGCGCTTGATGGGCACGCCGGCGTCCATCAGAGCAAGCGTAGAGCCGCAGATAGAAGCCTGAGAGGTGGAGCCGTTGGAGGACAGAACCTCGGACACCACACGGATGGCGTAGGGGAACTCCTCAACGCTGGGGATCACGGGCAGCAGCGCCTTCTCGGCCAGCGCGCCGTGGCCGATCTCCCGGCGGGAGGTGGAACGGGCGGCACGGGCTTCGCCGGTGGAGTAGGCGGGGAAGTTATAGTGATGGATATACCGCTTGGTATCCTCGGGGTAGATGGTGTCGATCTTCTGGGCGGCGGACAGGGTGTTCAGGGTGCAGATGGAAAGCACCTGGGTCTGACCGCGGGAGAACAGGCCGGAGCCGTGGACTCTGGGCAGAACGCCAACTTCGGCGTCCAGAGGACGGATTTCGTCCATCCCGCGGCCGTCCACACGCTTGCCCTGGAGCAGCCACTTCTTGACGACCTTCTTCTGCATCTTGTACAGGCAGACCTCGATATGGGTGTCGAAGTCCTCGTACTTCTCGCCGAACTTCTCCTGGAAGTCCAGACGGGCGGCGGTCAGGCGCTCCTCCCGGACGTTCTTGTCGGGGGTGTCCAGAGCGTACTCGATCTTACCCAGGCCGTAAGCCATCAGATCGTCCAGCAGCTCGTGGTTGACGGCGGCCTTCTCGAAGGTGAACTTGGGCTTGCCGATCTCGGCGACGATGGAGTTGATGAACTTGACGATCTCCATGTTGGCCTCGTGGGCGACCCGGATGCACTCGTAGACGATGTTTTCAGGGGCTTCCTTGGCCTCGGTCTCGATCATGACCACCTTCTCGAAGGTGGAGGAGATGCACACGAAGCAGTCGGCAGCGTCCCGCTCGTCGGAGGAGGGGTTGATGATATACTTGCCGTTCAGATGGGCGACGTTGGTGGTGGCCACGGGGCCGTTCCAGGGAACGTCGGAGCAGGCAATGGCGATGGAAGCGCCCAGAGACGCCACGATCTCCACGGGGTTATCGTAGTCGTTGGCAAGAACGGTGCAGGTCACGACGGTGTCGTTGCGCAGCTCCTCGTCGAAGAGGGGACGCATGGGGCGGTCGATGATGCGGCTGTTCAGGATGCCCCGCTCGGAGGGCTTGCCCTCCCGGCGGTTGAAGGAGCCGGGAATCCGGCCTACAGAATACAGCCGCTCCTCAAACTCAATGGTGAGCGGGAAGTAGTCAATGCCGGGCTTGGGATCGGGGGACGCGGTAACCGTGGTGAGCACCACAGTATCCCCATAGCGGCAGATGCACTCGGCGTTGGCCAGCTCTGCTACCTTACCGGTTTCCACAGTGAAGGTGCGGTTGCCGATTTGGGTTTCAAATACTCGATGGTTGGGGAAAGTCTTATGCGTAACCAATGAAAGTTACCTCCTGAAAGTAAATTTGGCTCTGTCCGGGAGGTTTAGCACTTGAAACCAACGCCGAAAATTTCGGCGGCGCTTTCAACTGCTAAATGTCTCCCGCCCAGAGGGAATGTGTTTAGAAAAAAGGGCGACAAAAGCCGCCCTTTTTTGACAAAATTATTTCCGGATGCCCAGCTTGGCAATCACCGCGCGGTAGCGGTTGATGTCCTTCTTGGCCAGGTAGTCCAGGAGATTCCGGCGCTTACCGACCATCATGAGGAGGCCCCGGCGGCTGTGGTTGTCATGCTTGTGAACCCGCAGGTGCTCGGTGAGCTCGTTGATGCGGGCGGTGAGAATGGCAACCTGGACCTCGGGAGAACCGGTGTCACCCTCATGGGTTGCATACTCGGCAATGACCTGGGTTTTCTTTTCTTTCTGAATCATAATGTTTTCCACCTTTCGATTGATTCCCCGGCAGCTAAGAATGGGCCAGTGGAGCGCCAATGGCGGTATCCCGAAACTGAGCTGCGGGCGATAAACAGGATCTGGCGATAGCCAGCCTTTTTATTCTATCATGGAGTTCTTCAATTGTAAAGGAAAATTTTGAGATTTTCCCTCCTATGTTCCGCAAATTTATGGCATGCACCCTAAGTTTGCTCCGGATAGGTGAAAATTATTCCTCCGCCAGGTCCAGAACAATTTCTTTTGTGCTGGGATGCAGCTGCCGGTACGTCACGCCGGCGGAATCCAGCATCCGTTTGGAGGCCCGTGTAGCGGCAGTGCTTGCGTACTTATCCGACAGGTATAGCACCTCTTTGACGCCCGCCTGGATGATGGCTTTGGCGCATTCATTGCAGGGAAAGAGGGCCACATACAGCCGGCTCCCCCGCAAGTCCCGGCCGTTGGCATTTAAAATGGCGTTGAGTTCCGCGTGAACCACGTAGGGATATTTGGTTTCCTCTCCCTCCCGCTCCCAGGGATACTCGTCATCCGAGCAGCCATTGGGCAGACCGTTGTAGCCGGTGGAGATAATGATGTTGTCCGGGGATACAATGCAGGCCCCCACCTGGGTATTGGGGTCCTTGCTCCGTCGGGCGGCCAGCATGGCCACGCCCATGAAGTATTCATCCCACGTAATGTAATTTTCCCGTTTCATTCTGGATGCGCCCCTTCCGTCAGCTGCTGAATTATCTGAAATTATAGCAGAATTCCCATTTTTCTGCAAGGTCTTTCCCGCAGCTTGCGATTTTTTCTCCCCCATGATATGATACTCTCATGTAAAAATACGGAGGTGTTCCCTTCTGAAAATTGGAAATTTAACCATTCCCGGCCACCTGGCCCTGGCGCCCATGGCCGGAGTGACGGACTGGGCGTTTCGAACCATATGCGCCCGAATGGGCGCCGGCCTCACAGTAACGGAGATGGTATCCTCCCGGGCCCTGGTGTACAGGGACCGGAAGAGCGCCGGGCTTCTGCGGAAAAACGAAGGTTCTGTGGTAGGAGCTCAGATTTTTGGCAATGATCCCGAAGTAATGGCCCAGGGGGCAGCTCTGGCCATGGAGATTTCCGGCTGTGACTTCATTGACATCAACATGGGCTGTCCCATGGGTAAGATCGTCAACAACGGTGACGGCGCGGCACTGATGAAGGACCCGGAGCTGGCGGGACGCATCGTGGAGGCGGTGGTGAAGGCCCTGCCCGGCGTGCCGGTCACGGCCAAGTTTCGCCGGGGCTGGGATCTGGGTCACTGCAACTGTGTGGAGTTTGCTCAGACTCTGGAGCAGGCGGGAGCGGCCACCGTAGCGGTCCATGGCCGCCCCCGGGCGCAGGTCTACGGCGGCACCGCCGACTGGAACTGCATCCGGGCGGTGAAGGAGGCTGTGTCCATCCCCGTCATCGCCAACGGTGACATCTGGAAGCCGGAGGATGCGGAGCGGATTCTGCTCCACACCGGAGCGGACATGGCCATGATCGGCCGGGGCTGCTTCGGAAATCCCTGGATCTTCCAGCAGGCCAAAGCCGTGCTGGAGGGACAGCCGGTGTCCCCGCTGCCGCCGCTGGCAGAGCGGTGCGAGACCGCTGTGCGGCAGATCCGCATGGCTGCAAGCTACAAGGGCGAGCGGGTGGCGGTGCTGGAGGCCCGGAAGCAGTATTGCTGGTATCTCAAGGGGATCCCCCATGCCAATTACTATAAGGAACAGATCGTACAGATGAATACCCTGGAGGATGTTGACCGCATTACGAAAGGCATCCAACGGGATCTGCGGGATTAGGAGGGGCCATGAACGATCAGGAACACAACTTGATACAAGCGGCCCGGAACGGCGATCAGGCGGCCTTCGGAGAGCTGGTGCAGCAGTACCAGAAGCGGGTGTTCGCCCTTGCGGTGCGAATGTGCCCCACGCCGGAACTGGCGGAGGAGGCGGCGCAGGAGGCATTCCTCGCCGCGTGGCAGGGCCTGCCCTTTTTCCGGGGGGATTCCGCCTTTGCCACATGGCTCTACCGGCTGACCTCCAACGCCTGCGTGGATCTTCTGCGGAAGGAAAACCGCCATCAGGGACCATCCCTGGACGATGAGACCGTCAGCGCCGAGGTGCCGGACCCCACCCCCACGCCGGAGAAGGCGGTGGAGCAGCAGGAGCTGCGCCGGCAGATCGAGGCGGGACTGCAAACGCTGTCCCCGGAGCACCGGGAGGTGCTGATCCTGCGGGAGATCCAGCAGCTAAGCTACGATGAGATCGCCGACGTTTTATCGCTGGACCTGGGGACGGTAAAATCCCGGATCAACAGGGGACGGCGGCAATTACGGGAATTTTTGCTGAAACAGGGGAACTTTTTATCGTCCGCTGCGTCTAACAAAACAGAAAGGGGGCTGTGAAATGAATATCCATGAAAACACCGCCCTGCTGGACGCCTTTGTGGACGGCGAGCTGACCAGTGAAGAAATGATTTCCGTCCAGTCCCATCTGGACGAGTGCCCGGAGTGCCGGGCCTATGTGGATGACGTGCTGGCGATCCGGGCGTCCTTCCCCACGGAGGACGATGCGGAGCTGTCGGCAGATTTTGCGGAAACGGTGATGAAGGCTGTGGCGGAAACGCCTCAGTCCCGGCCTAAGAAGCGGCAGCCCTGGGGCAAGCTGGCGGCGGCTGCCGCGTGTCTGGCGGTGATCGTACTGATGCAGCACGGCACGTTGGGCGGCATTAGCGGCAGCAGCAATACCTCCGCTGCCTGTGATACGGCCCCGATGGAGGCCGCCGCAGCGGAAAGTGCTCCCGAGGAACGGTGCCTGACCGCCGCTGGCGGGGACAACGGCTCGGACAGCTTTGCCGATACGAACACGGAAAGTAAAAAGACGGATGCGTATTATGCCTGCGCTCTGCCGCCGGATCAGACCACTATGGAGAATGACAGCACGGCAGCTATGACCGACGGTTCCTCCGCTCAGGATGACCTCCCCACGGTGACGGTCAGCAAATCGGATCTGGGCGAGCTGCTGGATGACCGGGAACCCACCGAGGTAAAGCCGGGTGTGTGCCGGTATCTGCTGACCCGGCAGGAGTTTGAGGACTTGGCGGCGAAGCTGGCCGACCGGGGTGTGACACTGAAAACAGAGGACACCGACAGCGACCAGATCTGGCTGGAAATGCTCGACGAATAAACCGCGTAAACGGAAATGCAGAAAAAGCAATGCCTTTTGGCATTGCTTTTTTGTTTGAATTATGCTATACTGCCTTTTGCTGTGCTTTTTGTGCGGCATCCTTTCAGAGCAACTTAGGATTTTAGGCTCCCCGGCGTGTCTCGAACCATGCCGGGCCAAA
>ERZ772875.977-NODE-977-length-29191-cov-10.948552_pt1 | contig 29191 bp, 18 predicted proteins | sample MGYA00580585_ERZ772875 | MGnify/ENA primary metagenome ERZ772875 (study PRJEB29015, sample SAMEA2737736) | human gut metagenome | biome: human gut; feature: human-associated habitat; material: faeces | place: China | collected 2012 ... | reverse complement strand
AACGATTTTATCAATAAAATCGTTCGAAAATCGACTATTGAATGCTGGTCGGAGCGCTACTCCGCCAGATACATCTTCAGGCTTCCTTCCACCGCATCCATGGCTTCCTCCACACTCGCCTGCCCGTTTAGGTATGCCTGTAAGCTCTCGGTCAGAGAAGTCTCGATCTGAGTGTCTTCCTTGAGGCACAGGGTGGCTGCCTTGCACAGCTCCATCAGATGGTTCGCGGTCTCCTCAGAGTAGGCTTTGATGGCGAACTCTGCGGTACTGCCGTCGATATCATAGGTGGTATAGGCTTCCGCCATGCTGCGGTCTGCTGCAGCCTGCGTCTCCAACGCTTTTGCATTGACAGGGAATCCCTCATAGGTATCCACGCTCTGCAATTCTTCGGACAGAGCAAACCGCAGGAAATCCTTTGCGATCTCCACGTGTTCACTCCGGCTGTTGATTCCAATGACCATCTTCGGATAAAATGCATTTTCCACGGATACCACATTGGCATTTAACAGTTCTGCCACAGCATAGGGTGTCATTGCCTGATTAAAGCCGTCAGTCTCCTGAAGTACCAGCTTCACATCAGATCCCAGATCCCAGATATTCGCTGCACGGCCTTCTTTTCTGGAAGGCAGGATACCGCAGTTATCCGCAATCTTCTTCAAATCTTCCAGCCAGGGACGTAAAGAATCACGATTCACCTGACGGTTCTGTAAAATATCATCCACGATCAACGGATAGAACTCTTCCACCAGTTCGCCGCAGGTACGGTCTCCCATATAACTCTCCGTCTTTCCGGATACCGCCTTTGCAATAGCGCCCATGCTGCTCATTTCCTTCGGCTGCACATCCCTGCCGACATGCGTGTCCGTGCCGATGATGGGCACGCCCAGCTCGGCGAGCGGTTCGGCGAGGTTGATGGCCGTCTGTCCGCCGAGCGACACCACGATGGCTTTCGGTTTTTCGAGATGGATGACGTTCATCACGTCCTCCACGGTCAGCGGCTCGAAGTAGAGCTTGTCGCTGGTGGTGTAGTCGGTCGAGACGGTCTCGGGGTTGTTGTTGATGATGATGGCCTCGTAGCCCGCCGCACGGATCGACCAGATGGCGTGCACGGTCGAGTAGTCGAATTCGACGCCCTGGCCGATGCGGATCGGGCCGGAACCGAGCACGATGATCTTCTCTTTCCCGCTGACGATCGACTCGTTTTCTTCCTCGTAGGTCGAGTAGAAATAGGGCACGTAGGAGGCGAATTCGCTGGCGCAGGTGTCGATCATCTTGTAGACCGGGAAGACGTTGTTCTTCTCGCGCAGACGGTACATTTCGTTCTGCGAAAGGCCCCACAGCTGACCGATGTACTTGTCGCTGAAACCCATGCGCTTGGCAGCGCGGAGCGTCTCGACGTCCATCGGGTGTGCGCGGACGACGTTTTCGAACTCGACGATGTTCTTGAACTTCTCCAGGAAGAACATGTCGATCTTCGTCTTGTCGTAGATCAGCGCCAGGTCGACGCCGTTACGGATCAGCTGGCCGATGGCATAGAGCCGGTCGTCGGTTCCCCCCTTGATGTAGACGAGCAGGTCGTCGTTCGACCACTTGTCGAATTTCTTGTGGTAGATGTGGCAGACGCCCGTTTCGAGCGAACGCACGGCCTTGAGCAGCGACTCCTCCATCGTGCGGCCGATGGACATCACCTCGCCCGTGGCCTTCATCTGCGTGCCGAGCTTGTTCGACGCGTCGGAGAACTTGTCGAAGGGAAAGCGGGCGACCTTCGTCACGATGTAGTCCAGCGTCGGTTCGAACGAAGCCGGCGTATTGGCGATCCGGATCTCGTCGAGCGTGAGTCCCACGGCGATCTTCGCGCTGACGCGGGCGATGGGATAGCCCGAGGCCTTCGACGCCAGGGCCGAGGAGCGCGACACGCGGGGATTGACCTCGATCAGGTAGTATTTGAACGAGAGCGGGTCGAGTGCGAACTGCACGTTGCAGCCGCCCTCGATCTTCAGTTCGCGGATGATCTTCAGCGCCGAGTCGCGCAGCATCTGGAACTCCTTGTTGGTGAGCGTCTGGCTCGGGGCAACGACGATCGAGTCGCCGGTGTGGATGCCCACCGGGTCGATATTCTCCATGCAGCAGATGCAGATGGCCGTGTCGTTGCGGTCGCGCATCACCTCGTACTCGATCTCCTTATAGCCCTTGATGCTCTTCTCGACGAGCACCTGGTGCACGGGCGAGAGCGAAAGGGCGTTGCGCATCATCTCGCGCAGTTCGGTCTCGTCGTCGGCGAAACCGCCGCCCGTGCCGCCCAGCGTGAAGGCAGGGCGCAGCACCACCGGATAGCCGATCTCCTCGGCCACCGCCACAGCCTCCTCGATCGACATGGCGATGTGCGAAGGAAGCACCGGCTCGCCCAGCGACTCGCACAGCTCCTTGAACAGCTCGCGGTCCTCGGCGCGCTCGATCGACTCGAACGACGTGCCCAGAATTTCGACCTGGCACTCTTTCAGAATGCCCTTCTTGGCCAGCTGCACGGCGAGATTCAGACCCGTCTGTCCGCCCAGCCCCGGGACGATGGCGTCGGGACGCTCGAAGCGGATGATCTTAGCGACGTATTCCAGCGTCAGCGGCTCCATGTAGACTTTGTCCGCAATGTGCGTGTCGGTCATAATGGTAGCGGGGTTCGAGTTGGCGAGGATCACCTCGTAACCCTCCTCCTTGAGCGCGAGGCACGCCTGCGTACCCGCATAGTCGAACTCGGCGGCCTGTCCGATGACGATGGGACCCGAACCGATGACCAGAACCTTCTTGATATCTTTTCTCCTAGGCATTTTTGTGCTCCTCCATTATTTTTGTGAACTTCTTGAACAAATAGGCGCTGTCCTGCGGACCCGAAGCGCTCTCGGGGTGGTACTGCATCGAGAAAACCCGGTCGGCGGCGCACTCCACGCCCTCGGCCGTGCCGTCGAGCAGGTTGACGTGCGTCAGCGTAAGCCCCGTGCCGGCGAGCGAATCGACATCCACGGCGTAGCTGTGGTTCTGGCTCGTGATTTCGAGTTTCCCCGTCACGAGATTCTTCACCGGGTGGTTGGCGCCGCGGTGGCCGAACTTCATCTTGAAGGTCCGGGCGCCGTAGGCCAGCGAAATCAGCTGGTGGCCCATGCAGATTCCGAAGATGGGCAGCCTGCCGCGGAGCTGCTTCACCAGTTCGATCACCGGCGTCACGTCCTCGGGATTGCCGGGGCCGTTCGAAAGCACAAGCCCGTCGGGATGGAAGGCCATGATCTCCTCCACGGTGGAGTTGTAGGGCATGACGGTCACGTTGCACCCCACGCGGTTCAGCAGACGGATGATGTTGTACTTGATGCCGCAGTCGACGGCCACGACGTCGTACTTGTGGTTGGGGACTCGCGACATCCAGCGCTTCTTGCAGCTCACACGCGAAACCATGTCGCGCGGCATGACGTATTCGCCGAGTTTGCGCAGGGCCTCGTCGCGCGGCGTCGCCACGTCGGTGATGAGCACCTTCTGGGTCCCCTCGTCGCGGATGATGCGCGTCAGGGCGCGGGTGTCCACGCCCCAGATGGCCGGAATGTCGTGCTCCTCGAAGACCTCGTTCAGCGTCTTCGTATAGCGGAAGTTCGACGGCGAGTCGTTGTACTCACGCACGATCATGCCGCCGATGGTCGGCGTTTTGGTCTCGTAATCCTCGTCGGCCATACCGTAGTTGCCGATCAGCGGGTAGGTCATCACGACCATCTGATCCGTATACGACGGATCGGACATGATCTCCTGATACCCCACCATCGAGGTATTGAAGACGATCTCGTTGATGGCCTCGCGGTCGGCGCCGAAACCGTATCCGTAGAACTCGCGGCCGTTCTCCAAGACAATTTTTTTCGTAAAAGCTTTCATCCTTATCTGTTTGATTCGTAGTTATCGTCATAAACCTCTTTGCCGCCCACCACCGTCAGCACGGCGCGGCCCTGCACCTTCCATCCGGCGAAGGGCGTGGCCCGCCCCTTCGAAAGGAACGTCCCGGGGTCCACGGCATACTCCGCCCCGAGGTCCAGCACCGTAAAATCGGCGGCATCGCCCTCCTCCACGCCTCCTTCGAGCGCGAAAATCCGGCGGGGATTCGCCGACATCAGGGCGACGAGCTTTTCGAGCGTGATCACCCCCTTCAGCACCAGGTATTTATAAAGCAGCGGAAAAGCGGTCTCCAGCCCCACGATGCCCATGGCGCTCCCGGCCAGTCCGCGCGCCTTCTCGGCGGCGGTGTGGGGGGCATGGTCCGTGGCGATGACCTCGATCGTGCCGTCCTGAATGCCCGCGACGAGCGCTTCGCGGTCGGCGCGGCTCCGCAGCGGCGGGTTCATCTTGAAGCGACCCTCCTCCTGCAAATCCTCGTCGCACAGCAGCAGGTAGTGCGGCGCCGTCTCGCAGCTCACGCGCAGCCCCTTCGCCCGGGCGCAGCGCACCAGTTCGACGCTCTCCTTCGTGGAGACGTGGCAGACGTGATACCGGCAGCCGGTCTTCTCCGCCAGCGCGATGTCGCGCCCGACCTGCCGCCACTCGCTCTCGGAGCAGATGCCCTTGTGTCCGTGCTCGCGGCAGTAAACCCCGTCGTGGATATAGCCCCCGCGCAGCAGTTCATCGACTTCGCAATGAGCCACGATCGGTTTACCGACAGCCGCGGCCCGGCGCATCGCCTCCTCCATCAGTTCCGCCGACTGCACGCCGCGGCCGTCGTCCGAGAAGCCGACGACCTGCGGGGCCAAGGCCGCGAAATCGACCAGTTCGCCGCATCCGCGCTGGCCCATCGTGATCGTACCGTAGGGTTTCACGCGCACCACGGCGTCGCGGCGGATGATCTCCAGCTGCTCGCCGAGCGTCGCCGGCGTATCGGGCGCAGGGTTCAGGTTGGGCATCGAGCAGACCGTGGTATACCCCCCGCGGGCCGCGGCGGCCGTACCCGTCGCAATGGTCTCCTTCTGCGGGAAGCCCGGCTCGCGCAGGTGCACATGCACGTCGACCAGCCCCGGCACGAGGTGCCGCCCCCCGAGGTCCACCACCCGGTCGCCCGGGCGCGGTTCCCCGGCGGCCGCGATGCGGCCCCCTTCGACGGCGATCAGCCCCGGTTCGAAACGACCGTTGCGGAAAATCTTCGCGTTGGTGTAAAATGTCTTCATTCGTCGCTGGACACAAAAAAATAGGGCAACCAAAACAGTTACCCTAATAAAACAATAATGCCCGAATCCGTCGGAGACTGGAAACCCGACCAGTAATCCTGCTGCCAAAACGCTTGCGCCGATGCTATGTTGGGTTTACAATTCATAGGATTCAGGTGTCGCTATAATTGTGCACAAAGATAGGGCATTTTCGCCGCCTCTGCAACACTTTTTCCGGAAAAATTTTTCAACATGCCGTATACGCCCCGCCGCATGCGGAGTGCGTGCGGCGGGGCGGAAGGCGCATGTCCGCGGATTTCCGGCGCGGCAGGCCCCGGCTCCCGGAACCGCCCGCCCCGGAGAGCGGGCTATCGGACGATGATCAGATCGACGCCCGCTTCCTCGATGATCGAGATCATCTGTTCGGGAATCCGCTCGTCGGTGACGATCACGTCGATGTCCTCCAGCGCGCAGATGCGGCCGAAACCGCGCTGTCCGAATTTCGACGAGTCGGCCAGCACGATGACCTGCGAGGCGGCGTGCATCATCCGCCGCGTGAGTTTCGCCTCGTCGATCGTCGAAGTCGTGATGCCGTGCTCGGGGTCGATGCCGTCCACCCCGAAGAAGACCTTCGAGCAGATGCAGTCGTCCAGTTCGCGCGCGGCCTCTTCGCCCAGCACCGACAGCGACTTCTTGTGCACCGAGCCGCCCAGCTGCACGACGTTGACGTTCTCCGACTCGTTCAGCAGCACGCCCAGCCGCAGGAACGGCGTGACGATGTTCAGGTGATGCCACATGCGCATCTTGATCTCCTCGGCGAAGGCGTAGACGGTCGAGCCGGAGGCCATGATGATCGAGTCGGTCTCGCCGAGCATCTCCGCCGCCCGCTGGGCGATGCGGCGCTTGGCGTCGCGGTTGATGTTGTCCTTCACATGCACGTCGAGGTCCGCAACGTGGGGATTGGCCGGACGCGCGCTGCCGTGCACCTTATATAATAGGCCTTTGCTTTCGAGAATCTTGATGTCCTTGCGGATGGTCACCTTCGTAACGCCCAGTTCGTTGGCAACGTCGGTAATCCGGACGAAACCATGCTTGTTCAGGCTATCGAGAATGTATTTGTGCCGTTCGGCAATGCTCAACATATCGGTCGGATATTTAAAGTGTTACAAAAGCAAAGATACAAAAAAAGTCGGACGGGCGCGCACCCGGATTAACTAACGGTTCGGCAAAACCTTCCGACTGATAAAAGTATCGTTACGCCACCAAAGATAAAAAAAGATTCCGTATTTCGCAAAAAAAGGTCCGCAACCCGTGACGGGCCGGACCCTTCCGGACCGAAGTCCGTATCATCATCTAAAACAGAACCTTCGATTCCCTTATTCCGCCTCGGGTTCGTAGCCGTCGGCCTTGGCGCCCCACATCAGGAGGAAGACCAGCATGCCCACGACGGCCATGCCCAGGATGCCGACATAGGCCCAATTCCAGCCGTAGTGCTGGGCCACGAAGCCCAGTCCCACACCCGAAACGAGCGTCGAAGCGTAGCCGAACAGCCCCGTGAGGCCGTTGGCCGTGGCGGCGGCCTTCTTCGTGGCCTGGTTCGCGGCGGCAATGCCGATCAGCGCCTGCGGGCCGTAGATGCAGAACCCTGCGGCGCAGAGCGTCGTGAACAGCAGCCAGATCGGAGCGTCGGCAGGCAGCTGCCAGAACAGGAAGACGAACAGCGCGGCGCCCGCCATGCAGAAGACGCAGGTGCGGTGCGCACGGCCCTTGAGCCACTTGTCCGTCGCCCAGCCGGCGAAGAGCATGCCGAGGATGCCGGCAATCTCGAACATCGCCACGAGCCATCCGGCGTGCGACATCGAGACGCCCTTCGACTGGCTCAACAGCGAAGGCCCCCAGTCGAGCACCGAGAAGCGGACGATGTAGACGAAAAAGTTGGCGAAGCCCAGAATCCAGATCAGCGGATTCTTGAAGACGTATTTCATTAGGAACGCCTTGTGCTCGGCGCCCTTCTTTTCGGTCTTCACCTGCCTGGTCTCGGTTCCTTCCAGTTCGGGAAGCCCCACCGAGGTCGGGGTGTCGCGCAGGAAAACCACCAGCCCGATGGCTCCGGCGAAAGCGATCGCCGACGGAATCCAGAAACACCACTTCCACGCCCCGACATGCGCCGCGGAGGTCATCACGCGCTCCATGCCCGCAGCATCGTCGGGCGAAACGCCCAGGTTGGCGGCGATGGAAGCCACGGCGTCGGGATCGCCCGCCATGTTCGTGCCCAGCGTACCCATGATGTAACCGCAGAGGATCACCACGAGGCCCGCGCCGATCGAGTGCGAGGTATTCCACACCGACATTTTCGTCGCCAGCTCCGTAGGCGGAATCCAGTGGGTCAGCAGACGCGCGCAGGGCGGGAATCCCGTACCCTGCAACAGCCCGTTGACGACCCACATGACGCCCATGAAGAGGATCATCGTGTTGCCGAACTGGTCGCCCGAATGCTCGCCCGTGATCCAGTAGGAGACGTCCTCGCCGAATCCGAACGCGAAGTTGGCCAGCGCGCACAGCGCCAGACCGACGGCCATGTACCAGCGGGCGTTCATGCGGTCGGCCAGAATGCCGTTGGCGAAACGCGAAAAGCCGTAGATTAGGCCGTTCAGGGTGAGGAAGATGCCGAGGCTCGTCTTCGAAATGCCGAGATCGGCTTCCAGGCCGGGCATGGCCAGCGAAAAATTCTTGCGCACGAAGTAGAAGAGCGCGTAACCGACCATCGTCGCGATGATCGTACGCATCTGCCAATACTTGAAGCGCTTGGTTTGTTCAGATGTCATTTCGAAATGAAAGTTAGTAGTTTCAGAAGCCAAATATACAACTTTCGGAGCGATATTCTAAATTATTTTCGTGATTTTTCCGTTTTATCGCCCGGAAGCCGCACACGGCTCTATGCGCCCGGGGCCGGAGCCGCGGCGGAGCGAGCCGGTTCGCCAGAACCCGGCGCAGGGCTTCCGACCTCCCAGACGCCGCCCTTGCCGAACAGCCGGTCGAGCCACTCCTCCATCCAGCCGCAGCGGAAGGCGGTGTCGATGACCGTATAGCGGCTGCGCATGTAGGGAATCTTCCCGAACGCCTCGCGGAAACGGGTGCGCGAAACGCCGATCTGTTCGGGCTCATAAGGCGCCCCGACGAGTTCCAGGCGGCGGCGCACCTCGTCGAAAGGAATGATCTGCCGGCGGATGCGTTCGCGCAGTTCGGGCCACGCCTTTTTGAGCCGCGTGAGCTGGTCGCGCAGCCCCTCCCTGTCGACATATTTGTCGCGGGTCTCCTTCAGGCCGCGGGCCACGAATTCGGGATCGTCGTTAAAAATGGCCCGGATGTCCCGCTCGGTCTCGTCCCACGATTTCCACGCAGCGACGCACCTCTCGATGTCCAGCTGCTCCACGGGGGCATCGAGCAGCATTTCGAGAAAGGCCGTCGAGGCCAGCGTGCCGATACCGACCTTGAAGCCGTGCGACACCGAAGCGCCGTTGTATTTCAGGTGCTCCATGTCCCACAGATGGCTGAACTGGTGCTCGGCGCCCGAAGCCGGGCGGCTCGACTGCGTGGCCTGCATGGCGAAACCGCTCAACAGCAGCCCTTCGGCCAACTGTTCGACCTTCTCCACATTGCCCGCATGCACGCCTGCGGGATCGGACAGAGCCTCTTTCAGCCCGTCCTGCACCAATCCGAAGGCGAAATCGTCCATCGGCTCCGACCCCACGGCGTCGGAAAGCATCCAGTCGGCCCCGGCAGGGATCTTGGCGATCAGGTCGGCGTAGCCCGAAGCCGACATTCTGGCGGGCGCAGCCGCCGAAATCGACGGATCGAGAACCATGCCCAGCGGCGCAGGACAGTCGAAGGTCTGCTTGTTGCCGTCCTTGGTGATCGAGGCTCCGTAGGCCGTGTAACCATCCATCGAAGCCGCCGTGCCGACCACCATGTAACGGCGGCCGTTGTGGTGGGAGCAGAGTTTGGTCAGGTCGTTGATCACGCCCGAACCGACGGCCACGGGAACGGCATCGGTCGCAGCCAGCACACCGTCCAGCTCCTCGACGAACGACCATTCGGCGTAGAGTTTCGGATCGGCGAACACGTGCGGTTCGTCCTGCCCGATCCCCGCATCGGCGAGGATGCGGTGCACCTCGCCGCCGGCGACGCGCCACGTATTGGTGTCGGCGACCACGACGGCGCGGCAGCCGGGAAACAACTCGTTGAACATCTCCGCCGTCCGCGGAAGGGTTCCGACGCCGATCACCAGCGCTTTGGTGTCGGTCGTGCGCTGAAGGGCGCTCTCTACCTTATTCATAGAATATCTGCTTGATTTTACCGTTTCCAATTTTTCACAAACGAAACCCGCAGGAAAGCTCCCGGGTTTCCCAAAACAAAGGCAAATATAGATATTATTTTCCTTTCGACAGCCAAAAGCGACGAAAAAATTTTCCTTTCACAATGCATTTTATTTCTTTTCGGATTAATAAAACGAAAAATTGGATAAAAGAAAATAAAAACATACCTTTGGATTTCGAACCGATACAACTTTCACCATGAAACGACTTACCCTGCTGCTGGGCGCGCTCCTGCTGACGGCCGCCGCCCTCGCCCAAACCGCCGTGCCGCCTACGGTACGCATCGCACACGGACCCTATGTACTGAATGTCACCGAAGACGGCTTCACGGTCGTCTGGGACGCAAAGGCCGACGCCATCGGCTGGGTCGAACTCGCCCCGATGGACGGATCGCACTTCTACTCGGCCGAACGGCCCAGGTATTACGACTCGCATCTCGGACTTTGCCGCGTCGGACGCATGCACCGGGTGCGGATCGAAGGGCTCCAACCCGGCACGACCTACCGCTACCGCATCATGCAGCGGGGAATCGTCCTGAACGAGGGCAACCGGCGCGTCATCCTCGACGACGGGGACGGCAGCGAAGTGTACCGGCGCAAGCCCTACACCATCAGAACCCTCGACCCTGCACAGGAAAAGGTCGATTTCTGGATGGTCAACGACATCCACGCCCGCGACTCCGTTTTCCAGCTGCTGATCAAGGAGGCCCCCGAAGCCCAGCCGGACTTCGTCTGCCTGAACGGCGACCTGGCCAGCCAGACCGAAACCGAGCAGACGCTCTGGGACGCCTGCCTCGGGTCGGCATCGAAGATACTCACGCCCGCGGGCATCCCCCTCGCCGTGACGCGCGGCAACCACGAGAACCGCGGCGCCTATGCACAGCACTGGCTCGACTATTTCCCCACACCGACCGGCGAAACCTACTACACGTTCCGCCGCGGCCCGGCCTTCTTCATCGTGCTCGACGGCTGTGAAGACAAGCCCGACAACGATCCCCGCTATTACGGCATGGGCGACTGGAACGAATACCGCCGGCAGCAGGCGGAATGGCTGAAAGGCGTCGTCAACAGCGACGAATTCCGGGCGGCCCCCGTGCGCATCGTGCTGATGCACATGATCCCGGGCAAGGAGGACAGCTGGTACGGCGAGCAGCAGATCCGCAGGCTGTTCGTACCCGAACTCGCCGGCAAAGGCATCGACCTGATGCTCTGCGGCCACTACCACCGCTACCACTGGATCGACGACGGCAGCCGCGGGGTCGACTTCCCGATCCTCGTCAACTCGAACAACGACTGCCTCCGCGTGTCGGCCGACGCGAAGGGCATCGACCTGAAGGTGGTCAACACCGCGGGCGCCGTGATCAAACAACACCGCATCGACAAAAAGAACAAATAACGACATGGAAAACAAACCCTTTCACAAGTACCGCTCCGTCTGGGAGCACGCCGAACTGATGGAACGCCTGCGCCGCATCCGCCACGTGGCGCTCGACATGGACGGCACGATCTACATGGGGATGTCGCTGTTCCCCTACACGCAGGCCTTCCTGCACGGACTCAAGGAACAGGGGATCGGCTACTCGTTCCTGACGAACAACCCGTCGAAAAGCATCGCGGACTACCTCCATAAACTCGACACGCTGGGCATCAGGGCTTCGCGCGACGAGATGTACACCACGGCGCTGGCCACGATCGACTACATCAAGACCCATCACCCTGCGGCCAAGCGGCTGTTCCTGCTCGGCACGCCGTCGATGATCTCGGAATTCGAGGCTGCGGGCTTCGAGTCGTGCGCCGACTCGGCCAACGACGTGCCCGACGTGATCGTGGCGGCGTTCGACATGACGCTCCGCTACGAACGGCTCTGCCGCGCGGCCTGGTGGATCAAACAAGGAGTGCCTTATATCGCCACCAACCCCGACCGGGTGTGCCCCACCGATCAGCCGACCGTATTGGTCGACTGCGGCTCGATCTGCGCCTGCCTCGAACACGCCACGGGACGCCGCCCCGACATCACGTTGGGCAAGCCCGACCCGAACATGCTTTCGGGCATCCTCTCGCGCCACGGGTTGCAGCCCTACGAGATCGCCATGGTCGGCGACCGCATCTACACCGACGTCCAGATGGCCCACAACGCCGGGGCGATGGGCGTGCTGGTGCTCTCGGGCGAAACGACGCTCGACGTGGCCGACAAGGCCGACCCGCAGCCCCATATCACGGCCGACAGCATCGAAGTGCTGGGCGAACTAATCCGCGAAGCGCACGAATAACAACAGCCGGAACCCCACGACCGGACGTCCCGCCTCCGATCCGCCGCCCGGAGAGGGGCAAACAGAAACGCCTGATAAGCTACGACAATAGCGCTATCGGAAAATACCGAATAATCATCGGTGTGGGTTTATAAAGATGTAACGACTTGATTTATCGAGTCGTTACATCTTTGTACAGGAGAATAGGTAACGAAAAGACAACGGCTTATTTTCAGCGACTTGCGCTCAAATACCGCATTTCAAATAACCTCTCGCAAGATATGAAAAATTCTCAAAATAGGCAAATTGTCGAAAACGATAAAGGTATAACAAATTTCTTTTTTGTATTCTATAAAATTATATTCTCCAGAATTGGAAACAGCCCTTAAGTGAGGGCTGCCGATTATCATTGTTGGCTTCTTTCAATGAGATATCCTCTCAATAAGTCCAAAAAACGAGTCAACCGCAGTTTTCGGTTCAGTATTGCATGCTTACACTGATTGGGATTGTTTATCCGAACATTGAACATCCACGAGAAACTTTCTACGAACATATCCAAAGAAGCCTGTGAACCATCGAGACATCGTCCGACTCCGAGTCCCTGCATCGAAGTTACTATTTCCATAAGATCTGTGGGCGTAAATTGTTCTGCCAAATAAATCGGAGACTTCGGCAATGCGACTTTCTTACTACAGTCCATGACCGCAGGATGGCTTACTTTCAACCAGACCATTTTTATTTCGAAATTTGTCAATGCAATGGCTGCCCGAAGTAACGATTCCATTTCCGGAGCCACTTTTACCGGTTCTTCTTGGATTGCTATCAACTTTATTCTTAACTTTGCCATCATATGAAGTGTATCCGCAGGAGATAATTTTCCGGGTCGGAACAACCGCTGAATACAGTTGATATAACGTTCGTATGCTGTTTGTGCTTGTTCGTATTCCGAAGCAAAGAGAGAACGTACTTGCGAAAGACGCAGAAAACGGATAAAACTATTCTTTTCAAAAGATCGGGTATTTCGTAACATGGCTATCTGTTTTTTGAATTTCAATATAATTTGTTTATTACATTACTTTGCAAATCCGTAGGAGGTCCTCGGATCTTTTGATATTCGGAAACGACAAGCCCCGGAACTTCAAGAAGTCCCAGGGCTTGCAGATAGGATAATGCTCCATTTCCTGATATTATTTCATATAGGATTGTATCTGATGCTCTAAGTTCGGTTGTAAGTCATAGTTTCAATAGTTAGCCTTTATCTTTTTTCCGGTTTAATAGCGGGAGCAGAAATGATATTACTGACGCCGCAATCCAGAATAGTGCCACGGGCCCGAAATCGTAGTGCTTCGCGCCGTCGGCGGCTACGGTGATGTGCCTGTCGATAAGCCATCCCGATGCTACGTCCTGAATGCCCGCCGCGATGTAGCTTGCTATTCCCACGACCCCCAGCGCGGCACCCGTGGCCTTTCGCGGCACGATGTCCACAGCCATCAATCCTCCGAGGAAGCAGATCAGCACGCCGATTGCTATTCCGAACAGCACCATCGAGAGGACGTTCACCCACATGGCATTTCCTCCGTAGAGGAACAGGACCAGCGCCAGGGAGTTCAGTATGCCGAACAGCAGGGCGGGTATCTTTCGGTCGCCCTTGAACAGTTTGTCCGAGAACCATCCCGAGAGCACGGTTCCGAGTATTCCCAGCAGTGCGTTTATCGAGACGACGGAAATGGCCTCCACGTCCGAGAATCCCTTGGCCTCCTGGAGGAACAACACGCCCCATCCGTTTATTGCGTAGCGGGATATGTACATGAACGCGCTCGCGGCGGCCAGCACCCATACGGCCGGGGTGCGGAGTACCTGTTTCTGAATCTCTTTGACGGACTTCTCCGCTCCGGGGACGGGTTTTTCATGGGCCAGCGCCTCTACCGGCGGGAGTCCTTTCGACTCCGGCGTGTCGTGGAGCCAGCAGAGTACCAGCACCACGCCGATGGCCCCTGCCACGGCCGATCCGAAGAACCCGGCCTGCCAACCCGCAAAGGAGACGATGGAGCCTACGAAAAGGAATGAGAAGAACTCCCCGAGGTTGTGGCTTGCGGAGAAGAACCCGTAGTAGGTCCCGCGCTCCTTGAGGGGATACCAGCGGGAGAGGGATATGATGGCCGGAGGCGCTCCCATGGACTGCGCCCACCCGTTCAGACCCCACATCACGGCGAATGCAACGAATATCACGGCTGTCGGGACTACGGAATGTGCGAGCCCCATGAGCCCCATCAGGGCGTTGGCCGCGGCCGAGACGATGAGTCCCGTGGCCATGAAGCGCTTGATGTTGCAGTAGTCGGCGATGAATCCGTTGACGAACTTGCCGATGGCATAGGCGAAGAGGAGTGCCGAGCCGATGACTCCCAACTGCGATGCGTCCAAGGACCCGCTGTCGAGAATGGGTTTCTTCATGACGTTGAGACTGGTGCGGCAGACGTAGTAGAGGCTGTATCCGAGCGTTGCGGCGACGAATGCCTGCAGGCGCAGGCGGCGGTAGTACTTGTCGCGCGATGCTTCGTCCTGCTCCCGGGCAGGAGCCGCAGGACTGATGCGGTAGAATTCCGTAATACGGCTCATGGCGTCAGTCGTGCAGTCCGCGCGAGCGGAGGTAGGAGATCAGCAGTTCGGGGCGGTCGGTCTGGATCATGGTGGCGCCCATATCGACCAGTTTCCCGTACACCTCGGCCGGGTCGCCCTCTACCGCGGCATCGTCGCAAAGCCCGCCGTTCAGGGAGGGCCACAGGGAGTTCACCCACAGTTTCGAGCCGCCGGCGATGACTTCGCGCATGCAGGTCTCGACCTCGGGCGTGTATTCCGACCAGCAGATTTCGTAAGCCAGCAATGGATATTTCAGTCGTTCATAGCTTTCGAGAATTTTTCGGTACGATTTCTTCCCGAAGTTTACAATGGGCATAAAAAGACAATTGTCGTCATATTTCGAGAAAGTCGCGGCGGCACGGTCGGCGGTGACATTGCTTTTGATGAGCACCTGTTCCAGCATGCCGTATTTTTCAAGCAACGGATGTATCAACCCGTAATATTGAAATCCTTTGTCGATATTGACGACAATTTTGTCTTTGCATAATATGAGCGCCTCTTCGAGCGTGGGTACTTTCCAATGTGTGACCGCATTCTGCCCCGCACGCAAATTCACCCGCCGAATGGAATCATAAGTAATTTCCGCAATAAGTCCCCTGCCCGAAGTCGTCCGGTCGATGGTGCGGTCGTGACAGAGTACCAGCACGCTGTCCGAGGTCAGCGCCAAATCTATTTCTACAATGTCGACTCCCATTTCGATAGCGCTGCGGATGGCAGGGAGTGAATTTTCAGGATAGTTGCGCCAGTCGCCCCGATGGGAGGCGACCAGCACCTTTTTCGAGGCGGGGTCGTGAATCTCTGAAACAACCCGTTCGGCACGGGTGCCGGAAACGGATTCGGAACTCGCACAAGCACCAAACAGGAAAAGGGATGCAAGAAAAATCAATAATCTTATCATCATATTCGGGTTAGTTGTTTTTTACTGTTTCGTATTGTTCGTAATCGGTCGGAAGCACCCAGTTCGACTGTTCCCACGGAATGATCTCCCCACTGACGGTCCGTTCGTAAACGCTGTCCTTTCCCGGCTTGTCGTAGGGATAGCGATCGAATACGTCGCCGTCGCCCGTCATCCGCGGATCGCCCTGCCCGCGCAGCGTCCGGAAAAGCTCGGCCCGCAGTGAATCTGCCAGAATCCGGCATGAAACGTCCCCGATCCGGTTGGCGAGGCATTCGCGGTCCGTTTCGACATGGTACAACTCCTCCGCCGGACGCTGTCCCATCGACAGGTCATAATAACGACGATCCTGCCCGCTGCGCCGCAATTGCAGAATGGCTGTTTTCGTCGGGGAACTGTCGATGTCGCGGTAGCCCGTTTCCGGATTGCCTCCGGGCAGCAACCACGGTTTGAGGTTGCACAGGTAGAGCCAACCGTCGCGCACGATGCCCCGGATCGGATAACCCTGATCCCCGGGCCGTCCGTTGTCGTGCCGCTCGCGGCCCAGCAACGCCCGTTCGCGCAACGCGGCACAAGGGTCCGGTTCATTCCGCAACAGCGGCACGAGGCTCCCGCCCGGAAGCGGCGCCATCCCGGCCGCCGAAGGGTCCGTTCCGGCAATCTCCAGAATGGTCGGTGCGATGTCCACGAACGAGACGTAAACCGCCTCCCGGCGTCCGGGACTATTCACTCCTTGCGGCCACATCATGGCCAAAGGCATGTGATGAGCATACTCGTACTGCGTCCCTTTGGCACGCGGGAACGGCATTCCGTTATCCGACGTGACAATGACAAGCGTGTTGTCCAACTCCCCGAGTTCTTCCAGCCGGGCCAGCATCAGCCCCAACTGCCGGTCATAATGTTCGATCTCGAACCCGTAGTCCAGCATGTCGTTACGCACCGTCTCGTTGTCGGGCCAGAAAGCCGGAACACGATCGATCTCTCCGGTCGTCCGCCCGCCTTTGGCCGCTCCGCTGCCGTATTCATAGCGGCGGTGCGGCTCGCGACAGCCGAACCAGAAGAACCACGGCCGCGACGCATCCTCACGCGAGGAGAGGAAGTCGGAAAAATTCGCCGCATAGTCCGTGGCGAGCATCTCGGATGTCGGAGGCGTCAGTTTCCGATTCTGCCACGCTTCACCCGTCAACTGCCGTCTACGGCCGTTCTTCATGCCGGGATTGCCCGGAGCCCAGCCCTTGCCGGTAAAGGCCACGTCGTACCCAGCCTCTTCGAGCGCCTCGGTGAAGACCCCGGCATCCTCGGGAAAATGACAGATGTGATTACCCGCCTCGCCCAACTGCCACGAGTAGCGTCCCGTGAGCAGCGACGCACGCGAAGGCGCCGATTTCGCATTCGGAGTGTAACAATTCTCGAACAGCACACCCCGTGCGGCCACACTGTCGAAAACCGGCGTCGAGACCCATTGGCAGCCATAAGCCCCGAAATGAAGCCATGCGGCATCGTCGGCGATGCAGAACAGAATATTAGGACGGCGCATCGTATTATCCTGCCCGTGAACAGGGACCAATCCGCCCAATGCGGCGGCTCCCCAAAATACAAAATCACATCTCATAGATCACACATTGTCTATTGTAAAATCCCCGGCGGCCCGGAACGCAGGAGAGGGGTTACCAACTTACACTGGCAGTATAACGGTTGCCGAACCGGTCGGTTGTCTCGATCGTCGCCGAAGTGGCACCTTCCGACGGTTCGATACTGAACATATGGGGTGTCGTGGTGTATGCCAATACCGTATACTGATCCTTATACTGCTCGTAGAGTGAATTGGCGTAACCGTCGTGGGTCTTGTCCTTGCTCATCGCCACCTTCGTTTTACCGCTATCCGAATAGTAAACGGGCCCCCAGTGGGCGTCGTAGTTCCAGACGTTGACATAAACTTTCCCGGAAGTGTACCAGCCCTGCTCGTTAGGCGCATAAGCACGGAGCTGCCAGTCGGCAGGTAGGTTTTCCAGCTTTTTGCCCTCCTCATAACCGCAGGCCTTGAATTTCCACGTGATGTTCTCGCCGTCGACATCGATCACCAGATAACCCCGCGGGCCGCCGTCGGACGTAACGGACGCATTGAGTCCCAACATACCGGTCGAACGTCCCAGGATATGCGACTCGACATTGGGGTATTTCGGACTGGTCTCCTCGGCGGCATAGGCATAGTTATAATAATCGTGGTTGTGCCCCGCCCATGAATGCACGAATTTGTAGGCGGAGAACAATCCCGTATAGACGGATGCATTCAGGTCCGACACCGACGGATCGTAACCGATCTTCTTGTAAAACGAGGTGTGTCCGCAAACCATGAGGATCTTGTTTTTGTCGACATGCGACAGATGACCGCGCAGCCATTCGACAGCCTCTTCGGAAAGCCCGTTCTTGTAGGCGCCCGTGGCGCTGGCCGTGAGTGCGGAATTATCCGCCATTTCGATATTGTCGAGGAAAATGTAGTGAACTTGTCCCAGATCGACGGCATAATTCGTCGGCCCGAGGTATTTTTCATATTCCGCCACGGCCAAATCGTCGCTCGCAGCATTCTGAATGTGGTCATGGTTGCCGATCACATGAAACACCGGGAACGAAAAATCCTTGAGGCCCTCGCAATAGTCTTCCCACAAACTCATGTTGTTGTGCACCATGTCGCCCAGGCAAATGCTGTATACCGGACGGTCGGTGATCGTCGCGGCGAGCTCCTTCATGTCTTTGCACATGTCCTCGTAAATGTCAATCGAATGGAACATGTATTTGTCCGTTCCCGCGGTCTTGGCGCGGATCTGCGGATCGGCCGTCATCAAAATCGTATACCGATCGCCCGAGCCGGCGCGCTTCATCAACGTAAAATCGGCCTTGAATTGCTTCTCGTTTTCGGGAATCCGCTGCCAGAACTGGGGAATTCCGTTCTTCGACGGAACTTCATAACCGGCCGGAATCGTGACGAACACGAACCGACGAAGCTTCAGGTCGCTGAACAACTGCCAATTGCCTTTCGCATCGGTTTCAGTAGTCTGCATGCCGTCACTGACAAGTACGCCCGCTATCGGTTTGCCGTAGTTGTCCTGAACCGTACCATAGAGCGCGGCCTCGCTGTTAAATTCTCCCTCGGACGAATTTCCGTCCAAATTGATTTTTGTGGCGAAGTCGTCCGCACAACCGCACAGACATAACGCCCCGATAATGAATAGAAAAATAAAAATACGCTTGTTCATTGGTTTCAATTTTAAATGGATAAAAACGGCCCCGAAAGATCACCCTCCAGGGCCGTTTTACAAACATGAATGAAGGGTTAGTCCGCCAGAACCGGGTAGGTGCCCGAACTCTTCCAACGGCGGAGTACCACGCCTTCGGGTTTCTGGCTGAACGTCGCACTGTTGAAAATATCCACGCCGGCATTCAACGCCTCGACGAAGCTGCCGTACTCCGTGTTATTCGAGGGTACGCTCACGCTGCCCGACATCATCTCTCCGAGCGAGAGGGCTCTGGAAGTCTGCGTCGGCCATACCGAAGGAACATTGCTGCCGGTGTTTTTCGCTCTTCCCACAGCGACGCCGACCGCTGAATTGCCGTAGATGTTCTGCAGGTTGCTCTTCTTGACGTATCCGACAGCTCCGCCGTACATGCCCCCGGAGACAACGGTCGCCGTTGTCGTATAGCAGTTGACGGCAAACGAGTCACTGCCACCGTAACCGATGATGCCGCCGGTATTGGGCCCCGATGAAACGAGCGACTCCATCCAGCTGTAACAGTTGATGACGAAGGCTTTTGCATTGGTGTTGCCGCCCGTGATGCCGCCGGCATTCTCGCCCGATGACGAGATATTGCCGCCCAACACTGCGCAGTTGACGATAACCGAGTTGTTTTCGCCCGCAATGCCGCCGACACGCTTCACACCCGTGAGCGTGCCTTTCACGAAGTATACGCCGTCGAGCGTTCCGTTGTTGCGCCCGGTCATGCCGCCGATCCGGTTGCCGTTCGAGGTGAGGGTAGCTTCGATTTTGAGATCCTTGACCGTACCCGAATTAATGCGGATGACGCCGAAGATGGCAGCATCCGCGTCGATGTCGGCCTCCGCAACCGTGCGGGTCGCCGTAATGCCCTTCAGCGAGTTGCCGTTGCCGGTGAGCTGACCGGAGAAGCTGTCCCATGCGATGAAGTTCTTACCGCTGAAATCGATATCGTTCGTCACCAGATAGTAGTCCCCGGCTTTATAATCGCCCGGCTGGGTGCCGTTGATCGACTGCGCGATCTCGTTCCATCGGTCGGCGGAGGCAATCTGCCACGGGTCGCTCTCGCTGCCGGAGCCGATGCCCTCGTCGCCTGCTACGAAGATTTTCTTCGAAACCTCGCTGCTTGCACCCCGGTCATCAGTCACCTGAAGCGTCACATCGAACGTGCCGCCCTTCGTGAAGGTATATTTGACCGAAGCTTCGGTAGAGGTCGTATTATCGGGAAGGGTCCACCGGCGGGCGACGATCTCGCCATCGGAATCGACCGATGTGTCGGTAAAGGTTACTTCGGTATCCACAACCACCGTTTCCGGAGTATACGTGAAGGATGCCGAGGGCGCCAGATTGGCGGCCTTGACGACAATGGTCCGTTTGGTCGAGCTGCTGTTGCCGTCGGCGCCGTAGACCGTCAGCGTAACGACATATTCGCCGGCCTCCTTGTACATGACAGGGTCCGGAGCAGCCTCTTCCGACCAGTTTCCCAGTCCGGCGAATCCGAAATGCCAGAAATAGCCGCTGATCTCCGTGCCTTTGGCCGTTGAATTGTCGGTAAACTGTACGGCATCGACGCCGGCGATAATCTCTGCGCCGTCATCGAACGTGAAATCGGGGGTAAGGACCGAATCGAAAATCGGCCCCACCTCTTTGTCGTCGGAACATGCGGTTATCAAAACCAAACATGCGACGCATAGCAACGATATGATTCTTTTCATGGTTTCAGTCTGTTAAAATTTTTCAAATGTCTAACGGGTTGCCTCTCTACGACGGATACCCGTGCAACCGAGCAGGAATGCCTGAAGAATTAACGAGAATCTTTTCATGTCCCGAACCGTTTAATTGCTTCCGTATCCCGGATTCTGATAAAGGCCTTCGGGATTGAGAATCAGTTCGTTGTAGGGAATAGGCAGTAACAAGTCTTTCAACGAAAAATTGGAATTGATCGCGCTGAAGTGCTCCAGCATCTCCATACGATCGTACATACGCAGCAAATCCTGCCAGCGGAGCCCCTCCTGCATGAATTCGTGCAGGCGTTCATCGTAGATGCCCTGACGCAGGTCGCTCCCCGACCAATCGCCCAGCCCGGCACGCTCACGCACCTTGTTCAGCCAGGTTTTCGCCAATGTTTCCTCTTTCGACCAATAATAGGCTTCAGCCAGCATCAGCGCCACATCGGCATAACGCAGCACAATCCAGTTGTTGCCTCCATACCCGTTGGCGCCGCATTCCAGATCGGCATACTTCATGGTGTGATAGTAAGTCTGCCCCGCCTTGTTCGTTGCCCGCAGGAAAGAGCGGCGGACATCGCCCGGCTCGAATGAATCATAGACAGCCTGTATCGTGACGTTCTGCATCTCGCCTTTTCTCTGCGAGGTGACGCCCGCTCCCTCAGGACCGTACATATAATTCCACACCGATCCCAGGTCGGCGTTCCCCTGAATATAGTTGACCTGGAAAATATTTTCCGCACACGACTTCTGCGTAGAGAGGTCCCAGACGGAGGAATAGGAAACCGACGAGAGTTCGCCGAACTTGCGCAGATCCCAGGCAGCAGTCAGTTTCCCGATCGCCTGTCCGAGCAATTCGGATTTCGAGCCGATGAAATCTTCATCGCAAGCCTGCTGCAACAAGGCTTTGCCCCAAAGTGCCCATGCGGCAGCCTTACTGACCTTGCCGCATGCCGAGGCAGGTTGCACATCAGGCAGGGGGCTTTCGGTCACATATTTCAGGTCGTCGAAAATGGCCTGGTAGATTTCGGCCTTCGGGCGGCGGTAATTGTTGGCCCGAACCTCTTCCGTACTCTCCAGAACCTTGAGCACCAATGGCACGTCACCCCACTCGGTTACCAGCCAGTAGTAAGACAAAGCGCGCAGGAACCGGGCTTCGGCTTCATACGTATCGCGGGCCGAAGGAGTAGCATAACTGACATCCCCCAGATGGGCGAAGAGCGTATTGGCGCGCGAAATGATCTTGTACAACTGCGAATAACGGTTGTAAACATAGACATTCTCCTCGGTAAGCGTATAATTGTAGAACTGATAGGGAATGCCGCTGTTGGCGCCGCTGTTGGTTACGACGGTCGCATTGGCGCGCACATCGGTAAAATAGTGATAGTTATCGGCAACATAACTTTGCGTCAGCGAGGTGTAGACGCCGTTAAGCGATGCGACAATGTCCTCTTCGGAAGTATAGTAATTGCCGACTGTCACTGAATTGGGATTATATTCGTCGAGAAAATCGCACGCAGTCAGCATAGCCGACGCTGCAAGAAGAATAAACAGATGACTGATTCTCATAACAGAACGGATTAAAACGTTAAATTTAAACCTACCGAGTAGATACGCGACAGCGGATAGCAACCCCAGTCGAATCCGGGCATCAGGTTGCTGCTCTTGTACGAAACCTCGGGGTTGTAACCGCGGTAGTCGGTAATAGTGAAGAGGTTGTCGCCGCTGACATATACCCGGCACGATTCGACCCCGATCTTCCGGAGCAGACGTTTGGGCAACGTATAGCCTAACGTAATGTTCGAGCAGCGGAAATAAGAGGCGTCCTCCACATAGTACGAAGAGAGTTTGAGAGATTGGTTCGTCACCGAGATCCGCGTGGCGATGGGTACGTTGTTGCGCCCCGGATTCGTATCCGACACATAACGGTCGGCGGCAATCGCATACTGGTTCGACGATCCTTCCACGTTGAACAGATAGTAATCCTGGAAATTGATCACCTCACCGCCGTACGAGTAAGTGAAGCTCGCTCCCAGATCGAAGCCTTTCCACGAGAGGCTGGTCGAGAAGCCGCCCGTAAAGTCGGGATAAGCGTTCCCCAAAATCGTTTTGTCGTTCGTGTCGATGACGCCGTCGCCGCTCACGTCTTTCCAGATCGTATTGCCGTAGGACAGATCGTCGAGCGCATAGCTGGGTACGGCAGGCCCTTGCAGCGTGTAGCCGGCAGGGAACTTGCTGCCGTTGGCCAGATAAACCTCCCGGTCCTTCAGCGCGTTCTTGTAATCGAGTTCCGACATGATGCCGACGGCCTTGTAGCCGTAGAACGACCCAATGGGATAGCCTTCTTTGGTAATATGCGATTGCACGGAACGCTCCGATGTGGAGAGAATGTCGTCCAGTCCGCCCAAACTAACCACTTTGTTACGGTTGATCGAAATATTCGTGCTGACATTCCACTTTACCTTGCCGGTCAGCAATCGGGCGTCGACCTGCAGGTCGAAACCACGGTTGCGGATCTTCGCATCGGTCATGTTGGTCGTTGAAGAGGTGAACCCGGAAATCGCGGAGATCGGTGCGTTATAGAGGATGTCGGTCGAGATGGAGTTGTAATAGTTGGCAATCACATTCAACCGGCTGTTGAAAAATCCCAGGTCCAGACCTATGTTGGTCTGCGTCGTCGTTTCCCATCCGAGTTCCGAATCGGCAAACCCGCCGAGACGGGAAGTGGATACGGCCGTCGTGCCGAAAGCATAACTTCCGGTCGAGATACCTGCAATGCTGGAATAATTGCCGATGTCGTTGTTGCCGCTCTTACCCCAGCTGGCACGGATACGGACCGTAGCAATGTTTTCGAGCGCATCTTTCAGAAACGGTTCGTTCGAGATCGTCCAGCCTGCCGATACCGACGGGAAATATCCCCAGCGGTTATTGACGCCGAAACGCGACGAACCGTCGGTGCGGAACGTTCCGGTCACGGTGTAACGGTCGTCGAACGAATAGTTCAGACGCGCCAGATAGGACATCATCGACCAAGCCGCTTTGCGGGTTTCATAAAGCGATACGTCCGAATCTTTCGGGCCGTGGGCTGTCACCTCGTGGATGCGGTCGTCGGCGAATCCCGTAGCCTGGACACCGAGTCGGTCGTAGGTCTTGCGCTGAAGCGTATAGCCGATGAGCGCATCGACGTGATGGCGTCCGAGCTGTTTCTTGTAGCTTGCCGTGAACTCCCCGAGCCGGTCGATATCGTAGGTCGAGCTCGAGCGGGCGATATTGTAGGAGGCCAGTTCGGGCCCATAGGCGGGCGTGCTGTTTCGGCCTATGCTCATCGGCCGGTAGTAGAAATAGCGGTAGTTGTACCACTGCTGTCCCAGTCGCGCCGAGATCTTCAGATCGGGCAATGGTTCATAGACCAGGTTGAAGTTCAGGTTGTGGCGCGAAGTCTTCTCCGAAATATCCAGTTCGTTGGCGATGACGAGCGGATTTTCGGGGAAATTGATGCCCCAGTCCGTCACCATCCGGATCATGGCGCTACGAGCGTAATCGCCGTTCTCCTCATAGGCCGGCAGGTTGGGCAGATACATGAGCATACTTTGAATAACACCGTCATTGATCATACGCCCTTCCGCCTGTACCACTTTGTTTTTGACGTCGTACATCGAATAGCTCAGGCTGGCCGAAAAGTGCTTGGTGATCTGTGCATCGAGATTCAGACGGGCATTAATGCGATTGTGATTCGAGGGGGCGATAATACCATCCTGATCCATGTAGCCGACGCTGGCCATGTAGCGAATAGCCTTGGAACCTCCCGTCACCGAAATGTTGTGGCGCATCATTCCGGCGTTGCCGAACACCTCGTCCTGCCAGTCGGTATTGTACTGCTGTTCGACAGGCGTCCGGGTCGTAAAATCGTAGAACATGGGGTGGATACCGACATCGGCGAGCGAAAATCCCTTGGCCGAACGAATCGTATTGTCGTCGTTGGGACTCCACGCAATGCCGGCGGCCGTCGCTTTCCGGCGATAGGAATCGTTGCGCGAAGCAATGTACAGGTCCCGGAATTGGTTCGCATCCAACAGATCGACCTTACGTTCGAGCTGCTGAATACCATAAGAGAAATCATAGCTGATCTTGGCGCGCTCGCCCTCTTTGCCGCGTTTGGTTGTAATCAGCACGACGCCCGAAGCGCCGCGCGAACCGTAGATTGCAGCCGAGGCGGCATCTTTCAGAATGTCGATGCTCTCGATATCGCCCGGATTGATGTAAACATCCTCCGAGGCAGGATAACCGTCGACAACATACAGCGGATCGCTGCCAGCCGAGAGCGAGTTGACACCCCGCACACGTATCTGCACGCCCTCACCCGGCGCGCCGTCGGCCTGCCGGACCTCCACGCCGGCGACCTTGCCGGCAAGCGCCTGCGCCATGGTGGGCGTCGTTGTCGTCAGTTCGCTGGCTTTGACACTCGCTATCGAGCCCGTAAAGTCGCTTTTGCGCATGGGCGTATAGCCGACAACGAGCACATCCGAGATTTGTTGGCTATCCTCTTTGAGCGTAATGTCGAAGCGAGTGGCGCTGCCGACCCGAACATCCGCCGGGGCATACCCCAAATAGTTGATTTCCAGAACGGCCTGCGAAGCGGGGGGGGGTACCTGGAGCGAAAACCGGCCCTCTGAGTCCGTGCTGATCCCGATCGTCGTACCTTTCACGACTACGGCTGCTCCGACAACCGGGTTGCCGGCCGCATCGCGTACGACACCGGAAATCACAGCAGGCTTCTTCGCCTCGGCTTCAGAGCGTCCGTTCTTCAGTACAATGTTCGAGCCCTGGACCGTATAGGATACATTTGTTCCCCGGAGCATGGCGTCAAGCGCCTCCTGCAGCGGACGATTCACGACCTGTACCGTAACAATACGTTTCACATCCACGTTCTCGGCGCTTCCGAAAAGATATTTCGTCTGACGCTCAATCTCATTCATAACCTGCTCCATACGAACCTTTTCCATACGAATAGTCACACGAACGTCTTGCGCGTGAATGTCGGTTACGGGATATGCGATGGGCAGAACGAATAAAAGAATTAACAAACTAATTCGCTGAATAATCTTTTTATTCATACTTTTGTTGAATTAAAGTTCAATTTTGAGAAAAGGTTGATCATTTTCCGATTGGACTCCGGCCTGCAGGTGTTTGCCCGCCTGCAGGTTTTTTCACGTCCGACCGGAAAGGCAATGGTGGATCGTTCGGTCATTTCTTCATAGGCAATTTTCGTTTGGGGGTGGTATTAAACTTTATGAAACCATCACTGGATGATAATTCTGTTCCGGTCGTGATCGTATTCGTAGGTAAAATCAGAGGCGAGCTGCAACACGCGTAAAGCATGTTCGATTCCCTCTGAAATGCGGATTTTGAGGCGTCCATAGGCCACTTTCGGAAGCGTAGCGCATCGGATTTCAATCTCGACGTCATAATATTTCCTGAGTTTCTCAACGACCTCATCGAACGAGTCGTTCCGGAACGACAGAATACCCTCTGTCCATAGATACTCGTCGCAATTCTCAAGTTCGTCCACATACAAGTAGCCGTTTTCGAGCCGGACGACCGTATTGGGTTCCATGACGACCTGCTCGCTGGTCCGATGGTTGCGGACGGACACACGGCCTTCGAACAATGCCGTCGAGAACCGGCCTTTCGCCTCGTCGGCAATCACATTGAAATCGGTTCCCAACACCCGGACATCGTAGGCGAAGGTCTCCACAATGAAAGGCTGTTTTTCGTTGTGGCTGACATCGAACCGGGCTTCACCGACGAGTTTGACCCGGCGTTCCTTGCCACTGAAAATCGAAGGGTAGATGAGCCGGCTTCCGGAATTCAGATCGACCTCCGAACCGTCGTTGAGTGAAATCCGGACATGCTGGCCCGCCGGAGCCTCGATGACGGTCTGCTGTTGGGCCCAGCCGTTCAGCCGGAAGGCAAAGAATGCATAGCTGCCTGCAAATCCGACCAACAAGGCGGCGGCAATGCCGGCAGCATACCGACGGAAAGAAGTGGCCCATGCAGAGCGTCGTGTCGGCAGCTTAGCTTCGGATTCGTCGCATAAAATGCTTACAAGGTACATCGAATGCACGTCGTTCAGCCGTTGCTGATGCTCTTCGGGATTCTCATCCAGCCAGGCGGCAATTCGATCATTCTCTTTGACTGTCGTTTCTCCGGCACAGAACCGAAACAACTGGGCGTTTGTAATTTCTTCTTTCATCTTTTATGGGCTCTATCTGATAATAAAGATGCATAACTGCTCCTCTTTCCCCCATGAACAAACAACAAATCACGAAAATATTTTTTTCAATATGTTCAATTCATTGAAACGGTGTGAATTAAGCACATGCTCCGGCTTCTCTGATCCGCGCTTTCCGGAACCGCTTCGCATTCCGTCCGTACGGGCGTAATTTTATTTTCAGAATTTCTTCCGGGAAAATATTATATCTTTGTGTATAGAATACTCTCTATGGACACAGCTTCGTCGTTCTCACAGCAACTTTTCGAGCAGCTATTCCGTCAATACAAGCGGAAATACCTGCTCATAGCCAACAGCTATGTGCGGGATTCCAAAACGGCAGAAGATATCGTGCACGACAGTTTCATGGCCGTATGGGAACATCGCGACAACATTAACGGGGCGAACATCGAAGCCTATCTGTATAAAGTCATCCGGAACAATTGCCTGATGTATCGCCGGAATCAGCAAATAGGACAGGCCGTATACGAACAGATCAAACTCAAAGAGCGCAGCGCAATGGATTACTATACCCGAGCTATCGAGAGTTGCGACCCGGACATCCTGTTCCGGAACGAAATTCTCGAAATATGCCGGGCCCAACTCGAACAAATGCCGGAACTGACGCAGCAGATATTCAAGGCCCGGCGGCTGGAGGGAAAGAGTTACAAGGAGATTGCCGAACAATTTGGCATTCCGCAGAAAAAGGTCGACAAACAACTTCAACAGGCAGTTACCAAGTTGCGTCGCGCATTGAAAGACTTTTTCTCGATTATCTTTATCTAATAGAAAGAATCCGCCTCCGAAGTGAAATTAGGGTCACAATAAACAGTTCTGTACTTGGCTCTGAAAATGAAATCATACTCGAATGAAACTCTCCATGTAGGCATTGACATCCATGCGCCCGTATCGGTCGAACGGTTCCAACATCTTCTGCCAGAAGAGCACCTCGGCTTCATCCTTATCCACTTTGCAGCATGAAAGGTCGGTTTTCTTATTCCGTTCATTATCCCGATATAAACCGCATTAAACGGAAAACGATATTTTGAATGGTTTAAAACATAAAACCGAACACACATGCTTTACGACTGCAAACCGAACATTCAATCTCAAAAACGTTGCACCATGGATTCATTGAAAGAAACAGACAAACCTGCACCCAATCCTTCTAAACATCCCCGTATCGAAGTCGACGAGGAGTTGATGCGTCAGATGATCGCCGGACAGGCCCCTTTGGATTCGAAAGTCGTCCGCAGGATTCCCGAACCGGAAGAGGAAGATACGGACACTCCTGAGGGAAACACATCGGAAACGGTATCCGGAGTATCGGCACCGACTGCTGAAAAAACAGACGTCGGCACCCAAACGACTACAGGAAAGGAGTCGGCCGGATTCCGGCGTAAAAAGCTCGCGCTTCCGGATTTCGAACGCATGTTCTTCGCTCCGGTGGATTGCCGTAATCGCTCTGCGATCTATGTCAGTACCCAAACCAAGTGCAAAGTGTCGGCAATCCTCCACCTGCTGGGAGACGATACGACAAGGCTTACGGCATTGGCCGACAATATGCTGCGGTTCGTCATGGACATTTACAGCGACGAGTTGAATTATCTCCACGAGAAGAAGAACAACAGACGGCCGTTTTGAAAAAGCGGGGTATTTCGACGGCAGATAGCAGGACGGAAGGGGCCGTCGAACGGGCAGGCCGCTCGCGGCTGAACATCAGAACCGGATCGTCAGGAGCCGCAGAATGTCGCCTTTTCCGACGGTAGCGTCCAGCAACACGCCGGGGATGGAAATACGCAAGGCTCGCCCCTCGGGCGATTCGCATGGCCTTGCGTATTTTCATCTCCGGCGTTTAATTCCCTGCCGGTGGGAAAACTCACATCGAAAATTACCCTGCCATTGACGAAGCAAGATCGGAAATCGAACTAGCTGTAAGATCGTAGGCCATTACTGTGCGACCTTGAAGACGCTGCTGAGTTTCTCGCTTAATGCCGCCATATCCTGTCCGATCTTGTCATTGGTGATTTTGGCATAGATTTGGGTCGTGGTGATCCGTTTATGTCCCAGCATCTTGCAGACCGTTTCCAGAGGTACACCCTGTGTGAGCGTAACCGTCGTAGCGAAGGTATGACGCGCCATGTGGATCGTCGGATTGAACGACAGACCGGCATGTCTGGCAACATGCCGCAAGGACATGTTCAGCGTATTATAAGTGCCTTTGAGCGGAAAGACCCGGTCGCCTGAGAGATGCATATCCTTATAACGCTCGTAAAGCATTTCGGCAACGGGAAGAAGTTTGACACGGAACTGCGTACCTGTTTTCTGACGCCTGTCGATAATCCAGCGCTCCCCGTTATCGTCCGTATGGATGTCCGCGTGGGTGAGTTTCACTACGTCCGCATGGCTCAGGCCCGTGAAAGCACAGAAGACGAAGGCATCCCGGTTGATACCCGTTCGGTAATTGGGGAGCCTGACATCTATCACGGCTTGTAACTCCGAAGCCGAAAGGTAACGGCGTTCTGAGTATTCCGGCCTCACGTAGAAACCTGCGAAAGGATCGGCGGCAATCCAGCCGTTCTTATACGCCGTGTAGGTCATCAGCT
>ERZ772875.969-NODE-969-length-29425-cov-6.717875_pt1 | contig 29425 bp, 26 predicted proteins | sample MGYA00580585_ERZ772875 | MGnify/ENA primary metagenome ERZ772875 (study PRJEB29015, sample SAMEA2737736) | human gut metagenome | biome: human gut; feature: human-associated habitat; material: faeces | place: China | collected 2012 ... | reverse complement strand
ATGCCGATTCTATGTTTAATTTTAATTTATCGGTAAAAATTTACCGAAGTATTGTAACTCGTATCTTTGACAAAAAAATAAAGAAACCCCAATGGATACAGAATATTTGAACCGTTTTGAAGAGAGATTGCAGCAGGAACTGCTGCGTTTGTGTACTGACTATCATGTGCTGGACGGCACCCTGCTGGCTACGGAGGACCTGGACAACCGCTGGCATGACCTGGCACCGGAGTATGTGGCCGATGCCGTGGAACAGATTCGTGATTATCCCGTGGTGTCGGTAGCCTGGGCTGCTTATCTGGGCCTGGGAGTAGCCTTTTGCTGGGACGAGGACTGGGAGGCCAGCGCACAGGCCTCTTATCAGTCGTACTACGGAGAGCAGGGATTTGATGACATGGATGAACACATCGTGCGCGATTTGCTCGGCTTGTCGCTCGACGGAGAAGAAGCTCGCCAGCTGGAGGACATCATCCGCCGCTGCGGACAGACTACCGTGGGATTGATTCGCCACGAACAGATAGAGCCGCAGAGCCCGCTGGCCTTCCATGTGTTTGCTCGTGCCTGCCGTACGATGTTCCGCATCGGGGTGGCCATTGAACTCAAACGCCTGGGATATAAATTCGAGAAAGTGGAAATAGGTCGCGTGCCGGGCGGAATGTTGTCATAAGAAAATACCGTTCAGTCTATGTCTATGAAATACACCCGTTTAGTTTTTTCTTTTTGCGCATGCCTGGTCTTTTCGCAGGCTTTCGGTAAGGCGGAAGGCGATTTGTCGGTCATCCGGCAGAATTTCAACCGGATTTATGTACAGTCGGAAGGGGAGGAGTCTCCTCTGAAAGAGCTGCTCTTGCAGAACCAGCCGGGCTTCTCGGTGTCCGACCGTGTGGTGATGGAACTCCAACAGCGTGTGCCGTACGAAGCGGCTCGGATGAGGCATTACCTCAAGGCATTGCAGACCGACGGCTCGTGGAGTGACATCAATTATCAGGACACCAACCGTTCGGGATGGGACCCGCGTCTGCATGCCGAACGGATACTTGAGATGGTGAAGCATTTTAGCAATCCGGAAAACGAACATTATCATTCAAAGAAGGTGGAGAAGGCCATTCATCGGGCCTTGCGCTACTGGTTTGTCCAGAAGCCGGTCTGCTTGAACTGGTACTATAATCAGATTGGTATTCCTCGTACGCTGGGCACTGCCTTCATCTTGTTTGAACCTTTCCTGACCGATGCCGAGAAGCAGGACGCCATCACGGTGATGAAGCAGGCCCGTTTCGGTATGACCGGACAGAACAAGGTGTGGCTGGCGGGCAACGTCATGATGAGAGGGGTGCTGGAAAACGACCTGGATTTAGTGAAACAGGCGCGCGATACGATCGTGTCGGAGATTGTGCGGGGCGGAAAGGAAGGCATCAAGGACGACGGGTGCTTCCACCAGCACGGACCGCAACCTCAGTTCGGAAATTACGGGCTGGCGTATGTGTACACCATGAGCCTTTTGTCGGGCCTCTTTTCGGACACGTCGATGGCTTTTACGCCTTCGCAACTGGAGGTAATTGCCGGATTGCTGGAAGAGGGCTACCAGTGGGTTATTTGGCAGGGGAAAATGGACATTGCCGCACTGGGGCGCCAGCTTTTTGCTTCGGCTCCGCTGCACAAGGCATTGAGTCTGGCTTTTGCCGCTACTGAACTGGGAGGCGGACGCGATGCACGCTGCAATCAGGTGGCTGCCCGCCTGCTGGAAAACTGTTTCTCGCCGCGCAACGAGCTGATTGGCCACAAGCATTTCTGGCAGTCGGACTACACGTTGAGCCGCCGTGCCGGATGGATGGCCTCGCTCAAGATGGCATCCGACCGTGTAATGGGAGTGGAGACCATGAACGGCGATAACATGAAAGGCTATTACATGGCCGACGGGGCCCTCTATATCTATAAGGATGCAACGGAATATTACGATATCTTCCCGTTATGGGACTGGCGCAAATTGCCCGGTGTGACTTGTTACGACGATGTCCGTCCGGTGCCGTTGCTCAAGCACAGCTACTATCCGGGCAACCGGGGCCGCTTTGTGGGAGGCTTGTCGGACGGGAAAAACGGAATCAGCGCCATGGAGCTGGACCGCGACGGACTGAAGGCGCAGAAGTTCTGGCTCTTTGCCGATGAGGCGGTGCTTTGTCTGGGAGCAGGCATCTCTTCCGATTCGGCTCTTCATGTCACCACCGCCGTGGAGCAGTGCTGGAGCAGGGAGGAACCGCTTCGCATCTCTACTGCCGACGATACGCGAATCTGGCATCACGGACGCGGGTATGTGTTGTGGAACAACTCAGACAGTTGCTTTGCCCGCACGGTGGCATCTTCCGGAAGCTGGCACGACGTGATGCAGATGTACAAGAACGATACCATTTCGGGCCGGTTGTTTACCCTTTATCTGGACCACGGCGTACGTCCGAAAGAATCTTCTTACTGTTATGCCGTCCTTCCCGAGGCTACGGAAGCCGACTTGCGTAATTTCCGTACCGACAATTTCCGGGTGATGTGTAATGACAGCCGCTTGCAGGCAGTGTGGCAGGTCGACCGTTCGGTTTGCTGGGCATCCGTGCGTGAACCTTTCACCCTTCGCGTAACGCCGGAACTGGAAGTGGATTTTCACACGCCTGGTCTGTACCGTATCGGACGGGGAACGGGCGGACGCTGGGAGGTGTACTTCAGTGACCCCATGCAGTGTCAGGATGAGGTGCAGATTGCGGTGAACGGAAAGCGTGGCACGCATGCGCTTCCGCAAGGAAAGAATCGGGGCACGACCCTTCGTTTTGAAATAGACTAACCAATCAGTTAAGAAAAATAGAAACATGAAAAAAGCATTTGTATTGATGGCAGCTTTGGCAATGACCGGTGTGTTGTCGGCTACCGCAGAAAACACGACCGACACACCGACAAAGAAGACACGCAGCGAGGTCTTCATAACAGAGAAAGGAACCGAGTGGGAACCGGCTGGCGAGGGAGTAACCCGTCAGATTATGGGATACGACGGACAGGTGATGCTCGTGAAAGTAAAATTCGAGAAGGGTGCTGTAGGTACGGCCCATACGCATTATCACACGCAGACCACTTACGTGGCCAGCGGAAAGTTTGAGTTTACCGTGGGCGGCAAAACGCAGGTGGTATCTGCAGGCGACGGTATATACATGGAACCGGATGTATTGCATAGTTGCAAGTGCCTGGAGGCCGGTTTGCTCATCGACTGTTTCTCACCGATGCGGACCGATTTTCTGAAAAAATAAAATAACAAACTGAGAATCAGAAGGTTTTTTGCCGAAAAAACGCTTCGACGTTTGGATGCAAACGCCTTTACGTTTTCCTCAAAACGCACTTACGTTTCGGGTAAAACGCAAAGGCGTTTTGTGTGAAATGTACTTGCGTTTTGGGGAGGCATGAATTTTAGCGGATACCCGTTCCGAATTTCCCTTCAAATTCCGTCACTATCTGCTGAAAATGTGTTGGCAGGTAGAGCATGGTTTGCATGCGTAGGGTAGGGGGAATGCCGTAGAATGCTTCGGCAATGCTGCCCGTGATGCAGGCCAGTGTGTCGCTGTCGCCACCTAGTGAGATAGCCGTACGCACACAGTCCTCAAAGTCCATTCCGTCCAGAAAGGCGCGGATGGCCTGGGGCACAGTACCTTGGCAGGTGGCGTCCCATTGATAGGTATCACGAATGCCGTTGCAGGTGAAGTTCAAGTCGTAGCCGAATTTTGCTTCGACGGTATTTTTTATGTCCTCCTTGCTCTTCCCGTTCCGGCCCAGAAAGATGCAGAGTGCCGTAGCCTGGGCACCCTTGATTCCTTCGGGATGATTGTGCGTGCAGGTAGCTGATATGCGTGCAGCCTCCAGCGTCTCTTCCTCCGTGCGGAATGCCCATCCCACAGGGCCTACGCGCATGGCCGATCCGTTGCCGCAGCTGCCGTAAGGACGGAGCTGTCCCGTTTGCTGTCCCTGTCGGAGCCATTCACGGAAACGTCCGCCGAAGCCTCCCAGCGGACACGGGTAACGGGTGGCATAACGGAAATAATAGGTGGCACAGTCTCCGCCGTGCAACAGCCAGTCGGCCGTAGCGAGGGTCAGAATACTATCGTCGGTATATCCCTTCTGCGGAGTGAGGAAAGGAAACTCTTTTGTCTTGATGTTGTGGAACTCGTAGACGCTGCCTGCGATGTCGCCAAGGATGCTTCCAATCATATTTCTTTGTTTGTATAGACACAAAGGTATGGAAATAAATGAATATGAATCGATAATGGCCGACTTATTTCATAAGATACAAAAAATCATTTATGGTGGAACCTTTTATTACAATCTTTACATATATAATTGGCATTAGAAATTTTCCCCAAGAATGCAACTACAAGAAACGAAATAAACATAGACAATGCTATATAATCGGCGATAGTTGATCTGATACCCAAATCATTTGCCCAAACAAGATAAAGCCCCGGAATAAGAAAAAGAAAGATGCACCATAATGCTATAGCAGTTCCGTATTTGTTGCTTACGGCTATAGCTGACACATTGTAACTTCCACATTTAGGGCACCAGACATGAGACTCATTTCTACTATCAACAATAGGATTTATTATCTCAACAGCTTTTTCATAATCTTTCTCGAAAACATATATCGCAATACCTGTGATAGCACCATAAGCACCTGGATTTTGGTCTTGCCCCTCATCATGCTGGCGAGAAACAATGTTATTTTCAATAAGCAGATTTGTAATCTCATCTGCATAAATAGTAGTATCACATTTTATAAGAAGTCTTTCCTTCATATTAGAATTTACTTTTATGCAATATACTGATATTTATATAAAAAAGCAAGATTTATCTCTAAACCTTTATTATAAGCACTATATTTGCGATACGGACTCGGACCTGAAACATAAAGTGATACTAATATTTTATATAACTTCCTGAATAATTTAATTTTATTGTTTATTAGTGCAGTCTTTCTAATATACTGGGCTTTATATTTTAAAGAACTAGTCATAGCAAGTAGAAAATACTTTAGATAGTGAATACAGAATTATACACTCTAAAATCAAAGTAGTATGAGAACAAAGAACTTATGTGGAATACTGATGTTATTCTCTTTTTTAGTGTCGTGTACAGAACAGCAATGTATAATTCATGGTACAACAACTGATGTAAAAGATGGTGATTATATGTATATAACTGAATATCTTGACAATACATATCTTGATTCAGCTGTAGTTATGAATGGCAAATTTACATTCAAGTTACCGAAGGCTTCAGAAGAAGATTTTTTGCCTAAAGTTATAGTTCCTGCTGTGGGCAATGAGCCAAGTGTAGCTATGGTTTTTACACAAGATTCTGAAGTGAAATACATAAGAGATAGCAATAAAGATATATTCGATATATATGGTTCTCCATATAATGATTTGTTCCGTATAGAAGGTTTTAAAATAGATACAATAAGTCATGTGTTGGGACATCTTAACAATCTCTGTTTGAAGGATTCTACTTTGACGCAGGGACAGAAGGATTCGATAACATTAGAAATGAATGAACTCATAAAAGAAGATTCTATTCTCAATATTCAATGTATAGAACGTAATATTGATAATCTTGTGGGAGCTTATTGCTTATACATAAACAGACATCGATTAAACAAAGAAACATTTCAGAAACTTTTTGAAAGACTTCCCAAGAAGTTTGCATCATCGAAGCATTTTGATGATGTTAGGAAATAACTTGTCTTAAAGGTTGATTATGAGGATATTTTTTATTATTCCTATACTTTTTACTTTTGTCTGTAAGCCTTCTTTCGGACAACGATTAAGCCCCGCTCAGCAAATGGCTGATTTTGACACTTTATGTGCAAAATTGGAATGTGTGCATCCGGACCTTTATCTCTATCAGTCAAATGAAGAGTATGAAAGCCGTAAAGCAAAGATGAAGGCATCTTTGACTGATTCTATCAGCATATCCGACTTTTATCTGAAAATAGCTCCTTTTATGGCTAATATTAAGGACGGTCATAGCATGATGCTGCCGCCTATTACAGACGACCTTATTTCGCATGCAAAGAGGGATGGCAGAACAATGCCATTGCGAATTAAAGTGACAGGAGATGCCTTTACTGTAGAATATCCGGTGATTGATAACTCCGGAATTTGCGAAGGTGATACGATTCTCAGCATAAATGGTGTCAAGTCAGCAGATATACTTGAACGGATGTATGGCCTTTGGGGAGCAGAGAAGGATAATGGCATCAAGGAAGGCAGTGTAAACGCTTATTGGTCTCCGTTGTTATGGTACATGTACAGATGGAGTGAGTCGTATGTATTTACGGTAAAACGTGGTGACAAAATAGAAAAGATATGTTTGGAAGGAGTCCCGCAAAGCGTGGCTTTGAAGGCCATCAAGGAAAGGCAATCCAAAGCTAAGCCTGAAAGTTTCAGCTGTAAGTTTTCTGCAGATTATACAAGGGCGACTCTTACTATTCGCAATGTGTTTCAGGAAACGGAGCTGAAGTTGTTCTGTGATTCTGTCTTTAAGGAAATAAACCGCAGAAAAGTACCGGAGGTAATCATTGATATGCGAAATAATACAGGCGGTTCAAGCCAGTGTGTGGAAAGACTGATTTCCTATTTTCCACATCCAGACTATTCGTTGTATTCTAAAAGCCTGTTAAAGGTCAGTGCATACTCTAAAGCCTATAATAAAGACAGGCATCCGGAGATATACCGTGAAATTTGCGGTTTGCCAGATGGAAAACTTTTTGTGATGAAAGACACTCCAGTCAAAGACAATTTGGAAGATGCCAATCTATATCGTGGAAAGATAACTATTCTTGTGAACAACAAGACGTATTCCGGTGCCTCTACTTTTGCGCATATAATGAGAAAGTTAGGCATTGCGAGTGTGGAGGGGGAAACAGGTTGTCCTGATGTGTATTTCGGGAATTTTCTGCCTTTCATATTGCCTCATTCAAAAATAAATTATTATATCACTTTCGCTAAGTTTTATGAATAACCAATAGTTTACGATATGAAAAAATACGTGATATTTTTAGTCCTGTTCATCGCAGCTTTTTGTGTAAAGGCACAGCCTATTACTCCGCAGGTGAATGAAAATGTGGAGCTTATGAGTATCTTGTCGCGTATGGCCGGTTTCCCGGAATATCACATGGATATGGCGGGCCAATATATAAAGGATATGGACAGCTATTTTAAGGAGAGTACTGGCCATCCGGCTGTGCAGTATATGAAAAAACTCAGGAATAAGTATGGCATAGCTTATGATGCCGTTATGTCAATGGCCGTACATTTGGATAACCGGAACGGTGTTTTTTCATTGATAGAGGAAGATGTTTCTACTTTAGAGAAAAGATGGAAGAAGGTGGATAAGGATGAATTTCTGTCTTATCTCAGCAGCTTTTATAGGGATACAAAATTCAATGAATTTTTTCTGGCCCATAAAGACCTTTATGAAAGGGGCATCAAGTCTTATCAGGATAATGTCATCAGTCATTTTGATGTAGACTGGTATGCTGATTTCTATGGTAATGAACCTCAGGAAACTTTTTCTGTGATAATCGGTTTCTGCAATGGAGGTGGGAACTATGGAGCAGACCGGCAAATAAAAGGACACAAGAAGGAGGTTTTTGCTATTGTGGGTTATTACGTGAATAAAGAAGGTATGCCCATGTATAGCAAAGAATATTTGCCGACGCTGATTCATGAATTTAATCATTCTTTTATCAATCATTTTCTGGATGAAAACAAATATCCTGATTATGTAAAAGAACTGGAGCCGGCTGCCACGGATTTGTTTAATTCTTCACGTTGGAGTATGGCGAAACAGGCGTATGGCAATTGGAAGACCGTGATAAATGAATCACTTGTCCGTGCGGCGGTTATTCGTTATATGCTGGACAAAGACTACAAGCCGGAAGAAATAAAAAATGAACTGTTGGAGCAGGTGCAACGAAATTTCAGATGGATGCCGGAACTGGTGAGCCTGCTGAGAAAATACGAAGAAAGACAGGTAAAATATGGTAGTTTTGAGAATTTCTATCCGAGGGTAATAGATTTTTTCGAAGACTATGCTAAAAAGGAAAATAAAAGACTGGACGTCATAAAATCAAAGTAACATGAAAACAAAGAACTTATTGGGAGTACTGCTCCTGTTTACATTTACCTTCATCAGTTGTGATAAGGAGGACGAAGAGGGTAGAAAAATTACTGATTATAAAGAGTATGTGTTGACTGTCGCATCGGAAATGAAGCCGGGGGTAATATGGTCAGAGGGACGTGATTATCTGAAAGAAGTATATCCTGTAAAAAAAGAAAATGCAGAAGGGTGGGATGCCTTAGGGGGTATCGGCGGATTTGAATTTGAAAAAGGATATGAATATAGAATAAAAATCAGCGAAACAAGTTTTCTGGATTATAGCATGGGGCAACCAGCCTGGACAGAACATGAGTTGCTTGAGGTAATCTCCAAAGAGAAAAAAGCTTCGGAGGGATTACCGAAACACTTTATTCCGGAAGCATTCTATAAAGACAAATTCCTGCCTAAATACAGATATGCGGTAGAGGCTGATAACAAAGAGGTAATTGAAGAGGATTTGAAGAATAACTCTATTCTGCCATTGGACTATCACTATTTCTATTATGGCAACAGTGAAGGACCGAAATGGCTCGCAATAAAAGATGACATCAGTGTATTAGGCCCTGGTCTGATAAAAAGAACCAATAAAACTCAGGAAGAATTTCCTGAAATATATCAGATACTACCACCCGAAGGACAAGTAAATGGTTTCATGGAATGGTCATTCCTGGATGAAGAAGGGCATGAAACAGGCTATCCTTCGTTTGATGTGTTTTTAGGATATTCTGCGAGATCAAGAGAAGCAGGAGTAACATCAAATCTTTTCTATCTATACAAGGACCTGACAGCACACTATAAGAGCAAATACCCGGAAGCAGGCGTAAAAGCGGTTGTAGTTTCTTATGCCATTGAAATAAACTGACATGAAAATCAAGGAAGAGACGACCGCAAACAGACGGAAAATAGGAAACGGAAAAGCTGCCCGGAAATGTTATTTATCTGGTTATCAATTTAAAAAAAAGGATCTGTTCATTAAAAAAATAATGCTGTCCGATAAAATTTTTGAGAAGACGTGAACAATAGTGCTGACTTCAGTTGCGAGGTCAGCTTATTTTTATTAAATACGCATTTTATCGGATAGCCTTTCTATTGTCAGGTGGTAAAATTATTGGACAAGTCAACGATCCTTCAGTCGTAAATATGGTGGTGAAGGAGTTTTTTAATTTTATTTTCTTATGAATATAAAGTACGTATGTCTCTTTATCATAGGAGTATGCGATATTATCCAGTTATGGAAGGATGCAAAGTATTATGACTGATTATGCTTTACATGTAAAATATGTGAGGTGTGTTACCGCTCTTATAAAAGGTGAAGTCGGAAAGATTGTTGAAAGTGATTTTGCTGTTAGTGATTTCAAACACAAAAGGGTAATGCAGTTAAATATAGGAGGATTAAAACCTTGATATGTTTGTTGAAAAAATTGTCTTTCATAATACAATCTAACAAAGTAAATTTTGAACAAGTTTATGATTTATAAGATAAAATTTTTGATTGATTTGACAAACTTGGCGAGTTTATACTTCATTTTGTCAAAGTTGGTAGCATTCTCATGAAAGATATAGTAAAGAATTTTAAGAGCATCATGTAATTCAAAACATTTAAGAATAGTGAGCTATTGGGATAATGCCATGATGGAATTTTTTTTGTATTTTGAAGTCAGAACTTGTTATATTCACATTTTGTGAAAGCATGATTATGAGTTGATTGCGTATGAAAAGACAAATTTTGATAACTATTTTGTAAGATTCTTCGTATTTATAGATATAAAATACTATTTTGCTATTAAAAACTTTATTGTTTTATATTATTTTTTATAGCTTTGTGTCTATAAATGTCTTTTGGATAAAAATAATAATTTAATCGATTAGTAAAATGAGATGTAAAAATTGTGGTTGGCCTAATAAACCAAATGAAAAGGTCTGTGTTAAATGTCACTCTCCATTGGATATAGAGTTAGATAATGATACTTTTGATAAATCATTAAATAAAACGGTTTTAGAGGATGAAGTTTTTGGAGAAGCTAGTCCTCTTAATGTGAAAAATAACAGTGTCGGAAATGAACATACTAAGACGTGTCCCAAGTGTGGTTATCCGGTTCGTACTGAAAGTGATAAATGTCCTAATTGTAATTTCCCGATTAATCAATTATCTTCTGAAAATTCTTGTTCATCTTTTGATTCCCCTCAATATGAACAAGATAGAGCTATACGTCGACCAACTAGAATGACTGGAGCAGGTGATGAAAAAGGGAAATATAGAGGTACGATCAATCCATATATGATGAATATGGAAATGGAACCGACTTTTGTGTTGAAACCTTTAAAAAGAATGAACGAACGTCATGACTTTGAAGAGCAGGAATATGAAGGTCAGGAGGTCATTCTGAATAGAAACAATACCGAACAAAATAATCCTTCTATCACTTCACGGCAGCAGGCTGTAGTTTCTCGGGTTGATGGTCGCTGGTATATCGAGGATAAGAGCGATCAGAAAACGACTTTTGTCCAAGCAGGCCATAAAGTGGAATTACATGATGGTGATCTTATATTGTTGGGTAATAGATTATTTGAATTTCATGAATAAATAGGTGCCATTGGGATATGACTGTAGTTGCTCAAAGATGTAATTTTGTGATAGGAGATGCCATTGACGGACGCTTTCAAGTAAATCGAATACTTGGAGAAGGATCGTTTGGTAAAGTCTATGCCGTAAAAGATTATAATGGGGACTTATATGCTCTGAAGTTGTTAAAATTATGGGAAGTCCCATCTGAAATTAGAGAATCGCTTATGGCACGATTTGATATGGAATTTGAAACTGGACGAATTGAAAGCAATTATTTGGTTCATTCCATTTCTCATGGTGTCGTTGAAGGAAATCCATATATTGTAATGGAATATTGTCCAAATGGAGATCTTTTGGCGATGTCTTCTCAAACAAATATTGATTTGACAAAAGCTGCAACTCATGTCCTGTATGGGCTGAAGGCGTTGCATAATTGTGGTAAAGTACATAGGGATTTGAAACCTGAAAATGTTTTGATTAAAAGAAATGGAGATTTTGCTTTAACTGATTTTGGAATTTCGGGTGACCGTAATAAAAGAATGACAGAGCGAAATATTCTGGGAAAGCCTAAACAGATATTTGGTACGTATGCATATATGCCGCCAGAACAGCTCAATCCACGTAAAGATGCTACTGTTCTTCCTACCACTGATATTTTTTCTTTTGGCGTAATGATGTTTCAATTACTTACCGGAGAATTACCTTTTGGCCGGTTGGATGCTGAAAGGGATTTGGTGCAGTATTTACGACGAGGAAAAAATGGAGACTGGGATAAACAATACCTCTCTAACTCCAGTGCGGGCAGGGAATGGTTCCCCTTAATAGAGGGATGCCTAGTCCCTAATTTCCAAGAGAGACTGCAAAATGCGGATGCCGTTCTTGCACTAGTCCCTCAAGTTCAGCGTGTTCAACATGCAATTGTGGAAGGGAAAAAAGATTTCCAGACGAAAATCGTACATGGTGTCCTTTTGCGTGTCATGCAAGGAGAAGATTATGGTAGGGTATATAAACTGGATGACATGTTGCATGGAGATAGTGCTATTTTGCTGATGGGTAGAAAAGACGAGGGCGTGTATAATGATATTGCCATAGAAGAAGAGAACAGCAGTTATATATCCCGAAAACATTGTACGCTGGAGCTTGATTATGATATCGGCTCCTGGATTATTAGAGATGGTCAATGGGATCGGTATGAAACAGGTGGATGGCGTAAATCTACAAATGGAACCTATGTCAATTCGAAAGAAGTATCCATAAATGGCTTACCGTTTAGTCCTGGTGATATCATTTCCATTGGAGATACTAAATTGAGAGCTGAAGCATATTAGTTAACTTTAATATTATACAAGTATGGGAAGTCAAACAACAAAATCATACAAAACGACTTTGTCAGGCTCTATCGGAGCTGGCATGGGATCACTTTTTGCGCCTGGTGGTAGGAAATATTACATACTGGAACATAAAGTTAGCAGTAAATATCATCGTGCAGGAGAATCGCAGGAAATTATTGTAGACAATATTGAAATCGGGCGTGATTCGCATTGTCAGGTTCGATTTGACGAGAGTTTTAAAACAGTTTCTCGTCATCATGCGGCAATTGTGAAAGACGGAGACATGTGGAAACTAGTACAGATTTCCAAAACGAACTCCACTTTGTTGAATGGTCATCCGGTAAAGACAGAATGGTATCTGCAGAATGGAGACGAGATTCAGCTTTCTATCAATGGCCCTAAACTTGGATTTATACTTCCTGCAGGTAAGAAATCTACGGTGGGTTCTATTGGGTTAACTCGTCGTCTAAGTCTGTTCCGCCAGCAAGCTTTACGCCCTTACAAGACCGCAATTACGGTTTTGTCATGTGTACTTGTACTTGCGATAAGTGGATTGACTTCCTGGAATTATTTTTTGAGAAAGGATGTGGCAAAACAAAGCCAATTGTTGGCAGAACAGATAGATGCCAATAAGAATAATAGGGAGAAGGCTGATTCTTTAGCAAGAGAACTCGTGGAGAGCAACAAGAAGCTGGAGGGACATGAAGAAAATCTGAAGAAGCTGAAAGAGGAGGCCGCTCGCGCATGGCAGGCTGCTGCAGAGGCTAAGCGTGCAGCTGAAACTGTTGGAACTACGAGTGCTCCAGCAGATTTATCTGTATGTTATCCTTATATTTATTATATCTCAATCTATATTTTTGTGGATGGGGAACGTCAGGATGCATATGTAACTGGAACAGGTTTCTTGTTGAATGACGGTCGTTTTGTGACAGCCCAACATGTCGTGAACTTGTGGGAAAGTGTGGGGGATCAGTACTCTACTTTCTTGAATATATTGGCACACAATGGTGTGGATGTACGATTTAAAATGATTGCGTATTCAAATAGTGGGGATAAAATAGAAATTGATTATTCTCCTTCGTCTAATCCTTTTACATGGGGTCAATACGATCTCCAAACAGAAACGGTTACATTGGATAATGGAGAGAGAGCGGTGGTTAAGTATTCAACAGAATGTGACTATCGAGATTATGCTTATGTGAGGGTTAACAAATCGGGTGGACTTGATTTTGAAGAGGGGTATTCATCTTCACTTCCTGCAAAGACCCATCTGGATATTTTAGGTTTTCCTCGAGGTGTGGGTGCCGAAGATGTAAGAAATATAACTCCAATTTATAGTGAGTCGTCGGTAGCAAGAGAGGGATTGGATACGGATGGATGCATCTTACTGTCTAACAATGAGACAGATCATGGAAATTCAGGAGGACCTGTTCTAATTTTTAAAGATGGAAAGTATAAAGTCGTCGGTATCTTATCTGGAGCGAATCGTTTGGGATCAAAAACAGGACAGTCTGAAGATGGTATATGGAAGACTCGTGTGGTACCTATTTCTGCAATGCGTTAAATTTTTATGTTATGAGACACTATTTTGTTATATTGTTGTTCCTTATAGGAATAAGTGAAGTATATGGACAAATCTCTTTTAAGTCCAATAATCAGCAATTTATTGAAAATTCGATAAAGCCTGGACTTTTTCTTTCTCGTCAGAGTTTTCAGATTTGTGACAAAGAAACAGGTGAATTGTTTGGCTTGAATGGTAAAAAAGAATTTGGAGTTCAATATACTATTGGAGTGAAATGTCATGAAGGATTCTTTCTGGTGGATCAGGCGGTACGTCCTTGGTTATATAATAACAAATTTGAAAAATACAAAGCCAAATACGACCCTGTATTTTATCAAGCCATGTTTTCTGAGATAGGAGGTAAGGCTAATTATGATCCTCTTGATTATACATTGACGAAGCAAGAAATTTTGGTTGATACCACATTATATCAGTTCTCTTCTCGTACATTTAAGGGGGAAGGCTTTAAGTTGGAAAATTCCATGGGTGAGAAGGATGGCTGGGTTGTATGGATAACAGCTTCCCGTCAGACCGACTTTGAAGAAGCTGCCGATTTAAGTTATACTATTTATAAGAAAGATATAAAAATAGATTATAAGGGACAGTCGTTCGATTTGGAGGCTCCTAATGTTGACCGGATAATTGTGGGTGGAATTTATGTAGTCCCTGTATATGTGAATATAGGTGTGATTGAGTTTCGTCTGTGTGGAGTTTTAGTCTCTCAAAATAATCAATGGAAAATATTTTGTCCATTCGGAGGAATGGAGGAGCCCATAGCCCAAGAAGGAAATAATTTGGAAGAAGTTAAAGGTGGAACCTCTGAATTGACTCCAGTGGAAAAAGACAGTAAGGGTAAAGCACAAAAAAGGAAGGAAAAATGAGTACGATGAAATTTAGATTGGCGGCCAAGACCGATATGGGACTTGTCCGTACAAACAATGAAGATAATTTCCAAGTAGCGACAGACTTATCTAGTGGAAAGATGCGCTGGGTAAATAATGAAATTTGTTCATTAGGCGAAAAAGGTGCATTGTTGGTGGTGGCAGATGGAATGGGAGGTATGAATGCAGGTGAAGTAGCTTCTGAATTGGCTATAGAGACGGTTCGGGAATATTTTTCATCCGAGAAACTGACTCCTGAGGTGATGAAGAATCGTTTCTCTATTGAGAAATACATGAATGAAGTGATTGTTGCGGCCGATGCCCGGATAAAACGTGAGGCAAAAGCTCATCCTGAAACCAGAGGAATGGGTACAACCATTGTAATAGGATGGATGTTAAATGGAATGCTTTACGTCTCATGGTGTGGAGATAGCAGGGCATATATTTATAATCCTGCTGTAGGCTTGCATCAAATAACGAAAGATCATTCTTATGTACAAAGCCTGGTAGATAAAGGGGCTATTTCTAAAGAAGATGCGTTTGATTATCCTGAAAGCAATATTATCACTCGTTCGTTGAGTGATGGTACAGTAAAGGCCAAATCTGAATCCTTGTTAAAACCGTATGAGTTGTGTGATAATGATATAGTTCTTCTGTGTACAGACGGCTTGAGCGGAATGATCAGAGATAATGAGATGGAGGATGTTATTCGTAAGAATGAGCGTGACATGAATGTGCTGGCCGATGAATTGATCCATGCTGCTTGTCAAGCAGGAGGTTCGGATAATATTACCTTGTGTCTTTGTCAGATTCTTCAAGGTGGAGCGTCTTGTGAGCCTGAAGTTTTTGACGAAATTGAAAGCCGTTTAGGGGGGACACATAATAATGAGTCTCATGTGGCGGAAAAGAAAAAGAGTAAGACGAAAATGCTTCTCTGCATTATTGCAGTGTGCCTTGTATTTGCTGCCGGTGGATTTACTACATGGTATTTTATTGACCGTTCTTCTGCTCCATTGAACAATGAGGGAGAACGCTTGTTTGTTGACACAGTAAAGAGTGAACCCAGACCATCAAGAGATGAATCTGTAAAAGACACTTCTTTGATGGAGGAGAAGGAAGAACAAAAAACGCAGGTAATCATAAAGAAAAAGAAGGATAGTGAAGTTGTTCCTGTAGAGAAGAAAAAAGAAACAACGCAGCCCGAGAAAGAAAAGGAAGCGGATGATGTGATTAACCTTGTCGGTAGTTTATATGATATCCAGTCCGACGATTCGAAGGAATCAAAAGAAGCACAAGAACCGAAAGATATATCAGCCAAAAAGCCTTCAAATGTGCAGCGGTATACGGTTGTAAAGGGAGATACCTATTATACTTTGGCTAAGAAATTTAAGACAACTGTAAAGACCTTGGAAGATTTAAATAATAAAAAGACTTTAAAGGTGGGTGAAGTCATATTGGTTCCGAATAAAAACAAATAGCGCTATGACACAGAATAAAATTACTATAGGGAGAGATTCTCGTTGCGATGTGCATATTGATGAACGTTGGGATACCGTCAGCAATCAGCATGCAGATATCGAGAGGCAAGGTGATATGCTGTTGTTTTATGATCATAGTTCGAATGGTACAGTCATTAATGGACAGAAGATACATAATACGACGGTCAGTATTTATCCAGGAGATAAAATATTATTGGCTGGAGTCTTTGAACTGACATGGGAGGTGATAAACAGATATTTCCCTTATCATAATCGTCCTACGGTTACTAGAAACATTCATGGAGGAAATTCCGCAGAAAGCGGTCGGAAAACCGTGCAGTGGAATGTTCGTCCATCGGATGAAGACCGTTATCGGAGAGCCGATTCCGGGCGTAAGACAGAGCCATTCAATTATGAGATGAATCCCCCTCAGAGGCCTGCCAGTTCCCAGAATCGCTCTGATAGCTATGGAAAGGCTAATGCGTATTCGCAAGCGGATATTGATAAGGCTTTGGAAAAATGGAACTGGGGAGCATTCTTCTGTTCTTGGTTATGGGCGGTTGTCCATAAGATTTATTGGCCGCTACTGATTCTTGTGGTTGGATGCATCCCTTATATTGGTCAGGTTTGCAGTTTGTGCTTATGTGTATATTTGGGCTTGAAAGGCTCGAAGTTAGGATGGGAAAGTGGAGTCTATAAGGATTTTGAATCGTATGAGCGTATCCAGCGTAAATGGGCTATTGGTGGACTTATTTGGTTTATATTATCTGTTATAGTTTCTGCTTATGGTGTGTTTGTGACTTTATCAATGTTATAAAAAGAGTACGATATGGAGCTATATAAAGGATTCTTGTTTCATAATAGATATTTGCTTGTTTCTACCTTGGGATGTGGTGCATCAGCTGAGGTATGGAAAGCCAAAGACACGAAGGCTAACAATCTGACGGTTGCCTTGAAGATTTTTTCTCAACACTCTGAAATGGACTCTTATGGATTCCAGAATTTTGAGAGGGAATTTACTACCGTATATAATATGAAACATTCAAATCTGTTGCCTCCTACAGGGTATGATATTTATGAGGGACGTCCATATCTTGTGATGCAATATTGTGAGAATGGTTCTTGTAGTAGCATGGTGGGCAGGATGGAAGAAGATGATCTTATAAAGTTCTTGCACGATGTATCGGCTGGCTTGGAATATTTGCATGACCACAATATCATACATCAAGATATAAAACCCGATAATATTTTGTTGGATGACAATTGTAACTTTATGGTTACGGACTTCGGTATTAGTGTAAATTCAGATAATGGGATTCATACTTCAAGCGGAATGTCTGGTGGAACCAGGGCCTATATGGGACCGGAAAGATTTGAGGGAATCACCAATAATGCCAGTGATATGTGGGCGCTTGGCGCTACCGCAGTAGAACTGCTCATAGGTAATCCTCCTTATGGAGAGCATGGAGGGCTGCTCCAGAAAGAAGGTGAACCTCTTCCTGAACTTCCTAAGCTGCAGCCTGAGGTGAAAGGTATCATTATGCGATGTCTGGCCGAAGATCCAATGAAAAGAATTAAAGCGAATGAGATTCGACAGAAAATAGAATTATATTGGGAAACTGGCTCGTGGGTGAAACATTCCTCTAAGCAAACCTTTATCATAGCTGCTACAGGGATCGTTGCTGTCTTGATGTGCCTTGGAATATTTTTGTGGGACTACAACCGTGTAAAAGTATATTATTATAAAGATTATAGCGAATACTATGGTGTTCCACAGGGTATAGGCAGATTAAGTAGCAATGTGATGAAGCATCGTGAGTCGAGTTATAAATTTGAATATAGACGGCATCGGCTTATCCGCCTTTCGCTTGTGAATTCTGCCGGAAAGGTTATCACTCATAGTGATACAGAGCATATGAATAGTCGCTCTTCAGAGGTTCATTATTTTTATACAGCTGATGGAAAGATTGATTATAAGGAAATTTATGATTCTAATGGGAGAGTATTATGCAAGATGGATTACGATGAGAATCTGAAAACTGTTACATTCCGTCAGATTGACGAATATGGTACAGAAATGAATCTTGCAGCCAATACGAATGTTTTGTATAAAAACAATTCTTCTGTGTTTGACGAAAAAAGTCATATTACCCGTTATTTACTGACACATAACGAAGATGGTTTACTCGTTGAACGCCGTTATGCGGGATTGCAGAACACTCTTGCCTGTGATGCATCTAAAATTTATGGCCAGCGGTATAAATACGATGAAAAAGGAAGAAAGATTGAGGAAATGTTTATTGGGGCAGACGGGCAGATTACAAGTGATAAGAATGGTCTGGCCATCAAGACATATACTTATGATGACAATGATGATTGGGCATCGGTGTCATATTTGAATGCGGAGAGAGGGGGAGCACACGATGGAAATAATTGCTCCCTTGTGAAGCTGGAATATGATGAATATGGAAATCGGATTAAGGAATTGTATTACACTCTGGATGGTACGCCTGTTATACGGACAGACCTGAATGTGTCTGGTTTCAGCTATACTCACGACGAACATGGTTTTAGGTTGACTCAATCATGTATTGGTACGGATGGAAAGCCTGCTTATTGTAATGCCGGATTTGTTTCTATAAAAGATTCTTGCAATGAGAATGGTTTTATAGTTTATCGCATGTTCCTAGATGAAAACGGCAAACCTACATTGTACAATAAGCCTAATGAGGATAGTTATAGCTCGGAGACCTTTATTCCCAACGAAACAGGTTTACCGTTGGAAATGAGTTACTTTGATGAGCAGGGCGATCCGATGGAGAATGCAAGTGGTGTATTCCGCTTCCGTTTTGTTTACGATAAATCTGGAAACGTAACCAGTCTGCGGTATTACGATAAGGATGATAAACTGGCAAAAGTGGACGGGTTCTATTCAGAAATGAGAATGGAATATGATGATGTAAATCGTATGACCCGTGAGTATTATCTGGATGATAAAGGGAAGATTACGACTTCAGATGGTACAATTGCTGAATATAAACTGGAATATAACAGGCAAGGAGCTGTAACAAAGATGTCGTTTTTGGATACTAAAGGTAAACTGGTGGAAGGTGCGAACTTATATGCTTGTTATACAGTGGAATACGATGAACGTGGAAATCAGAAGTGTATTCAATATTTTAATGCAGATGAAAAGCCATGCATGAGTAATGGATATTTTAAGGAAGAATACATTTATGACCCACGGACTAACTTCCTAATTACGGTAAATTACTATGACGTCAAAGGAAAGCTAGTTTCAGACATTCATTATAAATATGATGCGAAAGGTAATATTATCGAGTCATATACCTTGGTGAATGGACAGTTGAAACCCGGTACGGCTGTAGAAAAGAGTGAATACGATGCTTATAATCGACAAGTAAAGGTTTGGTATTGTAATTTGGATGGAAAGAAGGTTAATAATCCGCAAACATCATATTCATTGATCAAGAACGAATATGATGAAAAAGGAAATCTTACAGTTGTAACCTACTGGGGGGTAGACGGGAAGCCAGCTGTTGATGAACTGAAAACCCATAAACGAGTACATGAATTTGACGTTATGAATCGTGTCGTATATGAACGGAACTATGGTATTGATGGTAAACCTATTTCAGGAAGTGGTACAAACCCGGAGGGGAAAGTTGTATATGATCAATGGGGTAACAGAGCTGAAGTTTCTTGTTACGATGGATATGGCAAGCCTAAACTAGCATCCGGTGGTTTCTTCTTGCAGAAATGTCAGTTTAACAAACGTGGGAAACTTGTTCAGGAAGAATATTTTGGAACAGATAACAGGCTGATTTGTAACGTGAATGGGTATGCTAAAGCTAACTATACTTATGATGATCATGGGAATCAGTTGGAAGCCAAATATTTTGATACTTCCAAATGTATCCGAATAGAAACTTGGAAATATAATGATAAGAATCGGTTTATTGAGCAGAATGTGTATGATGGCAATAGAAAGTTATCTGATCAGTTCTATGGTGTTTCCCGAGTTATCGTTAGTTACGATTCAAGTGGGATAATTCCACTTACGCGGAAATATTACAATCAGAATGGGTCGTTGATTACATCAGAAAAATGGGACAAGGAAAAGAATACATGGGCGGGTAGTAGCCAACAATCTATGGCTTCCAGTTGGCAGGAATCTGTTAGTAATGATGCCCGACAATGTCCACAGAGACTGGAAAACGGAGTTTATATCCAGTCTATTGATTATGGTAGTTCCTTTGTAAAGGTAACTTTTAAGATGTTTGAAATTTCAAAATATAATATGGGTGATATTGATGAGACCCAATTAAAGGATGCAGTACAAACTCTCCAGCGGCAATTTAGACAAATATGGAAACTGCCTAATGATGTATCGCTGAGGGTGATTGTAGTAGATAAGGCAGACCGTACTATATTAAGTATTTAAAAGAGTTGATTATGAAGATAAGGATAATGATATGTGTATTAGTTGCTTGTTTCTGTTCTAGTGTGTTTATGCAGGCAGCTGATTTGACTCCGGAAGCGAAAAACTTTCAGTCCAATATTATGCAGTTTTTGAAGGAAGAAGGCTTTTCTCCGAGTATTGATGAGAGTGATAATAGTGTGAATTTCAAGAAAGAAGGAGAGCTTCATTGGATTTCCGTTTCTGGTTCAAATCCATTTTATATAGAACTTCATCGTTCAGGGTTTAAATGCAATGATGTAGACCGGAATGTAGTGATTGATGCAGTAAATGAAGGAAATAAGAAAGTGCGTTGTGCAAAAGCAATGTTGTATGATTCTTCAATTGCTTTAGTAGTAGAGATGTATTGCCATTCGGCTGAAGCGTTCCGGTATGTCTTTTATAAAAATATGGAAGAACTGAAAACCTTGGAAGAAACCGTGTCTGATTATTATAATTCTCATTTAGGAGGTTCTGCTCAAAATTTGCCTTTTACAATTAAATCTACTTCCATTGCGAATACAGATTACAATGGGAATATAATTACATCTTATGGGACGAAGATTTATAGTTATAAAACGCAGTATCTGAAACCTAAAATTTATGTAAATTTGAAACGGGCCGGAACGTATGACATATATGTCAAATTCTATACCCCAAGTGGATTGTCTACCGCTACCTCAGGGGGATCGCCTGAAGGATATAGTTATAGGACATCAGTCACGATGACTACGGGTGTGGATTCATACGAACTTTCTGGTTGGGGAGGATCTGATTCCGGACACTGGAAGTCTGGAGAATATCGTCTTGAATTTTATTATGAAGGTGAAATGATAGGTCAACGGGCATTTACAATTTATTGAAAATAAAACAATATACAGAAATGGAAGAGAATAAATTATTTCATGATCGATATTATCTTGAAAGACTATTGGGTAGAGGAAATTTTTCTGAGGTTTGGCTTGCAAAAGATACAAAGACAGACATACAAGTAGCTTTAAAGATTTATGCACCCGCCACAGGTCTGGATGATGCGGGTTTGAATGTGTTTGCACGTGAATTTTCATTGGTCGTCAATGCGAATCATAAGAATCTTTTGAAACCATTATACTATGATTCTTGTGACCGTAAGCCCTATTTAGTTCTGCCATATTGTAAAGAGGGCAGTATAATGAAGCTGGTAGGGAAATTTACTGAGTATGATGCCTGGCGGCTGCTGAGAGATGTGGCCAGTGGATTAGCTTGGTTGCATGGAATGAATCCTCCGGTTATCCATCAGGATATAAAACCTGATAATATTATGGTGGGGGACAATGGTGATTTTATGATTACTGATTTTGGGGTTAGTACCCATTTAAAGTCTACCTTGCGTAAAAGTTTAAGTTCAGCGTTTAGCTCTGCCGGTACGATTGCTTATATGGCTCCAGAACGCTTTGGAAAAGATAATACACCTATTATGGCTAATGATATCTATTCATTAGGGGCTACTGTTTTTGAAATGTTGTCAGGAGATACTCCTTTTGGAGATGATGGCGGACTTGTGCAGAAAAAAGGAGCTGAAGTTCCCGAATTAAAGGGCGATTATTCAGGGCAGTTGAAAAAAGTTGTGGCCAAATGTTTAAGAACAAATTCATGGGAAAGGCCGACTGCTGAACAGCTTGAAAAATATGCTATTGCCGGTTTGGAAGGAGCACATATCAGATTTGTAGATGAAAAGACAACTTGGCAGAAATATCGATTAGGAATTATTGGTGGCTGCGTGTTGGTTATTGTTCTTACGTTAGTGGGTACGTTTATGGGATATAGACATTCTGAAACGCAAAAACGAATGGCAATCCAACTTCATAATGATTCTGTCCAAACGGAGGTCGTTAAATTAGTATCACTGGGAGATAGTTTGTTTTCTGCTGGTGACTTGCATGATGAAGGTTATGAAAATGCCTATCTTGAAGCATATGGTAACTACCAGAAGGCATTAAACTGTAGTGAAAAGCTTGAAGATGGAATGAAACTCCAAAATGAGAATGAGATTAAAAATAAACAGGCGCAACTGGAATCGAAGCTTTATGATGCATATACCATGTTACAGAAGAAGGCTGAACTTTTTGCAGGAGAAGCGGACATTGCTAATGAATTTAAAGAAAGAGCTTCTAGAATTAGCGCGGTGATCAATATCTCAAAATTGAATGTGGATTCATTAAAAACTAAATAAAATATTTTTCTATGAATAGACTTAATGTTAAACCATTATTGGTTATGGTGATGTGCGTATGGCCTTTTGTTTCATACGCACAGAGTGCGTGTGACAAGCTTTTTTCGAGTGGAGTGAAACTTCAGCAGACTATGACTGTTGGCTCTCAAAAGAAAGCAATCTCATATTTTGAAAAGGCAAAAATTTGTTATGATTCTCAGGCGAAGAAGGAACTTTGCGATCAGCAAATCAAAGCTTGTCGAAATATTATTGTCCAGATATCTAAAAGCAATAATCAGAAAAAAAATCCTTCGAGTGATACTATTGGTGGGAAAAAAGTAAAATCAGATTCTGTACGTGTAGAAGTCGAAGTAAAAAAGAATGTAGAACTGTCTATAAATTGTACCTACCTTAAATTCAAAGGCAAGGGAGGTGAATTTAAAAAAGCTAAGGTTACATGTAATTATCCTGACTGGAAGGTTGTAGATATGCCTTCATGGGTTAATTGTTCCAGAAATGAGAATGATGAGATTGTGGTTGAAGTAGAAAAGAATTTATCGAAAGAAGAACGTTCTGGTATTTTAAAGATAGAATGTGGAGATGAATCTGTTACTTTAACAATTATACAGGAAAGACAAAAAATGTTTGGAATTTTATAGCTTTCTAATATACTCTATTTAAAATATTGAGAAAAAGAAAAATAGAATTCAATTATTTGTTCTTTTATTTGGGATGTTTTGTTGATAATATAAAATATTCAGTAAATACTATAAAATTAGCCAACTAATTCATATACAAAGTATTGTGAATTAATTGGCTTTTTTGTATCTTTAGGTATTTCCCTGAAGATAAGGTTTGGTAGCCAAAACGGGGAAAATTACCTAACCAAGATATAGCTAAGATACAAAATATTTCAGAAATTCACCCTACTTTGGGCTTTACAGAAATTGATATTCTGGAAAGATTCCTCAAGAGTTTTAATGAGAGTGAGCTTGGCAGGCTTCATTCGGTATTTCCATTTGAGCATATAGCAAAGACTGTGGGCTTGTCGGACCAGCATCTGGGGCGCAGGAATATATTCAGTCCCTGCGCAAAGATTGCCCTTATGGTCCTGAAGGCATACACCGGATTCTCTGACAGGCAGCTGGTGGAACATCTGAACGGGAACATACACTACCAGATGTTCTGCTGGATTATGATAAATCCGTCCTTCCCCATAACCAACTACAAGATAGTCAGTGCTATCCGCAATGAGATAGCGTCCCGTCTTGATGTTGATTCCCTCCAGGAAGTGCTGGCTTCACACTGGAAACCCTATCTTGACAGCCTTCACGTCTGTATGACCGATGCCACATGCTATGAGAGCCATATGCGTTTTCCTACGGATATGAAACTCCTTTGGGAAAGTCTGGAATGGCTCTACAGGCAAATCTGCCTTCATTGCAGAGATTTGGGTATAAGGCGTCCGCGCAACAAGTATGCGGATGTGGCGAAGTCCTATCTGTCCTACTGCAAGAAGAGAAAGAGGAAGGCTTCAAGGACAAGGATGCTCAAGCGTCGTATGATCAGACTCCTTGAAAAGCTCCTCATACAGAGGGATGAAATCCATAGAGAACATGGAACCTCACTCCGATATACCCAGGATTACCAGAAGCGTCTTTCCATCATCAGAAAGGTTCTTGTACAGGAAAAGGAGTTGTTTGAAGGCAGGAAGGTCAGGGACCGCATCGTCAGCATTGACCGTCATTATGTACGTCCCATTGTAAGAGGCAAGGAAACAAAGTCCGTCGAGTTCGGTGCGAAGGTCAACAACATACAGATAGACGGCATATCGTTCATCGAACACCTCTCGTTCAAGGCTTTCAACGAAGGTATACGCCTGAAGGACTGTATCCGCATGCAGCAGAAGCTCATGAATGTGAGGGTAAGATGCGTGGCTGCCGATTCCATATATGCCAATAATGCCAACAGAAAGTTCTGTACAAAATATGGAATATCAACATCCTTTGTACGCAAGGGAAGGGCGGCCAGGGATGAATCCTTGAGAAAGGTTCTCAGAAGTGAACTGTCAAAAGAAAGGGCCACCCGACTTGAAGGCAGCTTCGGCACACAGAAGCAGCATTACTCACTCTCAAGGATAAAGGCACGGAACAGGAAGACGGAAATCCTATGGATTTTCTTTGGAATACATACGGCAAATGCCATACTGATGATAGATAAAATCAGGAACCGGGCGGATAAAGCGGCATGACATAAATTTACCGACAGAACCAGAAGGGGTCATCAGACCTCTTCCGAAGCGTCGTGTCTAACAAGATAGGATTATGTGAAAAAACACAGAAAAAGGGCAATAATAATGGCATATAAAGTGATTATACTCTATCAACTTTATATGCCATCTTACTTTTTAGGGACATTTACTGAATATCCCTAAATATGTATATAACTGCCAAAAATTAAACTAAATCTTTATCTTTAACTTTTGTCCCGGACGAATGTCTTTGACCTGATTTTCAGAGATTCCGTTCCAGCGCATAATATCCTTATTCGATACTCCCGGATATTTCTTGGCGATAGACCAAAGGTTTTCTCCTTTCCGGACGGTATACAATACAAACTCACCATCGATCGTTTCGACTTTCGGGGCTGAGGCTACGTTATCTTCCTTACCGGTATAAGCAGCCTTATTCTTGTATTGATTGGCTTTTTTCTCAGGTACATACACCACCAATTTTTGCCCCGGCCGGATCGTCATCCGTTTATTGAGGTTGTTCCAGTATTTCAGGTCGGCCAAGCGGACATTGAATTTCATAGCAATAGCTCCGGGTACATCACCACTTTTCACAGTATATACCAAACGGGCCCGTCCGTCCTGTCCCAAAGCCTGTGCATGCACTTTAATCCGGTTTTTAGGATCGGCGGTCCGATCGCTATCGTTGAAATATTTACTGCGGTTACAAGCAAAAATAGAATCCTGATTATCGATAAAACTACCGATATGGTTATAAGGCATCTTCAAAGCGTACGATTTTCCAAAACCGGCAGGAATAACGTCGGCCCGGTACTGAGGGTTCAAATCACGCAATTCTTCAACAGAAAAATCCAGCTTGGCCGCAATTTGCTCGAAATGCAAAGCATCGTTCACCATAATACTGTCACACATCGGCGGCAAGGTTGATTCTATCGGGAAAATGCCATGTTCTTTATAATAAGCGAATACATAATTCGCAGCGATAAAAGCGGGCACATATCCCCGGGTCTCTCTAGGCAGATGATAGTATATATCCCAATAATTCTTTTTTCCTCCGGAACGACGAATCGCTTTATTGACATTCCCCGGCCCACAGTTATAAGCAGCTATCACCAGAATCCAGTCTTCATAAATAGCATACAGATCGTTCAGATAGCGAACTGCCGCCTGAGTTGCTTTTACCGGATCACGGCGTTCGTCGACATAGGAATTGATTTCAAGCTTATACATTTTCCCTGTGCCGTACATGAATTGCCACAATCCACAGGCCCCCGCCCTGGATAAAGCTTTCGGATTTAAAGCACTCTCGATTACAGGCAAATATTTCAGTTCCAAAGGCATACACTCTGCATCCAACGCTTCTTCGAAAATGGGGAAATAATATTCACTCCGTCCTAACATATTGGCTACCTGCAACCGTTTTTTCACCGTATACAGTTCGATGTACGTACGGACAATATCGTTGAACGACAATGGAACGGCAGATTGTAAAGAATCCAAACGCAACAGATAAACCGAATCGTTACAGGGAATAATATTTTTACAACTCTCTGCTATACAAAGCGAATCGACATAATAAGTACTATCCCGTTTCCCTGTATACCAGCTCGTATAATAATAATCCAATTTCTCCAGAAAAGATTCCGGAATAGAATCCGTTATAATCTGATTTTCAATTACAGTATCTTGCTCTACCGAAGCAACACTATCCTCAGACACCACATTCACCCCGCATACACCATGATATAGCAGACAGGATACAGCAAAAAACAAAAAACGTATCATCTCGCGTTAAAAATTAAAAGTTAAAGTCAAACCGATACTTCCTCCGCTAACAGGACTATAGGAAGAAGTAGGTTGTAAATTAAAACTCAGATTATCATCTATCTCAAAATCATAAAAATGCGCATACACCGTGGCATCGATAATATTAATGGCATAAATAGCGGCCATCACAATATAGCACAAATCCCGGTTCCGCTTAAAAGAAGTTTTCCGGTTACTCAACGTATTTTTAAACCAGGTTTGTCCCCGGGATGTTTGCAAATAAGGATCGGTCTCCACATCGAAAGCTTTGGGAATTTTATCCCACGCGGGATTTTGCGGATAAGGCGTATCCGGATCTTTGGCTTTCGCATCCAGATACTGCACCCATTCGACATAAGCATCCCGATACTCCTTGAAACGCTTCTGATTCCAGACAATACCATAAATATCGGCAGCCATACCCCCGTACAGGATAGGCACTTTCCACCATTGTCCGTTGTATATCTGTCCCGATCCGGGAAGAAGCATAGCCATAATCGTGGCTTTATGAGGAGAATGAGGTTTCCTGACGATCTTCTCAAAAGCTTTAAGCGTATCGTCGGCAGTTACTAGCTGAGTCACCGAATCTTGCGATAAACTCAATGCTTTCACACTAAGTCCTGCCAGAATGGCTACTATCAAACAAACAATTTTTCTCATTCAATCTTATCCAACAACTCGATGATCTTTTCCAGTTCTGCATCAGACTTAAAGCCTATAATAATTTTTCCTTTCCCGCTTTCATTGCGTTTCAGTTCCACCTTGGTATCGAAACGCCGTGACAGATGTTTTTGCAACTCGATATAATCTCCGATCTCGTTACTCTTCTTCGGTTTATCTTCAACGACCGGAGCCTCTGCAGGTTCTTCCACCTGAGGATGTACCAATTCCCGGACGATCTCTTCCACTTTCCGCACCGAGAAATCATACTCCAGAATCTGTTCGAAGATCATCAGCTGGGTATCCGGGTCCTCTACTCCCAATATCGCCCGCGCATGTCCCATGGAAATTTTTTTATCCCGGACAGCCAATTGAATCTGAGCAGGCAATTTCAATAAACGAAGATAATTGGCAATAGTAGCTCTTTTTTTCCCGACTCTCTCACTCAAGCCATCCTGAGTGAGATTGCATTCATCTATCAAACGCTGGTAACTGATGGCAACCTCGATCGCATTCAGATCTTCACGCTGAATATTCTCGATCAAAGCTAATTCCAGCAGACTATCGTCTTCTGTTTTACGAATATAAGCCGGAATAGTCGACAACCCGGCTAATTTGGAAGCCCGGAATCTTCTTTCTCCGGCAATAATCTCATATTTCCCTTCTTCGACAGCCCTCACGGTAATGGGTTGTACAATTCCTATCGCTTTAATAGAGGCAGCCAACTCACTCAGAGCCTCCTCGTCAAACTCCGTTCTCGGCTGAAAAGGATTGGGACGGATATCGGCAAGATTCAACTCTTGTATGGCCGATACGACAATCTCTCTGGTCACCGGTTCTTCAGCCGCATCAGCAATCAGGGCTCCCAACCCCCGTCCTAATACATTTTTTTTTGCCATAACTCTATTTCATTTTGATTATAAATTTACGATTCGATATAAAAAGGGATACGATCGTAAATCGAAAATCTTCCTTCTGTATTTATTTTAATGTAGATCTACTTTTATTCCAAATTTCTTTTAATCAACTCTTGTGCCAACAACATATAGTCTTCAGATCCACGGCTATTTGCATCGTAGAGGATAGCAGGCTGTCCGAATCCGGGAGCTTCTGCCAGTTTCGTATTCCGGTTGATCAATGTCTTGAACACCATATCCTGAAAATTCTTTCTCACCTCTTCAACCACCTGATTCGACAACCTCAACCGGGCATCGTACATCGTCAACACAAATCCCTCGATCTCCAGATCGGTATTCAACCGTTTCTGAATCAGTTTTATCGTACTCAACAATTTTCCAAGTCCTTCCAAAGCAAAATACTCACATTGCACCGGAATAATCACAGAGTCGGCAGCTGTCAGTGAATTTACGGTAATCAGTCCCAAAGAAGGTGAACAGTCGATCAGAATATAATCGTATTTATCCCTCACCGGTGCAAGCACTTTCTTCATGATATTTTCACGGTCCTCCAGATTCATCATATCTACTTCAGCTCCGACCAGGTTAATGTTAGAAGGTAATAAAGCTAAACGGTCGATCTCAGTCTTCAATGTTGCCTTTTCTGCTTCCAGTCCGTCGACCAGACATTCATAGATGGTCGAATCTCCTAATTTTTGCACGTCATATCCCAATCCAGACGAAGCATTTCCCTGTGGATCTGCATCTACCAACAAAATTTTTTGCTCCAAAACTGCCAGACTGGCAGCAAGATTCACTGAAGTTGTTGTTTTTCCGACACCACCTTTTTGATTTGCAATAGCAATGATCTTAGACATAAATTCCCATTTTATGATATTTGTCGTAAAAGTACAATTAAAAAAATTATCTCTTTGATTTTTGAATACCTTTTTAATAACAAAAACGGCTTTTTTACTAACAATTCATTTTTTCAAACTGACAGTCAGAGATATACAAACCGCCTCACTCTCCGGGATAAACTTATCCCGAAAAACAGAAATTATTGCTACTTTTACTCCCGCAAATAGTCGGTACCCTCAATCAGGTATATTTAATCGATAAATCGAGTATTTATGTTAT